>Ga0123519_10007025_pt1 | contig 17555 bp, 16 predicted proteins | sample YelNatPaOPRAMG02_FD_87396 | JGI IMG/M metagenome (GOLD analysis project Ga0123519, IMG submission 87396) | Hot spring microbial communities from Yellowstone National Park - Yellowstone National Park OP-RAMG-02 (version 2) | ecosystem: Environmental > Aquatic > Thermal springs > Hot (42-90C) ... | reverse complement strand
TTTTTCTGCGGCGATTTGCGGCATATTTGAATCAAATCTTCCGGCGCTTATATCGTTAATCATATATGCGCCAGCATCTAAAGCACGTTTTGCAACATCAGACTTTGTAGTATCTATGCTGATTGGGATTTTTATTTTTTTTGCTATTTTCTCTATAACAGGAAGCACGCGGCTGCATTCTTCCTCTACGCTAACTGATTCTGCCTTTGGTCTTGTTGATTCTCCTCCTATGTCAATTATGTCTGCGCCTTCTTCTTCTAGTCGCAAAGCATGATTTACAGCGTCTTCGGTTTTAAAATATTTACCGCCATCAGAAAAAGAATCGGGCGTCACATTTAAAATACCCATTATTACATAAGATTTTTTGTCTAATAAGTCCATTTTATTCTTTTTTATTTTGCAAAAGATTAAATTTGTATCTCTTAAATAAATGAATATCTTACCCTTTTTACTACAAATTAATATACTTGATGAAATAAAAATATTTATCATTCTTTTTCTTGAAAATAAAGAATTATAATGAAAGAAAGATGAAAGCTCACTGTTTTAAAGCAAAATTATTCATTGGAAATAAATTATTATCAGGAGTTATGATTGGTGTTATAATTTTTTAATCCCAGATATTATAATAGAATTATTATGAAGCTATTAAAGATAGTATCAATTATTTCAATTATTATAAAAAATAAAAAAATACTATTATATATTACCTGCTAATGTTTTTTAACAATAATAATACCATGTTTTTATTTTCAAAATTTATTTTATTCCTAAAATAAAAATATGGAAAATAACAAGTTGTCATCTTATCCTTCACCAGAATCTTTACTTCCTCAAAAAGAAGAAGCAATTGTTGTTGACGAAATTATATCTTTTGAAAAAGACATGATCTCATGTATAAGAAAAGTAAGAACAAATGAACACTATGGTCCGGGGTTAAGTTACGAAGGAATAATAGAATTTTGTGCACAGTCTGCAATACTTTGTGAATCACTTACAAAAAACAAGCCTCTCAAAAGAGGCGTAATTGCAGGAATTGATGATTTCACCTTTACATATCAACCTAAAGTTGATGATATTTTAATATCAAAAATAAAAATTACTACTCGCTTTGGGGATTTGGCATGTTTTGAATGCAATGTTTTTTGCAATAACAAAGAAATAGCAAAAGGAATAATAAAAGCAGCTCAATCATGAACCAGAATAATAATGCGGTTATTTTGGAATGTGGAGAAATTCTTTGTTCTTTAGGTAATCTGCAAGAAACTATTGCAGATTTATTTGAAGGTTTTTCTGCAATTTCGCAAGATTCATGCTTTGGGGTACCGGTATCTTATGCCCCTTTTAAAAAAAAATCATGGTATGACCTTAAAGAAAATACCAAAATACTTGCATCTTCTATTGACATTTCTAATATTAACAAAGAAGAAACAATTTTTATTTTTTGTGCTGCAAAAGGAGACATTTCTCCAATTGAAAAATATTACGAAAAAAAAGAGCAATCAGAATATCTGCCTCTTTTGTATTCTCAGGCCGAATATGTGAAAAATATTTTGGAATTGGAAAATTGTCGTACGATAGTAATTTCTAATGCCTGTGCTTCTGGTGCAACTGCTGTTGAAGTTGCATGGGAATTTTTAAGTAGCGGTAAAGCCCAAAATATTATAATCTTTGGCTTTGACGCAATATCTCGCTTTATTTCTACTGGTTTTTATTCTCTATCTGCACTTTCTCAAACAAAGGCAAAGCCATTTGATGCAAATAGAGATGGTTTAACTCTTGGAGACGGTTCATGCATTGCGCTGTTAAGCTTTAGAAAGCCATATAGTGGCGATATTATTGTTGCAGGCGGTGGAAGTTCTAACGATGCAAATCACAGAACCGGTCCTTCCCGCACGGGCAATGGACTTTTTAGAGCCGCTAAAATGGCTTGTGAAAATGCTAATATATTACCAGAAAAGATTGGCGCTATTAAATGCCATGGAACAGCAACAAAATACAATGATGCTATGGAAGCAAAAGCTATTTTTAGCCTTTTTGGAGAAAAAATTCCGCCATGCTTTTCTGTAAAAGGTGCTATTGGTCATACAAGCGGTGCAGGTTCACTTTTAGAAATTCTTATTGCAGCAGAATGTATTAAGAGAAGATTAATACCACCAACTGTTGGCTTCCAAATATTAGGTGTAGAAGAAAATATTCCCGTCTCATCCTCTTCTCAGCATATTTTGTCTAAAACTGTTCTCTGTCTTTCTGCCGGTTTTGGTGGATTAAACTCTGCTGTTGTTATCATGGAGCATTCATGAAAAACAAAATTTATCTTTCTTCTTTTTCTGCTATTTTAGAAGAAGGTATTTATGATGATAGTGGATTAAAAAACTGGGATAAAGATCAAATAGGACCGCAAGATATTAAAAGAGAACAGGTTTTAAATAAACCATATCTAAATTTTGGTAAGCTTTCTCTTGCCGATAAACTTGCTTTTTCTGCGGCATCTCTTTCCTTAACAAAAAGCGATTATGTTAATAAAGAAAATATGGGAATATGCTTAGGAATTTCTACAGGCTCTTTTTCAACAGATTGCAGATACATAGAAACTGTTATTTCTGGGTTCCCAAGCCCTTCTATATTTTCTGCCACACTCCCATCTTCTTCAATAACCGATGTTGCTATATATTTTGGCATAAAAGGTCCAAACCGTGTTTGTGCAAATGGATTAGACAGCGGTATAACTGCTTTTGAGTTGGCAATTAATTTAATTGAATTTGGAAAAACAGATTCTGTATTAATACTTATTGTAAATTCAATTGAATCTGTAGACAAAAATATTCCATTAATTTTGCCCGAAATTCCTAAAAACAACTTTGCATTTTCTTTTATTTTAACATCTAAAAAACCACATATATCGCCAGCTTTTGCAATTGAGTTAAAAATAAAAAAGACGAATAAATTAATGAATAACGATAATGCAGAATTGTATTTTAAAGAATTTATAAATTCTGTTTTACTTAAAAAAGATGCAAACATTAAGGGTGTGTGGAAAACTTTTGAATCGGAAATAATACTAAAAAAGGAAGAGTAATGGAAGATTTAATATTAAAACTTAAAGAACAAATAATAAAAACACTAAAACTTTCAGACATAAAGCCCGAAGATATAAACACAGATGCACCATTAATAGGTTCGGGGCTTGGTTTAGATTCTATAGACACACTGGAGCTTCTTGTACTTTTAGAAAAAGAATATGGTATAACCGTACCAGACGTTAACACAGGCAGACAGGTATTTTCTTCTGTAAGAGCTTTAGCTAATTATATTCAACAAAACACTGTCAAGGAGAAGTGATAATCTGAGTGCACTTCCTATTATAGGAATGGGTGCTGTTTGTGCTGCAGGTTGTGGCATAAAAAATGCCTGGACTGCAGTAAAAGAAGGAAAAGACTGTCTTTCTCATTTATCAATATTTGACTGTGGTTTAAAAAATCCACCACTATGCGGACAGATTAAAGAATTTACAGATAATTTTAATTCACCAAACAAAACTTCTGCTTTTTCTTGTGCAGCTGTAAACGAAGCATTAGCAAACATAAAAAACAGGAAAGGACTTTCTTTTGGTTTGGTTTTTGCAACAACTGTTGGTGGAATTACTAAATCAGAAATTTTTTACAGAGAATTTAAGAAAGACCAAAAACTTGCCCGCATTGCAGAAAAAGAACTTGCTTATCATGAGCCTTGCTCTATTTCTGGATTTTTATGTAAGGTTTTTAATTTAAAAGGATTTTTAACAATATCAACGGCTTGTTCAACAGGTCTTCATGCAATTGGCATCGCAAAAAAACTTGTAGAAAAAAAAATCTTTGATGTTTGCATCGCCTTAGGTTCCGATGCTCTTTCTATTTTAACAATAAGAGGTTTTGCCAGTTTGACACTCATTGATTCTTCTGGTTGTAAACCTTTTGATAAAAGACGTGCCGGAATAAGTTTGGGAGAAGGAGCCGGAGCAATTGTGATAGCTTCAAAAGAAGCGGCTAATAAACTGGAAATAGAACCAATAGCACAAATTTGTGGCTGGGGTGCATCGGCAGATTGTTATCACATGACTGCACCGGATCCATCTGGAAAAGGTGCCATTAAGGCAATAGAAAACGCAATTTTAGATGCTGCTTTGAATTCTCACTATATAGATATGATTTCTTCTCATGGCACCGCAACCCCCGATAACGACAGCGCAGAAATAATGGCATTAAAAACAATATTCAATAATAACATTCCACCTTTCTTTTCTTTAAAAAGAACATTAGGACATACTCTAGCAGCATCTGGTGTTATAGAATCTATTTTCTCTATAATTGCCATGAACAGCAAAATTATTCCACCAACTGCTGGTTTTGAAGTTGAAGACGATAATTTAGGTTTCATTCCAACATATTTTAATAATATAGAAATCAAATATTTTCTTAAAAATTCATTTGGGTTTGGTGGTAATAATGCTGCCTGCATATTTGCAAAAAATAAAATTGGGGAGAATTAATGATTTCTGATTATTATTCAATTTTAAGTTTTGGCGCAGTTATTCCTCAATCAGATGACTCATGGTCATTAGAAATCCCCGCCAAACTCAAGCGCCGTGATCCAAAAATATGGCATTTAGCTTATGTTTGTACTGCCAGAGCAAAACAAAATTTAGGAGTTCAAATAAAATCCTGCATAGTTGGAACTGCCTTGGGAGCCTTAAACGAAACAAAGTCTTTTCTGGATAAATTATACGATACTGGCTTTGGTTCACCAACAAATTTTATGGCTTCTGTTCATAACAGTATAGCAGGAAAAATTGCCTTAGAATTTTTAATAGATGGTCCTAATTTAACTGTATGCGATGGTCAGAATTCTCTTGCCTCGGCTATTTTTTTGTGCGAATCCTTAAATGACTCTTTTTTTCCATGCCTTATTCTTGCTATTGATGAGTATATTGATATATTAAAAGAAATATCTCCTCATATTTCTACTATATGTGCAGAAAGTTTATCTTTTGATTCTAAAGAAATAGCACTGGCTCTAATTTTAGATAAAAATTCACAAAGCAACAATCCATTGATAAGAGCATCTATGCCTGTTTATTATTCCGAAGAAAAATTCGGCTTTGCAAATATAAAAAGCAATATTGAAGATTTATTTAATTTAAAATACGATAATATTATTTTTTGCGAGCCAGATGTAAATTCATTTTCTAACATTCCGCAACATGTTTATAAAATCCTTAAAGATAATATTAAAGGAAAATTTTTACTTCCATGTTTTTCACCAACTTCTAAGGCTTATTCTTTTTTAGAGATAATATTATGAATGCATTTTCTTTATGGCTTATTTCTCTTTTTGCGCTTTTTACAGTTTTTTTTATTTTTCCTGAATTTCGTTTTATAATTTTTATTCTTACTATTCCATATATTTTTATATTTTTTTGGGGAATCTTTGACTTAAGAAGTAATTTTTTTGTTAAGGCATATATAAATAACAAAAATGCAGTAAAAAAAATTTGTATTACATTTGATGATGGCCCTGATCCCAATTTAACCCCCCAAATTTTGCAATTACTTTCTAAATTTAATTTCAAAGCAACATTTTTTGTAATTGGAGAAAAAGCAAAAATTCATTCTGATATTATAAGGCAGATATTTTCGCAAGGACATTTAATTGCGTGTCATGATTTAAATCATAAAAATACCTCTAATTTCAGGTTTGTTAAGGCCATGGTTAGAGATATTTCCCTATGTCAACAAATTATTTTTAATATAATTGGAAAAAAAATGCTTATTTATCGTCCACCAATAGGGCTTTCTAATCCGCATTTATCAACTGCTCTTTTGGTTTGCGGTATGAAATGTATTGGCTGGAGCAATAGTGTAAAAGATGCTGGGAATAAAAATTTAAAAAATATAAAAAAAATATCTAAAATGTTGTTTAAGGATGGAGATGTAATACTTTTGCATGACTGTCTGCCTGTTATTGATTATAAATCTGAAATATTAAACCAGATAGAAATTCTTTTCAACCAGATTAAAAAAGAAGGGTTTGAACCAATAACAGTAGATCAAATGTTTGAAATTAATGCCTATGAATCTTGATTTAAAGGAAAACAAATATGATGGATATTGCAATATCTGAAGCAATAAAAAATACAGAAAATAAAGAAAACACAATAGAAGCCGAATTTTGTTTTTCTAAAAATTGTCCTATATTTAAAGGGCATTTTCCACAAAATCCTGTTGTGCCTGCTGTTTATCAGCTAAAATTATGCAGGAGTATAATAGAAAAAAATTTATCTCTTTACTTTGTTTCTCTTAAAAAATCTAGATTTTTAAAAATATGTGTTCCAGAATGTTCTTATTTAGTAAAAATATCTTTATGTCAATTAAAAGACAAAAAAGAAGCAACATGCTGTATTTATAATAAAGCCACAAAAGAATTATGTTCTAAATTGGTTATGGAATTTATTAATTAACCTGAATATTTATTAGAAAGAAATTTTGTTTATTTAAATTTTCATTATAAAGTAACAGCATTCTATTTTTGAAAAAAATCTATATATTTTGTCAAATAATAGTTTAAAATTCAAAAAAATATATTTAATAATCAACAAGGCTCTATGCACGATAAAAGCTTTGGAGTATTCAAAAAGATTCAAAACCTCAAATCGGATATTGTCTTTCATCAGCAGGAACAAACAATTTTATAAAGGCGATTGATAGGTGATAATTTTATTTCTTTTTTGTAAAATTTCTTTTATGTTGCAATAGCCGTTTGCTAACAGAATCTTTGGTTGCTCTGCAACGAGTGGAAATGTTGTGAATATTTATATAAATTATTTTTCGGTCCCTTTGTATAAATGCGCTATGATTTTGTTTGGCTTTATGTAAAACTTGGCGCAAATTATTATGACGGTATTCGCTTAATATTTATTTAGTTAATCGTTGATAAATAATCAAAAAATATCGCTAAAAATAAAAATTTACCCCTAATCCCACCGCAATTTTAGGCATTGTTAACACCCATGATTCATCAATCTTTAATGTAAGATTACCCATGCTATCATATCTTTCAAATCTCTTTTCTAAAGTAGTAAATTCAGAATTATAAAAAACAAAATCAACATTAAATCCTACATGTTTGCCTGCCATTATTTCTGCACCTGCTCTTGCACCCACACCTCCATTAAATCCAATATAAGAAAATGTTGTGTCTTTTTTAAAGGGCTCAAATTCACTTAACCTGGAATAATAATCTTGAGTATAATACAATATATTAAAATCTCCAAATATTCCAATATTCAGCTTTAAAGGATACCATCTTTTTACAAAATTTACTCCTATATCTGGCAGGGAATATATATACAGGTCATGCACTTCTTTAAGATTATAACTTTTATATTCTGTGCTTTGATACGAAAAACCACCGCCAATTTCTATTGTCATAAAAGGTCCTGCTTTAATGATTCCTTTTACAAAGTAATTTACTGCAGGTGAGCGTGTTATTGTATCATTTGCACTTAATTCGTCGTAATCAACCGTTGTATCCCATAAAACAACATCAGAATAATAATAAGATGTATCATATTTTGTATAATTATATATTCTTTTTACCTTTGACCCAAAAATATTTGTACCCAATCTAATTCCAAATCGGTTTTTATTTTTTAATGCTTTTTCGTTAATTTCTTCTTTTACTTCTTTTTGCTTTTCTGGTTTTTCTTCTATTATTTCTTCTTCAGCTTGAGTTTGTTCTATTTTCTTTGGTTCCTCTTTCTTTTCTATAGCAACTTGAGCAACTTGTTTCTCTTGTTGTTGCTCCACGGGCTGTAATCCAACAAGTTGTGCAGAAATACTTGGAAGTTTTGCAACAACATCTTCTATTTCTCCTTTTATATCAACAGAAAGTGCCTTTGTTATTTTTCCTGTTTTTACATCAATAATCCGGAGATTAACCAAAAACATTGAGCCAACCTTTCCCAAGGATCCTGTAACAAGCTGTTCTACACCAAGCAATTGTCCCATTTCTACCATACATTCCTCGTTTGTGCATGCTCCCGATTGCTGAAATCCTTGTTCCTTTAATATTTCCTGCATTTGTTCTCTTTCCATAACATTTACTTTGCCGGTATTAAAAAGTTCTCCTCTTAATCTGTCGGTAATTAAGTCTATTTCCTCCAAGGTAACACCAGCGGCTTTTTTAAGATTAATTACAGCAATATTTGTTTTTTTTTGTGCAGATGGAACAGAACTAAGACTTGTTGACTGTGCAAAACAATAACCAATAATAAATAAAATCAATAAAATATTAGATTTAATTTTTGCTTTCATAGGATAATCTTTCTATTTTTTATTTTGGAAGAAAATGCTTTTTATAATATATAATACAAAAACATATTTTATCAAATAATTAAGATAAATTCAATATTCAACTTATAAAAAAATAATTTTTATTTTGACAAGGAGGTTGAATATGAAAATATCTATAATTACAGGAGATATAACAAAACTTACCTGCGATGCAATTGTTAATGCAGCAAATTCCTCGCTTATGGGAGGAGGAGGAGTAGATGGTGCAATACATCGCGCTGCAGGGCCAGAACTTTTGGAGGAATGCAAAGCAATAGTTGCAAAACAAGGCAGTCTCCCTCCGGGCGAGGCCGTTATAACAAAGGCAGGAAAACTTCCCTGTAAATATGTAATTCATACAGTTGGTCCTTTTTGGCGTGGAGGAAATAATAACGAAGATATAATTCTTGCTTCCTGCTATAAAAACTGTCTTTCTCTTGCTATCCAAAACAATATAAAAACCATTGCCTTTCCGGCTATTTCTACAGGAGCCTACAGATTCCCCAAAAATATTGCTGCAAAAATAGCATATAAAACAGTAATAAATCATCCTGATAAAGATTCGTTTGACGAAATAATATTTGTTTTTTTCTCAGATTCAGACAGAACTGAATTCTGCGAGGCAATTGAGAAATTAAATTAAATAAGAAATATTATTTTAAAAGATTTTTTTTCTATGGATTATTATTTACAACTATACTATGTTGTGGTTTTAATAATATCTTATAAAAATCATTAAATTTTTATTATTTTTGAGAGAATTCCTGCTATTTGATTTTTTCTATTTCCCACAATATATTCTAAAATTATAATAAAAATTAGCATTTTTAACATTTGGAAATCTAACTCTTTGTTTTTTTGATAAATAATATTTTTTTGTTTTTAATTTATGAAGTAGAATATTATAAATTTATTAAAAATTTGTAAAATTAAAATGAAAAATAAATATCAAACGACGGAGGGAGATACTTCCCTCACCAGAAAAATATTATTATTATGAAGTTACAAAAATGTCTACATTTTATTTTCTTTAATTCCCGTCATGGACTTTCCATTGTATTTATTAATTGCTTTATTGATTAATACCTTAGAAATTATTGAAGTTGTAATACTCGTTGTTAAAAGGCTTATTCCAATAATAAAATTTTGTCTTTGAGTCTTTTTGTCTATTATATAAGAGCTATTTCCCAAATATTCATATAATAATGGAACAACCGCAAATATTAGGTAATTTCCACCTAATACACCCGATTGAATGCCACATTCCTTAAAAAACCATGACCAAACAGCAATATAACGACTTTTAGGCTCTTCTAATAAAATTCCATAAAGAACTGGTTCATAAAAAATAACCTCTCCCTGAGAATATTCTCTGCTGTTTATTTTTTTTATAGTAAGGTCTATTGGTTTAGATTGCTTTTTTGCAATTATTGAAGAATTATATGCAAGAAGACCTTTATGTAAAAAATAATCTGACCTATTATAAAGCCTTACTTGAATAAAAGAAGCTATTTGAGAAAAAATTGTTATTGGTATTATATATCTAGAAAAATTGCTCGCAAAAGGATCATATAATTTTGATGTGTCAACAATAATATTACAATTCTCAATAACTTTATATAATTGATAGAGTTGATAAGCACAAAATCCTGTATTAATTGTCCATAATAAAGCTCCAATTGCATGGCCACTCCATTTATATCCAAGAGATTTATCCACATATTCCAATGAAGTATCCTTGCTTAAAAGTAATCTCTCTACTTTATTCCTGCTAATATATTTTCCACTCCGAAAAAAATGACCTGTAATAGGCAAAGAATCGTTAGAGAATAAATCTGTAGACAAGATAGAAAAAGGAAATATAAAAATAAAAATGAATTTATAATAGTCCATTTAAAAATGACTTTTGAAATAAAAAGGATTATACATTAATTATTGTAATGTATTTTGTATTTATTTGCTATATTAAAAAATAAATACATATTACCAATAATCATTCTATTTATGTTATAGAAGTTTATTTTTTGTAAAAATGTTTGTTCTTTAAAAGTTTCTATAAAACAAGTATTTTCTATTTTAAATATTTTCTGCTATTTGCTGTTAAAATTGAAATAATATTTTTTATAAAAATGTTTAATAATACGATTAGATTCAAAATATTTTAACATCATCGCAAATAAGCAAAATTAATAATATGTCTTCAAAATTTATAAAAATTTTTTATATAGCTTTTATTTTAGAATTTTTTTTTAATACTTTCTTTTCCCCAAAATCTTATGCACAAATTCAAGCTAAAGTTATAGCAGATAAGAATAAAATTACAAGTTTTTTTGGAACAAATAAAGTTAAACTTGTATTTACAAATGGTATTGATTCTTTAAACAGATACTTGTATTATATAGATTATTCAGAAACAACAGACTCACTTTATCCAAAAATCCACAAAATATTAGCCTCTATTGGCGCTTTTTTTCCTTCAATTTCTAACGATGGAAATATTATTGCTTATAACACAGGCAATGAGGGACAAGCTAATGTTTCTACATGGCTATGTTCCTTTAATGAAAATACAATTCCTGTTTGCGTTAGAAATGGTAATGCACATGAACCAAGGTTTTCTAAAGGGCCAGGCGCAACACTACTACTATACACAACAACATGGCAAAGTGGTGATTGGGACAATGGTGGACAAACATTGGCCCGTGTATTATTTGGTTTTGACTTTACTACATCAGATACAATTATTTATAAAAATGGCAGCTTTCATTGTGGATTATCTTACAACAATAGATATCTTGCGACAACCCAATTTGAGCCAAATCCAAGAATAGTCGATCTAAAAACAAATAATGTTTTTACCCTTCACTCATTAAGCTGTAAAAACAAAACCACAAATGTAGACACTATTATTAATCCACAATGTTGCAATGGCTCCATTTCATCAAGTCGTATTTTTACAAATGTTATGATGTATATGGACTTTGGCCTTCCAATACGTTATGTTCATCCAATTCTTGGAACGTGGGGTTTTCATCAAAGAATTTTTATAGTAAATACTAATGGTGAATTTCTTAAATGGTTTGATTTTCCAGATTCATTGTATCCTTCTAATAGGGATAATATTAATGCTTGTTGCTGGACATATTGTGAATGGGCAGTTAATCATCCATATTTTGCTGTTGCATCCAATCTTACATCTAGATATTTTGTAGTAGATTCCAATTATACTATTACAAATTATTGTGAAGATATTTATGGTATTAATCTTAAATCTGGATCTTATATCAAACTAATTGAATCCACAGATAATTCATTAAAAACCAACACTCATTTACAATGGCCATATATCTGGATAGAGGTTCCACAGAATTTTATTGAAGACTCAACATGGCTTTTACCCAATGCTCAAGGTTTAATTAAGCCTAAAAAGGCTGATTTTGGTAATGATTATAAAAATATATATTTAAAAAGAAATTTAATTATTTCTAAAGAACCAATTACAAAAATTATTTGTTATAATCTTTTAGGCAACATATCATGGGAAAAGGAAATATATGCTTTTACATTCCAAATTCCTCTTAATATATCTCAAAATGTATATCTAATAAAAGTTATTACAAAACGTGAGGTAATTTTAAAAAAATATATCAATTATTTTTAAAATCTTTTTTTATTTTACTTAGAAATTATCACTCTATGAAGAAAATTTTCTTTATTTATTTGTAATTTAATTAGATATATCCCCATTGGCACTTTTTTACCATAAATATCATTATATCTCCAAACGCATTTGTTTATTCCAGAAGCCATATTAATTAACCTGCCATTTGTATTTAATATTTGTGCATAAATGTTGCTTTTATTTTTATTGTTGGCAACATTTATTTCAAAATAAGATTTTTGTTGGTAAAAATTTATGTTTGTTTTAATATTAGTTATTCCAGAGGTTTTTATAGATGTTACGGCATCTCCATAAACTTCTAATTCCATAATAGACACACCCCACGACCACATTCTTTTATATGATCTTACTCTAATAAAGCGTGTCTGGGTTGGTGGCAATTTTAAGAAACTTAAACACATATCAATAGGTGCTGGTGAATAAGTAAGAGTGGTATCTCGCAAAAGTGTTGTCCAGTCTGAATCAACGGCTGTAGGGGTGCTACTTGTTTTTGTCCAAGCCTGAACCAGATAATCTTTAGAACCAGAATGTTCCCAGTATATTGCTACCGAATCAACCGTGTATATATTACCTAAATCAACATATATCCAGCAATCACCTTCTTTTCCTGCAGGTTGTGCCTGCCAGTTGTTTTCCCATCTAGAAGAAAAAGACTTTATACTATCAACTGCTTTTGCAGGAGTATATCCTGCACCTGCATTATAACTGTCTGCTATACACTGTTTTCTTAAAGCAATATTTTTTCTTACTGGTAAATCGGAAAATGCAATATGAGCAAAAAAACAACAAAAAATAAAAAAAGAATAAAATATTTTTTTATAAAACATAATAACAAATCTCTTTTCTATTTAAGTTTTTCTAAAAATCTTTTTTCTTCTTTTCCTTCTAGACCAGAAGGTTTATTGTTAAGAATATTACGAAGAGCAATCATTTCTTTTTGAGAGAATTTAACAGAATTTAAAATATGCTCACAAAATGCCTCATAAGCAATAGGACATACCTTTTTTGTTATTGATGCCAATACTTTTGCATAGGCTCTAATTTCAAGCTGGGCATGAGGATCTAACCTAAGCTTTAAAAAATGAAAAAGGTTATGAAGGTCAATTTGCCAGTACCATTCTGTATAAAGAGATAAAGGAAGGTTTATACGAGCTAATTCGCGTGCAATATTAAGATCTATCATTTCCTTGTAAGATTTATAAAGCTCCTTTTGATATTTTTCAAAATTCTCTATTACTTTCTTTTTAATGTCTAACGAAACGACTTCATCCGCCCTTCCCTGTTTATTGTTCTGACTTTGAAAGGCTATATCTTTGGATGATGGGAGATAAAATTCTGGCTTCATGATGCTATATCTTCCAGAAATTTCATTTACCCTCGCTGTTCGGTGTCTTATCCATTGTCTTGCAACAAAAATTGGAAGTTTAATATGAAAAGTAAATACAACCTGCTCAAAAGGGGATGTATGATCGTTTCTTAACAAGTAATTAATTAATGCTTTATCTTCTCTAAATGTTTTTGTTCCTTTTCCGTAAGATACTCTTGCTGCCTGAACAATTCTTTCGTCGTTTCCCAAATAATCAACGAGTCTAACAAAACCTTTATCAAGGACTTTAAATTTTTTGTCTAAAATTTTTTCTGCTTCAATAGAAAAACAATGGGCCATTTATTAATACCTATAATGTTCTGGTTTAAAAGGTCCATCTATAGGAACACCTATATAATCTGCCTGTTTTTTACTTAATTTTGTTAATTTAGCACCAATTTTTTCTAAATGTAATCTTGCAACCTCTTCGTCAAGCTTTTTTGGCAATCTATATACACCAGGTTTATATTTATCTTTATTTTTCCATAAGTCAATTTGGGCAAGAACCTGATTTGTAAAAGAATTAGACATCACAAAACTCGGATGACCTGTTGCACATCCAAGATTCACCAATCTTCCTTCTGCAAGAAGGTAAATACAATGCCCGTCTGGAAAAATATATTTATCAACCTGTGGTTTAATATTTACTTTTTTAATTCCTGGATAAGTATTTAATTTATTCACCTGAATTTCGTTATCAAAATGTCCTATATTACAAACAATTGCCTGATCTTTCATTTTTACCATATGATCTATTGTAATAACATCACAATTACCAGTTGCAGTAACATATAGATCTGCATAAGGAAGAGCATCTTCAACAGTAGTAACTTTATATCCTGCCATTGCAGCCTGAAGCGCACATATAGGATCAACTTCTGTTATCCATACTTGAGCCTTGTGTCCTGCAAGTGATTCTGCAGATCCTTTACCAACATCACCATATCCACATACAACCGCTATTTTACCAGCAAGCATAACGTCCATTGCTCTTAAAATTCCATCTGCACAGGAATGCCTGCAACCATAAATATTATCAAACTTTGACTTTGTAACAGAATCATTAACATTTATTGCAGGAACAAGCAAAGTCCCCAACTTTTCCATTTGATATAATCTGTGAACACCGGTTGTAGTTTCTTCGGAAACACCTTTCCATTCTTTTACTATTTCGTGCCAGTAATTAGGGTTTTTCTTATGAATATTTTTAAGCAGGTCTTTTATTATACCTTCTTCTAAACTTTCTGAGGCCGAATTAATCCATGTGTCTCCATTTTCCAATTGATATCCTTTATGAATAAGGAGAGTAGCATCACCTCCATCATCAACAACAAGCTGGGGGCCTTTTCCATTTGGAAAAGAAAGAGCCTTAAATGTGCATGCCCAATAATCTTCTAATGTTTCTCCCTTCCAGGCAAAAACAGGAATTCCCATTTTTGCTATTGCGGCTGCTGCATGATCCTGTGTTGAAAAAATGTTGCAGGATGCCCATCTAACATCTGCCCCTAATCTTACAAGGGTTTCTATTAAAACTGCTGTCTGAATCGTCATATGAAGAGAACCAGTAATTCTAACACCTTTTAATGGCTGCTCTTTTTCATATTTTTCTCTAACAGCCATAAGACCTGGCATTTCTTTTTCTGCAATTTCTATTTCTTTTCTTCCCCAGTCTGCAAGATTTATATCTGCTACTTTGTATGGAATATTATCCCAGATATTAATATGAGGCGACATATATTTTTACTCCCTATATTAAGTAATTTTTTCTTTCCTGTTTTTATTATTTAAAAAAAAATAGTTAATGCAAAAAATTAATTCAAAATTGTTATTATAAAAATAGAAAGAATATATTAATTCTCTTATTTGTTATGCTAGGGTATGAATAATTGTTAATAAAATATTTTTCAAAAATTAACTCTTTTCAAATAATATTCTTTTATTTTCCACTCAATAACAATGGCTGACCTGTACGATCTATAACATCTCTCCATAGAGGGCTTTCTGGATCAACCTTGTTTCTTTTTGATACTGCAAGTCTTATTGGCAAATGAACAAAATTATTATTGACAAGAGAGATTAGCACTTCTGTTTTACCTGCCATTGCTGCATGAACAGCATTTGAACCCAGCCTTGCACAATAAATTGAGTCTGTTGTTATTGGCGGTGCACTTCTTATCATATAGCTCGGGTCAATATATTTTACGGTTACTTCTATATCTAATTCATCAAAATACTGCTCTATTCTTTTTCGTAAAAATAATCCAATATCACCCAATTTTTTATTGCCAGATGCATCTGTTTCACCACTTTGACCCACAAATTCCTGCCCCGCTCCTTCGGCAACAAGTATTACCGCATGATGTCTTTTTTCCAATCTCCTTTTAATTGAAGCAAGAAGTCCCTTTTCTCCCTCTATTTCAAAAGGAACTTCTGGAATAAGAACAAAGTTAACATCACCAGAAGCCAGTGCGGTATGTGCAGCAATAAACCCCGATTCGCGTCCCATTACTTTTACTATTCCTATACCATTCATAACATCATGTGCTTCAACATGTGCACTTTCTACAGCTTCAACCGCTAAAGAAACAGCAGTTTCAAAACCAAAGCTTCTCTGACAAAAAGCAAGATCATTGTCTATTGTTTTTGGAACCCCAATAACTGCAAGTCTTGTGCCACGCTTTCTTGCTTCCTGAGAGATTGCCAATGCTCCCCGCATTGTTCCATCTCCGCCTATTGCAAAAAGAACATTTATATTCATCTGTTCTATTGCATCAACCATAAAAGGAATTTTTTCTCCACCGCCTCTAGAAGATCCTAAAAGTGTGCCTCCTGTTCCATGAATTTCTGCTATTACATCAGGAGTAAGATCTATTGTTGGGATTCCAAATTCAGGAAGAAGCCCACGATAACCATATTGAATTCCTGTAATTCTTCTTACACCATATCTATGCCATAAGTTCATTACTATAGAATAAATAACATCATTAAGCCCCGGACATAAACCACCACATGTAACTATTGCCGCATGAACTTTTGCCGGATCAAAAAATATTTTTTCTCGTGGGCCTGCAAGTTCCAATAAGTATTTCTTTTCTAAAGGTCCAATTACGGTTTTTTCGTTTACATTAATATCATATAGGATAAATTGGTCATCTGTTACAAAGTTTGCTATATTATCATTTGGTGAATTTGATAAAAGAATTGGAGACTTTATATGAGGTTCTCCAAGCCTTAAAATAGAAAAGTCATACATTTCCATAAATTATTTCTCCTTTTATAATTAAATAATTATAATATATAACTCAGGTTTAAATCATTATTAAAAAAATTATTTTTCTATTTTTTGCATCTTCATTATTTTAAAAGTCAGTTATACCCGAATTATTTATTAGAAATAATTTTTTTTAAGTATTGACACCCACATAAAGTTTTATATGTTTTTTTTTTAAAATAAACTTATTAATTGCTTATAATTTAACTTTACGGTTATGCAAAAGTTTATTTTTATAAGGATTTTATTTTTAACAAGTTGTTAATTAATTAATACTATTTTGTTTTAAATATCATTATTTAAAGGTTGCATATTTTGAAAGAAAAAATTGCCTTAATAAAACAAAAACAGCTCAAAATAATTTTATTATTATTTTTTTGTTTAATTTTTTTATGTGCACATCAAATACCGCCAAGTGGTGGACCCGATGACAAAATACCCCCTCAAATTTTATCTTCTATACCTGCTATAGGTTCTTTAAATGTTCCCAAAAATGCTTCAATAACTTTTTTATTTAGTGAATGGATAAATCCACAAAACATAGAAAATTGTATTACTCTTTTTCCAAAAGTAGAAGATGGAATTATAGTAAAAGCATCGGGGAAACGATTGATTATTAGACCAAAAAAAAAGTTTGCAGATTCTACAACATATCATATAGGGATAAATACCAGCCTTACAGATTTACACGGTAATTTTTTAAAAGTTCCATATCAGTATTATTTTTCAACAGGCTCATGTGTTGATAGTGGAAATATCTTTGGTTGTGTAATACTAAATGATTTTAAAGGAATTCAGCCCAAAATTGTTTTATTTAAGTCGGGTCAGAATTATGACACAGTTTATTTTTCTGCTCCAATGTATATT
>Ga0123519_10007023_pt1 | contig 17558 bp, 26 predicted proteins | sample YelNatPaOPRAMG02_FD_87396 | JGI IMG/M metagenome (GOLD analysis project Ga0123519, IMG submission 87396) | Hot spring microbial communities from Yellowstone National Park - Yellowstone National Park OP-RAMG-02 (version 2) | ecosystem: Environmental > Aquatic > Thermal springs > Hot (42-90C) ... | reverse complement strand
TATGGAAAACCATTCTTGACGAATTTAGAAAAAGACAAAGAGAAAAAGGTTATTTGCCTCTAACAATCCATGCGCATGCAATTATCTGGAGAAAACCGAAAAATGAAAACAAAGAATAATTCTTGAAGGGAAAGAATCTGACACAACCACAAACCCATTTTGAAAGTGCAATTTTCCAAAATTTCCATTTTTATATTCTACTCTAAAGAATGAATAGTTAACGCGGGCGCTCATTCAAGCACATATAAGACATGTCAAACGATTTTGTCGATTAACTTCTTCGTCCTCTTTCCTATCTCGTCCCTGATTTCTCTCACTTTCTCTATGGGTTTATCTTTTGGGTCTTCAAGTTCCCAATCTACAACTTTCTTAAGTAATGGTGCGGGGCAAAACCCTTGAGCACCGCACCCCATCACTATCACAGCGTCTGCTTCTTGAATTATCTGCGTGTTGACAAGTTTCGGTTTGTTGCCTGATATGTCAATTCCCTTTTCTCGCATAACCTCAACGACCAAAGGATTAACCTCTTTTGAAGGCATGGTGCCAGCGCTCAAAGCTTCAATTTTGCCCTTGCCATAGTACTTTGCAAAAGCTTCTGCCATTTGGCTTCTGCCAGCATTCTCAACGCAAACAAAAAGAACTTTCTTCATCTTATCTCATTTCCAGTTGTTCATAAATGATTTAGTTCAGATACTCTTTTAGCTGCTTTTTGAGAAGATAAATCAGTAACACAAATCTGAATTTCTGAGGTTGAAAATAGTCAGTTTTCCTGCTCACTTTTCAAAATGGTATCTTCCAGCTTTTTCTCGTCAAAATTTGAAGAAAGCCTGATTTTGCCGTCTATTACTATGCATGTGTCTTGCACTCCACATTTTGGACGCTTCCACTGATTTTGTTGACTTAATTTGAACCTCTACCAAATCTTTAAGCTTTGATGTCACACGTCCCACTTTCTCCATGAACGGGCAAAACCGAATTAAAACCATTTTTGATCATTCTAGGGATGCGCATGTGCGCTAAAGTTCGAAAGCGAAAAAGTGTTGCGTGCAAGTTAGGTCTATGGGAGAAGGTGAGATAAAAAGTGTCTCATAAAGTAACAAAGCAAATAAACTGAGACGAGGAGCAGGAATATATGCGACTGGAAGTACCGCTCTGCAGACAGACAACGGATTTTACATGCGGCGCATGTGCAACACTCATGGTCTGGAGATATTTCGACAAGAAAGTGCAACTCTCCAAGCAGAACGAGTTTCTGATCTGGACGGAGATAGTTGCCTTACCCTTCAAATTCTCGTCGCCTTATCGAATCGCGGAATTCTTCATCAAGAGAGGGTTTGAAACGGAACTGTTGATGAAACAAGAGACAAGCAACAGCGGCAACACGCTGCTGGAGTGTTGCCAAGTCGACGTTGCAGAGACAGATCTTTTCCTCGACTTCTTTAAGGCATACAATGCGATCCTGAAAAGATGCGTTGCACAAGCCATTTTGGATAGAAAGCCAACACTGTCTGACATCAGAAGAGCACTGTCTACCAGAAGCCCCCCAATTGTTCTGGTGGATTCTCACTACACTGCAAGAATCAGGGGAGCCAGAAACCCGCCTCATTTACCTCACTGGATCGTCGTGACAGGGTACGAAAACGACAAATTTCATGTCAACGATTCAGCCAGTGAAAGCGGTCTGAAGACTGGAAAAATGATGATTGAAGGTTTCATCTTGGAGAAAGCTATGGATACCTATCCGAGATTCGGATGGCCATCTACGCTGATAGTTGCAGGGTCAAAAACAAGAGGACCAGACGACTAGGAAGAGGAATTCTGGAAACTGTTGAAAAGAAGTCTTGTTATAACAATTTCCTTAACTTGCAGCTTTTGTCCTAACACTATCATTCTTCTGACAGGTAATGTTGACTTTTCCTTTTGCTTAAGTTCAACGTTGACTTTCGCAGTCGAAGCACAGGTCAGCATCTCGGTTTGTCCAGAAGACTTTGCCGCATTTCTTGCATTTGGTTTTTCGCAGTAATCCTTTGTCCTCCGGTGCTCTTGACATTGCTGTTATGCGTTGTGGAAAGGCTATGGCCTTTTTGGGGCATATTTGTTCGCATGCGATGCATCCATAAACGCATTTGTGAGGATTTATGGCAACCGCTTTGCCGTTTCTGAGTTGGAAAACGCCGTTGGGACAGAATTCTATGCACTTCGGCTTCTCAAGGCCTTCGCAGCCGTTGCACTTGTCCGGAAAGACTGTCGGATACCAAACTGCCGCTGAGCTTGTCACCATCATTTTCTCCTCTCAATTTTTGTCTTTTCTTTAATGTTGACGTCCCTAGTTTCTTTTGTAATGTAGTTTTTTAGCTTTCGGCTCGATTCTTCTTTATTTCTATTCGACTATTCCCAGATAACTGTCAAGGGAGACTGTGAATGCCCCTTCTGTGTCGAGAAGCACACGAGAATCTCCGTTTCTCATCAAATCTAAGATCATAAATTTCCTTAGACCTTTTTTCTGGGTCGTTACGCATCATTCAGTAACCTATTCAAATCCGCAGTCAATCTGTGAAAATGGTGGCAAAGACGCAGGGTCACTGTCTGATGAAAACGTGAGGTAAGTGTTAAGATGGAACGTTTTCGTTAAATTGTCCAGTACGAGCAGATGATCAGATCTTCTCTTTCAAATTGCGCTTTCAGGAAGTCTTTCACTTTTTTCTCTTCTATGTAGCGATTTCCGTTCTTGTCAACATCGACGGGGATGCCCGTCTCCTTTAGTCTTCCTTCTCCTTGAAAGTCGAGAAAAATATAGTATTTGTCTGGACCCTGCATCATGAGCCTTAAAGCTGTAAGTTCTCTTGTGTCTGAAAATCCATACTGTTCTATGTTGTAGACAATGGCGCTAGGCTTCAATTCATTAACCAGACGTTTGAATTCCTCCCAGCTCCTAACCTTAACAATTTTGCCTGCCAATTCTCTTCAACTTCCTCTAAACCACTGACTCAGAATAGGTGGCGTTTTTGAAAGCACCCTTTGTTTTCAGTGGGCGCAGTGTATCAAACATGTCAACCCATTCTGTGAGTTTCTATATGAACCGCATTCATGTCCAGCATGTTGAATGTGACCTATTTCCATAATCCAAGCAGGAGGCCAAAGGATTCTTGCGCAACGATCTTCAGACAAACTGCTCCTCTCAGGTCCTGCATTCCCCATATTTATAGCATAGCATATTGACCATCGTTTTCTTCCATGTCTTGCTCAGCGAAAAGTCACAATCTGTTAAGTTTGCCATGTCGCCCCTTTGATTGATTTGTTTCCTGAGTCCTGCTACAGTTTTGCTCCATCGATGACTATTTGTGCTATTTTCTTGACATCTGCTTGGTATATGTCGAGTGTTGGCACTTTTTGCAGGTACTTAGATATGTCGATCTCATAATCGATTCTTTTTCCAGCTCTTTCCATGACTTTTGAGGCGCATCTGTTGCCGCATCCATTTATGACAATGTTCTTTTTTGCTTTTTCCGCGATATCCAAGTGTGGCTTTGAGTTTGCAGCAACTGCTGTCGTGCAACACATTCTGGCTTTGTCCAAGTTGGTCAGTAAAACTCCTACTGCATGTCCTATTTGGCCTACATTTGCAGCCCCATCACAAACCCACATCACGTTTTCGTGTTCAGCAACCTTGTAGCAAAGTGGAAGAATTTTAGGCTGAATACTTGTTTCTTCTGGCATTTCTTACTTCACCTCCTCTTTTTGTTCTTCATCTTTCTTTTCGCAACTTTCCAATAGTCTTCGCATTTGCGACATGCTGAAGCCACTCTATGAGTGAATTAACTCTGATAGTGCGTATCCGAGATTTAATGTTCTCTTTTTCAGGAACTATGTAGATCCCCTTCACTTGCTGTTTATGAAATCTTATCGTCAACCATTACTCATCCCAATTTATCGGCTGCGGCCATATGCCTTGCCTGATGAGCTTGATCCAGCTACTATGCAATTTTCTTGGCATTTATCCCCAACAAGGCAAACCACAATATGGCCTCGATCCGTGTGATTTATGCCGAACAGGGTCAGGTCTTCACCAATTTTGGAGCAAAGAGCGCATCTTCCCATCCAAAACCACCTTTATGTATCTTCAATCTTTGAAATTTTTATGATCTGGAAGGACAGACCATAAGGCATGATGAGGTCAACCTTGAGTTCAAAGTCGTTTCCTTCTTCGTTTTCCTTCAGAAACTCTGCGATAGGGTCGCATGCAGCAATTGAGATGCCGTTTACGTTGCAGATTGTTTCGAGTTTGCTGGATGTTTGGTCAACTACGTCAACTTTGGGTGTGGAACTGCAGCAGCTTCTTACAAGATCTAGATAGACCACTGGTTTCGTCATTTTCTGCTTTTCAGCGATCGATTTTATTTCTTTTAGAGCACCATCGGTGACGGTAATCTTCATTTATCTCTCCTCTCCCACGTCAGTTGTTCCTCCACAGTTTTGCCTCTCTTTATTTGTGGCAATTTGGAACCCTTTTTCTGTTTGTTTTTTCATCGGGTTTTCTCCTTTGAATCCGCAAGTTTCATAACGATGAATTTAAATACTTGAATTTTAACCTTTCCGTCATAAATGAAAAGAAGGTATGAGCGAATGACTGAGAAAAAGTTACCTAGATTCGTAATGTGCTTCTGCACTGGTGAGTGCCCAGGTTTTGGAAAGTTGGACCTGTGGCCGCTGATAAACTTTGTACGAAATGAACTGGATGTGGAATATGCAGTAATACATCCGCAGCTCTGTGTTGAAGACGGAGACAGGTTTTTCGCAGACTACCTCGACGCAAACGATAAGGATCGCGTATATATTGTTGGGGGATGCGACCCAGTCATGCAGAAGAAAATGTTCAAGGAAGCTTTCAAGACAAAAGGGCTAGACATTAACAAGCAGCTTATTCCATTAGACCTTAGAAACATACCTACCGAAGAAGCAATGAAAAAAGTGCAAAAGGCAGTTGAGCAAGCCCTAGGAGAGCAGAAGGCCTAACTGGATGACTGAGCACGACACCCAAACATACGTGGGGATACCTCGAAGCGAAATAGCATGGTTTCCCAGCGTGAACCTTGAACGTTGTAACGGCTGCGGAGACTGCGTTCGCCATTGCAAGCATAACGTATTCACAGTTGTTAGCGGAAAGCCAGTTGTAGCCAAACCTGAGAACTGTGTAGTCGGATGCAAGGCTTGCGGATGGGTCTGTGCCGTCGGAGCAATAAAGCATCCTTCAAAAGATGAACTGAGAAAAATCTTGAAACAAACTAGGGCAAAGTATGGATTCAGCCTGATTCAAACGGAAAAATCATGACTGAAGGAACACACATGAGTTCAACAATGTATCTTGGGATTCCAAGAGAAGAAATAAAATGGTATCCAACGATTGATTTCTCAAAATGCAACGGATGCAAACTCTGCACTCAAGTATGCAGTGGCGCGGGGCATGACGTTTACAGTTTCGACGAAACAAACCAGAGACCAATCGTAGCCAAACCCGCTCACTGCTTAGTTGGCTGTAAAGCGTGTGGGCGGGTCTGTCCTTTTGAAGCAATAACTTTCCCTTCGAAGGATGAACTGAAACAGAGACTTATTGAGCTTCGAGATAAGTACAAGAGCAGAACTTAACAGAGGCGAGATTGTTGTCTCAGGAAAACAAAGAAAAAATCTTGGTAATTCCCTGCAGCGGCATAGGCAAGCCCAGCGGAACAATATCGAGACTGGCAATGTATTATGTTGTTGAAGACCTTCTTCCCAAAGAGACAGACACAGTATGCTTGCCTCTGTTGGTAATAGGAGACGAAAAAACGTGTCAGCTGGTTCAGCGATCTCCAGTAATCGCCGTAGATGGCTGCCCTTATAAGTGTGCAACAAAAAGTGTCCAAGCTTCGCAAGGAAAGCTTTTTGCAAGCTTGAATGTTTTGCAGCTTTACCGAGATTACCTACAGTTGGAGGTCAAATCTGTGGTTGATCCAGGGCCGGAAGGAGAGAAATTTGCTAGGATAGTGGCTGGCAAAATACTCAAGGAAATAGACAAGATAAGGAAGGAGAAAGAAAAATGCCTAGCTCCAAGCTAGTGAGCATAGTTGCATGTAGCGGCGAGGAAATACCCGAAGGAACCGTTTCAAGGGTTGCAGTTTCGAAAGCCTTCGGAAAACTAATGTCACCCAACATTGTAACGACCTGTCTTCCCCTTTTCCTGGCGGGGCAACAACAGGAAAGAGAGTTTGTTTGGATGCATCCTACCGTAACTATCGATGGCTGCGAGAAAAGGTGCGCAGAACGCGCAATACGGAAATTTGGCGGAACCCCCAAAGCAACTTTCGTCGTTACTGACATAGAAAAAGAAACAGGGCTTACTCCCAAGTCTAGAGTTTACCTTGGAGAAAAAGGTGAAAAACTAGCCGATATAATAGCTGAAAAAATAACTGGTGAAGTTGAAAGAATATGTTCAAAAGGTAATAAAGAATGAGCGAAATTAACGTGGAAGAAGATAACGAAAAATATACGATACGTTACTGGAAATACTCGGTTCTTATTCTCAAGAATCTGTTTTACTCCAAAGAATCACACTTCTGGATTAAGCAACAAGGAGACATTGTAGAAATCGGCTACAGTGATCCCTTCCAACGGCTCATGGGCGATATTGCGGCTATCAGCTTACCCCCGAAAGGAAGCGCAACGGAAGAGATGGGCGAAATAGAATCCATGAAAGCTGCAACAGAGATTATCTCGCCTGTTGAAGGAACATTCATCGATGTCAACGAGGAACTGGAAAAAGAGCCCTATCTAGTGAACGAAAAACCGTATTCCTCTTGGCTTTTCCGAGTGAAACCCTCAAACCTAGAAGAGAGCAAAAAATACCTTCAATCCGCCTCAGAATACCTCAAAGAAGTACTCAAAATAATAGAAGCACAGGAAGCAAAAAGGAAATAATAAAGTTACAGCTGCAGACATATTTAAATGTCTCATTTTATTAACCACACTTCGATGAACAAAGTTCAATACTAAACAGGTCTGCTGAAAAATGTCCAAGTCTAGACTGGCCAAGAGACTCGCACGATTGGTCACCTCAGAAATCTGTTCAGTTCAGGATTCCTCAAAGTACTCTGCTGAACTTAGACAGATTGCAGATGAAGTTGCCGGTGTTGAAGTTGCTGATAAGCAGAGCAGGTTTTTTAAGGCGTTGGCTGACGAGACGAGGCTGAGGATTCTGAAACTTCTGGAGGTTAAAGAAATGTGTGTTTGTGAGGTCATGGCTGCTCTGGACTTGACTCAGCCTACGACTTCTCATCATCTGGGAATATTGGAGAATGCCGGGCTTGTTAAGGATAGAAGGCATGGAAAATGGGTTTTCTACAGTATAGCTGATCCAAAACTGATTGAAGAAATGCATAAACTGAAAATTCTGTGACGCAAGCCTCAGCGGAGACCCATGTTATCCATGTGTTGTGTGGAAATCGTGACTATAGATTTAAATACTTAAATATGTTGCCTATTTTCCGTTAGCTTGCGCCAGCGGAAGGCTTTCGATGTCTGAACAGCAACATGCGAAGAAAGAAGAAGCATCACTTGGGATTTTCGAGAAGTATTTAACACTATGGATAGCCGTATGCATAGTCGTTGGTTTGTTGATCGGAAGGTTTGTACCTGAATTTGGGGAGTTTATGGATTCTCTTAAGTTTGTGAAGTTGTCCATTCCAATAGGCATACTTCTGTTCTTCATGATGTATCCAACTGTTGTTGGAATCAGATTCAGCGACATAAAGAAGGCCACACGAAATCCCAAGCCTCTGCTGGTCACAGTAATCGCCAATTGGGTGATAGCTCCACCTCTGATGACGCTGTATGCAAACACCGTTCTTGCCGGAAACCCTCAGTATATTGCTGGGGTCATACTTTTAGGCCTATCACCCTGCACTGCTATGGTCATGTGGTGGATGTTCCTCGCAAAAGGAGACATGGCTCAAGGCTTGATCAACACGGCAGTCAATGCTTTGCTCATGCTCGTCCTCTACGCACCACTTGCAGCTCTCTATCTGGGTGTCAGCAGCATTCCAGTCCCGTGGGATTTGATAGCAGTCAGTGTTCTAGTTTTCATAGCACTTCCAGTGGCGGCAGGGGCAATATCTCGCAAACTGATATTAAAGAAAAAAGGTGAAGGATGGTTCAATAACACTTACATTCCTGCAACAGGAAAAATATCCATCGTTGCCCTTCTGACAACACTGATAGTCCTGTTTTCTTTTGAGGGCGAAATCATCCTCAACAATCCTCTTCTGGTCGCATATCTTGCAGCGCCAAACCTAATGCATTATGCCACTATGATTACGTGGACCTACCTCTTAGGATATTTCGCTGGCTGGACCTATGAAACGGCTATAGACACGACACTCATAGGCTCAAGCAGCCATTTTGAAGTAGCAATAGCAGTCGCCACAACACTTTATGGTATAGGATCAGGCGCAGCACTCGCAACAGTCATTGGGCCTCTTTTGGAAGTTCCTTTAATGTTATCACTGGTAAAGCTTGGGTTGTACACCCGAAAATACTTTCCAAGAAAGAAGCGTCAAAAATGATTGATGAAAACACTCACCAGTTTGGATCCGAACAATCAACGTATTAGTCGCTGAAGACAGCCAGAGCATTGAGTCTGAACATCAGTAATCACATTCACACTTCTTTGGTACAGGGTCGTAGAATAACTGTTGTAAGAGGTTTTGGTTACAGTCTGTAACAAAAGCTATAAATATATTTCTTTTATGTAACGTTTTTAACAGGGAAGGCATATGAAAGAAATAGGTATTCCTGTAGACTTCCGAAGGTGTTAAACATGCTTGTACGATGTGGTCAGACTTGACGGACAAATCTTGTTTCCAAAACATGCTTGTTCCCATAGACGGCTCTCGCTTTTCTTTTCAAAACGAAGAGGTCGCCGCCAATATTGCCAATAAGTTCAATTCAAGAGTAACTGTGCTGCATGTAGTTCCTGATGCAATCAAGCATGTGCCAATTGAGTTCGTTCAACAAGTTCCAGATTCTGTTCGCGAGGAAATGGAAGGCTGGTTCTTGCAAAGAGGAAAACAAGCCTTGGAAGAAGCAAAAAGACTTTTCACCACCGAAAATGCACAGCTCGATATCATGCTTGTCAAGTTTGCTAACCCTGCTGAAGCAATATTGAAAGTGGCTAAGGAGAAAAAATCAGACATAATTGTCATTGGCAATCGTGGAACAGGCGAGATTGAAGAGTTCACATTAGGCAGCGTGGCTGAGAAAGTATTACGACATGCTGAATGCACAGTTCTTATACTCAAGAGAGGAACAGCGATATCTAAAATATTGGTAGCAATTGATGGTTCAAAGCATGCACAGAAGGCACTGGAGTATGCGGTTCAGCTTGCCTTGAAATACAACGCATCAGTCACTCTGATTAACGTAGCCCAAACGGTTTATCCATACTTAAAAGCTGATGCAGCCAGGAGCATCGGAGAGCTCATTGTTTCTGAGGCAGCCAGGCAAGTGGGTGAGTTGAAAGTTAACAAGAGAGTTGAGATCGGGGACCCTACGAGGACTATACTTGAGGTTGCCAAGAATGAAAACTATGATTTGATAGCCTTGGGCTGCAGAGGTTTAAATCCAGCCGAAAGGTTTCTGCTCGGCTGTGTCAGTGACAAGGTTGCCGGGCATGCACACTGCTCTGTACTGATCGTCAAATAAACTCTTTGGAAGATTAGGTGGTCTGGACACATACAGGTTGAACCTGCACCTTAAATCACTGTAGCACTTGGCGGTTCATATGCACTACAGCTTCACTAGGCTGAGCAACCAAGCCATCTTCAACACGGACACTTATGTGACAAGAGCAGCACCGAGCGTGAACTGAACACTTTGAACCCCGCTCATTCTTACGGTAATACTTCCACTCACACTTCAGTCTAGCCAAGTAGTTACTGTAACTACAGTAGGACAAATCCAACAACTTACATAGACTCTTGGCGGTCAACGATGGATTCTCATCAAGCTTCTCAAACACTATTTGCCTGATGCTGACACTATTACCATTCTTACAGTAAGAATCCCCATCAACAGAAAACGAAGAACGATCTTTCCCTTTCACCCTACTTGACTTCTCCCTTAAACTTGCCAACATACCACTTCCCAAAAGGCGGAATACCAAAAGCCTTCCTAAACCTGCAAGATTCAGCACAACCAAGCTTGAACTCTACACTCTGAAAGACAGAACCTCCAAAACTCTTCATACCTCCTGAAAACGAGAACAACCTCACACTCACTCAAAGGTGATGTTCTCCTAAAAGCAGAAAAAGAGGGGAAATGAGCGAAACCCCTCAGCAGAAAGTATAATCAAACTCGAGAGTGGTAGCCACGGAGAGACGGGCACCTAGGCAAGAATTTATACTTTTCAGCCTTGGGTTGAACCGTTATCTTCCTTCTTTTTTTGTTTAGTTTGTCTTGGAAGAGGGGATTCTATGTCTGAGGAATGATCGTACGGAAGCGAAAGAAGCTCAAGAAGTGCAGCGATTTCCTTGAAAGGTGCGGGGGATGGAGTTTGAACTCAATGACAGGTTGAGATGTTCCTACTGTACTCCCGCAAACCGCCTCTTTGCGAGAATCGTGGTTGTTGGTTAATGCGTTTTAGCGTGGTGCTGATAACTTTATTAGTATGGGTAGGTATACTCAGTATGGGTGCCTATACTTGTATTTTGATCCTCGTCCAAAGACAAAGAAAGAAGACCTTTATGATCGTGAGAAGGAGCTTGAACAGTTTTTTAAAGCATTGTCTTATGCGCCTTTAATTGTAGTTACTGGTCTTCGACGGACTGGAAAGACTTCTTTTGTTAATGTTGCGTTGAGCGAGTGCGGTTGTCCTTTTGCTTTTTTGGATTTGCGTGGTTTGCCTTTTAATCCTTCTTATGTGGATATCGTTCGGAGATTGGAGGCAGCTTTTAGGCGTATTGATCGGAAATGGATCTCTGATCTTTCTGAGGCTTTGAAGCACCTGAAAGGTGTGTCGGTTCTTGGAAGTGAGTTGAGCTTTGAGTGGGGTAAGGCAGGAGTGGACCTTGCTGAGTTTTTCGGTGAGATTGACAGTTGCGCTGCAGAGAAAAAGAAGAAATTTGTAATCGCATTTGACGAGATTCAGGTTGTTCGTGGAGATAAGTGGATGCTTCGTTTTCTTGCGCATGTTGTTGATTCTTATCATAATATTGTGGTTGGGGTGACTGGTTCCGAAGTTGGGGTATTGTTTGATTTCTTGGGTTTTGATCAGCCTGACTCTCCTTTGTATGGGAGGCATTTTGTTCAAGTTCAGATGAAGAATTTCTCTGCAGGTATGGCCAAGGAGTTTCTTGTTTCTGGGTTTAAGCAAATCAAGCTTGAGCCTAGCGCTGAAGTGTTAGAGTACGCGATTAAGAGGCTCGACGGAGTTCCAGGGTGGCTGACGCTGTTTGGTGTGAGGTGTCGAGACAGAAACGCATGTTCAAAGGAGCTTGTAGACGAAGTTGCTTCTGAAGCTGGAAAACTGGCGAGAGAAGAAGTTTTGAAGATTGTTGCTTTATCTCGACGTTATGGGGTTGCTCTGAATTTTCTTGCGAAAATAGGTGAGGCGAGTTGGTCGCAGATTAAGTCTGTGATTGAGACGAAAGAGGCGCGGTCGGTGACGAATCATGCTGTTACAACTATTCTCAGAAACTTGTATAACATGGGAATAATAATGGAGACTGACAATAGGTATGTAATTTCTGATACACTTTTGATTGAAGGAATTAGGGAAGAGCCTTTGCCTGAATAGTGTTTTGTTGGCTACTGAAGTTGACTGCAATGTGAGACATTTAGGGTAAGGTGCCCATACAAGGTATGGGCAGGCATCCTTAATGAGTTTTAGGCGCAGGTTTTTCGCCCGAGTTTAACGCAGTTACCCAAAAAAAGGGCATACAACATTAAAACTCATAAAAAGCCAAAACGTTACAGTCAGTAACTGTGCGCTAAATAGTTTACCGATACATTTGCATAGTTATCTTGTCAACTGTTTCTTTTTGCTTAGCCTATGGCTGTAGGCTCAGGGCCTGCCCCCCATTACTTTTTGCGGGTATGAGCTTATTATTTCGTGTTTTATGATTGTTTGTGGTGGTGCTGTCAACTTGTCGTCTGATTTCAGCCATCCTCCAAAATTGTTAAGAATTCGTTTGATGCGATTTGAAAATGCTATCTTTGGGGTTAAGAATGCAATTTTAGGCATTGCATATTTGATAAAACCCTGTAACCAAGCTGATAACCCATTTATCAAAAACAAGCCAGAAACATGGCTATTCTCTGAACAAAGAGTATGGTGCGGGGGATTAGGTTTAAATCTCGGTTTAAATTATCAGAATTCTTGTGATTCTAGCGAGCGCATTTACTTACAAACGAGTTTCCCTTTTTTCATTAAAAGCCCATCGTCGACTTCTATGCTGGGGCTGTGTAGGACAAAATCCCAGTGTATTGACGCTTTGTTTACTCCACCCAAGTGAACGTTGTTTCCTATGGCTATATGGATTGTGCGAAGGGCTTTTTCATCGTGTATTCTATAGCCTGTAAGCTTCATGCCATAGTTTATTCCAATGCCAAATTCCGCTATTCTATCCTTGTCGCCTTCAGCCTTTTCTAACAGATTTCCAAACACATCATTTCCTTTTTCAGCTTTGAAACTGACAACCTTTCCTTCTTTAAAACGAAGTTTAAGGTTTTGAATGTTGTAGTCTCTGAACTCTTCAACAGCAAGTACACCATTTGCTGAAGTCTCTATTGGAGCAACATAAACTTCTCCTCCAGGGACCTCTACTCCACATTCTTTTCCGCCCAAAAAACAGTCTTCTAAGGTCCCGACTTCTACTCCAACATGCCGTTTATCAATGCTGAAGGTCAAATCAGTGCCTTTCGCGTCATAAACATGAATTAGCTTTTTTTCATTAAGCTTAGAGGCCAATGCGTTTCCAACCCTTCGAATCTTGCTATAATCAACATTAACCGCTTTGATGAATGATTTAAGATACTGTTCATAGTTTATGCCCATGTACTCCATGCATCTAGCAGAGAGCAAATTTGCATATAAACGAGGTTTAGCCTTTATAGCCTCATCGACATTGTCCCAAAACGAAATCATCGCTTTTCTGACACCTGGCGGAAACTTTTCTAAATCGTCAAACTGACTAAGCCATATTATTACGTTCGAATTTTCTAAAAGAGAACGCAAATGCTCTGGAAGAATGGCGATTTCATCTTCGCAAAGAATTTTCACATTTTTGAGAAAGATTTTTTCGTCAAACACCCACAAGTAAGGATACGCTTTCATTGCATACGATTCAAGCGTTATATGCTCAGCCAAAGTTTTGTTATGAAGACCGCATATAACTAGCACATTGAACTTTTCCTTCAAACATGCTATATTTGTTACTATGGCACGCGCAGCCTGTCTTATCAACTTCTCCATGGACAATTGTATCACTATGTTTTCTAACGAGCTAACTACTATTTTCCATTTACTATAAAGAATCCATAAGGAACATGAAAACCGAGAATTTAAACGCATCTTGCAGAGTTTGGTGCGGAGGGTTAGGTTTAAACATCGGTTTAAATTCTCGGAATTTGTTCTATCTGGAGTTTTCTCTGATGAGATCTTTTAGCACCTCTTTCACAGGCATCTCAAAAAGCTCGCGCAAACGATTCAGCAATTTTGTTCCATTTTCGGTTATTGAGTAGTATTTGATGCGACGTCTACCCTTTTGTGTCCATTCACCAGCTATGAAGCCTCTTTTTTCTAACTCGTACAGGAGAGGGTACACTATTCCTGAATGGAATTCTTGTCCCGTTAATCTCTCTATTTCCTTGACAATCCTGTAGCCTGACATGGGCTTCTGGTTTACAAGCCATAGGATAACGGCCCTGCTGAAGCCTCTCACAGTGGCTCTAACTAAGTCTCTTTCTGCTTCAGCCATAAGTTATATACCTCAATTGGGAGTTTTTGTTTTGGTTATGTCTCATACTATTATTAACTTCTTTCCAAATAAATCCTACAAAATGTTGATATATCGAAATTTAAAATAGCGTTTATAGGGTGAACACTATGGTTGATGCTATCGATGCATTTCTGCATGGTCTCGATAGACCGCTTATACTTTGGCTTATATCCCAAGGGCCTAGGCACGGATATGAGATCATCAAGGAAGTTAAAAGATTAACAGGGCAGAAGTTGAAGCCAGGTACATTGTATCCTCTTCTTTACTGGTTAGAAGATGAAGGCTTTGTGGTTGGTGAATGGATAAAAAAGGGTCGGCGGGAGCTGAGGTGTTACCGTTTAACTGAAAAAGGAAAAGGTCTTCTTTTGAAAGTGCATGAGCTTTTCAGCAATCCGATTAGAAGGGTAATCGCTGATTTGTTAAGTGAGCAAAAAGAAAACTGAGTTTACAAGCCAAGAGGAGGCGATCGAGGTCGAAACAAGATTTACGCGCATGAGCAACATAGAAAAGACCAATCTTAAAGAAGCTATATTTCAAACACTTTATAGACATAACAAGAGCATTCTAGAGAAAGTACCGAATTTGAACCCAGAAGATTATTCTCTACTGCTTTATTTAGTTATAGGACATGACTTGGGCAAAGGAAAGTATTTTGAATTGACATTCCCTTTGGAAGATAGCACTCATATCGAGGAATTAAGAGCCTCAAGCAACGGTTATGTTGAATTTAGAGATGGTGTTGTTAGAATGGGAGTGATTAGGTTAGAAGATTTAGAGAAAATATTGAGAGCTCCCTATATTAAGCCCGGAAGTATACATATTCTGTGAAATCCACGGGGCAAGCTCTTTAGGCACACGTTACTCATAGAGCCTACTTGCTTTGAGATTCCAACTTTTCTTTTAGAGATTTAATTGTGCTCATGACTTCAGGGTCGTTGCTTAAGGACTTAAGTAGTCTTGGAAGAAATCTCTTGCCTACGAAGTAACTAACGATCCATGTAAGTATTGTGCCGATAACAATGCCGCCTGCAATGGTTAGCATTCCAAACAGTGTTTCCTGCAAACTCATAAGCTTCTTTCCTGCCGTTGTTCTTTCGCATTTCGGAGATGTGCTTCTTCGTAGGATATGACCTCTCCTGTGTTCGTGTTTACCTGAGCCTTAAAAGAACTCACGGCGGTTAAGAAATACGCCCGCTTGAATTCCACTTCTCCATGTAACACCCAAGCATCTCCCTCTCTATACATTGTCCTGAAAAAGATTCGCTCTACTCTAGAGTGTCTTTGCTTGATAAACTCCCTAGCTCGCGCTTCTGCCTCTCCAGAGTCCATTATTTTCCCCTCATCCAATTTGAATGTGCACAATGCAAAACATTGAAGTATAGAGCAAAGTTTCCTGAACTATTCTGCAGTTTTTCTTTCTGTTTCCGAAGGAACATACTCGATTTTTCCGGTTACAGCTATGGCGCCAATTTCCGTGCCGCTGATTACGATTTTCAAATTCGTGTCAACATTCCACGTTCTCTTCTTCGCCAAGAGAATCTCTACCAGATCCGCAAGGGTTTTTTGTGTCATATAGTCACCGACAAAAGATAAATATATATCGAAATTTAAATGTTTTGTAAATTAGAACATTAAGCTTCGCATACTTTGAGGTGAAAGGCTTTGGAAAAGAAAGAGGCTTACGGGTATAAGATTGTTTTGACTGCTGATCGAACTCTTATGAGCGAGTATAATGGAGGTATCTTTCTAGGCTTCAGCGCCTGTGTGCCGCGTGGGCTAATCCCTGATCGTCTTTATTTTTCGTTGTTTTGTCCGTCAGTTAAGACAAATGAGAACGGCTCAGCCAAGTATGCCCCATGTGGAACCAGAAAGATCGAATCTGCTTTGTTGAACAACGGTTTCAAAAGAGAAGATGTAATCGTTGCCCACCCGGAACATCTTGAAAAGGTTGTCGGTTCGAACACAAAAGTTGTGGGAATCTCGGAGAATGATCCTTTGGGGATGGGACCCGCCACCTCCACGTTCACGCAACTGTTTGGTGGAGAAGCGTATATGGCGGTGAAGTTCAAAGAACTGCTGAACCATCCTGCTATCCGAATTCATAAACCGAAGATTGTTGTTGGTGGACCTGGAGCTTGGCAGCTTGAAGATGGTGAAATCCGAAAAAAGCTGGGAATAGACTGTGTGGTGATTGGAGAAGGCGAGAATGTTGTTGGCTCAGTTTTTGAGAAGGCAGTGAATGATGAACAATTGCCAGAGGTTGTTTATGGTGAAGTAGTGGATGAAGATAGTATACCACTCATTAAAGAGCCAACCATAGATGGAATAGTCGAGATCGCTCGCGGATGCGGACGTGGTTGTGATTTTTGCGTTCCTACTCTTCAGCGTTATCGTTGCCTTTCTATTGAGCACATTTTGAAAGAGGTTGAAGTTAACCTGAGAGCCGGAAGAAGACCTCTATTACATGCGGAAGATGTGCTCAGGTACAAGGCAAAGGGCTTGGAAGTGAACAAAGAAGCAGTGGTTGACCTTTTTAAGACGGTGAGAAGCTATCCAGGGGTTGATTCGGTCGGGATAAGTCACTTCGCTCTCTCTTCTGTTGCCAGTGCACCGGATCTTGTTGAGGAAATATCAAACATTCTTGATGCAGGCAAGGACGGGGGGTGGCTTAGCGGTCAAACTGGCATAGAGACGGGCAGCCCTCGACTGATTAGGGATCATATGATGGGGAAATGCAAACCCTTCAAACCAGAGGACTGGCCGCATGTAGTTATAGATGCTTTCGAAGTCTTATCCGAGAACTCTTGGGTTCCTTGCGCAACCCTAATCATCGGACTTCCTGGCGAAACTGAGAAAGACATTGAACTAACCATTGACCTGATTGAGGAATTAAGGGCTTTCAAGAGCTTGATAGTTCCCCTCTTCTTAGTCTCAGAGGGAAGACTAAAAGATAGAACAGAATCATTCTCAGTGCAGAAAATGACGCCTAAGCATTCTGAGCTTTTCCTAAAATGTTGGGAGCACAACCTAAACTGGAGCGACACTTTCCTCAAAGAGTATTTCCTCACGAAAGGCGGAGAGAAAGGATACGGGCTAAGACTTGTCTTTTCCTACGCTATCAAACAAGGCAAGAAGTTGATTAGAAAATGTCAGAATGACTACGAATGCGACCTGCAAGCTATGATTAAAGACGCACGAGAAGGCAACATCAACGTGGCTCCTCTACCAATCCGTTTCATCTACCGTCTAATAAAGCCAAAGGATTATGGAGACTAGGACGGTATGACTCCATCATTACCTTCATTTGACCTGAGAAGGAAAGACGCAAGCAAACGAGGAGTGAAAGTTGTTCTGACAGCTTCAGCGACGGAAATGAGTGACTTTTACAATAATCAGTTCTTTGCTTTCGTAGGAGGTTTTTCGAAGGGGCTAATACCATTGTGGCTTCCAAGGAAGCAGCTATACCCACCCGTAGAAAGCAACTATGACGGAATCGCAAAATATGCGCCTTATGGGCTTAGAAAAGTGGAG
>Ga0123519_10007017_pt1 | contig 17563 bp, 16 predicted proteins | sample YelNatPaOPRAMG02_FD_87396 | JGI IMG/M metagenome (GOLD analysis project Ga0123519, IMG submission 87396) | Hot spring microbial communities from Yellowstone National Park - Yellowstone National Park OP-RAMG-02 (version 2) | ecosystem: Environmental > Aquatic > Thermal springs > Hot (42-90C) ... | reverse complement strand
TCAGTATCTTTTGCCCAGTCTCTATCAGCTAAACCTTCACAGACTTTTACGCCATTGACCCATGTCTGCTCAGGGTCATCAGAGCCAGCTTTGAACGAAATTTTTCCACCAGATTTCCACTTGGCTAATGTAAATAAATATTCATGGAAGTTGTTAAGTCCTTGTCCGCCCCATTCTGCCCAGTCAAATTCGTTTCCACCGTGACTTCCTTGACCAGCATCAACCAAGTCCATGAAGTTAATCGGTATCCAAGTCATATCTTCATTGGCGTTATTTTTCTTTTTTAATACTTGTCCTGCAACGGGCCAATTCTTCTTATCAGCAGAGACTTTCTCTTCGGGAATGCCATTATAGTCATTATAAAGGTCTTTGGAAATAAAAGCTGCCCCACCTGTTCCTGCTACTTTTATAGGCGGGTCAAGAACCAACCAACTCATAATGTAGTAACCCTTATCAAGTGGTCCAGCAGCACTTTCGTTCACATATCCATGTTTGCCAGTATAGTATTTTGGATGCTTATGATCTCCTTTGACCATATTTACAAGTTTTTGTGCTGTTGCTGCATCATCAATGGCAAATGATTGAGGAATGCAGTAAAGAACAAAACATACGACTAAACCAACAACAATAAACCTTGCCATTAAAAACACCCCCTAATTACTTAGTTTTAATGTTTCCCCAAGTGGAAGCAAGTTTGTTTTGGACATCAACCGCTAAACCGACGTTTGGTCTTTTGCCTTTTGCAAGTTCTGCAATCTCGTCTTCTGTCAAAGCCCTATCCCAGATAATTAAATCGTCAACAATGCCATCAAGGTATCTGTCATCTCCAACAGTTCCGCCATAAGCTCTACCAACGCCGATCTCTATCGGTCTATCTGGAAATGTCAAGTAAGGCGCAACGATAGGTTTAGGATTTCCCTCTCCACTTTGTGGTATATTGACTTTGCCGTCCTTTTCAGATGCAACATGTGCAATTGCCTGTTTCCCATCAGCAGTTAAGCACACAAAGAACCATTGATTTGGCTGTATGACGTTATTTGTTGCGAACCAACCTTCTGTTCCTGCGATGCAAACTCCCCAAGTCATACCTGTATTACTGGTTGTGCAAATGCGAAATAAATAGTTAGCTCCCCAACCAATCTTAGTACCTTTAAACGCTATTGCTGAATGATCCTTCCCATTGCGGACATTTATCCAAGCTGAGACAGTTAGACCATTTGCTAAAACATCATAAGCCTTTTTATGTGGGACGCTGATAAAACCATCTTTGCCGTTGAAACTCGCCGCTTTTCCGAATTTGCCTGCGATAAACTCAACACCACCGTTAACTGTGCCATTGCTTACCCCTGTTGAATCCTTTGGAGTGCCGTCGTCAAATGTCCACGCGGAGACTATACCTTTATTGATGTCAGCGGTAACATTACCAGAGATTATTAAAATTAAAAAGAATAAAAAAGTAACAAAAGAGACAAATACTCTCACTCCTACCTCCATAATGTTTAATATTATAAAAGTTTTTAATTTCCCTCTTGCTCTCCCTTTGAAAAGGAAATACAAGAGGGGTCAAACTAAATATTAATACAAATACTAATATGATTTAATCTTCGCCCAAGTTGTCCCAAGTTTATCTTTGGAATCAACTGCGGTCAAAACTGCTCCGCCAGCCAATTGTGTAACTTCAGCGTCAGAAAGAGCGCGTTTCCAGAAATACATTTGATCTATGAGACCGTTATAATACCTGTCATCTCCGACAGTTCCGCCGTAGGCTCTGCCAACGCCGATCTCAACGGGTTTGCCGGGGAATTTGTTTAATGGTGCTGTAGATGTTTGTGGATTTGCTTGTCCACTGGCAGGTTTCTTTCCATCCACATAAGCAGTTGCCTGTTTCCCATCTGCTTTTAAACAGACATGATACCATTTGTTTGTAGAAATGACTCCGTCTGTCGCAAACCAACCTTCAGTTGCACCATAGGTAGTTCCCCAAGTCAAGCCTGTATCGCTTGTAGTAGCTATACGAGCCATAAAGTTTGCTCCCCAGCCGATCTTCTCGCCTTTGAAGAAGATAGCAGCATGGTCAACACCTACTCTGACATTAATCCACGCGGAAATAGTAAATACATCTTGCTGAAGGCTCGGGCTGTCTGGAACTTCAATATAACTGCCTTTTGCACCATCAAAATCCATCGCTTTGCCAATCTTGCCTGCAACGGGTTTGACATTGCCTTTTATTATTCCGTGATTTCCTCCACCGCCAAAGTCTCTTGCGGTTCCATCGTCAAACGTCCAAGCTGATACAAGCCCTTCTTCAAGAGCAGCAAATGATGCGCTGACAAACACAAACAAACTTAAAACGATTAGAATTAAACCAAACTTCATCTTTGTCTCCTTTCATAATGAAAAGCAAAACTTTAAACTTAAAAACCAACCGAAAACTAGAAATTTATACCCCTTTCCTTAACTTTTTCCATTTAGGGAGAAGAAGTTTTTATCATTTTTCATTCTCCCTAAATAGGATATAGTTGAAACTTGCACTGAACTTAGTTCAGGACGGAGTATAAACTAATGGGGTTACTTCTTTTTGATATCACCCCAAGTAGATGAAAGCTTACCAGCGGGAGAAACACTGGTCAAATAATTGAACACCCCATCCTTTGGGGTAAATGTAAGGTCGGTGGCGTCAAATCTAGCATTTACATAATCTCCTCCGCCACCTTCCGCCACTTTCACCATCATTGCGTTCATTCCTTTTTTCAATTGGACTTTGAATGGTTTAGTTGTTGTTGCTCCGCCAGTCCAACCGATAGATTCAATAACCATCTTTCCCCCAATCCAGACCCTTGCATCATCGTCTTGTGCAAGATTAAGATTAGTTTCTTGATCTTTGGGTGATATTACACCAACTATTCCATAAAAAACGAAGTTGCTCATGTCACCCCATTTTTTTTCATAAATCTGATAACTGATATTATTTGAATCATTTACATCGGTGATTTTTCGGACAGCCCAGCCAAGCTCTTCTGTTGTGGATTTGATGATGCCAATATCTTCGCTTGTCATATCAGCAAAGTTTGGCTCTACACCATTTATGGTAAGATTAGTGACCACACCTGTAGCGATAACTCCTGAGGAATGTGAAGTGATAGCTATGCCAACAAGAACAGGGTCTTTCAATGCGAGAGTTGTAGTATTAAGGTCCTTCCATGCTTTTCCATCAAGTGACCATGAACCAAGAAAATTATTTCCACTCCGTTTAATTTTCAGCCAAATTGGGAATTTGGTTTGGTCTTCTGCACTTCCACCATTTCCCGTTGCACTGCCATTTTCAGCCATACGCTCCTGAAAATATTTATTTCCATCAGCACCTCTTGCAAGCATAAATAAATATTGCGAACCAGGAGCGTTACTTTGACGAACCATAGGACCGATCTTTGACCAATCATTTGTCTTATCTAGAGATTCTGCCTTTAAGATTATCTCAAAATCTCCACTAATTTTCTTATAGACAAATCTGAAAGCATCTGCCGTTCCCCAAATATCGGCACCTCCTGCTTTTAGAGTATATTTGCCATTAGCGTAATCAGTAGAACCTTCCTCTCCTTTTATGGTTCGTTTCCCTTTTATAGAAGGGTCAGGCGCTCTTAGTGCTATCTCTGATTCAGTCTTGCCGAAAATCTCTTTCAACCAATCAGTAACTCTACCGTTTTCAATGCCAGCAGTGCCTTTTACGGGATCTAAAGCATACCATTCAGTAATCCACGGACCCTGACCAAATGCTATACTTGTGATGGTGAGCAAAATAAGAATAGTGAATATTGAGAAGCTAAACCGTTTCAACATAATTACCCCCTCGCTAAATTTTTTAAGGTGATTAATTCATGCCCTTTGATATATGCTAATAAGAAAAAATTAAATCAATCTCTGTAACCACCTCCCCTTAAAATGTGCAATTCATATTGAATTCAACCAAATTAAACATTGATTAACATAAAATACTTGCCTATTAAAGGTTGTCATTATTACTATAACATAATCAAAAACATATTGCAAGTAATTTTTTCAGGAAGCATTAGAAGTTAAACCTTGAATTTAATGTATATATGTGATAAATTTATAATTGACATTCAATTTCAAATCACAATTTAAGGGGAATAATATGGGAATTGAAAGAAAGATCAAACAAAGATTAGAATATAAAGTGAAAATCGAAAAAGATCAGCTTGACTATTCAAAGATACTAAACGATGAGGACTTAAAGGGCGAACTTATATGTCCAAAATGTCAAAATGAAAAAGAATTTGTCATATCTCCCTATTGGGGATTTGGCAGAATATTTTATACCTGCTATTTTGTTTGCCCAAAATGCGAGGAAAGGAGATAATAAAATAGTTAAAGATAGAAAAATAAATTGTTCAATAGCCTGCATTGGAGTAAACGATCATCGCGTCCTTATCAATGAGATGAACTATGTCAATAGCCCGGGGTTTGAGTTCATGGTATATAGTATATGGACAGATCACTCAAGGGAAGTGATTAGGGAGTTGAAATCTGCTGGATTTCGGTTTGACTCTATGCACGCACCAAAGCAGACAGGAAGGCTTCTCAGTGAAATAAATCAACAAAGCCATGATCAAGCAATAAGTCTATTAAAAGAAAGCATAGATATTGCTTATGAACTTGGCATACACATCTTGACAACTCATTTATGGGATCAAAATAGCAACGATCCCAAGTTAAGCAGAAACTTAGAAAGCTTATATAAGTTAAAAGATTATGCCATTGATAGAGGCATCAATATCTCAATAGAGTTCATTCCACATACAAATGGCGGAGGATATGTTCCAACTGCTGAGTATTTATATCGTAATTTGGATCCTGCTTTCAGTTTTACGCTTGATTTGGAGTTTGCCGCTTGGAATGGAGAGATCGCCGATGTAGCGCGATTTGCAGACAGAATAAGCAACGTCCACATACGAGATTATAATGGCAGTCCTGTTGATGAAAAGGGCAGGAGATATTATTGTCTTCCCGGTATGGGTAAAACAGATTTCAGTTTCGCATTTAACGAACTCAAAAGGCATAATTACAAAGGAATATATACATTAGAAGCAAGGCATTATAGCACAAAAGACATAAACGATTCGCTTGAATTGCTTCATAAGGCTATGAATGCTTGATTATATAATGTTTTTATATGGAAATATATATTATTTTATAGGTGTTTAAAATATTATGAAAATTGACGAATTAGATGAATTAGCATCTGAGTTGAACCTTAGTAATATACTCGTTAAACCAGACGAGGTTATATTTACTCTGGAAAATATGGGAGACTTAAAAACTACCTTTCCTGTCCCTAATTGTAGCAGATGCACTGAAAAATGCTGTCCCCCAGGAGTTGCTATATCCCTTTATGATGTAGCGAGATTTATTGATATAGAGTTACATAAATTCATAGCAGGAACATTTTCTGGATATGTGGAATTATTTCTCTCCGAAGATGGCGGAGAAAATGTAAAACTATCTCGTCCATATATGAGCAATGAGGACCCAAACTCAAAAGTATGTGTCTTTATGGATGAAGAGGGCAAATGTAGTATTTATGAAAACAGACCGCTTATATGTCGTGCCTATCCTATTGCTATTAGATTAGATGAAAATAAAAGGAAAGTCGGAATATGGATGGGTGGTTGCAAAAGCTATGATATAAACGATAATGAACCTGCTTTTAGAAAACTTTTCCTTAGTGCAATACAAGATTATAACGAAAAAGTGACCTCAAATTCACTTCTAATGTATTCAAGAAATAAGCTAAGAGAGATCGGATTTGGAAAATATATGGAAGATGAATGGAATATACTTATTGAATACAGCAAGAAAAACAAAGAGTTAATGAAAAAAGTCAGTGATCTTGAATTAGTTGTAGAACGTTTTAGAATGCCACAGGATTATAGCACTATAATACAACGTTTGCAATTAGATAACGATTGGCTGAAAGAGAGAATGGTCAACCTTGAAAAAGAGATAAAACAGCAAAGTGAAAGGGCTCATTCAATTATAGCTGAACTTGCTGGGCAGATGTCATCAGAATACAGAAAATTAATTGAAACGATACTTCAAACAAAAGAACAAAATCAAGAGAAAAAAGGCTTTTGGAGAAGATAGGATAACTGATAGTTTAAATCTGTAAACCTTTTTGAAATAAAGACGTATAAATTAAAAATGAAATAGAAGTTGCAGGAGGGCTATATGAAGATATACATAATGACTGATATGGAAGGCGTTTGCGGAGTTATAAATTCTGATGATTATACATCGCCTGGCAGTAGATACTATGAAATAGGCAGGGAACTTACAACTCTTGAAGTGAACTCAGCTATTGAGGGGCTTTTGGAAGCTGGTGCAACAGAAATATTAGTGGTAGATGGACATGGGGCAGGAGCAATAAATCCGTCTTTGCTTCATCGTGAAGCTAAATTGCTTGCTGGCAGACCTATTGGCTATCCATTTGGATGCGATGATAGCTTTGATTGTGCATTGATGATCGGACAGCATGCTAAAACGAATACTGATGGCGGGCATCTTTGTCATACTGGTTCTTTTCATGTTGAGAACTTGCTTATTAACGGTGTTTCCGTTGGGGAAGCTGGATGTAATATGTTATTTACAGCTTATTATGGTGTCCCAACAATAATGTTAAGTGGCGATGAAGCTGCCTGTAATGAAGTAAAAGCGTTAGCTCCTACTATGGAAGTTGTGGCAGTGAAATATGGTATTAAAAGGGGGTCTGCAAGTGGCTTGACTGCTGATGAAAATAAGAATTTTAACGGTGCAGCAATCCATTTATCCCCAGAAAAGGCGAGGTCATTGATCCGAGAAAAGGCAAAGATTGCATTGGAAAGAAAAGATAGCATTCAACCATTTTGGCTTGATCCACCTTATGAATTAGAATATATATTACGTCCTGAAATTCCTAACGGGAGAACAAGAGTTGCTAGAGTTACGTCTAATGATCTTATAGAGTTATTGAATAGTCCTAAAAATTTCATATAGTTATGTTGGGAGGTTAGCAGAGATGAGTTCAAAAACACAGAATAACAAATGGTTTTATATATCAATGGGATCAATTGGATTTTCTATTCTATTAATAGTTTTAGTCTTCTTATTTAACTCTCATCCCGGAACTGCTGCGGATGATAATACACCAGAAATGGCAATTAAACCAGAGCTTAAATCGTTGCAAGCGTTAAATGACGCGTATATTGAGTTAGCCAAGATCGCAGTTCCATCAGTAGTTAAAATAAAAAGCGAAGTAAAACCAAAGTCAACACAATCGGATCAGCGTCGGAGAGGGTCTGATAGGCTTTTCCCATTTGACCCATTTGATGATGACTTCTTCAGGTTTTTTGATATTCCACAAACACCAGTTCCCAAAAGGGGGTGGGGATCAGGTTTTATAATTGATAAGCAGGGTCACATAATCACAAACAATCATGTCATATCTGGAGCAGATACGATAACTGTAACTCTTGACGATAAAAGGGAGTTCAAGGCGAAACTGATCGGAACTGACCCTGATACAGATATTGCATTAATAAAAGTTGATAAAGACGATCTTCCTGTTGCGAGATTAGGCGATTCTGATAAAATAAAAGTCGGCGAAATTGTGATGGCTATTGGCAGTCCATTTGAACTAACACGAACTGTTACCACAGGAGTAGTCAGTGCAACAGGTAGGACAGGGGTCGGTATCTTAACCTATGAAGACTTTATTCAGACAGATGCTGCAATTAACCCCGGAAATAGTGGAGGTCCTCTCGTAAATATTAGAGGAGAAGTCATAGGGATAAATACTGCTATTGCAACTGGCGGATTAAGCGGAGGGAACGTTGGCGTCGGTTTTGCTGTCCCTATCAATACTGCTAAGAATGTGGTTGATCAATTGCTCAACAATAAAAAAATAATCCGTGGCTGGCTCGGTGTTAGCTTACAACCAGTTGATAGCGACATTGCAGAGAAATATGGTCTAAAAGAAAAAAGAGGTGCACTTGTGCTTGCTGTTGATGGTCCTGCCAAAGAAGCTGGATTGCGTCAAGGTGACCTCATAATAGAATATGACGGCAAGGTTGTAGAAAACAGTTCTCAACTATCAAAGATGGTTGCCTCAAACAAGCCAGGTGATAAAGTAAAAATTAAGGTAATAAGGGATGGCAAAGAAAAAGAATTCACTGTCAAACTCGCTGAAAGGACAGAAGAAGCAATAGCAAAGCTTAGAGGTGCTGAACCTGAGGTAACATCAACTGATGAATGGATGGGCTTATCCGTTCAGGAACTTGACGAATCACTTGCACAACGTTTAGGTTTTGAAAAATATAAGGGCGTTGTAATAACTGATATATCGCCAGATAGCCCTGCTTTGCAAGTAGAAAATCCACCTCAACGAGGCGATCTCATTCAGGAAATAGAAGGCAAAGACATCAAAAATATGAATGATTATAGAGATGCAATAGAAAAAGTCAAAAACGAAAAGCGGGTTATGGTAAGGTTGAGACGTTCTAACGGAAATACATGGTATATAGTGCTGAAAAATGAATGATGAGGGTTAATCAGGTTACATCAGTCTATTAAATCCTTATCAATTTAGATTTGTCATGCTGATCTCAAACTTGATTTTGAAGGAAAAATCTTTGATATGTTTTATCTTATTCAGCATGACAAATTATTTTTTGTCAATTGTTAAATATGTCAACAGATGAGTGTTCAGGATCAATTTTTATAAAAATTAGCTGATAGGTAATATCAAATAAATTTAATGGTGTATTCATTAGTCTAAGTTATATATTCTATATATTCCCGCCCTGAATAGTGAGTATTAATCAGCGATGAAGATTAAGAAAAATTACAAAATCATAATTAGTGTTGCATTATTTGTCGTTTTGACAGCGATATTGGTCTATGGCATAATTAAAGGGGATTTCTTTACAACGCTGTTCAATGGAAGAACTCTTTGACTATCCTGTATTGGTATCGGATCAGTTGATCTCAAAAAGAATAATAAAAAGTGAAAACGAGACTGATTACTCAAATTGCCGGCTCAATTTTACCTAATAGTTATTTTCAAGTTATAGCTACCAAAACCATATATCAGGGGCGATTAAAAGGTATTTGCGCTCCTCTGTTCAATTGTTATGCTTGCCCACTTGCAGTAGTTTCTTGTCCGATAGGCACTTTACAGCACTTTTCAGCGATAGGAAAAATACCTTATTATGTGATCGGGTATCTTGGAATTATCGGTTTGGCAGTTGGAAGAATGGCTTGTGGTTGGATATGTCCGTTCGGTTTCTTCCAAGACTTAATAGCTAAAATAAAAATTAGGAAATTTCGTTTTCCCTCTTATTTAGGATATATGAGATATTTTATACTTGTCATTTTAGTATTTATTATCCCTTTTCTCACTCATGAACCTTGGTTTACGAAGTTATGTCCATGGGGGACAATAGAGGCAGGTATCCCTTGGATATTATGGAATTCAAATTTCCGTAGTCTGATCAGCAATATTTATTACTTAAAATTAGCTATCCTCGTTGGCTTTTTGGGACTAATGCTAATATTTAAACGTCCTTTTTGTTTTCTCGCTTGTCCTTTGGGTGCGATCTTTGCCCTGTTTAACAAGATCAGTATAATCAGACTTGGCGTAGATATAGAATCATGCACAAGATGTGATAGATGTCTAAGAGACTGTCCTGTGAACATAAGAGTTTATGAAAATCCTAACAGCCATAACTGCATAAGATGCCTTAAATGCACAAGATGCAGTAAGGTTAGCGTCTATTCTATATTTAGCAAAAAGCCTATGAGCCACGAGGAAGAATTAGAGGCTGGGTATCAAGTAAATTCTAAATCATGAATTGCTATGGCAATATTTTCAGAAAGGTTACCATAACCAATACAAGGAGGATAAAATTGTATTTAACCGATATAGCAGAAGGTTATAGACGGATATTTGATAATGTGTTCAAATGGATTGAAGAACGCACAATATGGCATAAAATAGCCTTGTCTATGGGATTTGCAGTTTTAACTGGTATTATGGCACAAATACGTATACCTTTGCCATTTACTCCTGTTCCTATTACAGGGCAGGTTTTTGCGGTTCTTCTCAGTGCAATATTTTTAGGTGGATATTTTGGCGCTTTGAGTCAGCTATTCTATGTTATCATTGGCATAGCTATTGTCCCTTGGTTTAGCGGAGGATTAGGTGGATTTGCAGTTATTAAAGGGTTGACAGGCGGATACCTGATTGGATTTATCCCTTCTGCTTTATTTATAGGATTACTGACAAATAGATATGTCGTTTTCCGTAAGTTTCATTTTCAAGTTATGCTAATGATGATTGGCGTCTTGATAATCTATGTTTTTGGATCAGCACAAGTTGCATTTCTAATGCGTTTAGGTGTTTCGGATACAATTAGAATAGCTGTTATTCCCTTTATTGCTGTTGATCTAATGAAGGCAATAATAGTAGCTTGTATATCTACCAGTGTTCTTCCCAAGTAGGAAATTTGCTTTAATTTAATAAAAAATTGTAGAAAAAACTAAATATAGGGGGGATATAAATGCCAGCACCAACTAAGATATATTTTTCACAGGTTGCATCAGCAGAATGGAAAGATTGGGTCCAAGTTGTCAATGTAGATAATGACGTTGCCAACGTAATGGCAGTTGCACGTAATGAAAAAGGCGAAACCGTTTGGTCAGGCGAAAGACGGCTCAGACCTTTTCAAGCATGGTCTATACCGATAGACCCTGTATCAGTCAAACAAGAGCTTTCGCTTACTGTTTCATCAAATAGAGGTATTGTAGGTGAAAGACACTGTCATTATCAAACGCAGGTATTAGCTTTTCCGGGGGCAGCGCCTGAATTAAAAAACGTCGGTAGAAGGCTTTTCTTTCCAGAGATACGACCAAAAACGGGTGAATGGTTCAGAATTCTCAATATAGATATTAATCCAGCAATTGTCAATATTATAGTGCGGGACACTAACGGCGTTCCTGTAAAGCAGTTCAGTAGCCCACAGATAAATCCACAATGCTTTTGGAGCTTTGTAGATACAGAAGTAGGCGATGTCTATGGTACAATGGAGATGATCTCAACACAGACCATAGTTTCAGAGAGGCATTTACATTATGGCGAGGATATAAAAGGCGTTGCAGTAGGAATGTTAGGACAACCTCTTGATGTGAGTCCTATTCCTAATAAAATATATTTTGCACAAATAGCGGCTGGTGCTTGGGGTGATTGGGTTAAAGTTATTAACGTCAGTAATGAGGAAGCAAAGTTAGTTGCAGTCGCAAGAGATCAGAATGGACAAGCAGTATGGACAAGCGAAAAATCTTTACGACCTTATGCGGATTGGGTTGTGCCGATTGATCCAGTAGCTTCTAAACAGGATTTATCGCTTACGGTTATGTCAGATAAACACGTCGTCGGGGAAAGACATTGCCATCTACAAACTGAGGTGCTTCCTTTTCCGGGTGCAGCACCAGAGATTGGCACCGCGGGAAGAAGGCTTTTCTTTCCTGAACTGATCGCTGGAAGTTATGACTTTTTCAGGCTTCTTAACATAACAGATCAAACAGCGTTTGTTAATGCCATTGTCCGAAATACCGATGGCAGAGTTGTTAAACAGATCGCTAACCAAATTCCACCATTTGGATATTGGACACTGAGAGATGAGGATACTGCGAACACACAGGGAACTTTGGAGATAATGTCAACACAGACGATTGTTGGAGAGAGACATCTTCATTATGGTCAACAATATCATCCGGGAGTAGCGATCGGTCAGCTTGGACAGGTGCTTGATTAATGAATGTTTTGTCATCTTTTTATGAACAAATTTATAATGAAAGTAAAAGAAATGATTAAATATATGGGGGGATTGAGATGCCAGCACCAACAAAGATATATTTTGGACAAGTAGCATCGGGACCTTGGGCGGATTGGGTTCAAGTGGTAAATGTGAGTAACGAGGAATCACAAGTTATGGCGATCGCTCGTAATGAGAAAGCAGAGACAGTTTGGTCTGGTGAAAAGACATTAAAGCCGTTTCAAGCTTGGGTAGTGCCAGTTGAGCCAGCCTCTGCCAAACAAGAGCTATCGCTTGTCGTATCGTCTAACAAGGGTATAGTTGGCGAAAGGCATTGTCATTTAGGGACAGAAGTGCTTGCGTTTCCCGGCGCAGCACCGGAGTTAAAAAGTGTCGGCAGAAGACATTTTTATCCTAATCTGACCGCAGGATGTGCAGACTTTTTCAGGATATTTAACGTAGGCGATCAGCCCGCTATGGTAAATGTAATAGTCCGTGATATAAACGGAAAAGTTGCTAAACAATTCGGCGGGCAAATAGTTCCGTTAGGGTTTTGGAGTCTTTATGACCAAGATGTTGGAAATACACAAGGGACTTTGGAATTAGTTTCTACCCAACCGATAGTATCAGAAAGGCATTTGCACTATGGAACTGCACTTCAAGGTGTTGCTGTTGGTCAATTAGGACAAGTTATGGACGTTGGTCAGCCTCCAACAAAGGTGCATTTTGCACAAATAGCGGCGGGAGTTTGGAAAGACTGGGTGCAGGTCATTAATCACAGTGACGAACAAGCTAAACTATTAGCAGTAGCACGCGATGAAAATGGAGAAACCAGATGGTCAAATGAAAAGACTCTTGAGCCTTATCAAGGTTGGATCGTTCCTGTTGACCCTGTGGCAGACAAAAAGGATTTCTCATTGACAGTTTCATCTAATATGCACGTAGTAGGTGAGCGACATTGTCATCTTGAAAAGCAGGTTTTGCCATTTCCCGGAGCTAATTATGAGACAAGAACAGCAGGGACAAGGCTATTCTTTCCAGAATTGGTCGCAGGATGTTACGATTTTTTCAGGGTTTTGAATATAACTGATCAACAGGCACTTGTCAATGCAATTGTCCGCAATACTGAGGGCGTTATTGTTCGCCAGACAAGCGGTCAAATACCGCCTTTTGGATATTGGACACTGCCAGATGAGGCGACTAATAACGCTCAGGGAACACTTGAAATACTGTCAACACAAATTGTCGTCGGAGAACGTCATCTCCATTATGGACAGCAATATCACCCGGGCGTCGCAGTTGGTCAGTTAGGACAGGTTATAGATTAGTTATAAGGCAAGGAACTTGAATATTATAAAATACTCTGCTAAAATGGAAATATTATTTTTTCATCAAAAATGAAAACTTGTTGAGTTAATCAAGGGAGGTGATGAATAAAATTTATCTCAAAATTATTCAGTTCTAATTGTATCATTGATGTAAAATCCATCTGAACCAAAAAAGGAGGACAACCAAAATGCTAAAAAAAATTTCTTTGAGCAGCTTTTTTATGTTCGTTTTATTATGTTCATTTAGTTATGCTTTGGAAAGCTTGGACATAGGAGATGCGGCAGAAATACCGGGTTCTACTACAATATTACCTGATGGGTCTGTTACAATTGTTGGTGCTGGACATGATATATGGGATAATGTAGATGGTTTTAGATTTGTATATATGCCTGTAAGCGGTGACTTTGAGGCGTTTGTCCAGATCACTTTCTTTGAACGAGTTACACAATGGGCAAAAGCTGGAATAATGGCGAGACAAAGCATTGATACTGATTCTAAGAATGTTTTGTCAACAGCTGCCGCAGGAAATCTTCCGGGTCCTGACTTGGGAGTACAAATTACATGGCGAGCAGAAAAAAACGGCGAGACTAAGGAACTTGATTATTGGGAACTTGGCGGTCCAACGGGATTTAATGACGGTGAATGGATCAGGCTTAAACGTGTCGGCGACAACTTTTCTGCTTCATGGTCAAAGGATGGCAAAACTTGGGCAAAAGACTACGCCAGTGCAATAGTCAATATGGTTGACCCTATACTTATAGGGTTAGCAGTTACCTCTTGCGATAAAGCAAAGACTTGCAAGGCGACCTTTAAGGACTTTACTATCAATGGTAATTTAGTCATTACCACTGTTGAATCCAAAGGGAAACTTTCTAAAACATGGGGCGAAATAAAATCTGAATATTGAAATTTTTATTAGATTAAAACTTTATAAAATCAATTGTGTTATTTTTCCCAATTGAACAAAGGGGGAAAATGATATGCTAAGAGGCGTTTTATTACTGACTTTTGTCTTTTTGCTATCGTTGATCTCTTTAGACCAGTTAGTTTATGCCCAATTAGTGAGTATTGACATCGGCGATGCAGCAAATAATCCGGGTTCCACTAAATTTGAAAAAGGAACTTACACAATTATAGGAAGTGGTAGCGATATTTGGGATAGTGCTGACGGATTTAGGTTTGCATATACAAAGGTTAGCGGTAATTTTGAAGCGGTAGTGCGTCAGGTTTCCATTGAGTTAAATAACGAATGGGCAAAAGGAGGGATACACGCTAGGCAAGATACTGATCCGGGAGCTCCAAATGCACAAGTCATCGTTACTGGTGGAGGAGGTGGAGGCTGTCAGATCACATGGAGATCGACCAAAGATGGCAAATCCGAAGAATTCCTAAATGTTGCACCTGGACCATGGAAAGATGATAAGTGCTGGCTTAAATTGACACGTGAAGGTGATGAATTCCACGGATATATATCCCTAGATGCAAGAAACTGGATAGATCTGAAATCCACAAAAGTCAAAATGTCAGACCCAATACTTGTTGGTTTAGCGATGTGCGGAATGAACCAACCAGGAAAGGGAGTTTATGATAATTTCACTATAACTCAAAATGGCAAAACTATATTTCCCCTTGCAATAGAGTCACTCGGAAAATTACCAGTAACATGGGGGAGTATTAGGCAAAACACAAATCCATAGGTCAAAAAGAGTGAAACATGGCAGATAATAAAGAAGCAAGTAATAGGGAGTATAGATTTATATTTTCCGTTACATTTTTATCTGTCATGTTTTTTCTCTATTCATAATTTTTATCATAATATTTATTTGGTTAATTAATAGGGGGATGTAATGCCAGCACCTACGAAAATATATTTTCCTCAAATAGCATCAGGACAATGGATAGATTGGGTTCAGGTCGTCAATGTCGGGAATGATCAATCACAAGTGATGGCAATTGCGAGGAATGAAAAAGGCGAAACAGTCTGGTCAGGTGAGAAAACATTAAAACCGTTTCAAACTTGGGTTGTGCCAGTTGAGCCAGCATCTAAAAATCAGGAATTATCATTAACTATTTCATCAAATCAAGGTATTGTTGGCGAAAGGCACTGTCATTTGGGAACAAAAGTGTTGGCATTTCCCGGCGCTTGTCCAGAAATGAGAAGCGTCGGTAGAAGAATTTTTTATCCTGAAATAGTGGCGGGCTGTGCTGACTATTTTAGGGTGTTCAATATAAGCGATCAACCTGCTATGGTGAATGTGGTAGTCCGTGATACAAATGGCAATGTGATAAGGCAATTCAGCGGACAGATAGTGCCTTTGGGATTTTGGAGTTTTGTTGACAAAGACTTTGGAAATGTCTCTGGGACTTTGGAATTAGTTTCAACACAAGTTATCGTTTCTGAGCGACATTTACATTATAGCGAATCTCCTGATGGAGTTGCTATCGGACAGCTGGGGCAGGTTATGGACGTTGATCCCCCGCCAACAAAGGTATATTTTGGTCAAATAGCCCCAGGTGCATGGCTTGACTGGGTGCAGGTTATAAATCACAGTCCAGAGCAAGCAAAACTCGTCGCAGTTGCCAGAAATGGACTTGGTGAAGTTAAATGGTCTGCTGAAAAAACGTTAGAACCATTTCAAGCTTGGGTTGTGCCAGTTGATCCTGTTGCAAGTAAAGAAGACCTTTCACTCACAGTGTCATCAGATAAACATATAGTAGGTGAACGCCATTGTCATTTTGAAAAACAGGTCTTGGCATTTCCCGGAGCAAATTACGAATCAAGAACCGCAGGGAAAAGGTTATTTTATCCTGAATTAGTCGTAGGTTCGGCTGATCATTTCAGGGTGCTTAATACGACTGATCAACAAGCACTTGTCACCGCCATTGTAAGAAATACTGACGGCGTCATCGTAAATCAGATAAGCGGTCAAATGCCTCCGTTTGGATATTGGACGCCATTGGATGATGTTACGAAAAATGTCCAAGGGACGATGGAGATGTTATCAACACAGATCGTCGTTGGAGAACGTCATCTCCATTATGGACAGCAATATCACCCGGGCGTCGCAGTTGGTCAGTTAGGACAGGTGCTTGATTAAATTTTAATTAAAAGCGGTATATTCCTATTATCAAAGAGATAGGTTTAAATTATGATAAAAAGAGGAGAAAACTATGATTCCAGAAAAACAGGTCGCTGTTCAACTCGTTGGTCCAGATAAATTGATCTTAAATAAAGAAAAGGAAGTCCATAAACCGGGTCCTCATCAAGTATTAGCTAAGGTTGAATCCGTAGGGCTTTGCTTTTCAGATATGAAATTACTGCATGCTTTCACTGAGCATCCGAGAAAAGGTCCGATCATAGAAGGCATAGACCCAAAGGTATTAGAAGAAATTCCAAGCTATGTCCCAAATGATCTGCCGACAGTGCCGGGACATGAAGCGGTTGTTGAGATCGTCGCAGTTGGTGAAGGTGTGACTAATTATAAGGTCGGTGAACGTTATCTCGTGCAGACTGATTATCGTCATCTTCCAACGAATGGCAGTAAAGCAGCGTTTGGATACAATTTTGAAGGGGCATTGCAACAATATGTCCTTATGGATGAACGAGTCATTACTGCGCCAGATGGTGAGTCATTCCTTATCCCCGTCACAGAAGAGCCAAGCGCTTCCGCAGTCGCACTGGTAGAGCCTTGGGCATGTGTAGAAGATGCTTATGTCACACGGGAACGACAAACAATTAAAAAAGATGGCAAATTACTTATAGTCAAAGAAGGCGGAGATTATGACTTTCAGGGTTTATTCAATGAAACGCCAAAATCGGTCACCGCGGTTGGTCTAAATGATAAGGAAAAATCGCAACTTGAATCCGAACTTAAAAATATTAAACCAGTTTTCACAGACGAAATTCCCGAAGGGCTTTTTGATGACATCATATATCTCGGAAACAAAAAAGATACTATTGAATTGCTTGAAAAAACAAGGCTTGCAGAACGTGGGCTAATGAATATTGCAACAGCAGGTCGCAAAATTGGTGAACCTGTGATGATTGACGTTGGTAGGATACATTATGAAGGGACAAGATTTATTGGCACAACAAGCAATAAGCCATCAGAAGCATATAAATATATACCGGCTAACGGCGAAATTCCTGATGGAAGCGATATTCTTATAGTTGGTGCTGCTGGTCCTATGGGAACAATGCACACAATAAGGTCACTTTCGCTTGCAACATCGGTAAAAAGTATTGTTGCAACAGACATAAATAACGAACGTATGGCTATGCTTGAAAGAACCGTAAAATCACTTGCAGAAAGAAAGGGAATACCATTCTCGCTTTATAATCCAAAGGAAAAAGGAAATTATCAAGG
>Ga0123519_10007016_pt1 | contig 17563 bp, 8 predicted proteins | sample YelNatPaOPRAMG02_FD_87396 | JGI IMG/M metagenome (GOLD analysis project Ga0123519, IMG submission 87396) | Hot spring microbial communities from Yellowstone National Park - Yellowstone National Park OP-RAMG-02 (version 2) | ecosystem: Environmental > Aquatic > Thermal springs > Hot (42-90C) ... | reverse complement strand
CGCGGGCCTGTTCGCACTCGGCTGCCACCAGATTGAGTTGGTCGATGTAAGGCGAATCGGGGTTGACGGCCGATAACTGGCCGGCCAGCGCGATGGCCGCATCGTACTGCTTTCGCGCGAACCAATAGCGGGCAAACAGGAGGGTTATATAGCCGTTGATCTTGTCGGCCGGAAACTCTTCTTGCCACTGGTAGAGTTCGGCGGCGGCGCGGTCCAGTTCGCCCGACTTGAGGAATTGTTCGGTGGAGCGGCCATGGGCCCCCTGCCAGGCCGTGCGCTCCACGTTGCTCCGCCCCGCGGCTACCAGGGCTTCGGCGGCCACGTAAGCCTTGCGTGCGGCTTGGCCATCGCCGGCCAGGGCATAGTAGTCGCCCCACACGCGTTGGAGTCTGGCGGCCAGTTCCTTGGCCTGGGGCTCTTTCAGCTTTTGGCTGGCCTGGTCTAGGAGGCGTTTGCCCGCCTTGAGACGGGCCAGGTCGTTGATAGCGATGTCGGCGGCTTCGAGATGGCATTGCCCCTGCACCTCGGGCTGGGCGGCGCGGCGGGCCGCGGCCTCCCAGAGGGCGCCAGCCAGCCGGGAGTCGCCCAGTTGGAAGCGGGCCATGGGCCCCAACATGCGGGCCAGGCGGAGGAGGTCTCCGTGAGCAGCTTGGGTCCCCGCGGGACCCATCAGGCCGGCCCGCCCCGCCTCGACCGCCATGGCGATGTATTTCATGGCCTCGGCCCGCCGGGCCGCCTGGAGTTCGTGCTGGCGCTGGAGTTCTTCTGGGGTGGGCGGGCCCTCGGGATTGTCCGGTTTGGCCGACTTGCGAGCCGGTTTGCTTCGCGGCTTTTCTGCCTCGTCGGGGGGGCCGAGCAGCCGATCCGCCTTGGCCTGATAGGCCGCCACCAATTGGGCCAGCGCCGCCGTATCCAGGCTCTGGGGGTCGTAGGTCTGCAGGATGGGCAGGTAAGCATCGAGGTCGTCGAGCTGTTCGCGGGCCGTCTGCGGCGGGGCATCGACATAAATCCGATTGGCCATCTCAAACGGCCTGCCCGCCCGCCGCACCGTGAGCTTCACCATGTATAACCCGGGACGGAGATAGACGTGTTGCGGGTTGGATTCCTGGCTGGTCTGGCCGTCGCCGAATTCCCAGGCAAGCTTCGAGTTCAGGGTCAATGCCCGGGGCGACGTATCACGGAAGGCCACGCGAACCAAAGGCACCTCGTTGTCGGGCAGCGGCACGCTGCCGGCAATCTGGACGAGGAAGTCGGGGACGACTTTTTCGTTGCGGAGCGAGACGGGGCCGGCTGGCTCGCGCCCGATGGCCGCCGCCCGGAAAACCTCCGGGGGGATGGCGGCTGGCTGCGGCTTCGGGTCGCGGGGGTTGACCTCCCAGGCGGCCACCATCATCGCCTCCGGGCCGCTGGCCGCGTGATAATACTCGAACTTGTGCGGTCCCGCCGCAAGTTGAATGTCTTTGCGTGTCCCCCGCAGCGCGTGATGCACGGGGCGGTGCGCCCCTGGGGCGTCCACCACTAGCTTGTCGTCGATCAACAGAAAACTGCAATCCTGGCTCGACGTGAGAAACCCGTAGGTGCCCGCGCGGGCGATGTGCATCGTCCCGGAATACCGGCTTAAAAACGGCGCGGGCCGCAGCGCAAACGGATTGCACGCGTGCTGGACCGCCTCGACATAATCGGCTCCGATGGGCTTGGCCGAGCGAAACGCTTCCCGCACCGAATCCAGATTGTGCAGGTTGCAGGGCTGGAACTGGCGGGTCTCCAGCAAGAGGCCATCCCGGTTGGTCCACGCCGGCACCTGCGAAGGCTCGGGGGCCTGCCCGCCATAGAATATCTCATAGCTGCTTTGCCCCGGCTGGACCTCGAAGGCCAGCCGGCAATAATCGCCCGGCCCCAACTGGAGCACCCGGGTCGGCACGGCCTTCTGCCCCTTGGCAAACACCAGCACATTGGTGCCTTCGGGATTGATGAGACCGTGGTGGAAGAACTGGGTAACCACCACGGAGTATCCCTTGCCCGCAGGGACGGTGATCGGCCGCACCGCCGCGAATTCGGCGCCGGCGCGGCGGAAGGTCTGGGCGGAGGCCGTGCCGGCCGCAAGCACGAGCAATATAATCACGCCCGCCGTCCAAGCGCGGCAGATAATGCGCGATGCGGGGAGTGTGCACACCAGCATTGATGGAATGCCTTCTGTAAACTAATGTAGAAGGAGATAGTTCGCAAGGCAATCGACCCGTTCGGATTGCTCCCCAGGAAGCGTGCCGATGTCCACCGCCTCGCCGGCTGCCCAGTTGTCCCCCGAGGAGGCCGTGCGCCGCATCGCCCAGGCGCGGGAGATGCTGCTGCACGAGATTCACAAGGTGATCATCGGGCAGGACGAGATGCTCGAGCAGATGCTGATTTGCATCTTTGCCCGGGGACATTGCCTGACCATCGGGGTGCCTGGATTGGCCAAGACGCTTACGGTGTCCACGCTGGCCCAGGCCATGCAGATGAAGTTCAGCCGCATCCAGTTCACCCCGGACTTGATGCCGAGCGACATCACGGGCACCGAGATCATCGACCAGGACCCGGCCACGGGCAAGCGGTCGTTCCGGTTCGTACGGGGGCCGATCTTCGCCAACATCGTGCTGGCCGACGAAATCAACCGCACGCCCCCCAAGACGCAGGCCGCGTTGCTCCAGGCGATGCAGGAGTACGAGGTGACTTCGGCGGGCCAGACGTACAAGCTGGATTTGCCTTTCTTTGTGATGGCCACCCAGAACCCCATCGAGCAGGAAGGGACCTACCCGCTGCCCGAGGCCCAGTTGGACCGCTTCATGCTGTCGATCAACATCGGCTATCCGACGCGGGCCGAAGAACGCGAAATCGTCATGGCTACCACCCAGGCGACCCGCAAGGAGGTCCAGCCCGTGCTCCAGGGGCGCGATGTGCTGTGGATTCAGCAGTTGGTCCGCCAGGTACCGGTCAGCCAGCACATGGTGGATTATGCGGTGGACCTGGTGCGGGCGACCCGGCCTAAGGAGCCGCCCAGCCCCGATTTCGTCAAGCGGTGGCTCGCCTGGGGGGCGGGGCCTCGTGCGGCCCAGAATATCGTACTGACGGCCAAGGCCCGCGCCATTTTGCACGGCCGGTTCGCTGTCACGGCCGAGGATATCCGCGCGGTAACCTTCCCCGTGCTCCGCCACCGCATTTTCACCAATTTCAACGCGGATGCTGAAGGGGTGGATGTGGATCAAATCATCGAGAAGCTTCTGGAAACGGTGCCGGAGCCCTCTTACGGGGAGCCGGTAGCGGTGCGGGCGGCAAAGATACCTCCCCCTTCGTCCGATGCGCACGGGGCAAGCAAATCGCCCCCCGCGACCGCCCCGCGGTCCCCGGCGCCTGCTGCCCCTCCGCCGCCCAGCCGGCCCAGTCCGCCGCCCACGCGGTAGCAGGCTGACGGTGGCGGCCGTGTCACGATCGGGGCTTCAAACCCCGGGGGCAACTCGGCTAGGCCGGCCGGTCGGCCGCTCCCCATCGCCCCGGCCCCCCGCAACTCCGCGCCCAGTCGCCGCCGCGTTTTACGGCCGGAGCACCAGCGGCACCTCGCGCTGGCAAGGGACGTCTGTGGGCAACTCCACCAAGCCCTGGCCGCCCGACCAGCCATCCAGATGCAGCACGATTCGCCGCGGCGGGTTGCGTCGAGGAGGCTCCAACGCCACCGTGGCTTTGGTGCCGTCCGGGGCAACGCGGACCTCGAAAGTCACTGGCCCGAACTCGGTGAGCACCCCAGCCGCTCGGATCCGTTTGCCGGGCACGATCCAGCTCGGCGGCACTCCCTCGGCCAGATGAAGTTCATCGCCGCGCTCCAAGATCAACAGGTGTCGGACCAGGCGGATGAACTCGGCGCTGGCCCAATTGTGGGGCATGTCACCGCATACGGCCGGGCCTTCGCCTTGCGGCATCTGCTCTTCGCGCCAGCACAACAAAGGCGAGGCGTGGTTGGCCATGGCATACAGAGTCCGGGCCGCCTTGGACCCATCGTGCTGCCACAGCCAAGCGTGCGCGTAGAACGACCCGAAGTAGTTCCACACCCCCTGGGCTACCCAGCCGGTGTCGCGGACCAGGCCCTCGCACTCGGCCGCCCGGAGCATGGCCAGGTTGCCCTGTACCAGCGGATCGTCGTGGGCGAACACCTTGCCCGGAAACACGGCGTGCAGGAATGCCCACTGGGCCTTTTGCGGCGACACTTTGGTCTCGGGTTTCATGCTGATGGGTAGGTAGCGGTTGCCGTGCGGATCGGTGCGCGTGTCGCGGGCCGCCGCCTTACGGAACGTGGCGTAAAAATCCTCGTACTCGGCGCGCCAGGTGTGGGCCTGATCCTGTCGGCCCAGCCAATGGGCTGCTTCCACCGCTGCCTTCATGCCGGCCAGGGTCCAATAGATGTTGGTGTACTCGGGCAACGTCTCGCCCAGGCCGCCATCGCTGAACCCCTCTGGAATCAGACCATAGTTGAGGGCCTTGGGATCTTTGGACGCCTCGCGGCGAAGCTGGCCGATGTATTGCCACGCCCGCTCGATCTGGGGCCATACCCCGGCCAACCACGCCTTGTCGCCGGTGAGGCGGGCATGCCGGGTGACCGCCCACAACGCGATGCCCGTCTCTTTCCAGTGGCCGTTGATGAGCATGATCGCCCCATCGGGGCGTTGGAAGCCCAGCAGGTAATGGATGCCATTGCGAGCTTCCTCCGTGCGTCCTAAAAAGGCCACCGACTCCATCAAGAACGAGCCGTCCACCACCCACAGGCCGCGGTAGCACGTGGGCCCCACCTGAAAAGCCGGCAGACCTTTCTTGATCTCCCGGGCCTGATAGATGTTGCGGATAGCCCCGTCCAAAAGGGCCTGGACGCCGGCATCGGGCACTTCCAGCCGGAAATAAGGCAAATCCGCGTGTTCCCAAAAGGCTTCGGCCTGTTGGCGGAGCTGTCGGGCATGCTCGGCCGACCGGGGTAGCAGCAGCTCGCTATCGGGCCGGGCCACCCCGCGAAGCACTCCAATCGCCAGCCCCCGCGTTTGGCCCGGCTTCAGCTCCAACGAGCCCAGCCCCAAAACCATTTGTCCCGGGCGCTCGGCCAGCACGTGGCACCCCTCCGGGCAGAAAACGGTGGTCGCCTGGCCGAGGGTTACCCAACGCCCCGCAGGATCGGCGTGGGCCGACACCTCACTATCGATGACCAAACTCGGCTCCAGCGACACCGCTTCCCGCCCGCGGTTGACCAAATGCACCAAGCACACGTCGTGTCGCGGAGGCCCCAGGCCGGCCGGCTCTTCGCCGCAATTGACATGGGCCGACGCCTTGACCGAACTCTTGCCCGCCATTAGCTCCTCCGGCGGCGGCAGGCTGCCCTCAAAGACCCACAAAACGTTCAAGATAGCGTTCTGGTCCGTGGACCCCGGGGCGGCCACGACCTCCACATCCACTGCACCGTCGCCATTGGTGTCGGCCGCTTCCAGCGGAAGCAAAAAGGGGACATTTCGTCCGGGCTTGGCCACCAGGTCCAGCCGGGCCCGGCTCTTGCCTTCGATGCGCACTTCCAGAATGCGGCGGCCGGGCTCGCTGTGCCAGCTTTCGCAAAACCCCAGCACTAGGTTCACGCGCTGCCGGTGGGGAAGGCAGATCCGGTAGTGAATGGCCGCGTTCCAGCCCACCGCGATGTCGCGGAAAAAGGGATCGCACGCCACAGCCGGCTTAGCCCAGGCTTTGAGGCCCCCGCCGCCATCCATGCGCTGGACCAGTGGCGGCGGAGCTTTGCCGGCAGGGGCGGAAACAGGTGGGGCCACCGCAAACGCCTCCTCAACGACCTCCACATCGCCGAACTGCTTCACCGTGCGCACGATGGGCACCCGCGGCGACACGAGTTCCTGCCGAATCCATTTCTCGCCCTCGCCCACCCGCACCCCAAGCCGCGTCTTGAACCCCGAATGCCTGCCCGGAAAGTCGTACAGCAGCGTCCCCTCCTTGCCCACCAAAGTCTTCTGCCAATCGTCGGGCAGGCAGATGGAAGTCTGCCACCATAACGGCGCGTAGCGGAAATCGACGCGGAAATACTCCCTTTCCGGGCTGGGCGAAGCGCTTGCAGCCCATATCGACGAGCCCTGCGCTAACCCCCAAGCCAATCCCAAGATGGTCGCCACGCAGCCCAGCGGTTTCATGACCGGAGGTCCTCCAAGCCGATGATGTTTATGTTGTTGATGTACATTAGGATATTAATTTGTACTGGCTCCGGAACTCGCCGGCATGCGACTATACCGCCCAGCGAGTGGGGAACACAAGAGGCGGCCTACCGTGGCAGGGGGATATGGCCCGCGCAGGAGAACGCAGCAGACCGTCTGGAGCCAAACAGGTAATAGGGGGAGCGTTCGTGTCCCTGCCGGGGGGCTGGCCGCCTTGTCGTCCGCTGGATTCTACAGTCTACTTTTCTGGGGCATCCGCGGGTTTGGAGGCGCGGTCCGGGCTGCGGAGTGAGAAAATCGGTCCGCTGGGGAACACGAGGTTGTCAAAGTGGTGGAGCTTGCAGGCCCTGTAGCGCGATATCCCGCCCGCGCCTCGTTCGCCTGGTACCTGGGGTTGATCCTGCTGGGGGCACTGGTGCTTTGGCATCCGCGATGCGGCGCCGAGGGCCGTCCGCCCATCGGGTTCGGCGAGGCCTTGTTCACAGCCACAAGCGCCACATGTGTAACCGGTCTGACGGTGCGGCAGACGGGGAGCGATTTTTCGCTCTTGGGCCAAGCCGCCATCCTCCTTTTGATCCAGCTTGGCGGCATCGGCATCATGACGGTGACGACGTTTATCACTTTTCGGCTGGGGGGTCACGAGGGGCTGCGGCATCGGGCCTTGTTGACCGAAACCTTCGGCGCAAGCCCCACGACCGACTTGCGGAGCCTGCTTCAAAACGTTATCGGGTTGACGCTGTGCATGGAAGCGCTGGGCTTTCTGGTGCTGGCCGGCCGGAATCTGCTGGAGATGCCACCGAGCCAGGCGCTGTGGCACGCCCTGTTCCATGCGGTCTCGGCGTTCTGCAACGCCGGATTCGCGCTGCCCGACAACAATCTGATCGGCTACCAACAGGACGCGGTCACGTGTCTGACGATCGCAGTATTGGTCATTTTGGGGGGAATCGGCTATCCGGTGTTGTTGGACCTTAAGGGCGTCTGGGGTGAGGGGTGGCGCCAGGCGTGGCAGCGCCTGCACCTTCACACGAAGCTCATGCTGCTGGGAACCGCCACGCTTTTAGTGGTGGGGACGGTGTTGTTCCTCGTGCTGGAGTGGCACAATGCGCTTGCGGGGATGCCGGTGGACAAGAAGCTGCTGGTCGCCTTTTTTCACTCGGTCGTGCCTCGCACCGCCGGTTTCAATAGTGTGGAAATCGGGTCTTTGAACCACGCGACCCTGCTGGTGCTGATCCTGCTGATGTTTGTGGGGGGCGGGCCGTGCTCCACCGCCGGCGGGCTGAAGGTGACTACGCTGATGGTACTGGTGATTCGGGCGTGGAAGACGTTCTGGGGCTACCGGCGGGTGAACGTATTCGGGCGGACCATTCCGGCCGAAGCTATCGCCCGGGCCACTACCACGGCCGTCTTGTTCACTTCGGTGGTGATCGCGGCGGTGGTGCCGCTGTTGGCCATCGAAAATCCCCGCGCTGCCAGCGCCCACCCGGACCGGATCTTTCTGGATGTGACGTTCGAGGTGGTCTCGGCCTTGTGCACGGTGGGGTTGAGCACGGGTATTACGCCGTATCTTTCGGCTTTGGGGCAATTCCTGTTGATTGGTTTGATGTTCCTGGGCCGGTTGGGGCCCATCACCGTCTTCGCCGCCCTCTCGCTGGCCGAACGGCGCCAAGCGCTGGAGTACCCACAGGAAGAACCATTGCTGGGGTGAAACCATGGCAGAAACCAAGCGATTCGTCGTCATCGGCCTGGGGTCGTTCGGGACTGCCCTGGCCACACGCCTGCACGAAAACGACTGCCGGGTGACCGGGCTGGACCTGCGGCGGGACCGGGTGGAGGAATTGAAGGATCGGCTGCACGAGGCCGTCATCGGCGACGCCACCGACCGCGACACCCTGCAACAACTCGGGCTGCGCGACGCCCACGCCGTGTTCATCAGCCTGGGCGAGGACATCACCCATTCGCTTCTGGCGGCTCTGCATTGCAAGGAACTGGGGGCCCGCCGGGTCATCGTCAAAGGCGTGACCGAAGAACACGGCAAAATCCTCAAGCACCTGGGGGTGGAGCGCGTGGTGTTCCCAGAAATCGAGGTGGCCCGCGAACTGGCCGACCGCATGACGTGGCCCAACGTGCTCGACTTCATCCCCATCGACCCGGATTACAGCATCGCCGAGATTGCGGTGCCGGACTCGCTTTCCGGCTTGGCCCTGAAGGATACGAACCTCCGCCAGCGATACAACGTGTGGGTCCTGGCGGTCAAGGACGCGCTGGCTGGCAAGCTGGAGGTCTTCCCCGGCGGCGATTTCCGGCTGCGCGAAGACCAACTGCTGCTGGTCGTCGGCAAACAGGTGGACCTCAACCGCCTCGGAGAATTGCGGTAAACCAACCATCGCACCGCACCCCAGGGGCCCAGAACCAATTTCTGTGAACAAGCACCGCGCGGCCGGCTGGGATTCTTGCCGAGCCCCCATGGCAAGTCAGAAGAGCATCGAACCCGGGCGCGAGCCGGAGCCTGCTTTTTACCGGCGCTCGGTGTGTCCTGCCGTGCTGGACCGCCGAACTGCGCTGTGGTATCCTGCGGCTTAGGTTCAGTGGATACTGCGACGCTTCGAGGCGGGCCTTGCATGGGGATCGAGCGAGTTTTTCTGGGGTGGGATGAGCCGGGGCTGCTGGCCGTGACGAACTTCCTCCAGGGGCGGTTCGCTGCGGGCGGTTCGCTGGATCTGGAAAGGGTAATCGTGGTCGTGCCGGGCGCGCGGGCAGGCCGGCGGCTTCTGGAGATGCTGGTCCTGCGGGCAGAAGAGCGGGGCTTGGCGCTTCGCCCGCCCGAGATCGTCACTCTGGGACAACTTCCTGAGCGGCTTTACCGCATCAAGCGCCCCCTGGCCGACGAGTTGACCCAACATCTGGCCTGGGTCGAGGCGCTCCGCGGCAGCGATCCGGAAAGGCTCACCCCCTTTCTCCCGTCGCCTCCGGCGGAGGACGATCTGCTGGGCTGGCTCAATGTGGCCGAGCTGCTGGGCCAGCTCCACCGCGAATTGGCAGCCGACGGGCTGGATTTCGCCCACGTGGCCCGCCTGGGTGCCACGGTGCCTCAGTTCCGCGAGTCGGCTCGCTGGAAGGCCCTGGCCGACGTGCAGCAACAATATCTGGACATTCTGGATGGCCTGGAGTTGTGGGACATCCAAACGGCGCGGCGCGTGGCGGTCGAGCACGGGGAATACCACACCGAGCAGCGCATCGTGTTGGCTGGCACGGTGGATCTCAATCGCGTGCAGCGCCAGATGCTCGACCAAGTGGCCGAGCAGGTGACCGCCCTAGTCTTGGCCCCCCCGGAACTGGCCGATCGCTTCGACGAGCACGGGTGCCTGCGCCCCGAGGCATGGGAGGCGGCCGAGATCCATTTACGCGAAGAGCAGATCGAATTGGCCGACGACCCTCCCGACCAGGCGTCGGCCGCGGTGCGGGCCATCGCCGCCTTGGATGCCCGCTACCGGGCCGACGAGATCACCTTGGGCGTACCCGACGAACAGGTCGTGCCGTTCTTGCAGTTGTATCTGGGCCGGCAGGGCGTGGCCACTCGCTATGCGGCCGGCACGCCCATAGCCGAAACCTCGCCATTCCGGTTGTTGGCCGCCGTGGCCGATTATTTGGAAAACCGTCAGTTCGCCTCGCTGGCGGCCTTGGTACGGCACCCCGACGTGGAAGCGTTCCTTCTGCGGCGCCGGGTCCGGCCCGATTACTTGGCGGAGCTGGACGAATACTACTCCTGCCACCTGCCGGCGGCCGTGGGGCCCGAGGGCTTCGCACCGGCCCCCGAGGCCAAAGACTTGGCAAGGATGCATCGGGCGGTAGAGTCCGTGGTGGGAAAGCTTGCTGGCCCGCCCCAGCCGCTGCGGGCATGGGGCCAGCCGATCCTCGACCTTTTGGCCAAGCTGCTGGGGACCCAGCCGCTGGATCCGGGGGTGGAAAAGGAGCGCAAACTCATTGCCGCCTGCGAGACGTTGCGCCAGGTCGTCCTGAGCTGGCGGGCCATTCCCTCCGCGCTGGTCCCCCAGGTTGGCGGCGTCCGGGCGTTGCGCCTGCTGCTCCGTCAGGTGCAGTCCGAGGCCGTCCCCCCTCCTGCCGGGCAGCATGCCGTGGAGTTACTGGGCTGGCTGGAACTGCCGCTGGATGATGCGCCCGTGTTGGTGGTTACCGGGATGAACGAGGGGATTGTCCCCTCGGCCATCCGCGGCGACCTGTTTCTTCCCAATCAACTGCGTGCCGCTTTGGGCCTGGACGACAGCCGCCGCCGTTATGCCCGTGATGCCTATGCCCTGAGCATGCTGGCAGCATCGCGCGAGCACTTGCATTTGATTCTCGGCCGGCGAAGCGCTGAAGGCGACCCGCTTTTTCCCAGCCGATTGCTTCTGGCTTGCCCGCCGGAGAAACTGGCTCCCCGGGTTTTGCGGCTGTTTGCGCCCGGGACGGAGGGCCGGCAGCCGGTCCCCCCGCCTGCCGAGGCGCCCAAACCGCCCGTTTCTGCACCTGCGGGGGTCGCGCCGGCAGGGGTGGTGGCGCCGGCGAGCCTATGGGAGCCTCCGCGTCCTCAAAAGCTCCCCCAACCGGTTACCTCCATGCGGGTTACCGAGTTCCGCGACTACCTGGCCTGTCCCTACCGCTACTACCTCCGGCATCAGTTGAAGCTGGAGCCGATGGACGACCTGGCCGAGGAACTCGACGGAGGCCAATTCGGGTCGCTGGCCCATGAAGTGCTCGCGGCTTTCGGCCAAAGCGAACTGGCCACTTCCACCGATGCCCAACGGATCTTCGCTTTTTTGGAAAAATCGCTGGAGGAGATTTTGGCACGGGATTTCGGCCCTGATCCCCGGCCGGTGGTCCGCGTCCAACTCGAGCAACTCCGCAGCCGGCTATGGGCCTTCGCGCGGTGGCAGGCTGGCTGGGCGGCTCAGGGCTGGCGTATCGAACGCGTCGAAGCCGCCGTAGGCAATCAGGATGCTTGTCTAATGGTGGATGGCAAACCCATGTACCTCCGCGGACGAATCGATCGGATTGACATCAACCCGGCCACAGGGGAGTGTATCGTCTTCGACTACAAGACGGGCGACACGGCCAAGTCGCCGGACCAGGCCCACCGCACCGGCAGGGGTAAGGACAAGCAGTGGGTCGACTTGCAGTTGCCCCTGTATCGCCACTTGGTGCCGGCCTTGGGCATCACCCGCGAGGTCAAGCTGGGGTATATCCTTCTGCCCAAGGATTCGGGCAGCACAGGCGAGGCATTGGCCGACTGGAAGCCGGAGGAACTGGAATCGGCCGACGAGGTGGCGGCCGAGGTGGTCCGCAAGATCCGGCGTGAGGAGTTCTGGCCGCCGGCCAGCGGGCCGGTCGAGGGCTTCGACGAGCTGGCCGTGATCTGCGGCGAAGGGCAACTCGTCCCGCTGGTCAAAGACGAGGAGGCCTAGGCACCATGGGCAAGCAGCAGGGCAGGTTGCCGAATCTGGTGATCCGGGCCTCGGCCGGCACAGGCAAGACGTTTCAGTTGAGCAACCGCTTCTTGAAGCTGGCAGTAGCCGGCGAGCCGCTGGATACGATCCTTGCCACCACCTTCACCCGCAAGGCGGCGGGGGAGATTCTGAGCCGGGTACTACTGCGTATGGCCGACGCCGCTACCAGTCCCACCCGCGCTACCGAACTGGCCAATCAGCTCGAGGAGCGCGGCCTTGACCAGGCGCGGTGCCAAGCCGTTTTGGTCGCCTTGGCCCGGCAGCTCCACCGCTTGCGCATCGGCACGCTGGACAGCTTTTTCCTGCAGATGGCCAGGAGCTTCAGCCTGGACTTGGGGCTGCCGCCAGGCTGGCAGATCGCCGACGACACGGATTTGGCCGCACTCCGCACCGAGGCCATGCGCACGGTGATCCGCCAGCAGGGCACGGACCAGGCGACCCGGCTGGTGCGCCTCCTGAGCAAGGGGGAAGTGTCGCGGTCGGTCAGCGACCAGATCCTGGAACTGGTTACGAATCTTCACGAGCTTTATGTGGAATCGGGGCCCAAGGCGTGGGAGTCGCTGCCGTTCGAGAAGCCGCTGGAACGGGAGGAGTACGAGCGCACGCTGGCTGAGTTTGCCGCTGCCGATTGCGGTCCGGACCAGCGTACCGCCACTGCCCGCGACAAGGTGGTGGAAGCCCTGGAGGCCGAAAACTGGCAGGCGGCCCTGTGCGACGGCTTGCTGGCCCGCATCGCCAGCGGCAATACCACCTACTACAACAAACCGCTGCCAGAGCCCCTTGTAACGTCCGGCACGAGGCTGGCCAAACACTGCCAGATCATGTGGCGCAATCAGCTCGCCGCTCAGACGCGGGCGACCGGCCAATTGCTGGAGCTTTTCGATAGTGCGTATCAGCGGCTGAAAATCGAGCGGCAGATGCTGCACTTCCAAGACGTGGCCCGCCGCCTGGCCGAAAGTCCTTTGGCCGATCGCCTGGAGGACGTCGGATTCCGGCTGGACGGACACTTGGCACATCTGATGCTCGATGAGTTTCAGGATACGTCGGCACTGCAGTGGCGTGTACTGCAGCCATGGGCCCAGCGCGTGGCCAACGCGGACGGCCGCACGTCGTTCTTCTGCGTGGGCGACGTCAAACAAGCGATCTACGGGTGGCGGGGCGGTTTGGCCGAAATCTTCGATGCCCTGGAAGGCCAGCTCCCCAACCTCACCGTGCAGTCGCTGGCGCTAAGCTGGCGATCCAGCCCCGTGGTCATTCAAGTGGTCAACCGGGTGTTCCGAGACCTCCGCGCACATATCGAGCAGTGCGGCGAGGATAGCCAATCGGAGTGCCAGGCCGCCGAATACTGGCAAGAGCGTTTTACGCCCCACCAGACCAAGCGGAAGGAACTGCCCGGGTACTGCGAGCTGATAACTGCTCCGCGGGCTGGACAAGATGAGCCGCAGCGGGCTGCGACCTGCCGTTATGCCGCCCAACTGGTGCAGCAACTGGCCCAGCAGGCGCCGGAATGCACCATCGGGGTGCTGGCCCGGAAAAACGAGATGGTGGCCCGGCTGATCTACGAGCTGCGGCAACGTGGGGTCGAAGCCAGCGAGGAGGGGGGCACCGCCCTGACCGACTCGGCCCCAGTGGAAAGCGTGTTGTCGCTATTGACTTTGGCCGACCACCCCGGCGACACCACAGCCAGGTTCCACCTGGCCAGTACGCCCCTGGGGCCGGCCCTGGGACTGACCCGGCACGATGACCAGGAAGCGGCCTGCCAGCTCTCGGAAAAGGTCCGCCGCCGGCTGCTGGAAGACGGTTACGGTCCGGCGATAGCCGATTGGGTGAAGCTGGTACACCCCTACGCCACCCCACGCGACCAGATCCGCCTGGAACAGCTCGTCGAGATGGCGCATGCCTACCAGAGCGCTGCCACCTTGCGGTGCGATGATTTCGTGGATCTGGTCCGGCAAACCCGGGTGGAAAGCCCGCGGCCTGCCCGCGTGCGGGCCATGACCATCCACCAGGCCAAGGGTCTGGAGTTCGATATCGTCGTCCTGCCTGAACTGGATGTAAAACTGCTGGGCCAGCCCCCGCAGGTGGTCACGGGGCGCGACGGCCCGGCCGGACGCATCCATCGGGCTCTGCGCTACGTCAGCAAAAAAGCCCGCCACCTTTTGCCGGTCGATTTCCAAGACTTGTTCGACCAGCACGAGCGGAGCGTCATTGGCGAGGCGCTATGCTTGCTATACGTTGCCATGACCCGGGCCATCCATGCCCTGTACATGGTGATCCCGCCCTCGGCCGAAAACGAGAAGACCATTCCCAAGACCTATGCCGGGTTGCTCCGCGCTGCTTTGACGGATGGAAACCCGCTTGGGCCGCAACAGCGGGCGTTCCAATGCGGCGATCCCCATTGGTTCAAGAGGCTCAAGGCCGCTCCAGCCCGGGCGGAGGCAACACAAGCCGCAGCCGGAGGCCCGGCGCGTGCCCAGCCTGTTTGCCTGCGACTGGCCTCGCCCGACGAGAAGCCCGCCCGGGGCCTCCAGCGCCTGGGGCCTTCCGCCCTGGAAGGCGGGGGCCAAGTATATCTGCCGCGACGGCTGCGTGTGGAGTCGGCCGAGGCCCTGGAGCGCGGCGCCTTGCTCCACGCCTGGCTGGAGCAAATCCAGTGGCTTGAGGACGGAGCACCGGACGAGGACCTTCTCCGTCAAGTGGCCATACAGCTTCAGCTCGCACATCGGGCTCTGGAGGCCGATTTGGCAGAGTTCCGCGAGCTGCTCGAGAAACCGGTCATCCGCAGCGTACTGAGCCGGACGACGTACCAATCGGCCAGTAAGGGCGAAAAAACCCCCGTGCATGCTACCGCGGGGATTGCCAGCCCCAATTGGCGGGTCTTCCGCGAATGGCCATTCGCCCTGCGCGAGGGCGACACGTTGCTGACCGGCAAGGCGGATCGGCTGCTAGTGCTTTACGACGGCAGCCAGGTTGTGGGGGCCGACATCGTGGACTTCAAAACCGATCAGATTCCACGGAATCCCGGCGCCTTGGGCAAACGAATCGAGTTCTACCGGCCTCAATTGGAAGCGTATCGCCAAGCGGTCATGCAGTGGACGGGCCTGCCGCAAGAGCGGGTTTCTGCCCGGCTGCTTTTCTTGAATCTCGAGTGCGTGGTGAACGTGTGAACTGACCGGGGAGACGCCTTTCCACCCCAAGGCCCTTCGACCGGGGGGAGAGCCCCTCGATTCCGCCTGCGAACCACCGCCGGCACGCGTGCGTAAGCAGTATGGGCAAACCCGACCTGCGGTCGGGGCTGATAAGGGGTGCGGCACATGTGCCTGATGGATGTGTGACAGGGGGCTGAACGCTGGCGCAAGGGAAATATGAGCGCATCGAGTGTCGGCCGGGCTTCGCCTGCGGCTTCCTCCCATCCGTTCCCGCGTGAGGCGGTTCCCATGTTGCAGCTCAAGGAGGTCAAGAAGTCGTTCAAGCAGCCCGATGGCAGCGAGTTGCCCATTCTGGATATTGAAGAATTCAACGTGGGGGCGGGCGAGCAAGTGGTGGTGGTGGGCCCCAGCGGCTGCGGCAAGACGACCCTCTTGCACATCATTGCGGGCATAGGGCGGCCTACCTCGGGCAAGGTGAAGATCGACGGCTGGGACATCACTCTGATGGACGAGGCCGAGTGCGACCAGTTCCGCGCCCAGCACATCGGCTACGTGTTCCAGACGTTCAATCTGCTGCCGGGGTTCACGGCCCTGGAGAACGTGCTGTTGGGCATGACGTTTGCTCGCGGGGGGAGCCTGCTTCGGGCCGCGATGGATTTCCTGGTGCGGCCGGCCCTGGCCTTCTCCAAACACAATCCCGAGTGGGACCGGGCCCGGCACCTGCTGGAGCGGGTGGGACTGGGCCATCGCATGAACCATAAACCCCCCATGCTGTCGGTGGGCGAGCAGCAGCGGGTGGCCCTGGCCCGGGCCCTGGCCAACCGCCCACGCCTGTTACTGGCCGACGAACCCACGGCCAACGTCGATACCGGCAACCAGCAGGCGATCGTCGATCTGCTCCAGGAGACCTGCCGCGAGGAAAAAGTGGCCCTGGTGTTGGTAACCCACGCCCCTGAGGTCGCCCGGCAGTTCCCCCGCATCGTCCCCCTGGAAGAAATCAACCGAGTGCTGGCACTGCGATGAGTCTTTGGAAAATCGCCTGGCGGAGCATCCAACAGCGGTCGCTGGCTTCGACCCTCACGGCGGTCTCTATGGCCTTGGGCGTCGCCCTGGTCGTCGCCGTACTGGTGATCCACGGCGTGATCGACAAGTCGTTCCGCCGCAGCGCCCAAGGCTACGACCTGATTATCGGGCCCAAAGGCAGCCGCCTGGATCTGGTGCTGAACACGGTCTACCACATGGGCCGACCTGTGGGCACCATTCCCTACCGCTACTATACCGAGTTGGCCGACCAGCGTTTCGCCGCCGATGTCGAAACCGCGGTCCCCATCTGCATGGGCGACAGCTTCAGCGGCTTCCGCGTCATCGGCACCAATCCCGATATGTTCGACAAGCTGGAGTACCTGGATGGCCAGAAGTACACCTTCCAACCCGGCGGCCGGAACTTCGATTGGAACGCCCCCTTCGAGGCCGTGGTGGGCGCAACCGCCGCTCGGAAGACCGGCATGAGGGTCGGCGACACGTTCCGGCCCGTTCACGGCGAGACGGGCGAGGGCGAAGAGCACCAGCCCTTCACCATCGTGGGCATCCTGGAGCCCACGGGCACGCCCATCGACCGGGCCTTTTTCGTCAACATCAAGGGGTTCTACACCCTGCACACCGTGGAGGCGGCCGAAGAGAAGCCCGGCAGCGGGGCGGCTTCGCCCGGCTCCGCATCTCAAAACGAGGCTGCTGCCGCCGCAGGCTCCCCCCATCAAGCAGACGACGATCGGAAGATCTCCGCCGTGCTGGTGGTCACCCAGAAGAACGATTACCAGCGGGCCATGGCGTTCCCTCGCCGCGTGGTGGAAGAGCTGGACGTGCAGGCCGTGGCCCCCGCCGAGGAGATCGATCGGCTGTTTCGCGGCCTCGTGGGCGACATCCAGGTGGTGCTGCTGATCCTGGCGGTGCTGATCGTGGTGGTGGCGGGCATCGGCATCATGGTCAGCATCTATAATTCCATGAACGACCGGCGGCGCGAGATTGCCATCATGCGGGCCTTGGGTGCCCGGCGGAGCACCGTGATGGCCGTCATCTTGGTAGAATCCATACTGCTGGCCCTGGGCGGCGGAGCAATCGGCGTGCTTTTGGGCCACGGGTTGACCGGGGCGCTGGCCCCCATTATTGCCGAACGAACTGGCGTGGTGGTCAGCCCCTTGCATTTCCAGACCAACGAGTTGATCCTGATCCCGGGGCTCATTGTGCTGGCGTCGGCCGTGGGATACTTGCCCGCGGTCATCGCCTACCGAACCGATGTCGCCCAGTCGCTAATTGCCTCGCCGTAGGGCGGGCATTGCCCGGCCGGGGCTGCCTGGCCGGCCAGCAGCGCGTGGCCATCAAGCCGTGGTCGATCGGACCGCAACCCATGCATACCCAGACCCCAGCGCCCCTTGAAATGGTGGAACCGGCCGCCTCGCCCGGTCAACCCAAGTACCGGGCAGTCAACGGGTTTGCCGTGGCCAGTTTCGTCTTCGGGATCCTTTCGGCAGTGACCATCGTCGGCTGGTCGCTGGCCGTTTTCCCACTGGTGGGGGTCATTCTGGCGTGGCTGGCGTTTCGGCGACATCGCCGCAATCCCGAGGAACAGACCGGCTTGGCCTTCGCCAAATGGGGTCTGGGGTTGTCCCTGGGCTTTTGGGCCACCGGCTGGGGCTAT
>Ga0123519_10007014_pt1 | contig 17569 bp, 15 predicted proteins | sample YelNatPaOPRAMG02_FD_87396 | JGI IMG/M metagenome (GOLD analysis project Ga0123519, IMG submission 87396) | Hot spring microbial communities from Yellowstone National Park - Yellowstone National Park OP-RAMG-02 (version 2) | ecosystem: Environmental > Aquatic > Thermal springs > Hot (42-90C) ... | reverse complement strand
TGTGCGCTACAGCCTGCGGGTGTCCGACGAGAGCGGGCAGGCCTGGGTGACGTCGTTCGCACGGGTGCCGCGCCATGGCGGGAGGGCGAAGGCGATTGCCGAGGGACCGCTGAGCCTGAACTACCCCGAGGGAACCGCGCTGCTGGTTGAGGGCAGGGTGCGCCGGTCGGGCGGCTTCATCGAGATCCAGTACGCAGGGTCGGAGCGGCTGAGCGGCGGCCGCGCTCCGGAGGCGGGCGCGCTGGTCCCCGTGTATCCCCTGACGGACGGCGTGCACCAGGGGCAGGTGCGCCGGGCGGTGGAGCGCCTGCTGGACGCCCTGGCAGACGATCTGGCGGATCCGCTTCCGGAGTCGATGCGGCGCCGGTACGGTCTGCCGGGTCTGCGGCAGGCGCTGAGGGATATTCACTGGCCGGCGTCTGAGGCGGCTATGGAGGCGGCGCGACGGCGGCTCGCGTTCGAGGAGTTCGTGGTGCTACAGGTCGCGCTCGCACAGCAGAAGCGGGAGCGGCAACGTCCGGGGACGGGCATCTGCATGGCGCCGCGAGGCGATATGGTGGCCGTGCTCGAGGAGATCCTGCCCTTCCCCTTGACCCGCGCTCAGCAGCGCGTGATTGCGGAGATCACGGGCGACATGGCGGCAGACGTGCCGATGTGCCGGCTGTTGCAGGGCGACGTCGGGTCGGGGAAGACGGTGGTGGCTGCGGCGGCCTTGCTGGTGGCGCTCCAGAACGCATATCAGGGAGCGCTTATGGCGCCCACGGAGCTGCTCGCCGAGCAGCACTACTTGGTGCTGTCGAGGATGCTCGAACCCCTGGGGGTGAAGATAGAGCTGCTGACGGGGTCGGTGCGCGGCGCGGAGCGAGAGCGAGCGTATGAGCGCATCGCCAGGGGGCAGGCCCAGGTGGTGGTGGGGACGCACGCACTTATCCAGGAGGGGGTCGACTTCCACCGACTCGGGATCGTGATCATCGACGAGCAGCACCGTTTCGGGGTGAGACAGCGGGCCGACCTGCTGGCCAAGGGAACGCGGCCCGACCTGCTCGTGATGACGGCCACGCCGATCCCGCGCACGCTCGCGCTGACCGCGTACGGCGATCTCGACATGTCCATCCTGGACGAGATGCCGCCGGGGCGACGTCCGGTCCGAACGATCTGGCGGCCGATACAGGCGCAGAGCGAGGCATACGAGTTCGTGCGGCAGCAGGTCGCGGAGGGCCGCCAGGCGTACGTCGTCTGCCCGCTTATTGAGGAGTCGGAGAATCTTCAGGCGGAGGCGGCCACCAGGTTGGCCGCCGAGCTTCAGGAGAAGGTGTTTCCCGAGCTGCGGGTGGGGCTGCTACACGGGGGGATGCGGGTTGGGGAGAAGGACGAGGTGATGCAGCGCTTCCGCCGGGGCGAGATCGACGTCCTGTGCGCGACAACGGTGGTGGAGGTGGGCGTGGACGTGCCCAATGCGACGGTGATGGTGGTGCTCAATGCGGAGCGTTACGGGCTCGCCCAGCTCCACCAGCTCCGCGGGCGTGTGGGGCGGGGAGGCCACGAGTCGTTCTGCATCCTGCTGTCCGACCGCGGCCACGACCCGGGGGCCTGGGCAGGGGCGGAGGCAGAGGACGCAGCGGCCCAGGGCCGGCGGCGCATGCGCGTGATGATCGAGGAGAGCGACGGCTTCAGGATCGCCGAGGAGGACCTAGAGCTGCGTGGGCCGGGGGAGTTCTATGGGACCCGACAGCACGGGCTGCCGGATTTCCGGCTCGCCCGGATGGTCCGCGATGTGGGACTGCTGGAGGAGGCCCGCGAGGCGGCTGCGTGGCTGGTGGAGCGGGATCCGATGCTGGAGGCGCCGGAGCACGCGGGGCTGCGGGAGCAGGTGCGGATGCTTCGCGAGCGTATGGAGAGCGCGGCGGCATAGGCGATGCGCATCATCGCGGGGCTGGCGAAGGGCCGACGGCTGCGAACGCTGCGGGGGGCGGCTCTGCGGCCCACGGCTGACCGGGTGCGGGAGAGCGTATTCGGGACGCTGGGCGAGCGCGTGCGAGGGGCGCGCTTCCTGGACCTGTACGCGGGCTCGGGCGCGGTCGGGTTGGAGGCACTGAGCCGGGGCGCGGCGCACGCGACGTTCGTCGAGTCGCACCGGCCGGCCGCTCGCCTGATCGAGGAGAACGCCGAGCGGTGCGGGGTGCGCGACCGGGCGCGGGTGCTGTCGCTGCCGGCGATCCGCGCGCTGGGGCTGTTGGCGCGGCAGGGCGCGGAGTTCGACCTGGTGTTCGTCGACCCGCCCTACGGGGCGGGAGAGGCGGCGCGGGCGCTGGAGGAGATCGCCGGCCGCCCGGGTCTGCTCGCGGCCGGGGGAATGGTGATGTGCCAGCATAGCCGCCGGGAAGAGATGCCCGAGTCGGTGGGGCCGCTGGCGAGGATGAAGCGGGCGCGGTTTGGCGAAACAGTAGTTGACTTCTATGAGCGGGCGTCCTGAGTCGAAGAGTCCAGTGAGCTGCCGATGCGGAGGCGGCGGGAAGAGTGAGCAGTTGATCGTAGCGCTCTATGCAGGGACATTTGATCCGGTGACGTACGGGCACCTGGATGTGGCGCGGCGAGCGGCCGCGCTGTTCGACAAGGTGATCGTGGGCGTCTCGGTGAATCCAAGAAAGTCTCCGGTGTTCTCGACGGAGGAGCGCGTGCAGATGCTGCGGCAGGCTGTCGAGGACATAGGGAACGTCGAGGTGGAGGTAGTGCCGGGACTGGTCGTGGACTTCGCGCGGGCGAAGGGGGCGCAGGTGATCGTGCGCGGGCTGCGGGCGGTGTCGGACTTCGAGTCTGAGCTTCAGATGGCCTCGACGAACCGGGCCCTGGCGCCGGAGGTGGAGACGGTATTTTTCACGACCTCGCCGGCCTACCATTACCTGAGTGCGAGCCTGGTGTGCGACATCGCGCGTTTCGGGGGCGATGTGTCCGAGTTCGTTCCGCCGCACGTGGAGCGGAGCCTGAAGGAGCGCCTGTCGGGCCGGGGCGGCGGCGAGCGAAAGGAGGGATCTCCATAGAAATCCTCAAGCGTTTGGAGGAGCTTGAGCGGATGGGCGAGGAGCACCGTCCGCAGTTCCTGCATCGGGCCTGGGGATTCGACCTGGACCGGTTCTTCGCGCAGGTTAACCGCCTGCGGTCCGCCCTGCCCGAGGAGATCAAGACTGCGCAGCGCGTGGCGCACGAGCGGGACCAGATCATCGCCGCCGCGGAGGCCGAGCGCGACCGAATGCTGGCGGAGGCGCGCGAGCAGGCCGCGCTGCTGGTGTCGAACGACGCGATCGTCGCCCGGGCAACCGAGCAAGCGGAGGAGATCATTGCGCGCGCCGCTTCGGAGGCGGCGGAAGTCAAACGGAGTGCTGAGGAGTACGCCACCCGGGTACTCTCTAATCTAGAGGAGTATGTGACCCGCGTCCTGACCGCGGTGCGCACCGCGCGGGAGCACCTGAGTGCAGAGCCCGAGCGGACGGTCGAGTAGGCGAGGCGCGGGGACAGGGGGGTCGGATAGGGAGAGAGGCGCCGGCGGGCGGTCCGCGGCAGGCCTTTCAGGAAGGCGTTAGGACAGATGTCGATTCGACGCATGAGACAGATCCTGCACGAGCGCTCGAAGCTCGTTGCGTACATCATCACGGCGGTGTTCATCATCGGCCTGCCGCTGGTGTTCGTCCCCGGGCAGCTGGGCCGGAGCCAGCGCCGGGCGCAGGCGCAGGCCCCGGGGGCGCAGGAGACGGTCGCGCTCGTGAACGGCAAGGCGGTTACCCGGGCGGACGTGGATCGGCAGTTCGAGATGATGGTGAGCCAGATGGCGCCGATCTACGCGGCCATGGGACAGGAGTTGCAGTTGGGCGGCCTGTGGCAGATGCGGCTGGACGCACTGAACCAGGCGATCGATGAGCAGCTTCTTGCGCAGGCGGCCAAGGCCCAGGGCGTGTCGGCCTCTCGCGGCGAGGTGAAGAAGAAGGCCCAGCAGATCGCGGCCCAGCAGCTCGATAGCATCAAGTCCCAGTACAAGGGGGACAAGCTCGAGGAGACGCTCGGGCAGATCTACAGTGCCACTGAGAATCGGAAGCAGGGCCGCATGAGCGAGAAGCGGTTTCGCTCGTGGCTGGTGGACCGGATGCTGGGGCAAGAGCGGCGCGAGATCGAGCAGAGCGTGATCCTGGACAAGCTGCGGGCGCGCGTGGTCGGGGATAAGCCTGCGACAGAGCAGGACCTGCTGGAGTCGTTCGACACGGTGAAGGTGCGCACGATTCTGGTGTCGCTGCATCCCAGCGGCGGGAGCGAGCGCACCGAGGAGCAGGCGCTGAAGCGCGCGCAGGAGCTTCGCGCGAAGGCCGTCGGGGGAGCGGACTTCGGGGCGCTGGCGAAGAAGGAGTCGGATGGGGTTGGGGCGAGCGAGACCGGGGGGCTGTTGGAGGACGTGCGGCGCGGGATGCACTCGGCGGAGTGGGATGCAGCCGTGTTTGCCCTGAAGCCGGGGGAGATCAGCCAGCCGATCAAGGTTGCGGACGGGTACGAGATCGTGAAGCTGGAGACGCGCGACCGCAAGCTTCCGGACGACTTCGAGAAGAACAAGCCGCAGCTTCTGGAGAACCTGCGCCGGCAGAGGGAGGCGCAGGCGTGGGACGCATACATGCGGTCGCTGCGGGAGAAGGCCAAGATCGAGGTGACCTCGCCGGAGATGCGGGCCTACCAGCTTCTCTCCCAGGGCAAGCGGGATGAGGCTATGCCGCTTCTGTTGGAGGCGGCTGCGGCGGCCGGGCGCTCCGAGGGCCTGGGGACGGCGGTGCTCTACTACGAGCTGGCGACGGCACAGGCGGAGAAGAAGCAATACAAGGAAGCCGTCGATTCCTATGAGGCGTGCGCGGACGCGCTGTTGACGGAGAAGGGAGAGGCCCTGCCGGGGGCGCGGGCCGAGGCGCTGATCGGCCTCGCCCAGATGTACGAGAAGCTCGGCCAGACCGAGGACGCGCTCCTCTGGTATCAGGCGGCGAGCGATGCGGCGTCGTCGCCGGAGGCGCACGAGCAGATTCGCCAGGCCTACAAGGCGCTCGGCGATGCCCAGCTCGTCGCCCGAGAAGACCAGTGGTTCGAGAACTACCGGCTCGAGCAGGAGCAGCGTCAGCGGGCCTATGAAGAGCAGCAGAACGCGGCCCAGAAGCAGGCCGCCCCGGCGCCAGCCCCGGGCGAGAAGAGCGCCGCGCCCGAGCCGGCCCCGGCCCAGAAGGGATCGAAGCCAACCTCAACCCCGCCCAAGGGGCGCTGAGACGGTCCTTCGGCGTGTCCCGCAACTGGCCCATGGGCCGGGTGCACGGGTCGTCGCGCCGGGTACAATCCGGGCAACCCTATCCCTCAGAGAGGTCGCGAATGAGCAGAGACGAGTACACGCGGCGTGACTTCATCCGCCGCGCGTTGGGTCTGGGTCTGGCGGCATATGGCCTGGGGAAGGGGCTGAAGCTGGCGGGAGGGGAGTCGGCGGCCGAGGCTGCCGGCAAGCCGACGGTGGTGGTGGCAAGGAACCGAAAGCCCGCGGAGCTGGTTCGCGCGGCGGTGGACGCGCTGGGCGGGATGGGAAAGTTCGTCAAGCGCGGGAACACAGTTCTGGTGAAGCCGAACATCGGGTGGGCGCGCAAGCCCGAGCAGGCGGCGACGACGAACCCGGAGGTGGTCGCGGAGGTCGTGCGGCTGTGCAAGGCGGCGGGCGCGCGCCAGGTCAAGGTGATGGATCACGCGGTGGACCGGCCGGACCAGGTGATCCTGAGCATGACCGGGATCCAGGCGGCCGCGACGGCGGCGGGAGCGGCGGTGAGCATGGCCTCCTCGCCGGCGCTGTACGAGCGGGTGAACATCAAGCGCGGCAAGGCGCTGAAGCAGACAGACGTCATGAGAGACCTGCTGCGCGCGGACGTCTTCATCAACGTGCCGATTGCGAAGGTTCACAGCTCGACCGTGCTGACGCTGGGGCTCAAGAACCTGATGGGCACGGTGTGGGACCGGGGCGCTTGGCACGGGTCGGCGAGCCTCGACCAGGCGATCGCCGACTACCTCACCGAGATCAAGCCGGACCTGGTGATCCTGGATGCGGTCAGAATCCTGTTGACGAACGGCCCGAAGGGGCCCGGTCGCACCAAGGACCTTTCGCTGGTTGCCGCGGGGACGGATTCGCTGGCCGTTGATGCGTACGGGGCGACGCTGTTCGGCAAGCGGCCCGAGGAGATTGGGCATCTGGCCCGGGCGCGGGAGATGGGCGTGGGTGAGATCGACCTGCGGCGGATCACGATCAAGAATGTGTGACGGCACCGCAAGTCGCTCCTCGGCCGCCCGCGGGCCGCAGTTTCGTCGCCGGGATGCGCGATGACATACAGGCGGCTTCGCGGATTGCGCCGCGCCTGTCAGCTTCTTTTCTTCACCGCGTTCGTCGCGCTGTTCGCGCTCGCGGTCTACCCGATCAGAACGCCCGTGCCGCCCGACATCTTCCTGCGGAGCGACCCGCTGATCGCGCTGTCGACGATGGTATCGCTGCGGCGGATCGTCCTGCCGCTGCTGTGGTTCGCGCTGCCCGTGGCCGGGGCGAGCATCGTGCTGGGCCGGGTCTTCTGCGGCTGGGTCTGCCCGATGGGCACGGCGATCGACATCGGGGAGCGCGTCGCCCATCTGAGAGGCCGTCGGCCGTCGCAGGCGCCGCCGTGGCGGCGGCTGAAGTTCTACGTCCTGGTGGGCCTGCTGGGGATGATGGCGCTGCCGGTGGCGCACCGCTCGGCGCGGGAGCTCGGCCTGTCGCAGAGCGTCGGGCTATCGGCGATCTATGTGATGGATCCGATCGCGCTGATCACGCGGACTTTCGCGCTGGCGGGCACGCCGGCGGCCCAGTGGCTGGCGCGCTACTCCAGCGACACCGTGACGGGCTGGACGTATGCGGACTTCGCGGACAGACACCCGCTGCTGCTGCGGGCGCTGTCGCCAGTGCAGCTTGGCCTGTCGGCGGTGGCGCGGCCGGTGTATTTCCGAGCCGGGCTGCTGACGTTCGCAGTGTTTGTGGGAATCATCGCGCTGGGACGCGTGGCCCGGCGCTTCTGGTGCCGCAACCTGTGTCCGCTCGGTGCGCTGCTGGGTGCGATGGGCAAGTGGTCGGCGCTGCGGCTGGCGGTGTCCGACAGGTGCACCAGGTGCCTGCGCTGTGTCAACGAGTGCAAGATGGGTGCGATCACCGAGAACCCGAAGGCATACCTTGGCGCCGAGTGCATCCAGTGCCACGCATGCGCGGCGGTGTGTGCCGAGGGAGCGATTTCGGTGACGCTGGGGTCGCGGCAGGTGGGGCGAGAGACGGAGGTGCGACTGGACCGGCGCCGGCTGCTGGGGTCGCTGGGGGCCGGCCTGGCGGCTGCGGTGCTGCTGAAGGTCGACTGGGGAGCGAAGCGCAGCGCGGCGGGCGTGCTGAAGGTGTCCTCCAGCCGGCTGCTGCGGCCGCCGGGGGCGTTGGCCGAGGACGAGTTCGTGACTGCGTGCGTGCGGTGCGGCGAGTGCATGAAGGTGTGTCCGACGAACGCGCTCCAGCCGGCCGTCGGGGAGGGAGGGCTGGAGGCGCTGGGGACGCCCGTGCTGGTGCCGCGCATCGGGCCGTGCGCCCAGCAGTGCAATGCGTGCGGGCAGGTATGTCCGACGCGGGCGATTGAGCCCTTCCGGCCGGAGGAGAAGGCCCACCTCTTCATGGGGACGGCGGCGGTGAACCGCAGCACTTGCATCGCGTGGTCCTCGGATCGAACCTGCCTGGTGTGCGATGAGGCGTGCTCCTATAACGCGATCTCGCAGGTCGTCGAGAACGGCCGGCAGGCACCGGTGGTGCATGAAGACATCTGCGTGGGATGCGGTATCTGTGAGTGGGTGTGCCCGGTGGAGCCGCTGGGCGCGATTCATGTTGGCTCGGCCGGGGATCGCCGGCACCTGTCCCGGGAGGAGCAGCGGAGGCTGCGGGAGATGGCGGCGGAGCCGGTTGACCAGACGGCTGGCGAGGCAGGCCGCGGTGGGGGCCGGGCGGAGGGGGCGGCTGGGTCACCGTATCCGGGCTTATGAGGAGGTGGAGGCGCTTTGCGGTGGTGGCGGCTGGGCCTGGCAGGCGCTCTGCTGACATGGGTGCTGGCGACGGCGTACCAGCAGGCGCGCCGGCGGGGTCGGCGCCTGGGGCTCGCCCTGCTGCTGGTGGGGGCGGCGGCGGTGGCCTTTGCGGCGGCCGCGCTGGTGCCGCGACCGCCGATGCCGGAGGCCGCGGCGGCCGCGCTGGCGGTGGGGGCGATTGCGCTGTTGGGGATGGCGATAGGCGTGGTTTTGTGGAGTGGGTTTCGCGCCTAGGGGGGTGAGGGTGGGGCGGCGCAGCCCCGGGACGATATCGAGACATGACAGCCATGACGCTGATCGGGCAAGTCCTGAACGACCGGTACGAAATCCTCGAGAAGGTCGGCGAAGGCGGCATGGCCGTGACCTATCGGGGGCGCGACCGCGTGCTAGGGCGCGTGGTGGCTGTGAAGATCATGCGCCCGGAGCTGGCCAGCGACGGCGAGTTCCTGGCGCGGTTCCGCCGAGAGGCCCGTGCCGCCGCCGGGGTCACGCACGAGCACATCGCCAGCATCTACGACACCGGAAGCGATGGGCCGCTGCACTACATCGTCATGGAGTACGTCGAGGGGGAGAGCATGAAGGAGCGACTGCGGCGGGAGGGGCCGCTGCCGCTTGCGGAGGCGCTCCGGATTGCCGCCGAGACGGCGGAGGCGCTCGAGGCGGCCCACGAGGCCGGGATCGTGCACCGAGACATCAAGCCCCACAACATCCTGCTCGGGCGCGGCGGCCAGGTGAAGGTGACGGACTTCGGGATTGCGCGGGCCGCGTCGTCGACGGGACAGACAGAGACCGGGAGAATTCTCGGCACTGTGAGCTATGTCTCGCCCGAGCAGGCGCGGGGGGAGGCGGTGGGGCCGCAGGGCGACCTGTACTCGCTAGGGGTGACTCTCTTCGAGGCGCTCACCGGTCGCGTGCCGTTCAACGGGGGCGACCGGATGGCGGTGCTGCACAAGCACATCTACGACCGGCCGCCGAGCGTGAGGGAAACGCGGCCCGGCCTGCCGCCGGAGGTGGACTTCATCGTCTCGCGCTGTCTGGAGAAGGACCTGTCGCGGCGGTTCGCGTCCGCGCGCGAGCTGCACAGCTACCTGGCGCTGTGCCCGCGGGAGGAGGTCAGGGGTTGGGGCAGGTGGGGTCCACGGCGGTGGCTTGAGGGGGCGGCGCGGGCGCTGCACTCGGCCGGTTGGCGGTGGCGGCGGCGGGCGCTGTGGGCGGCGCTGGCCGTCATCGTGGCGGCGGGGTCGATCGTGGGCACGACGATGTGGGCGTCGGCGCGAGGCCGCGCGACGATGATTGCGGTGCCGGACGTGGTGGGCATGAGCAGCAGCGCGGCGCGCAAATACCTAGAGCAAGCCGGCCTGGGGTACCGCGAGGTGGGATCCCGGCCCAGCGATGATGTGGCCGCGGGAAAGGTGTTGAGTCAGAATCCTGCGGCGGGGGTCCTGGCATCCCCTGCGGATGTCGTGAAAGTGGTGATCAGCGAGGGCTCACACCAGGTCACGGTGCCGGACGTCGCGCAGATGTCGGTGGCGCAGGCGCAGCGGAACCTCGAGGCCGCGGGCCTCACCAGCGGGGCGGTGCAGGAGGCCTACGATCCCAAGGTGCCGGCGAACTACGTGGCCAGGACACTGCCGGCGGCCGGGGCTCGGGTGGTTCGCGGGACGGCGGTCGACCTGGTGGTGAGCCTCGGGCCGCAGCCCGAGGTGCCGCCCGGGCCGCCGCCGGCGCCGCCGGGCGGGACGCGGACGCGCGAGGAGACGCTCAGCTATGTGGTGCCGGCGGACGTGGGTGGTCCGGCGACGGTCAAGGTGGAGGTGGTCGATCGCGATGGCAGCCGGATCATCTATGAGGGTACCCATCGGCCGGGCGAGGCGATTCCTGAGCAGACGATCACCATCGCGGGCGAGACGAAGGCGCGCGTGCTGGTGAACGGCCGTGTGCGCGCGGAGTGGGACTACCAGCCCTGAACGCGCGGCTGTCCTCCCCCTCCGTCTGGTCCGGTGCAGAGGCCCCGCGGTCGGCCTGCCTGCAGGCCTGAGAGGGGGACACCAACGCGGCTGAAGAGGCCGCGATGGCAGTGGGGCCGGCGGCGCGCGGGGGCGGTTCGGGGGTTGTTACGTTCCCAGATGAATGTGGAATAAGCCTCTGGCGTTCTGCGGCAGCGCGGGCTTGTGGCGGCCGAGTAGCTGAGACCCTGGTATAGCTGGACCCGCAAAGCGACCTCGACTCTGCCAAGAGTTCGGGCTAATCGAAGCCGCGTAGATTCCGGAGGCCATGCGCAAGGAATTCACGGTAATCAGCGCGTTTTCGATGGCCATCTCTTTCGTCGCGGCCATCGTGCTTTGCGTGCAGATCGCCCAGTTCAAGCCCTCATCCGAATGGCAGATCTCCGGTCCCACGCTGTGGGTGCTGGAGGTGGCCGTCTCTGGGACGGCGGTTTACGCGTGGCGCAACAACGTATCGCTGGGCGGGTGGGTGCTGGGGATCCTGGCGATCGTGGCGGTACGCCTGATGATCAGCACGGCGGCGGGCCTGGGGATGGCTGCGCTGCACGGCGACGAGAACTTCAGACAGGCAATCCAGCAGATGGCGTTGCTGGCGCCGCGCGTCTCGGCGATGGGGTTCTCGCTCATGGTCTTCTACCCGCTGCGCGCCTTCCTTCCCATGCGGCCGCCGCGGGCGAGGTTGGAGCGCCGGCGGTATGGTGCGGCGGGCGGATCGCACCTTCCGGATAGCGGAGGCAACGGCGAGCACCCTGTGGTGCTGGTGACCGGCAACGAGCGGGTGTCGGTATGGGAGGAAAGGAAGCCCGCGCAGCCGACGCCGCGGCAGGCCGCGGTGAGCATTCTGCCCACCGCGAGCATAGACGGCACGGTCGAGCTGCCGATCCCGGCCGTGCTCGCGCAGTTGCCGCACGAGGTGATCGGCGATCGCGCCCACCACTACGACGACTCGGACCTGGTATCGATCCCGCTCGATGTGATCGTGCCGCAACTGCGAGAGGCAGAGGTCTCGGTGGAGCTCGCGGACTTGGCGCGGTGGCTGCCGCCGGGGGTGGTGAAGGCGCCCCGGGGAGAGGCGGAGGGACAGCCGTGGCCGGTGCCGTTGCCACTGGAGCTGGTGGTGCCGCGGCTGCCGCCGGAGGTGCTGGCCCTGCCGGAGCCGACTCCGCCGAAGTGGGCGCAGGTGGAGGTGGCCGAGAGCGTCACGTTTGCGACGACGTGAAGAGCCCCGCGAGGGAAAGGACCGCCCAGGGATGGCTTCGATCAACTATGCGCTGAAGGAGATCAGCTGCAAGATCGTCTACTACGGCCCGGGCATGTGCGGGAAGACGACGAACCTTCAGCACATCCATCAGCACACGGCGCCAGACAAGCGGGGCAACATGGTGTCCCTGGCCACGCCGGGGGAGCGAACTCTGTTCTTCGACTTTCTGCCGCTGGAGGCGGCGGCGATTCACGGATTTCGCACCAAGTTCCAGCTGTACACGGTGCCGGGCCAGGTCATGTACAACTCGACGCGGAAGCTGGTGCTGCGAGGGGTGGACGGGGTCATCTTTGTGTGCGACTCGCAGTGGGAGAAAATGCGAGAGAACCTGGAGAGCTTCCGCAACCTGGTGGAGAACCTCGCCACGTACGGCTACAGCCTGGAGACGACGCCGTACGTGGTGCAGTTCAACAAGCGCGACCTGCCGCGGATCGCGCCGGTGGAGTACCTTCAGTATCTGATAAACCCGCGCCAGGTGCCGCACTTCGAGGGGATTGCGATCGAGGGGGTGGGCGTGTTCGAGGCGCTGCGCGAGATCTGCACGCTTGTCCTGGCCAACCTGGCTCAGAAGCAACGGGTGGGAATCGTGTAGGCGGCCGGACTGTGGAAGAACATGGCACTGACAGGCACCTTCGACGACATAAGCTTCGCGGAGCTGCTCCAACTGCTGAACCTGGGGCACAAGAGCGGTCGGCTGACGGTGTGGCGGGGGACGGAGCGGGCCGACATCTTCCTGAGCAAGGGCGAGGTGGCGCGCGCGATCTCCCACCGGGAGCGAGGGCCGGAGGTGGTGTACCGGATTCTGGGATGGCGCGAGGGCGAGTTCTCGTTCGAGCGCAGCGAGGAGCCGGTGGCGCGGGAGATCAAGGAGAGCACGGAGGCGCTGATTCTCGAGGGGATGAAGCGCTTCGACGAGTGGGAGCGGGTGGAGTCAGAGATGCCCAACATGGACGTGGTGCTGCGGCAGCGGGCGTCGGCGGTGACCAACCGCTTCGACATGCTCAGCCCCGAGGCGCAGACGGTGCTGCGGCTCGTGGACGCGCGGCGCAATGTGGCGACCATCATCCGCGAGAGCGGGCTGGCGCCGGCGAAGGCGGTGATGGCGGTGACGGAGTTGTTGACAGAGGGGATGGTGGAGAAGTGGGAGGCCGCGTCGGCGCGGGAGGATGTGTTGCGCACGAGCGGCCGTCTGCCAGAGGCGCGGGGCGGGATCGATTTCGGGAGCCGGACCTACTTCTCCTCGAAGGAGGAGCTGTCGCAGCACCGGCTGGCAGCTACGGGACGAGGCCGGCTCGAGGGCGAGCCGGGTTCAGCGCCGGAGTCGGGAGTGAATGAGCGATGAGCTTCATCTCTAGGCTGGCACCATCGAATGTGTCCATAGGCCTGGACATCGGGAGCAGCTCGATCAAGCTGGTCCAGCTCCAGGACACCAGGGACGTGATCGCGCTCCGCAAAGCCGGGAGCGCGCCGACGCCGCCGGACGCGGTGAAGGGCGGGGTGATCGTCGATCCGCTGGCCGTGGCGAAGGCGCTGCGGTCGCTGCTGGAGGCGCTTCAGGTCGACACGCCGGTGGTGGTGGCGGGTGTGGCCGGCCCCACGGTGGTGGTGCGGGAGGTGCCCCTGCCTGCGATGTCGGACCGGCAGCTTCGGAAGTCGATCCAGTGGGAGGCGCGCAACTACATCTCCTTCCCCGTGGAGGACAGCGTGCTGGAGTTCGAAGTGCTGTCCCGCCCTCCGAAGGGCGAGGGGGGGCAGATGAAGGTGATGCTGGTGGCCGCGCCCCGGGACATGGTAGATAGCCAGGTGGAGGCGATCGAGCTGGCGGGCCTGGAGGTGGCCGCGGTGGAGATTCAGCCGTTCGCCGCGATGCGTTGTCTGCTGGCGGGCAACGGACACGCGGAGGCGGAGGGAGAGACGCTGGCTCTGTTGGGGATGGGGGCGGCCTACACAGAGATCACGATCATCAAGGACGGGAAGTTCGTGCTGAGCCGCATGATCCCCATCGCGGGCAATGCCTTCACCGAGGCGATCAAGAACGCCCTCGAGGTGGACATGGAAGAGGCGAGCCGGCTGAAGGAACAGGCCATGCAGGTTGTGACGAGCGAGGAGGAGCGGGCGATGCTCGACCCGGCTGCGCAGCAGGCGAGCCGGGCGATCGAGCCGCTGTTGGACGAGCTGATCCGGGAGGTGCGCCGCTCGCTGGCCTACCACGACTACCAGCAGCAGTCGCCGGAGGCCGGGGCGGGGGACCTGGGGGTGAACGGGATTCTGCTCAGCGGGGGCAGCGCCAAGCTTCCGAACATCAGCGCGTACTTCCAGGCCCAGCTCGGGGTCCCGGTCGACGTCGTCAACGTGTTCGTTCCGGGGCGGCTCCAGGCCCACGGCGTGAACCGGGAGTACCTGAAGTCGCACGCGCCGACGCTGCTGGTCGGGGCCGGGCTCGCGCTGCGCGAGCTGTTGGCGAAGCGGCGGAAGCGCCAGAAAGCGGCGGAGAACACCGATGGCAGTGTGTGACATCAACCTGATAGCGGAGCGACGCGCGCAGAAGCAGCGCGCAGTGATGATGCTGCGGCTGAGCGTGTATTCGCTTATCGCGCTGTTCATAGGCGTGGCGGTGCTGTACGCGTGGATGGTGGTCGCCACCGGTCTGGTCCGGGGCCGCATCGCGGAGGTCGATGCGAAGCTGAGCGACCCTGCGCTGGCCGACGCGATCAGCCGCATCCAGTTCCTGGAGACGTCTATCGCCAGCCTCAGTCCCCGGGTGGAGCTGCTGGAGAAGGTGCACGACAGCGAGGCGGCCTGGATACGGATTCTGCGAGACATCAGCGCGTGCATCCCGAACAACGTTTGGATCTCTCAGCTCACGTCACACCGGGTCGAGAAGAGCCAGACGCTCACGCTGAGGGGAGAGGCGTTCACCCAGCGGGACATCGGGGAGTTCATGCTGGCCCTGGACAAGCCGGGGTGGAGCGGCGTGCCGGCCCTGGGATTCACGCAGGCGAAGACAACGGCGAGCGGCGCGCCCGTGGTCGAGTTCGAGGTGACGGTCCCGCTGACGCACCCGATAGGGAGTGACCTGAAATGACCGGAGGCAGCGATCGCAAGGTCGTCTTTGCGCTGCTGGGCATCGCGGCTCTGTGTCTGGCTGGCCTGGGGACAAGCCTTTACCGGAGCAAGTCGGCAGAGCTGCGGAAGCTGGAGCGCGACCTGAGGCAGAAGGAGTCGCAGTTCGAGGAGGTGCAGGCGAAGCTGGCGAGCCAGCCGCAGCTCGAGGCGCGATACGAAGAGCTGCAGGCGCGGCTGTCCGTGCTGGAGCCGGCGCTTCCGGACAGCGCGTACATACCGACCTTCTTGCGCCAGCTGGAGGCGCTGGCCGTCGGGACCAAGAACCAGATCGTGATGATCCGGCCGAAGCCGAAGGCGCCGCGGCAGGCAGGGGCCTCGGTGCAGATCAACGACGAGACAGGCGAGATTACGGACAAGGGCAAGACGGAGCCCGATCGGGGCCCCAAGGCCGGGGAGGAGCAGAAGGCGGAGCTACCCTACGACCAGGTGCCGATCGAGCTTCGCGTCGAGGGGACGTACTGGACGGCGATCAACTTCCTCGAGGAGCTGCAGCGGTTTCCCAAGATGATCGCGGTCAACGAAGTGGGATTCTTCCCGAAGCAGCTGGGGTTGGAGGGTACGAAGACGCCGGAGCTGACAGCCTCCATGGACTTGACCGCCGTTGTAACGAAAGGGGGGAGTGATGGGAAGACGTAGCAAGGACGTTCTCCTGCTGGTGCTTGCGCTCGTGGCCCTGGGCGTCGCGCTGTACACCTTCCGCGGCAAGCCGGCCCCGGCCCCGCCGTCGGCCCCAGCGTCGACCCAGGTGGCTGCGGCTCCGAAGGCCGAAAAAGCGGCCCCGCAGGCCGAGGCCAAGGCGACCGAGGGAGCGCAGGAGGGGAAGGGCGAGCAGACGAAGCCGGCGGGCGACACGCGCAATCCGTTCGCACAGCCGGGGGGCGCCGCGGCCCCGCGGGCCGCCGCGCCAACCCCCGCGCCGGCGCCGCAGCCGGCGGCCGCGGAGCCCGCGCCCGCGGCCCCGGCCGAGCCCTTGCCAGTGCCTGGGCCGCCGCCAACGGCGGCGCCCTCTGGTGAGCAAAAGCCGGCCGCGGCTCCCCTGACGTTGACTGGCGTCCTCATGGGGACCCCCACCGTTGCGGTCATCCGCATGGACGACCGACGCTTCTTCGTGCGCGTTGGGGACACGGTGGGCGGGGGATACCGCGTGCAGTCGATTGCGGCCAACCGGGTCGTGCTGGCCGCTTCGGACGGTAGCAGAGTAACCCTGAAGATGGGAGGGAGGCAGTAGCGCCATGACTCGCAAGTACAGTGTTGGAGGGTGCGGCACGGCCGTCGTTCTGGCCCTGCTGCTGGTGGCCGGGATCGCGTCTGCGAACGGCCACGCGGTGCCTGGTGTAGACTCGGCGGCGGCCGCGGGGACGGCCTACATGGGTGCGGCCCGCGGCCAGCCGGGCGGTGCGCCGTCGTCGACGGCTCGGTTCACGCTCGAGTTCGTGGACGCGGACCTGGCCGACGTGTTCCAGGCTCTGGCGACCCAGAGCGGGGTGAACATCGCCCTGAGCAACAGCGTGAAGGGCAAGACCACCCTTCGCCTGCGGAACGTGACGCTGGAGCAGGCGCTGAACATCGTGACCAAGCTCAATGGTCTGGACTATGCGTGGGTGGACGCGGCGTACGTGGTTGGCACGCCGGAGGAAGTGCGTGCGATGCGCGTCGCGGAACTCCGCAGCACGGTGGTCGTCCTGCGGCATGTCCAGCCGGAGTATGCGCAGGAGGTCCTGGGAAAGCTGACGCCCGAGGTGACGGTGTCGACGCAGAAGGGCGTCCAGTCGGTGCTGCTGCTGGCACCGGAGTCGTCGCTGTCGAAGGCGGAGCGGATCCTGAGGGAGATCGACGTCCCGACGGTGCCAGGTCCGCCGACGACCGAGGTGGTGCCCGTGCGGTACCTGAAGGCCCAGCAGATGGCGGACATGATCGCGGCGGCGGCGCCGGATGTCGTCTGTCAGCCCGGGCCGCAGGAGAACAGCCTGCTCATCACGGCGGACAGCCGCCAGTGGCAGACGGTGCGCTCGCTGCTTGCCGCGTCAGACGTCGCGCCGGCGGCCGCGCAGGCAACGCAGGCGGTGTACTTCGTGAAGTATGCGCGGCCCTCGGAGCTTCAGGACACCCTGGGCAAGCTTCTGCCGGATCTGTCGGTCACGGCGGCGCCGCGATCGTTCACCCCGTCGGTCCAGCAGGGACGCGGCGGGGTCGGTCAGACGGCCCAAATGCTGGCGGCCCCGCAGTACGGCGCGGGGGCCGGTGGCATGGGCGCAGGCGCGGGCGCAGCCGGCACGGAGATCGAGGCCTCGCCGGTGACAGCGCTGATTCTGTCGGGGGCGCCGTGGACAGTCGAGCGGGGTCTCCGTCTGTGCGAGCAACTGGACCACGCGCCGCGCATGGTCCACATCGAGGCCATGGTCACCGAGGTCAGGCGGGAGGACGTCGATCGTCTGGGCATCGACTGGGGTCCGTCTGAGGATCCCGGCCTTGGCGTGACGGGCGTGCCGGTGATCCTGGGCGAGGCGCTGCCTGAGAACGCGCCCGAGCTGGCCACTCGCGGGCTGGAGATCGGCAAGATCGAGCGCACGTACCTGCAGTGGACGGGCAGCATCCGGGCGCTGGAGGAACAGGGCCGCGCGCGGATCCTGTCGAACCCGAGCGTGACGACGCTGGACGGGCGTCAGACATCGCTGCACACGGGCGAGACCTACTACTACGAGGTGGCGGTGGCGGCCGCGACGACGGGCGGCATCGTCAAGGATATCCGGACCTTCGACGTGGGCGTCAACCTGGTCGTGAATCCGCGCATCAACGACAACAACGAGGTGACGCTCACGATCTCGCCGGTGGTGGCCGCGCTGAGAGGAACCAGCGAGTTCAACCTGCCGGTGGTGACCGAGCGCGCAGTGGTGACGACCGTGCGGGTGAAGAACGGCGAGACGGCCGTGATCGGCGGCCTGGTGAGCGACCAGGACGAGGTCGTCGTGAAGAAGGTTCCGTTCCTGGGCGACATTCCGCTGGCGGGATGGCTGTTCAAGAGCCGGGAGCGGCGCCCCACCCACAC
>Ga0123519_10007008_pt1 | contig 17576 bp, 27 predicted proteins | sample YelNatPaOPRAMG02_FD_87396 | JGI IMG/M metagenome (GOLD analysis project Ga0123519, IMG submission 87396) | Hot spring microbial communities from Yellowstone National Park - Yellowstone National Park OP-RAMG-02 (version 2) | ecosystem: Environmental > Aquatic > Thermal springs > Hot (42-90C) ... | reverse complement strand
TTATACTCCAAATCAAGATTATAATCCGTATGACCAGGGCTATCTTTGTTGCCTCTATGGTCCAGGCTCGAACTATCAGAAAATCTGGAAGGCGACGAGTGGAAGCATCACCGCTCTAGCTCAATCTAGCACTCTCTCGATTTCCAACGGTGTGTGGTACAATACTAAAATAGTGCGAAGTGGCTCCTACATCTACATGTACTTCAACAATTCTCAAACGTGTTCGGCCAGCGATTCAACATACACCGGCTCGGAAGTCATGCGTGTATGCGGCACATTGGAAAGCCCCACCGCCCGCATAAAAAACATCAAAGTCTACACGAGTGAGACGATCACCGTCACAGGGCTGAAGGACGGGCAGAAATTCAAGCTGTACAACAGCGGCGGCTCCGAGGTCGCGACCAGCGGGGCGGCGAGCGGCGGCCAAGCCACGCTCAGCATCTCCTCACTTTCATCGCGGCCACCCTATCAGAAGATCGCGGTCACTGACACGGATGGCTCGACGATAAAGTGGACGATGGACAGCGGCCACTCCGCTTACAACGACATCTGGGGCGGCGACACCTTCGAGTATAAAACCACCGTCACACTCGCTACGAACCCCTCCGACCAGGGCCTTCAAGTTCGCCTAGACTCGGGGACGTGGTATACGGCGCCGAAAACCTACGACTACACGCCATACTCCGGCAACCATACGATTGAAGCGGAGGCGTCGCGTGAAGTCGTAGCGGGACAGAAAAGATATGTATGGGCTTCGTGGAGCGATGGGGGCGCGATATCGCATTCGATTAGCTGGCCGACGGGTGACGCCACCTACACTGCGAATTACACGCTCCAATGGTACTTCGACGTGGTCAGCGCCCACGACTCGCCGACAGGGGAAGGCTGGTACAATAACGGGGCGACGGCGAGCAGCTCCGTTACGACGCCGGTGACGGAGTCCGGGATCATTTGGGAGTGTACGGGCTACACGGGGACGGGTTCATGCCCCAGCGGCAGTAGCTCGTCGGTGAGCTTCACGATCACCGCGTATTCGACTTGTACGTGGAATTGGCGGGCCCGTGTCTACTTGGATCGGTCGGTGAGCGTGAATGTGGAGAAACTCGTGTGGCTGGATCGAAACCTCGCTGTGAATGTCGAGAAAATAACGTGGCTGGATCGAAATCTTTCCGTAAACGTAGAAAAAACAGGGTGGTTGGATAGAACTGTCAGCGTGAACATCGCCTATCCTGCTTGGTTGGATCGAGCAATAAACGTGAATGTGGAGCCTCCGACAGGTTTTGAAGATCGAAACCTTGTCCTTAACGTGGAGAAAATTTCATGGATGGATCGATCGTTAAACGTCAACGTTGTGGAAGCCGGTTGGGCGGATCGGCCTCTTTCTGTAAACGTTGAAGCGCCCGCGTGGCTGGATAGAAACATAAGCCTTAACGTTGAACAATTCGCATGGCTGGATCGAAACGTTTCAACTAACGTGGAAAAAACCGGCTGGTTAGATCGTCCAGTAAATCTTAACGTGGAATTGACAAACTGGCTGGACCGCTCCATCATCCTTAATGTGGAAAAAATCACGTGGAAGGATTGGCCGTTAAGCGTGAATGTGGAGAAGACGGCGTGGTTGGACCGGAACCTCTCCGTGAACGTCGTGTACCCCATGTGGCTGGACAGAAACATTTCAGTCAATGTGGAAAAATTAGGATGGCTTGACCGTAATCTTTTACTTAACGTGGAGAAAACTGGGTGGTTGGACCGAGCGCTTCAAGTTTACATTGTTCATCCCGGATACTTCGACCGCGCCGTCTCCGTAAACGTGGAGAAAACCAGTTGGACTGATCGGGCAATCAGCGTGAACGTGTTCACCTATTCTCAAAGCTGGCTGGATCGCAACGTTTCCGTGAATGTTCAACGTTTCGGCGAACCTATGCTCGGCACCTACCATTTCCCACATCCACAGAGCATCGATATGACGTGGAGGCGGCTGGTGGCGCGGCGCGACATCGTGGACCGCTCGAAGGACTACCGCGTGGATTTGGGCGGATTGGGGGCAAGGGCCTCGATTACTGGTTGGATCTACGGTGACAACTGGGAAACTCTTCGAGCGGAGCTGGAGGCGCTGAAGGACGCGGCGGCGCGGCTTTTCAAGGACGGTACGGGAGTGAAGTTTTCCGCGATCGCCAGCGATGTCGCGTTTGAGCGAGTCGTCACAGACCCTGTGTCGGGGCGGAAAGGCGTGAAATACACGATCGCGCTCTACGAGGTGTAGGGAATGGTGAAGTTTGGAACGTTCACTTTGCCGCATGTTCTAGAGATTTCGAGAAAAGTTGAGAAGATTTTCATAGAAAAGCCCATTCCCGGTCAGAGCAAGGCTAGAAGGGTCAGGTCAGGGGGAAGAGGCTACATCATCGACGTGAAAGGGGAAGTAAGGTGGACCACCGCGGCGCCTACAGAACATACCACGCTTATCTCGTTGTGCGACGGGGTGGCGCGGACGTTGGACTTGGAAGATGGATCCTCTACGTTTTCAGCGCTTCTCAGCGAGGTAAGCCTCGCGCGAAGCGTGGAGTCGCCGCACATCATCGCCTACACAGCGGTTTTCGAGGAGCAAAATAACCCCAGTTAGCAAGGCTGGAACGATGAGAGATGTGGGGAATTCTGGTATAGGTTTGGATTGATATGTATCGGACTCCGCGACTACGGTGAAGCTTTCAACCAGGGGGGCGCGGTCGGAGAGAATCATGAGGTTGAAGGGTGCTTTCTGTCCATGTGAGAGATGTGGGGGATCCGTGTAGGTGAAGTCCGCGGCGACGACTTGGCCGTTTTCACCGTAGCCGGTGGCGATGACTTTCACGAACTCCGTGTATTCGCCTTGGTTTTCCACTTCGCCGACGATGTGTAGTATGCCGATCGCGTCCGTGTAGTTGCTGTGGGATGTGATCGCGAGGTGGAGGGGTTTCACAGCGCCGGCTTCTTGGAAGTTGACGTTGAGCGCGTAATGGTGGATTTTCGGAACCTGTGTTTCCTCGGTGAAAATAACTTCAAAAGGAGACTTCGCTCCAGGGGTTAGAACCTGGATGAAAGCGTAGGCGAAGCCAGCTCCAACTACTTGATTCGCGGAGTCGTAGAATGTAGCGGCGATCCTGATGAAGATGAGGGGCGTGGAGCCAGTGTTCTCCACTTCGCCGACCACGTGATAGCTTCCAACCGAATCCACGTAGCCGGTGTGACTTGTGATGACGGCGGAGGCTTCAGCGTTCACATTCAGGAAAAGAAAACCCGTGAAAATCAATGAGTAAATCAAAATAAAGAGCCGCATGCTTTTCACTTCTTTTTCACCTCCTTTTAAGTTTCCTCACGTCGGCGATTGGGGGGGCGAAGGTCAACCCCATCTTCACACCCAACGCCTCCACCAACCGGTCAAACGTCTTCTTATCTTTCAGAATCGACTCGATCAACGCGTCCGCGTCCATGACCCGCTGCGCCGACAACGACAAATACTTCTCCGCAATCCTGTACTGATCCAGATTATACTCCGCATCCAACTTCCAAATCTTATTATAATACAATGGATCGACGGCGTGCCCCATCCAGTACTCGGCGCTGAGGGGGTTGAATCCGTCCGCCCTCGCCTTCTCCAAAACGGACCGCGCCAGGTCCCGAAGCTCATGCAAATTGTAACCGTACCGCGTGCTTTTCCCACCGTATCCGACGATGAACCTCAATTTCCGCAGCAAGCGGTAGTGGGAGGCTCGAAGCGCCACGCGGCTCAACGGTTTCCCATTTCCATCTAGGGCCGCCGCCTCCCCAGGGTTGGGCCACCCTCTTTCCCGGTCGAAGTAAAGTTTCCAAGCTTCCAACGCGTCCCGACCGATCCACGTGTTAAACGGCTTCATGTTCCCCTTCCGGCCCCGGAGAAAGTCGACTCGAAACGGCGTCTCCACACCGACGCGGCGGATATGCTCCGCCAGCTCGTATCCTCGACGGTTAAACTCTATGAAGCGTTTTTGATCCATTAATCCCTGGAACAATGTTAAATATATGGCGCGGTTTTTCAACCCCGCTGCCTGAACCAAAACCCGTAAAACGTCCAGGTTGAACCGGCCCATCGCCGCGTCCTTCGTCGGCGCGAAGTGAACCGGAACCCTCGGCAACTCCGCCCTCGAATGGAGGAAAAAGCTGCGAACCGCCGCGTACCGCGTTCTCATACTTTTATACGTGCCCCCGTATTCTCGAACATACTCCACCAGCAAATCCACAATCCGGTAGCGGTCATCCCCCACCGCGTTCTTCTGAAAAACCACCATGTCGTCGAGGCTACTGAAAACGCCGCGATTCCGAATCCAACGTTCAAAACCCCTCACCATCCTCACAAACGCGTCCCGAGTATCCTCCCCCAACCGACCCGCCCAACTCTCAACCAAACCCATGACCCTACACAAAACAACCAACAAATATAACGGTTTCGTTGAGTTTATGCGAACAAACGCGTGTTTTTCGTTATGTTTTTTTATCGTTGTGCTTAGTGGGTTAAGCTTCGCGTTTTTTCGGCTCTCTTTTTTTTATATGTTTGTTCTTTTTATCGGTTTTTTGGGGGGTGGTTTGGGTTGAATGATCGGTGTGAGGGGGCGTTGGAGGCTTTAAGTTATGTGAGAGCGTTTGTGGAGGATCTTGAAAAGAGGGGTGGTGACTTGGGGAGGGTGAGGGGGGAGGTTGAGGAGTTGATTGATTTGTTGTTGAGGGGGGCTGTTAGTGATTTTCGACGTCGGATTAGGGGTTATTGATAGTCTTGTCTTTTCATTTCTTCGTATGCTTTTGTGATGATCATGCGGATTAGGTCGGAGTTGCTTTCGAAGCCGAATCGTTTTTTGATGGTGAGGAATCGTTCGGCCATTTCTCCGTCTAAGACGACTTTTAACTGCAGGGGTTCTCCTTCTTTTCGTTCTTTTCCTTTGTACGGCATTTTTCCTCAAATATTTTAGGTACTTGAAGGCATATTTATAGTTTTCCAAGGGGCTTTGAAGGGGAAATCTTTTTATATTGGATTTACCTTCATAGTACTACGAAGTACCTTGAAGGGAATAATTTTAAAGGCCAACCTAACCGGCGAAGACGCAAAACGATTCCTCCAAGTCAAACGCACATTAGGCCTCGCCAGCAACGCTGAAACCCTTCGATACCTAATCAACGCCTACCACAGAAAAACCCTAAAGAAAAAGGAGGTTCCCGCGGTATGACCTCCATTCTGAAAACCGTGGAAAACCAACCCCAAACGGGGGAAAAAGAAAAGGAAAACGAATGTGAAAGCTTTCCGTCTCCACCGGAAACGAATGTTCGACTTTGCTGGCACTGCGGCGCCGTTTTGAAGCCCGGTGACTTTGCGATTTGCGACGAGTGTCGCGCTGACGCTTACCGACGAAACCACTACGCTTACGATCTAACGGTGGAAGATGAGGATGAAATAGGAACTCCGATGCCCGACGACGACCTCGGCGGCGACGAGTTCGAGGATGATGATTGGGATGATGAGTGAAACTGAAAAAAAGCTGGAGAATTTTCGCGGTGTCATCACGGGTTTCCGCGAGACGGCGAAGGGAAACTTCGTGTTCACCCTCGCCGACCAGGGCGACAAGCAGTTTTATCTTCCCCGTGACATGCGCGCGCAGTTCCGGGAAGGCGACACCGTTTCCTTCTACGCCACCCCCAGCGCCAAAGTTCCAGGATTCTACTTCCCATTGAAAAACGCCGTCGAAATTTTAAAACCGGCTGTGAATCACAGGGACCTTCTCGCCGACCTCCCCGAGGACGTGAAAAAAATTTTTTTGGGCATGACCTTCTACGATCGGGGAATCCTCGAGGGCCGGTACAGGGCCGGCGCCCCGCTCGAGGATATGATCGCGGAGATCAAGGCGAAAACGGGGCCGATGAAAATCTCCGAGAAAACCGATGAAACCGAGAAAGTCGAAGGATTTAAAAACCCCGCTGAAACCCCGCCGGAGCCTGTTTTCAAAACCGCGGCGGGCGAAGTGGTCGAGGTGAAGCCGCCTGTCGCGGCGCCGCCGAAAAACGTTTTCAATATCAGTGATGAAATCGCGGAGCTGGAGATTTTTCTCTCGAAGGCCACGCGGCCGGAACTGACCGACGCGATCAACCGAGAACATCGTGAAGTATGTTGGAAGGCTCGGAGAACAGCTTTCGACGTCTGGAGAATCGGACGCCTCCTCACCGCGGAAAAGGAGAAGCTTCCCCACGGCGAGTGGGAAGAATTCTGCCGCCAAAACCATCCGGAAATCGCGGCGCGTACTATTAGAAATTATATGAAAGTCGCCGAAGAGATTTCAAAACGGCAAATATTTGCCGTTTTGGATCAACTTCCCGTTCAAGCATACCGTATGTTAAACATCGTAAAGCCGCCGAAACCTGAAAGAGAAAAGATTTCACCTGAAGAACCCCATGTACAACCACCGACATCCACCGATAAAAACGAACCAAGTTCGTTTTTCAAACCAGAGGAGGAAAAAGCAGAGTCGTGGGAAGCCGAATGCCCCCACTGCCACCGCCCAATCATGATCAACCCTGCGCTTAAAACCGTGGAAATCCCTGCGGAGGAGGCGTTGGAAAGCGTTGAGCCGGTTTAAATCCGCGGCGTCAGGGTGGAGGATCGGCGCCTACTTGGGCCGGGTGAAGCGGGTGACGAAGGCGCAGGAAGCGCTGCGTCCCCTCCTGGAGGAAATGAAAAGGGAAGAGGTGATCGCGGACTTCCATTCTGAAGTTGACATTCCCATCCCACCTGAGGCTTTCGAGAAAGCGGACTTACCGGCGCCGAACAAAACCATCGTCTACACCGTGGACTATTTGATTTGGCCTCTCACTCCAGGGCTGAACCTCGTCATCCTGGAAGTGGACGGCGCGAGCCATTTGAGTCGGCGGCGCCAGGAAAAAGACGAAATTCGTGACAAGGTGATTCAAAGCTGGCTCGTGATTCCAACGCTGCGCATCCCCGACAGCGAAGTGAAGAAGAAAAACTTCCCCGAATTGAGGAAGAAAATTCTCTGGGCCCTGGAGGGGTCGCGATGGTGCCAGTAAGCGAATTACTTCACGCCGCGAAATGCCAGCAATGCGGGAAATACTTCAGAACCCGACGATTCCTCGAGAAATGCGCCGACCACGAGGGCCTCGAGGAGGCGTAATTTATAATGAAAAAATTCGATGACACGCCGAATACCGCTTTGAAAATCCTCGCCGAACGAGTGAGCGGTAATAGTAATAGTAATAGTAATAGTAATAGTAATAGTAATAGTAATAGTAATAGTGAAAAAGAAAAACCATATAATATATATAATATTATATGGGTCGACAAATCTATTCGACATGAGATTCTTCTAGCGCGGAAAACGCAGCCGAAATCGCCGAAATACTTCATATTCCGCGACGCGCTCTACGAAAATTTCAAAAATATAATGAAGCGAATCGATCCTTCGCTGTCCACCACGTATCTTTTCGAGGCCTTCATGGAGGCATGTATCCGCGTTTTCAGCGACGCGGCGAACGTAAAATTGAATTTTTTTCACCCCCTACCGATGACCTCTCCTAACAACATTTTCAACCGGGCGAAAATGAAAATCCTCAAATCCGAATTGGAAGCCGCGCTGCGCATCTTAAACCACACCCCCGAAGACAAGACCGTGATCGTGAAAGTCTGCCGCTTCATCGAGGAAAACCGCGCCCTCATCGAATCCACCCAAGACCCGGAGCTGGAAGCGATGCTGATCAAATTGGAGGAATATTTATGACCGACGCGTTTCTCTTCGACGCCTGGGCCGAAGTCATGTGCCACGAATGCCACCGATGGGTGAAAATGGACTCCCTCATCGCCGAGCTTGAAAACCATCGGCTTCTGTTTCAATGTCCTTTCTGCCACGTCGTCGTCATCCGAAACGAGGGAACATAAATGGTGGAGAAATATTTGAAGCCGCCCGACTCGTGCCCCGAGGACAAGACGGTGGACCAGGTTTTCGAGAAGCCGGAGGGATGCTACGGCTGCGAGTTCGAGCTCACCTGTCCGGTCGTCGAGGAGGCGTCGAAAAAATGGGACGCGCTGCATGGACGATACCGACGTTGAAAACACTTGTTGAAACTTTCGAGGTTTCCGCGAAAGTGCCCCACATGGACAAGCGGAAAATCCTCACCGCCTTACCTCAAATCTCACAAGAAGAAGTGAAAGCTCTAGTGTACTATTTCTCGCAGTTCTTCATTCTCCCTAGTGCGATGCGAAGCCTATCCGAATGCGCGAAAACATTCTGCGTCGACTCGAAAGCACTGTTCAAAAAATACCTGCGCTTATGCCGAACCTACGGGGTACGCCCCGAAATCAAAAAAAGCCCATACAACTTCAAATTTTACAACTATTGTACCTTTTGTCACCGCCGTTTTCCGAAGACGGCTCTGCGGTGTGACCTTTGTAAAAGGGTTCTCCGCCAGACCCCGAAGTATTCTGCGGCGAAGGAGGCGTTGAAACGTGAGCAAATGCAATAGAAAACTTGAACCGGAAATAGTCCGCGTCGGCTCCCTGACCTTTTATATCTGCCACGGATGCGGAGCGTGGATTCCCGCGAATCCGACGCCGAAACTCTTCTGCGACCTCTGTCTGCGCGACCCTTTGAGACGTGGGCCGATGTGCGACTGTGAGGATTGAAGTGATGAAAAAAATCCTCGTCTTGACGGATTTCCACGTCGGAAGCCGGTTCGGCTTGAATCATCCTGAATATCTCAGCGAGTTTGAGAAAAAACACAGCGACTCCCCCATGCTTTACCGAAATTACTGCGAGGTTCTCGATTGGGCCGGAAAAGTGGACTACGTCTTCTTTCTCGGTGATGCCTGCGATGGTTGGAATCCGAAGGAGCACGGTGACGACCGTGTGGTCGAGGAAAACATCCAGGTCGAAGCCGCGGCGAAACTGGTCCGCATGGTGAAAGGCTCGCCGAAGATCTACGTCTGCGACGGAAGCGATTACCACCGCGGAATCAGAAAACTCGACGAACTGTTCGCTCAACGGATCGACGCCGAGCCGCATCCCGTTTACGCCTACCGCGCCTTCCCCGAGGTGACTGTGAAAATCGAGGAGACGACTTTCAACCTCGCCCACTATGTCACCGCGAGCACGACGACGTGGCAGTTCCGGACCACTCCGGCGGCGCGGGAGCTCGTCCTCGCCAAGCTGAACGAGAACCCGTCGAAAATCATCCTCCGCGGCCACGCCCACTACATGGTTTACGCCGGCTTCACCTCGAGCCTCGCCATGGTCTGCCCCGGCTGGCAGACGAAGACCCCCTTCATGGCTCGGCGCTCGCCACTGAACGAGCCCCGCTGGGGCACTGTGAAATTCACCGTGGACCATGAGAAATGGGACTGGGACAAGAAGACGTGGAAACCGAAAACAACGGTAATTCCAGGGTAAGAAAAAAATGAAGGGTGAAGCCGACGGCGAAGTCGAAGTCTACGCTTCGATGCTCGCGGAGATTCCAAAATGGAATGAACCGATAAGACGGATCCTCCGTCGTGATGAATTCACCGAGCGCGAGAAAACCTTCTTCAGCTTCCTGAAGGCCTGTGACGGGGAGGGCGCCACCCTGCGGGAGATCGCGCAGAACACGGGGATCTCGGAGAGGCACGCGAGGGATATCGCCGCGCGGTGGCTTGGAAAACTCATCGAAATCGGGGGGAGGAAACGGGTGAGCCGCGGCGGATGCTTCGCGAAAACCTACCGCCTCCGAAAAACATGAAAACGGCCATCCGTTCTTTTTGATCTTTTATTTTTTTTAAAAAAAGCGAAGAAGTGAAGAGGAAAAAAATAAAATAAAAAAAGAGGGGGTTTAGGGGTCGGGGACGGGGCGGTATGATGCCTCCAATATCTCGCCAATTGTCCTGCTCCATGAATCAATGACCTTGTCGTAGTTATCACTTCGTTCCCCGGTGTGTCCACGATGGCTTACCCAGACAGAAAATCCCCTGTTCGGGTGCCAATATATTATCTTCCACTTTCGGTAATGCGGAAGATCACTAGAATCAAGCAGAATTCGCTTAAGTATTCTGGGCTTGTCCTCACCTTCAAGTAGGGTAACATACCCTAGCCTTATGTTTTCCTCAAGGCTGAAGTTAACATCTGGTCTCTGCCTATACTCTATAAAGAAGTGGCTTGTCTCACCGTCCACTAAAGATCCGCTGTATTCCTCTTTTTCTGCGACCGCTATTTGGACGTATATGCGATGTGATGGAAGCTCTCCGCTCTCGACCTTATCGAGAATTTCCTTCAGCTCGTCGATGCTTTTTTCCATACCTCTCCTCACCTCCTTTTTTATTATTCGCTTTTAATATTCGCCGGAGATCAGGTTTCCGATCTCGTCCACCGTCGGAATGATCTCCAGGATTTCACCGATCTTTGTGTCCCTGACGACCAGATGGCAGTAGAATAGAAAGTTGCTTAGGTCTCGGCCGCGCAGGTAGTGGAGTTTGACGAGAAGCGAGTGGATGTCGTTCAGCGCCTTTTGATCGTTTTCATATTTTTTCTGGAGGCCGAGCAGGTGCGCGACGGCGAAAGCCTTCCACTCCCCGAAACTTTTCCAACGAATTCCGCTCATTCTCATTCCACCTCCTTTTTTTCATTCTTCAATACGGCGAACCGCCTAAAGCCGCTCCGCAGCCGGCACATTTTATTTTCTCGTCCATCTCGTTCACCTCATCATCTACCAGGTATGGTTACGTATTGTAACCAACCACGCGTTTAGCTTTTCGTTGAATTCCATCGGTTCGTCATGTTCTCTCGCGAATTCTCTGGCCGCGTCTTCGTCCCGGAAGGCGTGGACCTCGTAGACGTCCAGGTCACACTCCACCGCCGTACCATCGCACTCGGCGGTCCACCGCTTCACCACCACGTGTCCTTCCTCCTTTATTTTTCTCGCAAGCTCTTCCTTTCGGGTTTTTTCCATCCTTTCCTTTTCCGCAGTTTTTCGTCGTTCTTTCACAATCCACTCGTTTACGACGGCGGCATCGATTTCTAGGGCAGGGTTGCCGTTAATGTCCAGCTTTTTCGCCTTGCCGCTTTTCACTAATTCGTCGACAGTGGTCTCGATGTCAGGATCCGGCAACCAGTAGTCGGGAACCCAGTCCCTGTAGAGGAGCCCCGTCAAATTCCGGTTTATCGCCGACTCCACTATATCCCTGACCGCCTCGTTTTCCATGCTCACATAGAATTTCCCCGTATCACACCCTTGCGCCACCGTCACCGGCGCGGTCAAGGGCGCATCGCTGGATAGGAACCTGTCCAACTCTTCTTTTTCTTTCCTTTCTCGTTCCTTTTTCTCTTTTTCACGTTCTTCGTAGAAGGTTTGTTGGAGGGTGGTGAGCTTCGCCGCCAACTCCGGATCATCGATTTTTAAACCGCCGATCTTCAATCCCTCGATTTTCATACATTGAATGAACACTATTTGGTTTTCTTCAGGATCCCACAGCGCCTCTTCAAATTTCCCGTCCGTACGAACGTAGAAACGAAAGTTTCTCTCACGACGCAAATAGGAAATATCGATTCTGAAAACCACCTGTCTTCCCTTTATTTCTTTACTAATTTTCATTTCATCTTTTTCACCCATCTTCTCACTCATCTCACTCACCTGAGCTATCCCTTATGCTTATTAATATATAAAGCCTAGGGTCGAGTGAAAGTAATCGAAAACAACACAAATGTGATAAAATAACACCATTCGTAAAGGATTTGGATTTCCGATTTTGCGTTTTCATGTAAACATTTTTCATTTAGAATCCGCTTCGTCTGAAAGCGAAAGGTTTATATATATGTTCAAAACCATACATTCATGTATATTTACGATCACAAAAGAAAGGATTTATACGCCGCTCGCGTTCGCGAGACCGGAACACCCATTCACCCCCCTCACGTTCAAAACCATACATACATGTATATTTATAATCATAAAGAAAAGGGAAGGAAAAAAATGGGAGGAAAAAGTCCAAGCAAAAGGCGGAGAGACGCTTTCCGCCGAAGGATGTGGGAGGCGAAACAGGAAGCGAAAGCCGAGTTGAAATACGTCTTCGACACCGCGCACTTCGACTTTGAAACCAAGGAGATCATCGCGCTCACGGAAAGCCGTCTCCTCGACGTAGTCAGGGGCGAGGTCCTCGTTGACCCTCGCATAAACTATTACCGGATCTTCTGGTGCTCCACATGAGTGTGAAAGTTTTCCGAATTGAGGACCGGACCTTCGCAGGCCTATTCGCCATCATCTTTTTACTGGGGGTTTTCCTCATCACGTTCATGTTCGTATACCGCTGGATGTTCACCGGCGAAAAAGAAATCATCGACTACATGAAAACATTCTGGGCCATCGTCGGCCCTCTGCTCGGCGCCGTCCTCACCTACTACTTCAAGAAATAAGATCAACATAACTTACACAAAATTGTAAGATTCGTTTACCGTGAGAAGTAAACTAATCGTTTTAGCTTACCGATGAAGTCGTCATTCGATTATCATACTTTTCACACCACTCACGATGTTTCTGAAACTTAGGCGTTTTTTCATCGAGGCGTCGCGGCCGCCGGCGTGGAAAGAAGCCGCACGGGACTGGAAGAAGGCGAATCCTGTTTGCGCCGTCTGCGGGCTAAGGAAAACTCTCGAAGCCCACGACGTTCTCCCCTACCATCTTATTGAGGATCCTTGGTCGAAGCCTTACGAATTCTGGATTAAAAATTTCATCACGCTCTGCCATCACGACCATCACCGCCTCGCGCACTGCGGCGATCCCGGGTGGTTGATGTTTAATTCGAAAATAAGGGAGTTGGCGAGAACTGTGCGAAAATTCCAATCCGCCTGCACCCGCTGATTTCAGATGTTACTTCGCGGCGGAGAAGAAAATCGTTAGCTGCGAGAAATGCTTCGCTAAGCTCGCCTGCCCAATCTGGGAAAAAATCCTTCTTAATTCACAGTGATGAAAATGACCGAAGTAAAATATTGGTTTAAAAGAATTTTAAACCTCGCAAGTTTCGGAAAAAAATTCAAGCCCTGGAGCATCTACTACTGTTTTCACTGCCGAAAATGGGTCAGCCGAACCCACACCCACCGGAAAAAATTCGGTGAACACCGCGTAGTCGCCTTCGGCTGGAAAAAAGATCCCCGTGACCCTCGAGATTTAACCTGGCGCCGACTTTTTCGAGCCGCGCGGAAAATCCCCGACCGCGTAGACCTGCGCGAACACGCGGGGCCGATAAGAAACCAGCTTAACGAGGGAGCGTGTGTCGGGTTCGCGGCCACGTCGCTGAAAAACTGGTGGGAGAAAGTTCAAGGAGATTACCCTGAGAAGCAGGGCGGAATCAGTCCGCGGTGCTGCTACAACGGAGCGAAGTGGATCGGCGGATACCTGAACGAGGAGGGCGCATACCTTCGTGATGCGTTAAGGTTCTTAAAAACGTATGGGACGGTGACGGAGGCGGAGTGGCCTTACGTTCCCCAAGTGGACGCGAAGGTTCCACCCCTCAGCCGCGTGACGGAGAAACAGATGGAGCCGTGGCGTATCGAAAGCTTCCTACGCCTAGAGTCAGTTGATGAGGTTCTTGAAGCCCTGGCCAGCGGCGTCCCCGTCTACATCGGCACACCTTGGTTTACCAATTGGCTCAACATTGGAAAGTCGGGGAAGCTTCCACCGGCGAACGACGAAGTCGCGGGAGGCCACGCCACACTTCTCCTCGGCTACGACTTGAAAGAAGGATACGTAATCGGGCAAAACAGCTGGGGAGCTTCGTGGGGCGACCGCGGATTTTACTACATGCTTATCGACGACCTGCGAAAAGTAGAGGGTTACAGCGATTTTTGGACCGTTGTGGACTTGGAGCCGCCTTCGCCTCCTGAGCCCGAGCCCACTCCTTCAAGCAAGGTTTGTGACTATCTCGCCCAGGCGAAAAAAGTCATTGAAACTTTGCAGGCGGCGTTGAAATGCGAGGAAAAAGGAAGAAAGCGGTGAAGTTGAGTTTTCGAGATCGCTGGGCGCTATTTCTCGATCAGCCTCTGGAAACGAATAGAACTTGGATAGCGTTCTCGATCGTGGCCGCGACTCTCGCCGTCTTCGTCCATCTCACCGCTCAAACCTACTTCTTCACGTCCAGCTATTTTTCAGGACCAAACCTTTATGACGTTTGGCCGAGGATCGACCAGATCACCCACGCGCTCTCAGCCCTAGCGCTCACCGCCGCAATCCTAAACTTCAATCTACCTCTTTCGTTTAGAAAAAAATGGATTGTCGCGCTGGCGCTGGGCTTTCTCCTCGGCGGAGTCTGGGAGATCGCCGAATACGCGACCGCGCCGTTCTGGGGCTGGATTCACATCGCCACCTCAGACACCTTCCTTGACCTGTTTCAAGACTTCCTCGGCGCATCGGTCGCCGTCCTCCTGTACACTCGCCTCGTCTGGAAGCCGAAAATCAGGAAGATGAATGAAAAGTGGAAAGTGGTTGGGATTTAATTCGCAGCGCATTTAAAAAGGCGCTGCTAGCGGCAGTTTTAGTTTGGCTGGGGATTGAAATCCTCCAACTGGCCCTCATCATCTACTTTTACGTTCTCATCTTTGATTATCTTCAGGTCACGGTCACGTATTTTCTCTTCGTCGTGTTCCGAAATTCGATGCGCGTTTTGGCGCTTCCCCTCATCCTTCTCATTCTCACCCTTAAAGGTGCGAAATCATGTCCAAACATGAAGTGGAAAAAACCGCGAAGAAAGTAGACGTCGAGTTCAAGCTTGGCGAGCTCACGAGTACCGTCCGCGAATTGAAACGCGACTTCAACGACGCGGTGAAAACCTTAAACGCCCTGGTGGAGAGGGTGAAGCGGCTCGAAAATTCGCAAGGTCTCCATTCCCGCTACATCGTCATAAGTAAGAAGCAACTGTTCGCGGTGATGGGAACGGTTCTCGGAGGCCTCGGCTCCCTCATCTACTACCTTTACCTCATCGTCACCGGAAACATCTCGCTTCCATGAAAAACATGATGGGAAATCGCGATCAAAGGAAATACCCGCGTCATCGCACGTGCGTCTACATCGCGGTTCTCGCCGGCGTGGCGTGGCTTCCTTTCCGCGACCCAAAAAAACGAGAGGAAAAAATAAATGGGTGAAAACGAAGGCGAATACGCGTTCTGCGACCTCTGCGGCCGCCTCTTCTCCATCAGGTTAATGCGGAAAATCACGGCGAAAACACCTGACGAGGAAGTCGTCATGTTCATCTGTGAAAAATGCTGGGAGCGGGAGGTTTCCGCCGCGGAGAAGTATATTAAAAAAGCGAAAAGGAAATGAGAGATGAAGGGCGAAGACCTGAAAAACTTCAGGAAAGGCGACGTGGTCGTCGTGATCTGGCACGACGCCTGCGGCTTCAGAGTTTCCTCACTCACCGAGGAAGCGTACGTTACACGGAAGGAAACCATCGCTCCTTTTTACGGCGTGTTCGCGGATTCGAAAAGCGGCTTCGAGTACCTTGTCCTCCGCCATGAGAAAATCATCGGCGGCGGGGAAATCGAAGGCACCGCCATCCCCGTGGTCTGCATCGAAAAAATCTACAAAGAATCGGACAAGGACAGGGAACGCGCGGAGAAAAAATCGCTGAAGGCGACGAAACTCCTCCACGCCGGGGGAAACCTACGCGTGAAACAGAGCGAGAAGAAAATCCGTTTCCCATTCGGCGAAAAACGGATAATGCGAGTATGGAAGTCGATCAAGTAGAAGCGGAAAAACGAAGAGAAAATGAAAAGGAAAATGAAAAGGAAAAGACGAGGATGATGATGATGATGAAGATGAAGGTTGAGAAAAAAAATTTTTTTCATGGTTTCAATTTCAAGTTTGCGAAGGAAGCGGTGAAGGTCCCTGAGAAGCGGGGGGAATTGGTGAGGAAGCTTGAATACGCGATTCAGGACGTTTTCGAATTGGCGAAGAACGCTCCCGCCTCCACGGAGAAGCCTAGCGCCCGCCCCGACAAGCTCCGCTACTACGACTTGATGGCGGACATGATCAAGGTCCTCGACGACGTGTTGGAAAACGTGGCCGCGGATCAGCTTGAGGAAAAATTGGAAAAGTTGGAGGCGAGGCTGAATGAGTTCGAGGCGTCGGAGCATTCTAACGCAGATCAGGAAGAGAATCGAGAAGGCGGCCCGGGATGACGGAAAAGAGCGAGGCGACTTCACACCCCCCCTCGACCCCGTTGAATTCGCCGAGAAAATCCTAAACTTCCACCCCGTCGAATACCAGAAAAAACTCCTTCAAGATAATAGTAAGCGTATTTGCGTTCGCATGAGCCGTCAAGCGGGGAAGACGACGACGCTGGCGGTGAGGGCGATATGGTTCGCCGCCACCCATCCTCGAACCCTCTCCCTCATCGTTTCCCCGTCGCTGAGGCAGAGCATGATTATGATGGATCGCGTTCACGCGTTCCTCATGGGTATCCGCCCCGCCTCCATTCGCCGCGCCATCGTCTCGAAAATGCAGCGCACGGTCATCTGGTTTAAAAATGGAAGTCAAATCGTCGCTCTTCCAAACTCGCCGAACCTCCTTCGAGGATACACTTCGCACCAGGTCATCTGCGACGAAGCCGCGTTCTTCCGCGACGACGAGCTCGTATTTTACAATGTTCTTTACCCGATGCTGGCCACGACCGACGGCTGGCTGATCGCGAGCTCAACCCCGTGGGGTAAGAACACGATTTTCTACCGCATGAGCGAGGACGCGAAGTTCAGCCGCCACGCGGTGACTTGGCGCGACGTCATGAACGCCGGCCTGGTCAAGCAGGATTTCATCGAGGAGATGCGGGAGCGGATTCCACCGGAGCGTTTCCGACGTGAATTCGAGGCCCAATTCGTTGAAGACGCCGACTCCTACTTCCCCCAGGATTTGATCACGAAGTGCATCGACGCGAACCTCGAATTCGCAGATTTCGAGGAGAGGGGGAAGGGCGAGTTTTACATCGGCGTCGACTTCGGGAAGAAGGTGGATTACAGCGTCGCCGCCATGGTGAAAAAGGAGGGCGACGTGAAGAGGCTCGTTCACATTCGTCAGTTTCCGCTTGAAACCGCGTACGCGAGCGTGATCGGGTACGTGAAAACGCTCTGCGACCGGAATGCGAAGGTCGTTTCCGTGCTCTGCGATCAAACCGGTGTCGGCGAGTATATCGTTGAGGACATGAAGCGGAGCCAGATCCCGAACGTCGCCGGCGAACTTCTCACCCTCCAACGCAAAGAGGAAATCCTAAGTTTCATGAAGCAGGAAATGTTGAACGGCCGCCTGTTTTTCCCCTACGACTCGGACCTCATCTCAGAGATCAACGTTGAAGAATTTGAGTTGACGAAGGAGGGAAGGATCAAGTTCAGTCATCCCGAGGGGTCGCATGACGACCGGTTGTGGGCGTTGGCGCTCGCCGTTTACGCGACGCGTGGACATGGACCTACGCGTTTCATCTCAGCCTCAAAAATCATGTAGCGTAAAAAAAGAAGAAGGAAGAAAGAAATGAGGAATCCGTTTAGAAAGCTGTTTAAAATTTTTTCGGG
>Ga0123519_10007006_pt1 | contig 17581 bp, 7 predicted proteins | sample YelNatPaOPRAMG02_FD_87396 | JGI IMG/M metagenome (GOLD analysis project Ga0123519, IMG submission 87396) | Hot spring microbial communities from Yellowstone National Park - Yellowstone National Park OP-RAMG-02 (version 2) | ecosystem: Environmental > Aquatic > Thermal springs > Hot (42-90C) ... | reverse complement strand
TTCCAGTACACGTGATATTCCCAGGGCGAAATGGCCGACACTTCCAGCGCGCGGAACGCCCGCCAGGGGTCGGTAAGATACCGGGCCAGAATCGGATAGCGCTCGTCGAAGTCGCTCGAACCAAGCTGGTGCGGATAATCCCACCGGTGCCACAGCCTTCCCTGGCGGAACTGCTCGGCTTCCCAGCGGAGATTCCGCTTTTCCTGGGGACTGATGCGATAGGCAGCATCGCCGTAGAACTGGGCATTCCACTCGGCCAGGCAGAAGTCCCAGGGCACCACGGCACTGCCGAACTCGCGGTGTCCCTTGTACCAGCCGCGGTACATGGCCCAATCCCACGTGAACGGCGCCCCATATTCGCAGGTGAAGAACGGCTTGACGCCCTCGGCGGCCCAGTGCTGGAACCAGTCGCACATCTCCTGAATGGGAACCCAGTTGGGATAAAAATTGCTGGTGTGCATCGCCCCCAGGTTGCCGGACGAATGGTGATACACGATGCGCGCGGGATCGAGGCTTTGCACGATGGATTCGGCCCGCAGCGCACGCCGGGCATTGTTCAACGACCACCCGTCCCGCGGATCGTGGATGCCATCGATCAGATCGGGGTTCATGTCCTCGTTGTACCCCGTGGCGTTATGGCTGGTCGCATACATCACCACCGAAGGATGGTTCCCCGCCACGTCCACGTAGAACTGCGCATGGCGCGCATAGCCATTGGTCTTCTCGGCGTCGGCCTCTTGCCAGTCGTAGTGGGCGAAGTGCGGCTGCGACAGCGCCACCAGCATTCCCACGTCGTCGGCCGCTTGCAAAATCTCGGCAAAGCTGAGGTGCGACCCCGGCTCGCAATCGTAGTTATGCGTGTAAACGAAGTTGATCCCGAAACTTTTCAGGCGCCTGAGACTCTCGCAGGCCCCCTGGTAACTGGCCCAAGCCGCTCCCACCTGCGCGTTATCCAAAGGCACCGCCGACAGGAAGATGCGGCTGCCGTTGAGGTAAAAGTCTCGGCCTTCGATCCAGAACTCCCGAAATCCGAACCGCTGCGGCCAGGCCACGTCCAGCACGCGGTCCTCCGCATCCATGAGCGCCACTGTGGCTTCGTACTGGTGATGCGGCGTGTGGATGTCCCAGAGTTTTTCGGGACGCCAGGGATGGGTAAACGCCAGCCGCGGCGCGCTGGACCGTTCTAGAGCCGCGAGCGGCGAGGTTACCTCGAGGACCTGCTGCTGGCCTTGCCGTACGGTAGCCCGCAAACGATAGCGGCGGTCGGTGGCGGCGCCGCGGACCTCCGCCACGAACCGAATCGTGCCCTTTCGCACCGAGGTCTCGATTCGCACCTGGCCCAGGCGCTCCGCCGGGGGCTCCGAAATCAAATACACGTCGCCGCACAATCCGCGCCGCGGCACGCTGCCTTGCACCTGCCGGGCCGAGTTCGTGTCGCGGTAGGCCAGCATCACGCCTCGCAGCGGCAGGGCTACCACCAGCAGACTGAGGGTATAGCTCTCTCCAGGCCGGCACACGGGCGTCAGATCGACTTCGCCCGCAGGAAAAACGATCTCGCCCACCTTTTTCCCGCCGATGAACACCCCCGCGTAGGAATTGACGTATTCGGCATACAGGAGGATGCGGCGGCCCGACCACTCGGCCGGCACTTGGAGGGTTCGTTGATACCAGGCCGCCGTAAGGCTCGCCAACCGCGTGGCTTTCCACTGCGGATGGGCAAACACCGTCTGGCAGTCCTTTTGCATGTAATCGGTGATCCCGGGCCAAGCCCCCGGCACCTTGAAGTAGCCCCAACGGTCCTCGGGGACCTGGTCGGCTTTGGGTTCCGCCGGTTGGAACCGCCACAGGCCGTTGATGCACACACGCTGGCGCGTGGGGGTGGACTGGCGATACGCTTTGTCGAGGTCCCACACCGCCTTGACGCCGGCCGGCAACACGCCGGCTTTTTCCGGAGATGGTTCCGCCGATAACCCCACGCCAGCAACGGCCAGCCCGCCCAGCGTCAACACGATCGCCAAGACGTTTCTCATCGCTTCTCCTCCGCTTCCGGTTGAAGGACCTTTTCGATGACCTCGGCATACGCCAGAAGCACCAGATAGTTCCGCAACGAGTAGCCGCAACTGCGGAGCGCCTCCTCCGAATAATCATTCTGGAACTTGCGCGGATGGCTGGGGTGGACGCCGTCGCGGCAGATCAATGTGGGCACATCGTAGCCTTCGTAGGCTGCAAAGGAGGGGCTGGCGCCGTCCCAGTCGTCCGGCCGCCGACGGAGGATCTCCGCATGGTAGTCCACCAGCGGCACGCGCAACTGGCGGGCAATCTGGCGGGCCGCCTCGGCGAAGTCCGCCGCCTTCTTCTCGAAGCCATGCCGCGGCGGGATGGTGCTGAGGATCACCACCGTCGCCCGGTCCAAGCACCGTTGGACCACGTTTTGCAGCCCGCGGCGATACTCGTCCAACGACAGGGAATGCAGGTCGTTGGTACCGAACATCACCAGGGCCACCTCGGGGCGGAGCCGATTCAGCCATTGGTCGAGGTGCTGTTGAGCCCAGCGCACGGTGGTGCCCCCCTCGCTGCCGTACTCCGGCCCTTTCCATTGGCGCCAGCATTCCGGCCGCATGTAGCGGTTGACTTTGTCGAAAGCCCGCACCATTTCCGGCGGGGCGTTATGGCGAGCATCCCTTAGCGGAGCCCAAAACGCCATCGTTACCGTGATGGAATCGCCGAACTGCGCAAAGGTGCCGGCTGTGCCTCGGAATCGCGCGTGCACTTGGCGCATAGGGCCCACCCATTCCTGCGCCGCACCAGACGCCGCGCCGGCCATGACCCCGGCCCCCAAAACCCACCACAACATCCCGCGCGCGTGGCACCACATGTTGCAACTTCCTCCTGCTTGGGTTAGCCAGACCCAGCCCCGCCAGGCGCGCGCCACGTTTGCACCTCGAATGGCCTCGGGGGGCTGGACGAGAGCGATTTTAGCACCCCGCCGCGACAGGAGCACGTACCGGCTCAGGTCGTGCTGTCAAGTGTTGTTCCGACCGGCGCCTCCCAATACCACGAGGCCGGAACTGGATTAGACTCTGCCCGACGCGAGAATCGCGCAACAGACTCCGCAGCGCAGCCCGCAGTGCCGCGCTGCGCCGGTGGATACTGAAGTCCCTGGTCGCCTGCGGCCCCAACACCGCGGAAGCCCCCAACCAGTGCGGGAAACAGGACTTGAACCTGCACGGCCTTGCGGCCACTAGGCCCTCAACCTAGCGCGTCTGCCAATTCCGCCATTCCCGCGCAACACCCCCTCTAATGGAACACTTTACCGCGGTCAGTCGCCGCGTCAAGAGCCGGTTCGGCGGATTGCCAGCAAGACGGGCAACGGGCTGGGGGGGCGGTTCCCCGGGGCCTCGGCTACCGGAGTATCCAACTGTTCGGCCAGTCGTTCGATGAGCCGCTCTAAAGAAATGGTGGCTTCGGGGGCGGCTGCGGGCCTCATGGTCTGGGACCACGCCAAGTCATCCGTAAAGTTGGTGGGAAGGCACCCCACCACAGCAACCGCCACGTCGCCAGTGCGCATCCGGTAGCGATGTTGCCGCCAGATTCCTTCGGTGAAGGCCCCCAGGCAGGGTGTGGGGCTGTAAAGGGTGCGGCAGCGACCATGTTTCCACGATAACACCCGGACGTTGCCCCCGCTGGCCCAAGTGAGGGTTGAGGTGCCGGGAGCCAGAATTGCGCAGAAAGCGGCGGCTTTCTGGTCGCCGGGCGAGGCTCGCCACAGGTCGGCGCTGACGGCCTGGAGCAGGCTGCCCGGCGTCCGACAATGCAGGGCGTGGGCGCGGCAAGCCGCGCGGAGGGCCTGGGCGGTCATCGCCGCCGCGATGCCTTCGTCTTCGGTTCGGGCGGCGACGGCTGCTATCCGCCCCCCTCCGGCGGGGCACCAGTCGTAAAACCCCTCGGTCAACAGGGAGGATCGGCCTACCCATCCTGCCAATTCCCAGCCCGGCAAGTCGGGCGGCACGGCGGGCAGCATCGCGCGGTGGAGCTGTTCGGCCGCTTCGCATTGTCGTCGCAAGCGAGCCGCTTTGACCACCTCGCGAACCAGGGTCTCGCGTTCCAGCTCGGCCGCCAGCCGGCCTGCCACGGCTTCCAAGAGGCTCGTATCCCGCCGGTCGAAGGCCCGAGGCGAGCGAGAAAACACCCACAGGGTGCCCAGAATGGTGTTCGCAGTGGCCACGGGAACGCAGGCAGCGGCCGGAAATGCTTCCGGCGCGTTCCAGCGGTCCAGCAGTTGGGTATCTTCCAGGCAGACAGCGTGGCCGAGCATCGCTTCCAGGTCGGCCAGGGCCCCTTCGAGCGGTCGGGGGGGGTCGGCCAGGCGCTCTGCGGGCAAGCCCCAGGCACTGCGGAGTTTCAGCGAGGTGGTACCTTCGTCCAACAGATACAGACCCGCGGCGTGGCCTCCGATGGCCTGGGCCGCATCCCGCAGGAGCGTCTCGATACGCCGCGCCAGGGCCCGCCTGGCCGAGGCACTGGCTATCACCGGCACCGCGGTGGCCAGTTCGGCTTCGCGTTCCCACAAGGCCTGGCGCGATTGGAGATGTTCGGCCAGGAGGGCGGCCAACGCGTCGGCCAGACCCTGCGCGGCCCGGCGCTCCACCCGGGGGCAAGAAACGGCCGAAGCCGATCGCACCGGACCGAGGTGTGCGTCTCCCAGAGTGGCTCTAACGCCCGGGTTGGCCGGGGCGGATGACGCGTGCTCGGACGGGTGGGTCGGCTTCTGGCCGGTTTGAAAACTCACTGACCAGCCGGTCGCCGCCCGAAACGCCGCGCTCAGGGCGGGCAGGCTGGCCACACTCTCAATATCGGGTGGACGAGCGACCCGCGCTTGCCCTCCCTGTGTCTCCAATGGCTTGAAACTGCGCCGGCTCACCGATTTTCCCGTACAAACGGCCCTTCTTGACCTGATCCGCCTCGGGTGTCCGCCCCATAGGGGGAAACTTCGCACTTCAACCAGCCGATGCGACTTCGCCAAGCCGCTCGGCTTTCTCGGCCTATCGGATCATAGATAGACTGCGCAGTATCACATCGGCTCTGGCCGGCTCCAAAATATAGCCATTTTAGGAAACGCAGCATAAATGCAGAGAATGCGGGCGTTTGGCAAGCGATACCGCTTGAGAACCGAGGAGGAAATCCAAGGCAAGAACGCCCCTATTACCCGATCTCACTCCCCTGCGGTAAACGCCAGCCCCCCGCCGCAGCGTTACTCGATTACCGCCAAGGCGATGGCCACCTTTCCCAGCGGCGCGCTGACCTGAATGCCCGCCACACGGTCCCGGATCCGCTGGACCGATTCCCGGGCGATGTCGATGCCTACCTTGAGTTGGTCATCGCGGCTGGTGGCCGCCGCCATCCGCTCCATTACCGAGTCGGGAATCACCACACCGGGAACTTCGTTCTTCATGAACGAGGCGTTGCGATAGCTTACCAGGGGCCAGACGCCGGCCACGATGGGAATGGCGTACTGCTGAACGCGATCGAGGAACCGCAGCAAGGCCTCGGGGTCGAACACGGGTTGAGTGATGGCGAACTCGGCCCCGGCCTCGACTTTCTGCCGAAAGCGGTCGACCTCGCGATCCTGATCCAGCGCCGTGGGATCAAGGCCCACCCCAATGGCCGCCGCCGTGGGCGGATCGATGGGCTGTCCCCCCAGATCGATGCCCCGGTTGAGCCGCCGCTGCACAGCGACCATGCCGATCGAATCGGTGTCGAAAACGCCCGTGGCCGCCGGGTAGTTGCCGAGCTTGGGCGGATCGCCGGTGATGAAGAGGATATTGCGGATCTCGCAGGCCGCGCAGGCCAATAGGTCGGCCTGCATGCCGATGAGGTTCCGGTCGCGGCAGCAGAAATGCAGGATCGCCTCGATCTGGGCCTCCTGCTGGATGCGATAGGCGGTTACCAGCGGCGAAATGCGGGAGCTGGCCCGCGGGCCGTCCGGCACGTTGATGGCGTCCACCCCGTGCCGATGCAGCAGTTTGCTTTTGGCAATGGTATCGCTCAGGTCGTAGCCGCGCGGGGGCACCAGTTCCACGGTGGTTACCCACTGCCGGTGCGCCAGCTTCCAGGCCAGGCGCGACCGCTCGGCAAATGGGACCTCCGGCTTTTCTTCCACGGCAGGGGCAGGTTCGAGAAGGACTTTTTGCACCCGGGCCTTATGCAGGGGTTTGACCGCCTTGGCCACTTCGCGAATATGGTCGGGGGTGGTGCCGCAGCAACCCCCAACGCCCACCGCCCCCAGGCTCACATAGCGCTTGGCGTACTCGGCAAGATACTCCGGCGAGCAGTAGTAGATGCGGCGATTCTCGACCTCTTTGGGCAACCCGGCATTCGGCTGCACAATGAGATGGCGGACCCGGCGCGCGGCGGCCTCCACCGGGCCAAGCAGGCCATCCGGGCCGGTGCCGCAATTCATTCCCCACGCGGCCGGCGGAGGGCATTCTTCGGGCAGGGGGGCCAGCATCCGCTCGACCGACTCGCCCGATGCCGTCTCCCCATGGTCCACAATCGCGAAGGAAAGCACGTACGGCACCTCGGGGTGACGCCGCATCGCCCGGGCACACTGTTCGATGGCCTTGCGCGAGGGCTGGGTCTCGAACAAAATGAAATCCACTCCGCCCTCCAGCAAGGCCTCGATCTGCTCGATCAGCATGGACTCGATCTGGTCCTCGAACTGCAACTGCTGGGGCAAAGGGCCGACCGAGCCGGCCACGAACACCGGCCGGCCGGCTTCGTCGGCCACCGAGCGGGCTACTCGGGCGCCGGCGCGGTTGATGTCGGCCAGGCGCTCGGCCAAGCCGAACCGGCCCAACGCCACCCGGTTGGCACCGAACGTATTGGTCGTCAGCACGTCGGCCCCGGCCTGGCAATACTGCTGATGGATCCCGCGAATCAGCTTCGGATCGGATAGCGAGAGTTCGTCGAAACAACGATTCGTAAATACGTGATGGCGATAGATTTCCGTCCCCATCGCCCCGTCGAATATCAGCACCCCCTCTGCGAGGGCGTTCCGAAAAGCCTCACCCGACATACTCGCTTGCTCCGTTTCGGACTTCGTTTAAGTGTAGCCCGCAACTTTTCGCGGATCGGCCTCCCTCGTGGCCGCAGCCGATGACTTTGGATCGAGGAGCGGTCGGCCCTTCATGATTCTAGCGGGCCGCGGAGGGGCCCTTGCGTGCGCCCCCACCCGTCGCATTGCCGCTTATGGCGTGTCCCCCAAACCGGGCGCTCCCCGATAGTTCGTATCCGTTCCCCCTTTACTTCGCGGGGGTTTGGTTTATCGTGAACAATAGCGAAACTTTCTGGGCGGGTTGTCCGTCCAATCTGTTGCACGGGCCAGTACCGGAACAGTGGCGTCGCGCGCCGCCGCAAGGAGTTGGGAATGCCCCCCTCAAAAAGTGTAGAGGCCGCGTTTGGGGTTTGCGCCCGGGGTTTCGACCGCCGCTCGGCGCGCCGGCGGCGGCCCAAAGGCCCTCGTGGGCTGGCTGTGGAGGCCTTGGAAGAGCGACTGATGATGTCGGGCACAGAGCCGTTGCCCGACATCGCGGTAACGCGGCTGATGTGGAATACGCTGCGGGACATGGATCCGTTTGGGGCGTGGCGCGGGGTGGACGTGACCTACGAGGTGCTAGGCCAGTTGCCGCCTGGGGTGGACCTGGAGATCGCTTTTTCTTGGGCCTCGGGTCCCGAGCCTGAGAACGCCTTGGGCGACCCCATCGCCACCCGGCGACTTGATCCCAGTGGCGGACTGCACACGGTCAATGACCCGGCGTTTTGGGCGCCGCCGCCGGCGGGCACAAGTTATCTGCTGGCCATGGCGGACCCCGACGACCAGATCGAGGAGTTCGACGAGCAAAACAACTGGGCGGCCTTGCCGGTGCACTCCGCGGCCGAGCTATTGGCCAGCGCTATCTCCGTCAGCCGCATCGACCCCTACACCATCCAGGCTGAGTTCAGCCCTGGGGGCGGCCAGTTCACCCTTTCCGAAGCCGAACTGGTGCTGGGTGTGCATCACTTCAACTGGATCGTCCAGAGTTACTTGCCGGGCTCGATGGAGATCCAGCAACTGGCCGAGATCGGCTACAAGATCCTCGAGGGGCACCCGTTCCTGGAGCCGGCCACCAGCGTCTCGGACTTGGCCGGGCTGCGGTTGTACTCGCCCTTCGGCACACCCAATACCCAGCCTTTCGCGTCCCAGCAAGTCGACGACGACCTGTTTTATTGGAACGAGCCGGACCGGTACGACGGCCCGGAACTGGATCTGGACATCCGAAACTACCAGTCGGGCGGCTCGGTGTTCTTCTATAGTTCGCCGCGGGTGCCGGATGGCTTTTATGGTCCCGGCGAGGCGAGCAGTTTTTACCTGCGGCTGATGGGCGTTTCGATCGACGGACAGCCGATCGATCTGGGCACGACCGATTGGTACACGTGGCAGTCCAATACGGTGTATGACCCTGTGCCGGGCACAGGAGTGTGGTTCGCCTCGGACCCGGACGACCCGTTGCCGAATCCGGTGGGCGGCGGGGTCACGCGGCCCGAGCAGGTCTCGGTTACGTCCCCAATGGCTCGGCGGGATTCGGCGGTGGCCGGCCAGCAAGGGCCGGTCATCATCGATGTGCTGGCCAACGATTTCGATCCCCAAGGCGCGGCACTGCGGTTGATTCAACTGGGGCCGGCCAAACACGGTACGGTGGAGCGGGATGATGCGGGCACGCCCGACGATCCGACGGACGATCGGGTACGATACACGCCCCACCCTGGTTATGCGGGTGATGACCAGTTTCAGTACGTGGTGGTGCGGCGCAATGGGGGCCCGGGGCTGGCCATCGGCCAGGTAACGGTGCACGTTCCGGGGCCGATCGTGGGCTTGGCCGCCCTGGGCGACAGCCTGAGCGACGAGTACGTTGGGGAATCGTACAGCTATGCCCACAATTGGGTGGAACTATTGGCGGCAAGCGGCGTGCCCATGGGCACCTGGGGCAGCTACGGCGAGCCGCGGCGCGAGGGGTACGCCTACGACTGGGCCCGGGCTGGGGCCACATCGGAATCGCTGTTGGCCCAGGGGCAGGCCAGCGGTGTGGCCGATCAAGCCGCAGCCGGACTGGTCAATTATGCGGTCCTGTGGGTGGGGCAGAACGATTTCTTCACGGCCTGGGACGGCATCTACTGGTACGATGATCCCCAGCGGGCGTGGACTTCGCAGCAGATCGCGGACTTTACCGCCGGGGTAGTAAGCAATATCCGCTCGGCACTCGATGTGTTGGCGGGCCGCGGGGTACATGTGGTGCTGGTCAACATCGGCGACCTGGGCACGCTGCCAGCGGTACGCCAGTATTATCCCGATGCCCAGCGGCGCGAATTGGTCACGCAGGTGGTGGCCGGGTTGAATAACCAATTGGCCGCCTTGGCCGCCGACTATCGCGTTCCGCTGGTCGATATGTTCGGCCTGGGGCACGCGTATTTAGGGACCAATGCTGTGCCGCTGGAGTCGGTCACGATTGGGGGCCGGACGTTCTGGAACGCGGGGGGCTCGGAGCCCACCTATCTTTTCGTGGCCGACGGCGTGCATCCGCACACGGTAACGCAGGCCATCTTCGCCAATCTGATGCTCAAGGCGCTGGAGCTGGGTTATGGGGCGGACGTGGCCTCCCACTGGCGGAGCGAAGAGGCCATCGTCAGCCTGGCGGGCCTTCCTTACGGCGGCCAGGACACGCTGAATCTCGATTACGCCCAGTACGTGGTCCTGCCGCCGGCAAACCGCCCGCCGCTGGGGGTGGAAGACCAATATGCCACGGATGAGGATACGGCGCTACAGGTGGCGCCGGCTGCCGGAGTGCTGGCCAACGACCACGATCCCGACGGGCAAGAGCTTCTGGCCCGCCTGGCCAGCGGGGCCGCTCACGGAATGGTGGTGCTCCAGCCCGACGGCTCGTTCCGCTATCAGCCCGAGGCCAATTACCACGGTCCAGACCGCTTTACCTATTGGCTGGACGATGGGCAAGCCGCGGTCGAGGTCAGCGTGCAGATAACGGTCCAAGGGGTGAACGATCCGCCTCTGGCTGTGGCCGATACCTACGAGACGAACGAAGACACCCCCCTTGTGGTCGCGACGGGCCAGGGGGTGCTGGCCAACGATTCGGACGTGGACGGCGACCCGCTGGCCGCAGTGCTGGCAAGCGGCCCCAGCCATGGCCAATTGAGTTTGGCCAGCGACGGCTCGTTCGTGTACACGCCGGCCGCCGATTATTTCGGCCCCGACAGTTTCACCTATCGGGCAAACGATGGCTCGGCGAATAGCGACGCCGTGATGGTGACGCTCACCGTACACCCGGTCAACGATCCGCCGCAGGCGGCCGACGACTGGTATCTGGTCGATGAAAACGCGGTGTTGGTGGTCCCCGCCGCCCGCGGCCTATTGGCCAACGACCGCGATGCCGAGGGCACGCCGCTTTCGGTCGCCATCGAGGCACCACCCGCCCACGGTGTCCTGGAACTGGCGCCCGACGGCTCGTTCCGGTACACCCCGGCCTTCGGTTTCGCAGGGAGCGATAGGTTCAGCTATCGGGCTAGTGATGGCCAATCGAGCTCCAGCGTGGCCGTGGTGTCGATCCGGGTGGCCCGGCTGCTGGGCCAAGTGGATTTCCGCCAACTGGACGGCATTTCCCTGGAGGGCGGCGAAGCGTGGTACCGGGTCGAAACGACGCGCGCCGGGTGGCTGACCGCCGAAACCACGGTGAGCGGCTCGCCCGAGGATTCCAAGATCGCCCTTTACGACGCCGGCCAGAACTTGCTGCACACTTCGACCCTGCTGGAAGGCAAGCAGCGGCTGGACCAAGAGGTTTCCGCCGGCCAGACCTACTACGTGCGGATCTTCGGCATTTCGCCCCAGGCGGACCTGCGGCTGGTCAACCTGGTGCGGAAAACAGGCGCCACGGTCACCGTAGCCGGCACCGGCCAGAGTGATCCGTTTGTCTTCGATGCGGCCCGCCTGCGCCTGAGCATTCACGGTGTGAGCTACGCATTCGCTCCCTTGAGCATCTCCAACATCCAGTTCGATGGCGGTGCAGGGGACGACTCGGCAGTGCTTTTGGGCACCACCCAGCCCGAGGTGGCCACGCTGGCGCCGGGTTCGGCCACGCTGGTGGGGCCCACGTGGTCGGCAAGCGTGGCCAACACTGCGGCGATTGTCGTCTTCGGCCAAGGGGGCGAGGATCAGGCAACCTTTTATGCCGCCCCGGCGGCCCGCGATACCTTCACCGCCTCTCCCCACCAGGCCGCCATGGCCGGCGCCGGCTATGCGAATCGCGCGGTGGGATTCGGCCAGATCACCGCCTTCGCCACCCCGGGTGCGGAGGACGTGGCGGTGCTGTTCGGCTCATCCAGCGACGACCAGTTCGATGCCGAGGCGGGCAACGCCAGGCTGACCGATAACCGATCCTACCGTATCACGGCCCGCGACTTCTTGCATGTCCAGGCATGGGGGGGAGCGGGCATCGATTCGGCGGCGCTCCGCGGCACTGCGGGCGACGAAGTGTTTACCGCCCGGCCAGGCCAAACTGCCCTCCGCGGCAGTGCGCTTTGGCTGCAAACCAGCGGGTTTGAACAAGTGACGGCCGAGGGTGGCGGCGGCAACGATACGGCGTGGCTGTACGGCTCGCCCGGCGACGACCTCTTCGAGGCCCACCCGGCCGAAGCCTGGTCGATGCTCACCACCAGTACCTCGACCACGCGCACCGGCGGTTTCCGCTACGTCTATGCCGTTTCGGATGGCCAGGGCGCCGACCAGGCCCGCCTGGACGATTCGGCCGACTCCGATACGTTGATCGCCCAGCCGGGCTACACTATCCTTGCTTGGCCCGGGGGGCTGGTGCGGGCCGAAGGGTTCGCTTCGGTCTCCGCCGCCTCCAGCCACGGAGGGGAGGACCAAGCGGCCTTGCGCGACTCGTCCGGCGACGATACCCTCCAGGCATGGCTGACGGCGGTAACCCTGGCGGGCCCCGGCTATTTCCTGAGTGTGGAAGGCTTCGGCCGGGTAAGCGCGCTGAGTTCTTCGGGTAACGACTCGGCAACGTTCTTTTACCCATCGGCCGACGCCGTGTTCGTGGGTACATGGCAGTCGGCGCGACTGGCAAGCGACGGGGCCGAGGTTGTCGCTAACCAGTTCCGCGATGTGACGGTTCATGGCCTTACAGGCGAAGGCTGGGACCGGGCTTATCTCTATGACGGTCCCGGCGACGATACGCTCGTCGCGGCCGACAGTTCCGTGGCCCTGAATTACCCGGACCGTGTGATCCGGCTTTTAGACCTTTCCTGGGTCCGGGCCCATTCCATAAACGGGGGCATGGACCGACGGCGGGTCGAAGCGATCGACTTTGTCCTTTCGACCGCCGGGCCATGGGAAGACATTTAGCCCAACAGCGTTTGGGCGATTTCAGGCCGGTTGGCCGGGAAAGAGCGCACTGACCGCGGCCTGGGCTGCGCTTTCGATGTGGCGTCCCACGGCGGCAGCCGCCTCATCGGCATTGCCGGCCAGCAATGCGTCCATAATGGCCAGATGCTCGTGGATGGCCCGCCGCTGGGCGGCCTCGTTGGCCCCGATCAAGTCCCGTACGGTCTGGACCAGCACGTCGTAGCGGTGGATTTCGCGGCTGAGCCGGCGGTTGGGACAACCCGAGGCGATCAACTCGTGCAGGCGGCGATCGGCAGCCACGGCACAGGCCAGCCATTCGGGATTTCCAGGCCCGGAAGCCAGTAGGCTGGTTTCGTCGCGGAGTTCCTGAAGCGATCGCACCGGGATTCGCCCCGTGGCCGACCGCGCAGCTTCGCTTTCCAGAATACGGCGAATCTGATAGATGTCGGCCAGTTCCTTTGGGCCGAACGGGGCCACCACTGCCCCCCGGTTGTGGACGAATTCGACCATTCCGATCGCGTCCAGCTCCACCAGCGCCTCGCGTACCGGGGTCGAACTGATGCCGAACCGTGCAGCCAGCTTGAGCACCATAAGACGTGTGCCGGCGGGCAGGCTGCCAGCAAAGATGGCGCGGAGCAGCCGGCGCATGACTTCGTGGCGTAAAGCGCCGCGGGCAAACGGGGGTATGGGTTCTAGGCCCTCGATAGGATCGTGCATGGGCACCATTATGCATGATGCATTTTACAGGGCCTACCCCCTTACGGGCGCATCCGAGACTAAACAACTTGGGTTACCAGGCACTTCGCTTAGCCAAGCGATACCAGTTCTTAGCCAGCACCGAACCCCTCGCCGAGCCGAAATTACTGCGCTAGCGCGCACTGAAATGCGCTTAGGCGCAGTTGCGGTAACTCTGCCGTGGGGACCATCGGCAAGGGAATTTCCACAAGCGCTCGCCGTAACCGCGCTTGCTAAGGCTGCCCGGGCGAAGGCAAACCCAGGCTGCCTTAGTGCTGCCCGGCATTGGGCTGAGTCGGCGGCCGGTGCGAATCCGAAAACGTCGGCCAAAGCCAACCGCCTTATAATCTGGCGTGGCAGGGTGCATAATGTCGCAGGCCGTGCTGCGGCAAGCCGTTGGGACGGCGGCCAAAGTCTGGGAGGAAAGCGGGCCGGTCGCACCGGAGTATAACCTTTCGAACCGAGGCCATTGGCCATGGGCAAACGCGCAGTGTTGGTTGGAGTGCTGGCCGTCGGCTGGGCGACTGGCCTTGCATGGGCCGCACCCGAGCCGCTCGGGCCGTATGCGCAACAGGTTCGGCAAATGGTGACAGCCCTGGAGGGCTCCGAGCCGCAGCTCCGGGCCAGAGCTGCCCAGGCCTTAGGAATGCTCCGCGCCTACGACGCCGAAGATGCCTTGGTCAAAGCCCTGGGCGACCATGCGGCTGAAGTCCGCACACAAGCGGCACTGGCGCTGGGCTGGTGCGGGGGGCGGCAGGCTATTGAACCGCTCTTGGCGGCACTGGACGACCCGGCGTGGACGGTTCGCCAGTCGGCCCATGTAGCCCTTACGAACCTGACGGGAATGGAGTTCCCTCTGGACGGTTTGGCCGAACCCGCCCTGCGCCAGGCCCAGGTACGGGTTTGGCGTGACTGGTGGGCCCGCGTGCCCACCGGCGAAGCACCGGAAGAAGTGTATCGCCTTCTCAAGGGCCCCAAGAACCTGGCTGCCGGGGCGAGGCTTTCCGCCTCCAGTACCTACCGCGGGCCGGTGGACGTATTGGTGGATGGCCAGCTTGGACCGGCCTATTGGCAAACCAAGAACGTCCCCTTTCCGCAGTGGTGCCAACTCGATCTGCGGCAGGTCGCTCAGATTGGCCAAGTGGTCATCCATCAGTACGGGCCGGGCTTCTGCATGACCGACTTCGAGGTGGCGTTCAGCACCGATGGCACGCATGTCGAGCCGGTGGTACGCCGGCGGGGTGTGACACCGCCGGAGCTGGTCCTGGACATCGACCCGCGCCCGGCCCGGTTTGTGCGTATCACCAGTTTCGGCTCGGAGCGGAAGCTCTATCCCACCACGTTTTGGGAGATCGAGGTATTTGGGCCAGGCCTGCGCGATGGAAGTTCGCCCCTGGACATCGCCTGGCGTCAGGAGCGGGGGGCGCGGGCGCTGGGGGTGCTCGGTGGGCCGCAAGCCACCCAAGCGCTTCTGGAGTTCCTAGGACCGGTGCCTTCGGCGGCCCCGCGCGATCGACCTGCGGTGCGGGCAGCCGTCCGTTCGCTTGGTCGGCTGAGGAGCCCCGCTGGCTTCGATTATCTCATAAAGCTGCTGGACGAACCGATGTGGGCCCGCGTCGCGGCCGATGCCCTGGGCGATTTCGGCGACCGCCGGGCCGTCCCGCCGTTGCTTTCGGCGTATGCCCGTTACGCCAGGCGCCTCGACGGCAAAGACCCGCCGGACGTGCCGCCGGACGATCGGATGAATTTCCCCTCCGAAGACCGGATGTTGGAAACGCCGTGGGCGATCGCCTATGCCCTGTGCCGGCTGCCCCTGGATGGGCCGAAGGATCGGGAAACGCTTGCCCGGCTGGCGCCGCAGATACTGGCCAACCTGCCCAGCGATTACGACACGTTCGTGCTGTACGAGCCCGAGGGTTATCACTGCCTGACGCGGCATTTGATCGAGGCCGGCGGCCTGCGCCGCAGTGCCCTGGAACATGCGATGCAAGCGCTGGGGCAGCCTCGCCGATTTCCCCCAGACCCCAAAGAGCCGGTCTGGCCCACGTACGCGGCTGGTCGCATGGCCACCTGGCTTCCCGCTCTGGGAACCGACGCCGGCGATCTGCCGCGATTGTTGGCCTTGATGGAACATCGCGACGGCTGGGTGCGGTTGTATGCGGCCAAGGCCATCGGCTGGCTGGGCGACCGCCGGGCCATCGAACCGTTGGCCTGGGTGCTCGCCCATTCGAAAACCGAGGCCGATTTCGGTTACGCTCGCCAGTTCAAAGAAGAGGAGTTCAACGACCCCTGTCCCCGCTGGCGCGAGGCCGTGGTCCGGGCGCTGGGCAAGCTGAAAGCCCATTCCCAGGTGCCGCTGCTGGCGCAAATCCTCAACGACCCGCGCAACGTTTTGGAGGTCCGGCACGCGGCAGCGCAGGCCTTGGGCGAGATCGGCAGTCCGGAGGCCCTGGAGGCGCTGCGGGTCGCTGCCCTGGAGCACTCCTTCCTCAGCGTGCGGCACGCGGCACGCGACGCCTTGTGGATTCGCGGTATCGCGATCGAACCGCCCAAGGCGGCTGCGTCAAACCCGGGCCAAGGCCTTTCGTCGCCAGACTCCGATGGCCCCCTTGCAGGCGGCTCGCCCGAGGGGTCTAAGGCCCCGGCCAGCTTTTTCTTCCCGGCCGATTTCGAGGCTTTGGTGTTCGTCCGTGGCGACAACAACATGCCCAATACTTGGCAGACGGTTGAGCCGGTGCAAGCCGACTACTGGCGGCAGACCTACGTGGTCACCGACGAGGGGCCCAGCTATCGCCCGGGAAGCAACCTGTGGATTCTGCGCCCTCCGCGGCCTGATGGACGCATATTTCCTTTGACGCGATTTGCCGGCGGCTACGTGGGCGAGCCGGAAGTCTCGTGGGATGGCCGGCAAGTGGTCTTCACCCGCCGCGAGGCCGAGAGCCTGTGGTGGCATATCTGGATCATCGGGGCGGATGGCACGGGCCTGCGGCAATTGACGCACGGTCCGTACCACGATGTGGGCCCCGCCTTCCTGCCCGACGGCCGTATCGTTTTCGCTTCCAGTCGCGGGGGCATTCGGGACGAGTATCACGGCTACCCCTGCACGCCCCTTTACGTAATGAACCCCGATGGCACCGACATGCATCCCATCGCCACCAACATCGGTCGCGATAACGAACCCGCCATGTTGCCCGATGGCCGGATCGTCTTCAGCCGGCTGGAAGTGTTCTACTCGCGCAACAAGACCGAACTGGTGCTGCACGCGGTGCATCCCGATGGGACGCAGGATGTGGTGTTGTACGGTCCGGAGCGCCGGGCGTTTTGGCGGAACCTGGACCACGGCATGGCAGGTCCCGACGACCTCCAGGAAGCGCCGTTGACCCACCGCGTGCTCCGCATCACGCAGGCGCAGGCCATGGCCGACGGCCGGCACATCGTGGCCGCCACGCAGGCCGGCCTTACGCTCCTGGGGATGCGGCGCGATACAGAGTCGATCCTGCTGCCGGATTTCAAGGAGAGAGCCAGCACCACGCCCTGCCCCCTGGCCGACGGCTCGATCCTTTGCGCGTCCACGCTCAAGACCGGCGACCGGCACCGCGTGGACCTCGGGCTGTACCGGTTTTACCCCACAACCAGCCGGCTGGAACTGGTGTACAACGACCCTGCGACGGCCGAATACGAGCCCCGGCCCCTGGCGGCCCGCCGGCCCCCCCCCACGCTCCCTCCGCGCGTCATGCGCGGTGCCTATACGGGCCGATTCCTGTGCGCCTCGGTCTTCAACACCCAGGAGCCGGAGGTCAAAGCCCGCGGCCGGCTAATCCGCCTGGTCGAAGGCGTGCCCGTCGTCGGCCGCCACCAAACCCATACCGGCTCCGACGTAGTATGGCGCAACCACGGCGGCACGCTGGGCCGGGTGCTGGGCATCGCCCCGCTGGCCCCCGATGGCTCTTTCTACATCGAAACCCCCGCCGATCGCCTCATGCACTTTCAGGTGCTCGACAGCGACCGGCGGGTGGTCGGCAACCAGTTGACATGGATCTATACCCGGCCGGGCGAAAGCCGTTCCTGCGCCGGTTGCCACGAGAATCCGCACAGTGCACCGCCCTCCCGGGGCGCAGCGGCAGCACGGCTGGCTCCCTTGCTGTTCCTGCCCACCTCGTGCGACTTCACCTACCGGGCCAAAGCGTGGTTCAAAGGCTCTTTGCCGGCCGAAGTGGAGCACCGCACCCAGACGGTACACGCTGTGAGCCTGCTGGCCCGATGAAGGAACCGGCCCTGCGGGGGCAGGCAGTCGCCTTTGGTTCTGACCGCTGCCACCGCGGCTTCTTCGGCGGCGATTATCCGGCGGCCATCCTAAGGCGGACGATCCGCCGCCGGACTCCCGCGCCCTTC
>Ga0123519_10006999_pt1 | contig 17590 bp, 12 predicted proteins | sample YelNatPaOPRAMG02_FD_87396 | JGI IMG/M metagenome (GOLD analysis project Ga0123519, IMG submission 87396) | Hot spring microbial communities from Yellowstone National Park - Yellowstone National Park OP-RAMG-02 (version 2) | ecosystem: Environmental > Aquatic > Thermal springs > Hot (42-90C) ... | reverse complement strand
GAAATCATAGAAACTGGAAATGATAGCTGGAGAATTAAAACTAGAAATTCTATGCAAAAGTAACCTTTTAGGTGGGGCAATATTCGACGCCGATGGTGGGTCAATTTTCAATGCTGATTGACATAAACTGGAACCAGAATGTGCAAGGGTACCGCACAACTTGCCAACCGGCTACCTGTGGAGCAAAGCCCTCCGACATAAAGGGTGAGATCGACGCCGGTAGACCGGTTATCGCCGTCGTCACTAAGCTGCTGCACAATGCCAGCCCCGAGTACTGGTACGATCCCAGTATCGCAAGCGTGTATCACGCATTCCCGGTATTTGGCTACAAAGAAGACCCGAACGAGATAACGGAATATGGGCCACGCCTGAAGCTGTTATGCTACGATACTTGGCACGAAGACTCTTGGACGGGCACAAGCTACCGTATAATAGACTTTCCCACGCCCACAGAAGCGCACTGCCAGTTTGCCAGCGGCGCTACTGTCAGCCTTATCCATTACTCGGCCTGCACTGATGATGGGAAGTGGTGGAGGCTCATGGGCTTTACGTTTCTTCACATTAACGACAACTCCAGATGCCCATTATCCCTTGGCACAAGTGACAGCCCGAGCGGGACCTACAGCAGTAACGTCAGCATCTCTTTGCACCTGCCTAGCAACTCCAGGGTCCATTTCACAGCGGATGGCAGAGATCCGAACCCGAAGTCCCCATACGTGCCGCTGGATTCCAGCGGGGACGGCACGCTTCGGATATACACCGACTGCAGCCTGAAACTCAGGACGTATCGTGACGCCACAGACTCGTGGAATGGCTATCTGGCAAGCGCGGTTACCCAGCGCGACTATACCATCTCTTCCCCAGGAGCCGACCTGAAGGCAGGCTCCAACGGAAACGGTGTCATAGCCGGGCCACTAGTAGTTACTGCCGGTACCGGCCCTCTCGGATCAGATATCTGCTATGTAGAGGAGCAAGATCGCCTGTGCGGCATTCGTGTCCAAACAAGCAACACCGTTACGACGGGCGATCTGGTAACCGTTTCCGGCACACTTGGCACGGATTCCGACGGCGAACGTGTCATCGCTTCTGCAACTGTGCAGTCACTCGGCGCAACGACGCCTACGCAACCGTACGGAGTCGTAAATGGCGCTGTGGGCGGTGCAGCCTTCAACTACAACTCAACAACATGGGCTGGGCAACAGGGCATTACTGGCCGCAAGGGGCTGAATAACATAGGTCTGCTGGTGAAGACCACGGGCTTGGTTTCCAACTCAGACGATGAAGCGAAGACCTTTGATATCGACGACGGATCTCCTCTCGGCCCTGTGAAGGTTGCTGTGCCATCCGCAGTCACAGTCCCGGCTGATGGCCATAGCGTTACGGTGACCGGCGTTAGCTCGTGCGAAAAGCCGTCCAACGACGTGCTGCCTGTCGTGCGCTGCCGCTGCGTTGACGATATCATCGACTATGGCGAATGCCAAACATGCGGCAGCAGTATGCAGTCCCCGGTGATGTCACCGCCAGAGGAACCTGAGGTTCCTGCGACAGGCACAGTTGCTTGGGCACTAGACCAGAGCGACAACACGACTGTAACCGTCAAGGCCTGCAGCGTGACCTCGTGCTCGTCTTCAGGGCTGGCCATTACCGATGGTTGGGGGACATTCCCGAGCATTCTGGTACCAGGCAACTGGGCTGTTGACGAGTGGTCAACCGTGGATGTCACTGGCGTCCTGACGACGCTGCCTGACGGCACACGAGCAATCACTGCGACCCAGGTGCTTGTCTACACGGACTCGAACGGCAGACCTTTCACGTTCCCCATGCCTTGGAGGAATGGCCGTACAAGCAGGCGGCAAGCAGGCTGTTGCTGTAATAGATCCAGCAGGTCGGGCCGGGGCATCATCTCCGGCCCCCTGTTTGGCAGAAACGCCAGTGGCTATGATGAGCCGACGATCCGACCAGAGAGCCAGAAGTTGCCTTGTACGATGCCGCCGACGACTGGCACACCATCAACTACCTCCGGACAGGCGACGACATCGAATGATCCGCCGTATGTGGTGACGAGCAGGTGGTAGAAGTCGCCCCCACCGAAGTCGTTGTGCAGAGTCTCCACAGCCTCGATCCTCCCTGTGAAGAACGCACGCGGGTTCGGTAGCGTGCTGCCATCCTCATCCTCTGCCGTGCTACCTGGAAAGAACGACTCCGGCCCGACAAAGATCGGCTCTGTGTCGGTACGGCTGCCGATTGGCATTACAAGTTCATCGTATTGATCTTCGCTCAGGAAGCACTTCATAGTCCCTTCGGCAAACGCCGCGATCTGAAAGACCGCACACTCCAGCACCCGAAGGTCGGATCGAATCAGATCGAAATCAGGCACGGCAAAGTGAAAAGGATAACATCCGGATTCGGGATCATTACCATCTTCGGGGTCAGCCCAACCGGTCAAGGTCCCTTCTGATGGCCGGAAATCACTCGTCGTAATATTCGTCAAGCCAACTCTGACTCTTCCTGAGCCGGAGAAATGGGGGGCGCAGTCAACCAGTCGGACCCGCTTGTTCTCTGGATCCACAATATGCTGAGTCCATATCTCCGCACCGCCGACCGGCGACCAAGAGATCAGGTAACGACTACCTTCTCCGCAGGAAAAGGCCTCTCCGTGGGCAATACAGTTTGTGATCACGTCGGAGATCGCCTTCTCAATATCTGCGGAGAACCCGATGCAGGCAAAGTGGTTGGACATTGTATATCCTCAGGTGCGGTTGCGTGTGAGCCAACCCCAGTATAGAACGTTGGGCCTCTTCCCGAACGACAGACTAAGGACTAGCCGCTCCAGACGGGATCGTTGACCGCACTTCGTTTCCCCAGACATCCCACCCAGGTATATTCTGTTGCCGTGCGAACAGCTCTACTCTACGAGTATTCGGATACATAGTCTCGATTCGCTCCCGCACCTCGGATGGTTTCTCCGAATGTCTTCGGCGCGGTTCGACTATGACCGACGGCACCAAGTTTCCCTCAGGCAGCATGCTACCCTTGATTCCGAGCAGACAGAACTCGGCGTTACTTGCAGTATAGTTTCCGATCCCGCTGAATATGCTGCCATCCTTGTTGCTCTTGATCCAGGTGAATGCGACGGTGGCGTAGCGGAAGCCCCACTTCTCGATAACCTTGATCGCAAAGTCCAGACGCGCCCCTGTCGCCCACACGAACATGGCGCAGTTGTCGGCAGCTAATGTCTTGATCCATTGCCCCAGACCGAGCATCTCATCGTCCGGTATAAGCGGGTAATGACCACTTGCACCGCCGCCGAATTTGGTGCCAGGTTTGCGATCCGCGTACCACCAGGGAGGGTCCGCATAGATCACCTCGTAGAGCATCACCCCAGTACGTTCGGCCAGCTCGGCACTGGGTCTCAAGTGGCTCGGAAGTTTGCTTCTCACCTGCTCATGATGAGCGATAGTGATGGCGGATGTCAACTAGAAGCTCGTCGAGATTCCACTCATCAACTGAAGAGCGGCATTAAGCCCAAAGGAGGATGGTTTCGTGCACTGGTACGACTGGCACACGGTAACCGAGCGGCTACAAGGCCGTTCTTATGCCCTTACTCGGGGCCGACCTTACAGAGTGATCCTAGATCCCGCCACACAGACCGGAACCTGCGATTTCACGAATAAGCAGATCCTCATCAACCCAAACCTTTTCTCGGACGTGTTCGAGAAGATGGGTCTTTCCGGTACGAAACTTGATGAGGCCAATTTCCTGGTCAGCCGGGCGATCACCGGCCACGAAGCGCTGCACGTGCTCTACAGCGATCCAGCTGTCGTGATGTCCGCATCAGAGGATGCCAACCTCAAGATGGTGCTTAACCTGCTTGAGGACGCGAGGATTGAGAAAATCGGCGCCGGTATGAGCCATGTCTCGAAGACGCTCTTCGGATTCGTGAACGGGATCGCCGCAAGCCAGCTGCCGAAGTTCGCCGACCTGACCCTCGAAGACGCCTACTCCGTGCTAAGCCTGCTCCTGCGGTGGAGACTTGGTGCGAGCATCCCACCATTGGAGTGTCAGGCGGTAACGAAGTGGAGGAAGATCCTGCGTATCGCTCAGCAAGCGCTGTATGCGGCGGACTGCGACGAGGTACTGCATCTGGCTCGAAAGATCGTGAAGATTGCGGGGCTGGACAAGGCGAAGCAACAGGATTCATCGGCGCTCAAAGAGACCGAGGACGTGATGAATAGGATGCAGTCTGGGATGTCGGGTTCTGATGGTCACCGGCCATTGCCGAATCCGCTGAAGTCGAATGACGAGCCGAGGACCGATCAATCTGAGAGCGAACTTGGCGATAATGCTGGCGATCCTGCTGACGCAGAGGGCAATGATTGCACTCGGAGTGCTGAGCACGATCCAGCCGAAGACAACAGTGGACAAAGTGGACAAGCAGATCAAGAAATGCCTGACGATGAAGCCGACGACTCAGACGCTGCTCCACAAGTTGGTGGCGAATATGAGAGTGATGAAGAAATAGTCCACTCACTCCACTCCCCACTATCTCCAGCCGATGTAGAGAAGCTCGTCGATGAGACGGCGATGCAGGTATCGGAAGACCTGAATACTCTGGTGCCGGATAGCTCCGATGACAGTTTAATTGTCGCCAGGGCAAAGATGTATAGAGGTCGACGGTACTCCGATATCATCGCCTCGCCTTACATGCATTATCTACCTGTAGCGGCTCCCATAGCGGCGGAGATCATACGGGATCTTAAAGTGGAAAATCCTCGCGCCGTCTCCGGACCCAGCCAGTATCCCGGCAGGTTCAAAGCCCGCTATTTCGTCCGCGACTGCGCCAAGCCCTTTGCTGCACAGCATTTCAGAGGCATCGCTACTCCCAAGATGGCGCTGACTCTCATCATCGACCGCTCCGGCTCGATGGAAGATGTGCAGGAAGAGCTGAGGGTGATGGCGATTGCGATCACAATGGCCTGCGAGACTCTGCAGATCCCCCTCTCGATATGGGCGCTGGAGGGTCAGGTACAGATCAAGTCGTTCGATGAGCATGGACCTCAGGTGCTGGCGAAGCTGGCGGGGATCAGGGCGGAGACGCTTACCCGCGTGATGCCGACGGTCCGCGATGCAGCAAAGGAGCTATCGGCAAGGCCGGAGAGCCTGAAGCAGATCGTAATGATCCACGATGGGATGCCCTCCGATAGGATGGACTTCATCGAGTGGAGGGTCACTCTCAGGGACATCGGGATGTTCTGCATGTTCATAATGCAGCACTCCGAATACGAGCAATACCGGCAAGCTCCCCAGCAGCTTCGGGAGAATATGGACTCCCTCGTCGGTCCACGCTGCTTCGCCATCTCCCTTGTTACCGGCATCGCCAAGCACTGGTGCTCGTTTGTCCGAAACACCAGGACTCGACATTCCGTCGTAGTCTAGGTTTGCTTCCTTCTCCCTCTCAAGAGCCTGCCGCTGATACCAATGAAACCGCAGGCCACAACGACAACACTTGATGGTTCCGGTACAGGCGTCCACATGAAAGCGTGCCACTCTCCGGCGACATTGGCTTGGCCGACAATAGAACCATGCTCATTGATTCCATACGCACGCGCATCAGCACCCAAGTCCACTAGTCCGCCGACTGGATCCCAGACAAAGGCGTGATCTGTGCTGTCGCTACCCCCGAAATACCCGACCACGTGGCCGTCGTCACTGATGTCGTTGCCGTAGCCGTCCCCTGTATACAGAATCTTGCGGGTGGCACTGTCCCACACATACCAGCCACCTTCCCCGCCTATGATTTGACCCCTGTTGTTGATAGCGTGGGCAGGCACAGACAGTCCTGTATCTGCGCAGCCGGATTCCTGTTCCCAAAGCAGAACATGCCAGTTGCCTCCCGAGTCTTTGTAGTGACCGACAACCTGCCCGTTGTCATTGACATCAACAGGTATGAATCCTCTTCCCAGGCTCGATGCCTCAATCGTATCCTCAAGGGTATTCCATCTTACTCCGATGATATCGGCATAATACGGGGGCGCATAGGGGGCGGCGTATGTGGTTCCAACTGCCATTCCAGAATCATTGATGGAGACAGACCAAGTCAGATTGGTTTCGCCCGGCAATGTTCGGAGATAATTAATCTCACCATCAGGCTGGCGCACATAGGCATCCTGCGACGACAGGGACTGAAACTGCGAATTGTAGCTGTAGCAACCGCCGACAACCTGGCCCAGGTTGTTAATATGGAAAGCGCGGCTAAGCCTGGTCGAGTCTGTGCCCAGATCTCGAATACCAGACTTCTCGTCCCATATGAATGCTCGAGAACCGGATTCCCCGACAACTTGTCCTCTGTCATTGATGCCATAAGCAACGGCAATGGAGCCGCCAAGACTACCCAAATCGATTGCTCGATATTGGTTTGCCCACCCGATAGCGGGAACTGCCCAGATGACTAGGCTAAGAACCCATAAACACAATCTCTTCAGCACGCACTTGCCCCCTCAGCAGATGATAGCTACAGACTATGGCAACCCCACAGAGTCGCAATGAGCCTCAACTGCAGTGTAGCCCACGCTCGCCTGGTTGTCAATATCACTATGTATTCCTACAGCAGGCCATTAACCTGAGCGTATTGGACCCAACCTGCCTTACACTTTCTCAAACGCCCACCCAACAGGAGGTATTCAATGGAAGCATCCGTTGCCGTCAAACCGGCAAAGCCTTTCGCTGACATCGGCAAGCATCTTAGCTACTCACAGGTCAACATGTTCGACCGCTGCCAATTGGCCTGGTATCTCAAGTATGTCAGGGGCATCACCAAGAAGCCCACCGTCCAGATGCTCCTTGGTCAGTGCTATCACAAGGCGCTGGCGCTCAATTTCGAGGAGAAGCGCATCACCGGTATCGATCTGCCAGCCAATGAGATCGTCCTGCACTTTACCAACACATTCAATGATGCCGTGACTGCGGGAGAAATCGAATCATCACCCGGTCAAGGTTTCGATTCATACCGCGATCCTGTAGCCAGGCTCCTGCGCCACTACTATGAGGAGTATGTGGTAGACAAAATGGAGCCGGTGCTTACCGAGCACGAGTACGTGATGCCGATTCTGGGCTGCGATAGAGTCTTCGCCGGTATTATCGATGTTCAGCTCTCCGATGGCACGATGATCGACTTCAAAGTCACAAGCCGAAGATGGCCTGATTCAGAGATTGCCGAGAATAAGCAGGCCACAGCCTATGCAATGCTCTCTGGTAGGGATGTGGACTTTGAGTTTCACATCGGCCTTAGAGCCAATGCAAAGCCAGCAGTGCAGATAGTGAAGATGCGCCGGACGCGAGACGAAGTGGACGCGTATGTGCGACACCTACAATGCACGGTCTCGCAGATGAAGGAAATCGAATCAGGTGTTGCTGATCCATTCCCCCGACAAGGCTTCTGCAATGAAAAGATGTGCCAGTACTATCAGGAGTGCCAGGAGTGGAAGTATGGAGGGCTGGCATGATGAAGGTGATCAAGGTTGGCGTCTACGGTGGGATGGTGCAGTGGGTCGAGAACATCCCCGAGGGGATCGAGGTGCAGGTATTCGACTATGACACGGATGGCGTGGATAACGATCTGCTGAATTGTGATGCCGATGGCCACACCTGCGTCGTTGCGATCTACGCTGGTACCGAAGAGCCTGAGATGCTGCGCCGAGTTTCCCAGCTTCCACTAGAAAAGGGGGCAGGATGACAGTCTCTATTGCCAATCTCGATGCCGCGCAGAAAGTTGCAGTCGAGGATCTCGATGGTGCCGTTGTCATCCAGGCAAGTCCTGGGGCGGGGAAGACAGCCGTGATCGCTGCGAGGGTGGCTCGACTCCTCGATAGAGACGTGCCCCAGGACAGGATCCTCTGCATTACCTTCACCAACAAAGCAGCCGATGCAATGCGCAGCCGGATCGAGAGCTACTCCAACATCCCCATAGACGGGATGTGGATCGGCACATTCCATTCGGTGTGCGCAAGTCTACTAAAGCTGCACGGTACTGTCACCGGCTTTGATCCCGGTTTCACCATCTATTCCGACAAAGAAGCTCGCTCTTTGCTTCGAGAGATCATCCAGAAAAAGAGCCTCGGATCCAGAGTGACACCTCGAAAAGCGCAGGCAGAGATATCGAGGGTAAAGCATAGACGTGCCGCTGACAACGAGCATGCCGGAGAAGATTCTCACGACGACGCGGGAATCCAAGCATCCGTACCACTGCTACATCAAGCTTATCAGGTGGAGTTAAGGCAACGTGGTGCACTGGATTTCGATGATCTGATTGTGGAGACAGCCCGATTGCTGGCGGATGATGATGCGCGGCAGCAAATCGCTTCTCAGTTCGAATATGTTCTGGTAGATGAGTTCCAGGACACGACACCAGTCGAGGCTGAGATCGTTAAGGCGCTGGCATCAGTTCACGGCAACATCTGCGTGGTGGGCGACGCTAAGCAGTCCATTTACGGCTTCCGCAGCGCGAACTACCGATTGATGGAGCAGTTCGCACGGGAACTCCCAGGATGTCGGGTCCACAATCTCAACATCAACTATCGCTCAGCAAGAAGAATAATCACTGCATCCGAACAGCTCATCAACTCCAGCAAGACCACTCCATCCAGCGGTGTCTATCCATTCCGTATCGATGAAGGCAGTGTGCGTATCGGCAGGTATGAAACCGACGATGAGGAAGCCGTTGCAATAGTTATGGAGATAGCAAGGCTTGTGGGTTCCGGGGCTGTGGGTTACCAGGGTAACGCGGTGCTCTTCAGGCAGCACTGGGTTTCCGAGACGGTAAAGCGGGTTTTGAAGGCTGCAGGCATTCCTTTCCACGTTGTGAACTCGGATGCGGATCAGGTGTATGAGACCATTTTGGCGTGCTTACGGCTGGTAGCACAGATAACGGACTGCGACGAAACTGCAGTATCAGACTGGATTCTCACCCACGAGGACATTATCCGGCAACTGCGCAATATGGTTGCTTGCGAACTGTCACTGTCAAACCTTATAAGGCAGGTGATCGACCACGTGTGCGGATCCGATTGGGAATCACACCCACCACAACTGGCGTCGCTCTGGGCTCTAGCCAATCGGCATCAGGGGGCAGCGCGATCTGTTCTACGAGCATTCATTGCCGAACTCGAAGAGCATACGGCAAGACCCGGCGATGCCGTACAGCTTATGACGATCCACGCGGCCAAAGGTCTGGAGTTCTCCGTTGTCTTCCTGATCGGGCTTGAGGAAGGTGTTCTTCCTTGCTGGCAATCGCTCGGTGACGAGGAAGCCCTGGAAGAAGAACGAAGACTGTGCTATGTAGCGATGACACGGGCGATGGATCGATTATACGTATCTACTTGCCAAAGACGAGGCACCGGTCGTCACATCAAAAAGCTGTGGGAATCACAGTTCATGGCTGATCTAATGGGTTGTAAGCTAGCAACAAGATCCTCGGAATGGCATCAGCACCCGATCCCCCACCCTATCTCTTGAACTCAGGGTTATACAAGCATATGAAAGGAAGTGCCCCTGTGCCCAACGAACTTACATTTCACGAAGCTAAAGAAGCCTTTCTGCAATATTGCCGGATCAAGAATCTCTCACCGGCCACGCTTACTCACTACACCCGGCGTCTAAACGGCATGATTGAGTTCTTTCAAGATCGGTATCCCGACCTTAGACCATCGGGAATCGACCTTGTGCATCTTCGAGAGCGAATAGCAACAATGATGGATGCCGAAGCTGATATCACCTCAATTAATCACTATGTCGCTGTCGCCAAGACGTTCTTCACATTCCTAACAGAAGAAGGTTACATCGGTTCCAACCCGTCGGTACGGCTACAGAAGCTCAAGGATCCGAAGGTGATTATCAAGACGTTCAGTCCCGAGGAGATTAAGGCAATTCTCACTCAGCCTAACAAACTCCGCTTCTCCGGCACTCGGGACTACTTCCTTATGTTGCTTCTCCTCGATACCGGGCTGCGAATCTCCGAGGCTATGAACATCAGACTCAAAGACATCGATAGAGCCCACTCGTCAATCACCGTTATGGGCAAAGGCAGCAAAGAAAGAGTCGTGCATTATGGCCAGTCGGTAAGGCGTGCGCTCAATCAGTATTTTGAGCGGAGAGGTGATCTGGAGACGGACTATCTGTTCGTAACGGAATATGGGGATCCAATGCAGGTACGGATGGCTCAGGACCAGATAACGAGATACGGAGCACAGGCGAAGATTCAGGGGGTGAGAGTGAGCCCACATACATTCAGGCATACTTTCGCCAGGAACTGGATAGTCAATGGCGGTGATGTGTTCAGCCTTCAGAAGATGCTCGGGCACACAACAATGGAGATGGTCCGGCGCTATGTGAACCTGGCCAATGAAGACGTAGGCAAGGCACACAGGATGTGTAGCCCGGCAGATCGAGTGCTGGGAAACACATTTAAGAATGAGCAACAAAGGGATCGGAAGCGACTGGAGTGACACGTTCTCAAGATTAGATTCGCCCAAGTTACAATCACTGTATTGATAATAGATTCATCAACCCAACAGGCAACTGTTGAGATGGTGTCAGCGCTCTTTCTCCCTTGACAGTACTGAGAGTACCGGTAATTGTCTTCAGTTCACCTTCTTCAGCAGGGATATTTCCAAGTATTTTTATGCCTGTCAACACTGGTGATAAAATGCTCCAAATATAGCGATATAAAAATGTACCACCCGTGAGATAAAATTGGGCGGTTGAGATGATTCTTCCGCCCGTTGACTCCGTATGGTTGCTAGCAAGCAACAATGGAGTCAGGATTATGATATCACGGGAGAACAAAGTGGACATCAACTATTTTCACCGTCAGGGGTTATCATTTCGAGAGATAGCCCGCAAGACCGGCACGAGCAAATCCACGCTGCTTCTTAACATGCTGGTCTCTGACATCAGGCGTGGGGAAGGGTTGGCACTGATAGACCCACACGGCGATCTTTCCGAGCAGCTACTGGACTTCGTGCCCAAGGCCAGGATGGAGGATGTTATCTTCTTCAATCCAGCGGACTTAAATTATCACATAGCCTTTAATCCTCTAGAACAGGTTTCTCCAGAACCCGGCTATCTGGTGGTTTCCAACCTGCTCTCGATCTTTCATAAGGCGTGGTCAAACTATTGGGGACCTAGACTGGAGCACATCCTGCGATATTCCCTGCTGACGTTGCTGGAGTATCCAGGGAGCATTCTTTTGGATCTGCCCCTGCTTCTCACAAACCAGAACTATCGCTTGATCGTAATCAAGAGAGTAGAGGATCCTATGGTCCGGGAGTTCTGGGAGTTCTGGGAGTTCCAGGCGGGTAGTTACATATCTCAAGGCAAGATGGATGCGGTTACACCCATTCTCAACAAGATAGGCCAGCTCACGACCAGCACCCCGCTTCGCAATATCCTCGAGAGCAAGAGCGCACTCAGCCTGCGGCGAGTAATAGATGAGGGTAAGCTCTTGATAGTTAACCTATCTAAGGGTAAAATCGGAGAAGATAGCAGTGCCATCATCGGAGCAATGCTTGTGAGTATGACAATGCTTTCGGCGATGGCCAGAGCAGATACGCCTGAGGAGAGACGACGGCCGTTCTACCTCTACGTTGATGAGTTCCACAACTTCATTACTCCAGCATTTGCCGAAATGCTCTCTGAATCCCGCAAATATGGGTTAGGCTTAATTCTCGCTCACCAGTACATAGGGCAGCTTGATGAGAAAGTCAGATCTGCAATCTTCGGCAACGCGGGAACGATTATTTCATTTCGAGCAGGATCAGAAGACACGCCTTTGCTGGCGCGTGAGTTTCACCAGGTGTTTGGCATCGGCGATCTGATCGCTCTTGCGAACCAATCCATATACATTAAGCTGATGATAGATGGAAGAACATCCCGGCCGTTCAGCGCGATAACGCTACCTCCGCCAACGGCTAAAAATTCTCTCAAGCGAGATATAATTGAGCTCGCAAGGATGAAGTGGTGGAGGTGCAGAGAGGAGTTGGCATCGGAATCTTTGCAGCGGAAATTATATCCATAACATTATGAATTCTGCCAATTCTGCGCAGACTGGACATGAGAAATTTAGCGTACTGGATGTGGTCTGTAAACAGCTCAATAGTTTAAGATTACCCAATCAAAGCCTTACAAAGAGGTAGGACGATTTGACTGCAAAGGTAAGTTCTCAGGTACCGCTAACCTGATCCCATTTTCAGTACCATTTGCGGCCTAAGTTCTGAGCTTTGCTGTATCAGGTGGACAGATACTCACCCGACATCGCATGATGAGTTCGGCGGACGCGCCCAAGCGGTCCAAGAAAGCGGAGAACGCGACCTGCATAAAAGATGCGCACCGTAATTCAGAGCCAGTTCCATAGAATCAACGCGCCGGAACTGCTTGAAGGTGTCTGGAGGGGAGTGGAGTTCGTCGATGGCGTGAAGAAGACTCAGGCCGAAAAGTCCCCCGATTCCCAGCAAGGGACCGCCGCCTGATGAACCACGTTTGCACAGCTATTGACGAGAGCTCATAAACAGGTTGATGATCATTAGCAGGCATCATACCGTGATGCTTTGGAAATATATCCGTAGAACACCGCACATCGAAATCTTTACCTCGCACCGTGCTCAAGTAGAAACTTCACCATCTTCTCATTCTCTGCTTTGCGAGCCAACACAAGAGGTGTATCACCAGATTTATTCTTAATATTCACTATTCCGGCGTTCGCTATTAAGACTTTTGCGAGAGGAATGCCACCATCAGCATCCGTATTTCCATTACCAGCAGCAACCCAGTGTAGGGGTGTCTCAAAGTTGCGATCTCTTGCATTCACTGTAGCTCCTTTTGATATGAGATATTCAGCAACACTAAGTGAATTGCAGATAGCCGCAACATGTAAAGGTGTTGCTCCATATATATCAGTGGCGGAAATATCAGCTCCAAACTTAACCAGAGTTAAAGCGTATCTACGATTATTTAATTGAGCAGCATAATGAAGAGGAGTATTGCCAGCCCGGTCTTTCGCATTGATATCAAGACCGTGTCGAAGTAAATAACGAGCCGTATCATAGGATCCAATTTTCTGGCGACAAGCCATATGCAAGAGCGTCTGCCCAAGTTTGTTTCTTAGTTCTACATGTGTACCATTATTAAGCAGAAGTTTTACTATATTGGGATGATTCCAGACCATCGCTCCGAATATAGGTGGGTTACCTCTTTTATCTACTGCATTAACATTCGCTCCTCTTTGAAGTAGCACCCTGACTACTTTCATATGGCCACTTATTGTAGCGTAATGCAATGGAGTCATCCCGGAACCATCAGGCTGATTTACATCTATCCCCTGATCTAGCAGCCTCATTGTTGTAGATACATCTCCATTATTAACTGCATCATAAATTGTAGTTTTAGTACAACCCTGAAGCATGAGAACCACACAAATAACAGACATGATAGCAAACCAGGTTTTCACAATGTCCTCCTAGACTGCTTATATTGCCGATAATATTCGACATTAGTTGTATTATAAGCCTATAATGGCTCTGGTTGGTCATACCATCCTGGGTTTTGTAGAAATGGATGCCTTTTATTTTCTGGGACATTAAAAGGATAGCCTTTAGTCGCATCAGGCAGCATCGTAAACCATATATCTACGCTGCCATAGTAATCCCAATGCCTATCAGCATTGACTGCCCTAGGCGCTAATTCGTCAACGCACTTGCCTGTTTTAAACCAATAACCTCCATCATTAGTACGACGACGTTGGTAACATGCATAAAGATTACAATATAAAAGATGGGGTATTTGATATCGCGCACGATCCTTTATAGGTGTTAACTGCTGTACTGATAAACCCCAATCCTGCACATCTTGTGATCTGACTGTGAATGGCTCTGCATTCCTGTCAGGCACTACAGAGCCAAGATAGTAGAACTTTCCGTATGTGTTATAACCGACAACTAAGCCAGCTGTCCAAAGCCTATCATCACTGCCTTCACCATGGCCAGCAAATGTCAACACGTCACTACAAAAGAATAATTTCTCGACTAATTCCTGAGCCTGCGCAGATAACACGAGAGCCCGACTGTCACTTGGGGGTTTAGTTGGTCCCAAATGATAAACATTATATTGAATAGGCAATCCTTTGTATCTGTCCTTGTTAAGTTGAGGAGTATGCTTAGGAAAGTAGTATGCATCGTAAGCAAGAATGCGCCCGTGCGCAGTATCCTCGTCTATAACAATACCTCCAGCGTTGCGACCTCCTCTAATCAACGATACTGTAATTTTCTTGGGATCCTTAATCGGCGGCTTAAAATCCATTCTAGCAGTATAAGTTGCGAAGTATATCTTGTGATCATTCATTTCATCACTAGAACCACTCATTGCTGTAGCACTTTGTGTACTTATATATTGACTATCGTCGGTAATCGTTACATCAGTTCGATAACTATTTTCATTACAAAAATCATCTACGGCTTTAGCTAATAGGAAGTGTTTACCAGATTCGAATTTAGAAGCGTCTAGAGTAAATATGTATGTGTTCGAACATTCTGCATGAACAGGGTTGATATCTAACGGAGTTGTATCTAGCCATAGACTTACAGATCTAATTCCATTTCCGGGAAAACGCTTAATTGCATCACTCGCCTCCACGGTAACATTGACTGTACCACTGATAGTCGTCCCCATGCTAGGATCAGTAATTGTTACTGATGGCAAGCTGTACTTAGTCATAAAACCAGCGTAACCCGATATGGCGCTATTGGCAGCTCCCGAGATGGGTGTTGATGCAACCCGAAACACATATTCACTGTTCGTAGCAAGATTCGTTAAATGAAGCAAATGCTGCTGGGATGCAACTGCCTCCTCCAAAGTCGGTTGCCATTGGATTGCACCAGATGGATTGACCTTGGCGTAATATACTCGGCCAAAACAAGTCGAAGCTGTGCTCCATGATATATCAACCACATTATTGGAAACGGGCAATACAACTAGGTCAGTAAAGGTTTCCTCGGCTCCCGTGGTAAAGGTGCTCTTATCGGACAGCGCCGTATGGCCGGACGAATCATTCACCGCGACCCAAAAGTTATAAGTCGTGTTCGGCTCAAGGTTGGTCAGTTCAACAGAATGATTGCAACCCAATGTCTGAGATATAGCTTTCCCAACCGGTACCTCGGATTTGGCATATAATACCGCGCCTATAGTAGGGACGCTTGTCGCCCACGTGACCAGCCGCTTCCCGCCTTGGACGTGGCTGTTAATACCTATAATACCGGGAGCGTGATCTGTCCGATCGACTACTGCGACAAATTCAAATCCAGCATCACCTAACCCATCATCATTTGAACGACTCACTGATATGATATAGAGACCAGCTGCAAGAGGATTCCCGTTGTCGCCTTTGCCATCCCAAGGCACAGAATTGCGACCCGCCACCACAGGGAATTTCTCCTTTATCTTTTTGACAAGACTCGGATATACCTGCCCAGAAAGAAATTCGCTAGCCATCACTGGGTGGTCTATATCAATGCAGGTAGATAGAGTGAAAGGATCAGTAACAGTGATATCAACGGGATCGTCGGCTAGTGCAGAGTTAAAGTCTATACTTAGCGCTTCTCCTTGGTCGGGATGGAACCGGCACTCTTCATCGAACAATCCTGCGGCTTGGCTCGATAAACTGTGAGTGGCAGAAGCCGAAGTTGCCGAAGTGGTATTGCTTGTCGTATCCCGAGAAAGATCTGTCACGAGGGCCTCCAACGTCTCATTAGCTGGAGAATAGCCATCTCTCGCCGTTGATGCAGTTATCGTGTGCTTGCCTGGCGTAGAATCAAGCGTAAAGCTGAAGCTGCCGACTTCGTCCGGAGTCAGGTCGTGATGAATAGTCTGCATACCGAATTGCTCATCGCATGAAACAAGCTTTTGCGAATTTGTATAACCGTTCACTTGGGTCTGCGCACCAGATCCTTCGGTCGTCAGGGTAAGTATTGTGCCCGGATCGCCCATTAAGACTCGGACGTTCGTGGTCTGCATTGGCGATGCGCATCCTACTCCAGCATCATCTTTTGCATAATAGATGATCTTGTAGTCTCCGGCACATACATAATGATTCTGATCATCTTTACCATCCCACGTTATTGAGTGCTCTTCACCTTGAATCGTATCCGTAGGATCATCATCAATGCTTACTTGGCTGTTATCGACCAGATGCCTAACGATATTGCCAAAAACGGCATCACACACAATAGCTGTCACATAGCCGTTAAGGCGCGGTGAGCGCACTCTCTTTATTGGCTCTGATAACTTATATTTCAAAGTTAGTTGTTGACCATCTTCTGGAGCGAACGATGCTGCCTGATTGTTGCCGACGAATGTATTTACTCCAGAGAATGACAGATGAGAAAGCGAGGTATATGTGCTTGGCTGAACAACAACAGGCTGTACGCCTAGATCAGAAACTTCGTCAGCATCATCTATGCCATCCCATTCAACCTCATTGTCATCCTTATTGCCGGTGCCGTAGAGAGTCTTGCCTCCAACCGTTATCGTTGCAGAACCACAGTCGTGGCTGAGTTTATAATGAATGAGGGTCTTATTCTGCTGATCGCTCTCAGGAAAGAACGGCATATTGGAGGATGGGGCATTACCATATGAGTAGACATCATATACTGTTGGTGCTACCGTTATTTTGTCATAACCATCATATTTAATATGCCCATCATTGTATCTGACACCAACCTGATAAACGCCGATTGGTGTATCACTCTCCGGTTTCCAATTGACTTCTCCTACGATAGATGTCGAGCCGCTAGATGTTCCATTACCATAGTCTATTGGTATTTCTTTGACGATGTCACCATTCAATATATCTTTTCCTATAACTACTGTTGATGCATCTCCACCACCGAATTCTGAACTCCATTTAATTGTTGCTGTATCCTCTAACGCAGGCTCTACAGTAGTTATAACAGATACACCTGTGGATTGCCCTATACTTGTATAAGCTGATGCTCGAGTACGGGAATAATGATTGCAAGGAACCGAGCCGGATATAGAATATTTTAAGAACTCCTGACTATCCTTGGTAAAAACGAGCGTGTATGGAGGAGGGCCTGAAAGTGTAGCAGTCATTACGAATGTGTCTCTAGCGACTTGACTACTTATACCCGACCATACTTTCTCCTCATAAACTTTGTCGTAATTCCCATCAAATATGGTACACCATGTGTCGTAATTTCCAAGATCTGCTATTGGTACATAACCCATATACGTTTCAAAGTACCATAAACGCTGACATTCCATGTCTACAGATAGAGCTATCTGGTTAGTACTGCGATCATATTGCTGTATTGTGCAAGATACATTTTGAGGTTCACCACAAGCCCAAAAATACGTCATGTATATGCCTGGTTTCGCATAATATATTTTGCCTTCATTAGGGCTGTAGTAGCGCTTTAACTTAGATTTTATTGATAGATGTCTCGTATTAGTAAATATGAGAACACCCAAAATAGTTTACCTTTGCGCCGATGAGCGCGCGTACCTTGATAAAATGATTCGCACTGGT
>Ga0123519_10006992_pt1 | contig 17600 bp, 13 predicted proteins | sample YelNatPaOPRAMG02_FD_87396 | JGI IMG/M metagenome (GOLD analysis project Ga0123519, IMG submission 87396) | Hot spring microbial communities from Yellowstone National Park - Yellowstone National Park OP-RAMG-02 (version 2) | ecosystem: Environmental > Aquatic > Thermal springs > Hot (42-90C) ... | reverse complement strand
TAAAGAAGTGAGAGAGATTGTGGGCGATGATTTTTGGATTTTGGTGCCTGGGGTTGGCGCCCAAGGAGGGGATTTGGAAGAAACACTTAAAGCTGGATTAAACTCAAAAAAACAAGGATTAATCATCAATATCTCCCGGGCAATTATTTTTTCTAAAAATCCAAGAAAAGAAGCAGAAAAATGGAGAGAGGCGATTGAAAAAGTAAGGAATAATAAGAATTATTAATTTAATTTTAATCAATACTTCAATCGGCCACTTTTTTTGTTACGTTTATTCTTTTGGTTATGATATTTCTCACCTTTGCAGGATGACATCCCAATGAGATCCTGAACTAAATTCAGGATGACGTTTTTTTTGTGATGCTAAAACTTGTTTCAGCATCTCAAGAAGATCCTGAAATGAATTCAGGATGACATAAAAAAACACCTTGTAAGTGCAGGATGAAATGGATTTTAAATGTCATCCCGACTTAGTCGGGATCCTATTGAAATTCCCGATAGTGGGGATCTTAAGGGGATCCCGAAACAAGTTCGGGATGACATAAAGGATGACATAAAATTTTAACTTTACAAAAAAGTAATGCTATCGGTTTTAATTACCAGTATACTTTTACCACAATTAATAACATAGAACCGATTTACCCTTGACTAATAAGGCTTCAACGGTTAAGATATAATTTATGGTTGGAGAGATAGCGCTTCAAAAAGATAATTTTCCTCAAACTGGTGATACTTTAATTTACTTTCTTTTTCAAGAGGGTTTTGATAAAGAAAAAAATTTTCAACTTTTGGATAAAAAAACTAAAGGTAGGTTAAAAGAAAAAATTAAAGTTTATGATTTCAAAGCCAAAGAAAATGAGGTTATAACGCTTGAACTTTTTGATTTTTATAAAAATATTATTATTTTGGGCTTGGGTGAAAAAAAAGATTTTTCTTTAGCTAAATGGCGTGATATTTTAGCCTCTGGTTTTCGCCAAGCGCAAGTTTTAAAATCACCGGTGGTTAATATTTTTTATGATAGTTTTTTAGGTAAGGATTTTTTTGAGATTGGCAAAAATCTTTCCCTTTCTTTTTATTTAGCTAATTATTTTTTTGACAAATATAAAGGAGAAGAGGAAAGAAAAAAAATTCATTGGCTTAAGCAATTAAATTTTTATTTTAAAAATTCATCTTTGGAGTTAAAAAAGGGGATTGATTATGGTAGATTGATTAGTGAAGGTATTTATTTGACGCGAGATTTAGTCAATCAGCCAGCCTTGGATTTGCACCCGCAAAGTTTAGTTGAAACCGCTTTTTTAATTGAGAAAGAGTCTCAGGGAAAAATAAAAGTTGAGATATTAGATGAAGAGGAATGCCAAAAATTAGGAATGGGAGCGTTTTTGGCGGTAGGAAAAGGAAGTTATAATAAGCCAAAATTTATTGTTTTAAAGTATCATCCTTTAGGAATTAAAAATGAAAAAAAAGAAAAAATTTGCTTGATCGGTAAATCAATTACTTTTGATTCTGGCGGTTTATCGTTAAAACCAGCCCAAGCGATGGAGACAATGAAAATTGATATGGCCGGCGGAGCGACTGTTTTGGGGATATTTAAAATATTGGCCCATCTTGATAAAGACAAACATGGAGTTTTTTTTAACCACAATATTTTTGGAATTTTGCCAGCCTGTGAGAACATGCCATCGGGCAACGCATTAAAACCCGGTGATATTTTATCGACTTTAAGCGGAAAAACAGTGGAAGTGATTAATACTGATGCAGAAGGGAGATTGACTTTATCTGATGCTTTAAGTTTTGCCGAAAAATATTTGGAATCATCTGTGATAATTGATTTGGCGACATTAACCGGCGCTTGCATGGTAGCATTGGGAGATAAGATTACCGGCATGTGGGGAAATGACGAAAAAACAAATGATGATTTTTTAAAAGCGGCTAAAAAAGAGAAAGAAAAGGTGCATCTTATGCCCTTGGAAAAAGATTATATCGATGGATTAAGAAGCGATATCGCTGATTTAAAAAATGTGATTGATTCTTCCTATGGTGGAGCAATTACCGCTGCCCTTTTTTTGTCGGAGTTTGTTAAAAAGGCAAAATGGATTCATTTAGATATTGCCGGGACAGCTTATCATCGAAAAGAGCCAAAAGGAATTTTTGCTAAAGGGGCAACAGGTTGGGGAGTTTTGTCAATCCTTGAGTTTTTAAAAATTAAAAATTAAATTTTATTCTTATGTCAGCTCAAAAAATTATAAAAACAGAAAATATTATTAAAATTTCTTCCGATGAATTGTTGGAAAGCGCCTTAAAAAAACTGTCTTCCTCTCATGATGCGGCGTTTGTTTTTGATGAGAAAAATAATTTTTTAGGCGTAGTTAATCCTTATTATTGCCTGATTAAATCATCTTTTCCTGCCAACACGAAAGTAATTAATTGTCTTTTTCATCCACCGAAATTAAAAATGAATGATTCATTGATAAAAGTAGCTGAAGCTTTAATCAATTCTAAAGTTCATTATTTGCCCATTGTTGATGATAAAGATAAATTTGTCGGTATCGTTTCGGCTCGCCGCCTGCTTAAATTTTTTTTAGAAGATGAAAGATTTAAGATAAAAATTAATGATGTTTTAAAATTCAAAAAAAAGCCGCTTTTAGTTGTAAAAGAAGATGATACCGTTGGTTTTGTTTTAAAAAATTTTCAAAAAACTCATTATTCCAAATTGGTGGTGGTTGATCGGGATTTTAAATTGAAAGGATTATTAAGTTATTTTGACTTAATTTATTATTTAATGATGCCAAAACACAAAGCTCATATGGGTGAAAGAAATGGAACAAAAATTAATTTTTATCACCAACCGGTAAGAAATTTTATGAAAACATTTGTCTTAACTTTACAGCAAGATGATCTTTTATCAAATGCAATAGATTTAATTCTTGATAAAAAAATTGGTAGTGTTGTTATTATCAATGAAGAAAAAAAACCAAAACAGATTATTACCACCCGCGATATTTTAAGTTTTTTTGTGAGAAAAGAAAAAGAAAAAGAGAAGCTGCGGTTTTTACCACCGTTTTTAAAAATTAGACCATTTGCTCAATTTGCCCGATGACTTCTTTTAGATTTTTAAATTTAAAAGGATAAGGAATAAATTGATCAAACAGATTAGTCAGCCAAAATATTTTAGCTTTGGTGTGGGAGTTTAGTTTTTCAATGATATCCCAGTTGTCTTCAACAAAGATATCAAGTTTAAGTTTTTTAATCATTTGGATTTTAAACTCATTTGGTTGAAGATCATTTTCATTCATAAAAATACCGGCAAATATTTTTTTTCTATTTAATTTATTTTTCCATTTTTCAAAATCATCTTTTAAACAAGAGTAGCGACCGGTGATGATATAAGCTTTGATTTTTCTTTTTTTAACCAATTTTTCAAGTAAAGGAAAGGCGGGATTAATCCGCCAACTAGTTTTGTGAAGCAGCCACCATAAAAATTTTTCCCATGAGGTTTTTGGGTAATAAAACGGCTCTTTTTTTTGTCGCAGAAGAATTGGTTTTATAAATTTTAAAGTTTTAGCCAGGGGGCGAAAAGTTCTTATTGGATTATCTAAAATCACCCCATCCAAATCAAAACCAATGGTTAAAATTTTGTTTTTTTTCATTAAATTTATATGATATCATAAAATACTATAAATAAATATGAAAATTTTAATTACCGGTGCGGCTGGTTTTTTAGGACTTCATTTAGCCAATCAGGCAGGAAAATATTTTAACAAAAAAAAATTAAAGCTTTATCTTTTAGACATCGCCGATTTTGATAAAAACGAATACCCAAAATCTTGCTTTTTTTATAGAGCTGATATTCGCCATAAAGATAAAATTGGGAAAATTTTTGCCGCAATTAAACCTGATTTTGTCGTTCATGCTGCCGCTGCTTTACCTTTATGGAAAAAGGAAGATATTTTCTCCACCAATGTTGAGGGAACAAAAAATATTTTAAAAGCATCCTTGCAAAATCAAGTGAAGCGGGTGATTTTTATCTCCTCAACCGCGGTTTATGGCGTACCAAAAAAACATCCGATTTTAGAAACTAATCCTTTAGTTGGGGTTGGTCCTTATGGTGAGTCTAAAATTTTAGCGGAAAATTGGTGTTGGCGTTATATTAAAAAGGGATTAAATGTGACTATCATTCGGCCAAAAACTTTTGTTGGTCCTTATCGTTTAGGTGTGTTTGAGATTTTGTTTGATTGGATTTATGATGGAAAAAAGATTCCCGTCATTGGTAATGGGAACAATCGTTATCAACTTTTGGATGTTTCAGATTTAGTTGAGGCAATCTTTTTATTTTTGGATAAAAACAATCAAAAAAAATTTAATGATGTTTTCAATATTGGAGCCGAAAAGTTTAAGACAGTAAGGGCGGATTTAGAAGAGCTTTTTTCCTATGCTTACAAAAAACGAAAAAATAAAAAAGGATTAAAAAAATCATCAATTGTACAAACACCAGCTTTTTTGGTTAAAAAAGCCCTTTTTGTTTTTGAAAAATTAAAGCTTTCTCCTCTTTATCAATGGGTTTATGATACGGCTGATAAAGATTCTTATGTCTCAATTGAAAAGATTAAAAAAGTTTTAAACTGGCAGCCAAAATACTCAAACAGTGAGGCTTTAATTCGCGCTTATCAATGGTATTTAGATAATTATAAAGAAATTAAATCTTGTCAGTCCGGCATCACTCATCGAGTCGGTTGGAGACAGGGGATATTGGGAGTAATTAAAAAATTAATGTAATTTTTTTATTGATACAAACACTGTTTTGTTTCCAAAAAAATATTTTTTTTCTCAAGAAAAACGACATCAATTAGATTAATGAGTTTATTTTTTATTAAATAATGACATATTTCTTCATCGTTATCTAATGACTCTATTTCTACTTTGTTTTTTATTCGATATTTAAAGTTGAAGATAGAATTAAAATTACCAATAATATCATCGGCGGAAATATAATTTTTTCTTCCTCCTAAAAAAACTAATCGTGGATTATCAGTTAAAAAAACTGATTTTGGCGATGTTTTTTTTATCAAGGATAAATTTTTTGATTTTAAGTCAGCATATAAAACATTTGGGCTTTGGATGAAATAACTAACTAAAACAATTATTCCAGAAGCGCTGGTGATTAAAAAAATGGCAAAAATTAAGCAAAACCGCCAGTTAGTTTTTTTAATTTTTTTATAAAAGAAATCAAATAAGAAACCGAGAGAAAAGATATCCATTATTAGGTTGAATGGTTTAAGCCATTTATGATTGTCGTAAATTGAAGTAGGAGAAAGTTGGATGGTATTGATAAGAATAAAAACTGTTAAAAAACTTATAAGAAAAATAAAGATTGATTTTTTTTGCTTAAAGAAGTAAACCAAGGCGCTTAGATATATTAATAAACGAAAACCATAGGCATATAAATAGTAAAAAAGAGCATTTTTTAAAGAAAAAAAATAATTGGCAGCAATCATCGTCGGGAAATTAAAATTAATGGCCGGAAATTGTTTTATTGCTTGCTGATTAATCAATGGATGTTTATCAACATAAATTTTTAATGGCAAATAACTTAAGATAGCTGATAAAAATAAAATGAAACAAAAATTAAATAAATTCGAGAGCCAGTTGTTTTTTAGTTTAAAAAGATCATTAAAATTAATTTTTTGATTAGATTTTAAAAAAGACAAAAATAAAAATACTAAAGAAACAACTAAAAAAATAATCCAAACAAACAAATGCCAAAAAAGAAAACTACCAAAAATTAGTCCAAATAAAATGATATTTCTTTTTGATAATTTATTAATTTTTAACAAGATAGCAACATAAATTATCAATGAAAAACAAGCAAAAATAAGTTGGCGTTCCTCTAAAAAATAAAAGATATTAAACATATTTCCGTTATAACCAAAACTGCCATCGGTGTTAAAATCAAGAAAATATGGTTGATGAAAAAATAAGGTGATTGATTCTTTTTTTTTCAATAGCCAATTAACTAATTTAAAGCTTCCATGAGAAAGAAGAAAAAGAGGTAAAATAAAATAAAGTAAGATTGACCCCTTTTTGTTTAAGATAAATTCCTCCAAAAAGCCAAGAGAAGCGATAATTATTAAAGATAAAAAGTAAGCCGAGTAGAAGTTAATTGAAGAGGCAAGATCTAATCCCAAAATTTGAAAAGATGATGGAATTAAAGCCCAAAGAAAATGATAAAGATTAAAAATGCCCGCCAATGACTCATTTTGGGGAGGAAAATTATCTCCAAAAGTAAAGTTTTGAATTTGCTGAACATGCCAATGAAAATCCCAATATATGTAGGAGGTGTAAATTTTATTGTCTTTTAATATTAAATGCCTAGAAAAAAACCAATAAAGCAAAAAAAAGATAATTAAAAAGTATATGGCGAGAGGTAAATATATAAGAAATTTTTTTTTAAAGTTAACAAATAATTGAGAAAAGAAAATAAAAAATTTTTTAAATTGGAAAAAAAGGAATAAGATGATAATTAAAAAATAAATCAATAAAGATTTTAATAACAATTTGTCAGTAAAAAAAGAAAAAATGATGGAGAAAATAAAAAAGGAAGTTGTTGAAAGATAGAAAAATAAGAAATTGATAAGGACGAATTTTAAAAGAAGGCTTTTAAAAAGTTTTATTAGGCGTTTAAAAATAAAAGAATAAAAAATAAAGTTGATTAATAAATAACAAAAAAAAGAAAAAAGAACTATCATAACATTTTTTTAAATATTATTACCTTTGGATGATCATAGACAGTAAAAGACTCATCCGCATTTTGATCGTTGATTTCCAACTTCCAATTGCCAATTGTCAGTTTTGGGTAAACCGCAAACTCGGCGACTTTTTTAAAACCTAATTGCTGATTAAATAATTTTTTGTAATAAAGGGCAGTTTTTGGATAGCAGAGTTTATATTTTTGGCAGTCATTTAATTTTTGTAAAGGAATATATAAACGGTTGGAGGCGATAATGATATAGTCAGCTTTGGCTAATTGTTGATTGATAAAAGTCCATTTAATATTATCATCAGGAAGATTATAAAGTTGCAATTCCTCAAAGTGATAATTTTCTCCACCAAAAAGAGGCAGGCGGTCATCCCAGTGTTCAACGGCTAAAGTTGAACCGGGCGAAATATTTTTTAAAATCCATTCGGTAGCTGAAATCCGGGTATGTTTTTGGGAGTAAATATTAATAAACATTAACGTCCAGATAAATGAGGAAAGCATAAAAAATAAGATAAGCAGTTGATGATTGAATTTTTTTAATGATTTAGAAATTAGCAATTGGAAATTAGAAATTTTTCTTATTCCATATCCGGCCATTATCGCTAAAAAAGGATAAATCGGCAGCATATAACGCATAAATTTTACGGCGGAGCGACCAATGATTAAGAAATATAAAATATAAAAAATAAAAAATAAAAGGACAGAAGCAATTTTTTGTAATTGAGTTTCTTTTTCGTTTTTTTTGGGAGGCAATTTGTTTAGAAATTGAAAATTAGAAATTTGAAATTTGAACCGATAAAATTTGACCGGCTTTACAATATCAACAAAAAAGCATATAAGTCCAATAAAGCTTAAAACTGAAATCACCGGTCCTAACCCCCACAAAAAGATATTTTTTAAATAATAAAGATAGGGGATACTGCCAACATATTGGAGGGTATATGGAAAAATATAAGGATTTGAGTTCATCTGTGCTTGAAGACCAACATCGGTGATGAATTTTTTTGCATCCAAAAAAGCATAAGGCATAAAAATAAAATTAAAAAATAAAAAATAAAAATGAAAAATGAAAATTAAAAATAAAAAATTTAAAATCTTTTTCTTTGATAAATTTTTTTCCAAAAAAATATAAAAGATAAAAAAAAGGATAATCATTGGATAAAAGATTACGGCGGTAAATTTAGTTGCTGTCATTGCCGCAAAAACCAAACCAATTAAAAAAGCAGCCAACCTTGGCTGATTTTTTTCTTTTAAATTCTTTAATAAAAGAAAAACAAGCAGAGTAGTAAAGGTTGTTAAAAAAACATCACTGATAAAAAAATGGGAGTTTTGAATAGGAAAAAAAGCAATCGCATAAAAAATGGGGCCAATCAATTTGAGTAATCCTTGGGGTTGTTTTACATTTGAACCTTTAGTTTTTCTTTCTAAATTAGCCTCGATAAGTTGGGCTATTTTGTAAATTAAAAAAATGGTTATCAGATCAAAAAAGATTGATAAAAATCGACCGAAATAAAGCATCCCCTGATAATTGGATAAGGAAGTATCAAACAACCAATCAATCAATTGAGATAAGCCTTTTAAAAGATAAATGGGAAGTGAACCATAGTTGAAAAAGTCAGGATTAAGTTGATCAAAAAAATGAATTCGACTGGCGACCATAATAAGCATTCTTTCATCGGGGTGAAGATGAAATCCTTGATCCCAATTTATTCCATATAAGCGAAGAATTAAGGCTAAAAAAAGGATAAAGGTAAGAAAAAATTGTTTTTTCATTGAAAATAAATTATACTAATTATACTAATTATAAATAATAAATCAAAAATCAAATATCAAATATCAAAATGACATAGCAAAAATGAATAAGAGCAAAGTAAAATATTTTTTATTTTTTTAATTTTTTCATATGGCTCTTTTTGATTTTTGATTTGTCATTTTGATTTTTTATATTTGATATTTAATATATTTATCATATGTTGCCCATTCTTTTTTCAATCGGTCCGGTAAAAATCTATACTTTTGGTGTCTTTTTGGTTTTGGCATTTTTTTGGGGATGTTTTTTTTTATGGAAAAATATCCGGTTAACTGCTTATAAGGAAGAAGAAGTTTTTGATATGGCATTTATTTCTCTCGCGTTTGGTATCTTTTTTAGCCGACTTTTTTATGTGGCTCTAAATTTTTCAGACTTTGGCGTTAGTCCTTTAAAATTTATCTTAATTAATGGTTATCCCGGTTTGTCTATTTATGGCTTTATTTTTGGTTTTTTATTCGGTTGCTTTACTATTTGTTATTTAAAAAAGATTGACTTTTTTTCTTTAGTTGATTACTTTGCTTCACCTGCTTTTTTAGCCTTAGGCTTTGGTAAGTTAGGCGCTTTTTTTTCTGGTACAGAAGTAGGAACAAAAACAAAAATTTTTTTGTCATTGAAATATTTTGGTTTTGATGGCACGCGCCATTTAACTGCTTTTTATGAAGCTTTATTATTTTTTTTCGGCTTTTATTTATGTTGGAAATTGCTCTTTGAAGTCAGAAAAGAACAACTTTTTCACGGATTTTTACTTCCTTTTTTTGCCTGGTATTTTTCTTTAGTTTATTTTCTATTTGACAAAATAAAAGAAAATCATTTATACTTTAAGACTAAAAGTTTTAATTATTGGTTGTCATTAATTTTGCTCTTGACAACTAGTCTATATTTTATCTATTATTTTAGAAGTCCAATTAAAAAATATGGCAAAAACTTTATCCAAACAATTTATTTTAAAGCAAGAAGCGCTTTTAAAAAAGCAAGAAGAAAAGATAAAAAAACAGATTGAAACATTGAGAAAAGAAGATCCTTTTGCTGATCCAGAACATGCCTCGGATAATGCAGCGGTTGATACTGACGTCCGTGAACAAGTAGGGCATGAGACAATTGAAGCTCAAGTAAAGGATTTAGAAAGGAAATTAACCGCTATTCAAACAGCAATTAAAAACATTGAGAAGAAAACTTATGGCATTTGTGAGCGATGTCATAAAAAAATTCCGTTAGCTCGCCTTAATTTAATACCCGAAGCTTCATATTGTGTCTCTTGTGAACAACGGTTGAGAAGCTAACTTTATTTTCTATATTACTTAGATATATAATTGATAATTATGAATGAAGTTAATATTTCTTTGGTTTTTAATCTGTTAATTTTTCTTCTATTTCCTTTTATTTTTGGAGTAATTTTTAAAAAATAAAACTTTCGCCTTTAGTCGGCTATATTTTAGGTGGTTTATTGCTAGGAAATTTGAATAATCAATTTATCAACAATGACCAGATAAACAATTTTGCTTATTTTGGGATAGTTCTTCTTTTGTTTGCGATTGGTTTGGAAATTAATTTTAACCGCCTTTTATCTTTCAAAAAAATAATTGTCGTAGCTGGTACTTTGCAGCTTCTTTTGTCGGCTTTTTTTTCAATGATTGTTGCCCTTATTTTTAATTTTTCATTGCTACAAAGTTTTTTAATTGGTATCTCCTGATCGTCATCTTCAACATCCTTGGTGGCTAAAATAATTGAAGAACGGGGAGAAGAGAATTCTTTTTTGGGAGAGATTGCTTTAGGGATTCTGATGTTTCAAGATTTTGCTTTTATCCCTTATATGATTATTTTTAATTCTTTAACTTTCGGTAATTTTTCTTTTTTTAATTTTGTTTTTCACCTATTAAAAAGCCTAATTTTTTCCTCTTTAATTATTGCTGTTTTATGGTATTTAGGGAATAAAATTACGCCAAAAGTTTTTGATAAAGTAGCAAAACTTTCGCGTGAGTTGCTTAATCTTTTCATTGTTGTTTTCATTTTTTTTATCAGTTTAATTTGTTTATGGCTAAAAATTCCTATTTTAGTTGGCGCCTTCATTGCTGGAATTTTAGTGGCTCAATCATTAGAACATTATCATGTTTTTTCTCAAATTCGCCCTCTACGTGATATTTTAGCCGTTGTTTTTTTCGTTTATATCGGTTTAAATATCAAAATTTTATCAGTAATTGAGTTTTTGCCCAGTATTTTTCTTTTTACTTTTTTAATTATTTTAGTTAAGGCACTGATTGTTATTTTTATCTTTTTGTTTATGCGTTTTCATTCAAAAATTTCTCTTTCTTTAGCTTTATTTCTTTTTCAGATAGATGAGGATGCTTTTATTTTAACCTCAATCGCTTATCTAAATCGAATTTTTTCCTACCAACAGTATCTTTTTATTATAACAAGCGTTCTTATAAGTTTAATTATTACCCCTTTTTTGATTAATAAGCGAGATGATATTTATAAAATGATTCGTATTTTTGCAAAAAAATATCTTCCCTTTATTGAAAATTTTATAAAATACCGGATAGATAGTAACATATCACCAATTGATATTCTTCCTTTAAAAAACCATGTTGTTTTGTGCGGTTACGGTCGAGTAGGGCGTCTGATTGGTCAATCACTTCTTTTAGCTAATATTCCTTTTGTGGCCATCGATTATGATTTAAGGACAGTAAGTAAAGGACAAAAGGAGGGAGTAAATATTATTTATGGTGACCCAACCGATTTTGATATTTTAGATTACGCCCAAATTGATGAGGCAGTGGCGTTAATTATTGCTATTCCGTACTTAAAAGATCAGGAGAAGGTTATTATTAATGCTCGAAAGCTAAATCCAAATATTTACATCATCGCTCGAGTTCATAACGAAGAAAATAAAAAAAGAATAAAAAGTTTAGGCGTTCAGGCGACTATCCAGCCCGAATTTGAAGCCGCCCTTTCTATCATCAAAAGAATATACTTCATGTGGCAGATTCCAAAGGAAGAAATCCGCAATAAAGTTCAGCAATTACAGATTAATTACGGTCTTGTTTAAAATTTAAAATGAAAAAAAATAAAAAAAAACCACATTTTTTTTATTGGCTTTTGTTAATATTGATTTTTTTTGCTTTTTTTTTATTCCATCAACTTAAAAACTCAATTCTCATTAAAAAAAGAGAAAGAATTAATCTAATCTTTTATTCTTCGACACCAACTTTCTATTCTTTATCAGCAGGAGAAATCAATTATTATTTAAAATTTGATCCTAATGCTTATTTGTTTATTCCCGGTGGATATGGTTATTATCGGATTGGTGGGATAGGCAAGTTGGTTGCATTGGAAAATAAACCAGAGCTTTTTAAAAGGATTTTTTCTCAGGCGACTGCCTCAATGGTTGACTTATATTTTTATCCAAAAGAGGTAAAAATATATTATGACGCTGCTCAAAAAGAGCCATTTCTTTACCCATCATTTAATCAAATATTTTTTTATTCAACAAATGGTAATTTAGTCGATCGATTAATCATTTTTATTTTTTTTGTAAAAACCGATAGAAAATTTTTTGAGGAAATTGAACCTATTTATCAATCTAACAAAAAAAACCAAAGGATCTATGACGATGAACAATTTTTTAAGATTAATCAAGGAATATTTTATAAAAAGGAATTCCGCGATCTTAAAAATAATGTTCAAATTTTATATCACCAGTCATATAAAACTGCTTGCAAAATCAGTCAAATTATTGAAGGGGAGGGGATAAGAGTGGTGGATATTGATTACCGAAATAAATCACCAAAAAATTGTGTTATAATTGAAGATAAAAAAAATCCCTCATTGACTTCCCAAGCTCTGATTAAATTTTTTAATTGCCAATTTAAAACCGAAAAAACCGAGATTTCTGATATAATTTTAATAATGGGTAATTTAGAAAAGGAATGGGAAATTACCACCGATTAAATATGAATTAAATTTTTTTATGGTGGCGATATTTATTGTTTTTTTTATCATCTCTTTTTTATTAGCTTGGCGTTCGATGAGGGATTTTCAAATGCCGGAGGAAATTAAGCGGATTATCTCCTCAAAAAGAATCAAAGGGACAATTATTTTTTTAAAGGACAAAATCATCTACTATAAAAATCATTCTTCTACCTCTTCCTCTTGAGTTTCTTTAGAAAAAGGCAAATATTCCTCTTTTTCCTCGGAAGCCAACATCTCAGCTAATTGCTCTAAATCAGCATCAGTCAATTCTAAGCTTTCTTCATCTTTTGAGTCATCAGTTTTTTCTGTCGACAAAATTTCCTCAGCTTTAATTCCAGTCAAATTAATTGGGAAGGGGAAATATTTAGCCACTTTTTTGCCCCTTTTCTCTTCTTTTAAAAATACAACCACACGGTTTAAGGCAGCTTCTTTTATATAGCCAGAAAATTCTGACCCAGATTTTATTAATATTAAAAGTCTTTTTGATAAATCATCAGGTAGATGGCCAATATAATCATTTTGTTGAGTTCTTATTTCTACTCTTCTTCTTCTAATTTTAAGTTTTACTTTTTCTCCTACACTTAGTTGGGCTAATGTATTTTTTTGTCCAAGATCAACTAAAGCGATACTTTTAGTGCGGCCAGGGATATCTAAAAAAAGATTGGGATCAAGATTAATAGGTTTTTCAGTAATTTTTTTTTGCTTTTTAGTCATAAGAATCTTTATTCGATTGAGATTCTCTAAAGCAGTATTATTATTGGGTTGGATTTTTAGGACTTTTTTATAATATCTTTGTGCCTCCTCAATTTTATTTAATTGAAGACAAGCAAAAGCCAATCTCAAATAGGCATCTAAATTTTTCTTATCGATCTTGATAATTTTTAAGTTAAGCTTAATTGCTTGTTTCCAATTTAAATTTAAAGCCTCCTCGACCGCTTGTTTTTCTAAATTACTGATTTCTTCCATGTTTTAAACAGTATATTTTAATTTTAAAAAAAGTCAAGTATAATAATAATGCAAAAATCAAAAGCAAAATGCAAAATGACATAGTAAAAATGAATAATGGACAAATTAAATATTTTTTTAAATTTTTTTATTTGTTTCTTTTTGAATTTTAATTTGTCATTTTAATATTTAATTTTTAATATTTGATTTTTAAAATATCATGTCTGGTCATTCTAAATGGGCGAATATTAAAAGACAAAAACAAGCCGCTGATCTTAAGCGAGGCGCTGCTTTCTCAAAACTATCGCGCCTAATTACAACTGCAGTAGTTGAAAGTGGTGGGATTATTGATCCGGAATATAACGTAAAGCTTCGTTTGGTAATTGAAAAAGCAAAACAAGCTAACATGCCAAAAGAAAACATCAAAAGAGCAATTGATAGGGGATTAGGGCCAGAGAAAGATCAGATAAAAGAGGTTATCTATGAAGCTTTTGCTCCTCAAGGTGTAGCATTGCTTATTTTAGCTACTACCGATAATCCCAATCGAACCCGTGGTCAAATAAGAGAAATTTTGGATAAAAATGGGGGAAAGTTGGCCAATCCTGGGGCGGTCAGTTATTTATTTATCCGTTGCGGCTTAATTATTTTTGATAAACAAAAAATTGAAGAAGAAAAAATATTTGAAATAGCGCAAAAATTAGATGCTTTAGATATTGAAGAAGATGAAAAATATTTTAATCTTTATATTCCATTTGAAAATATTGGTCGAGTTAATCAAATTTTGGAAGGAATAGCATTTGAGACAATTGAAATAGATTTTAAACCAAAAAGTCTGATAAAAATTGAAGACAAGCAAATAGCAGAGAAAATTCTTAATTTAGTTGATTTACTGGAAAAACAAGATGAAGTTCAAAAGGTTTTCGCTAATTTTGATATTCCCGATGAATTTTTAAAAAATTCATAAATTTTTTGTATTAATGGAAAAATTAACTTCTTTTTTAAAGAAAAAGATATTAAAAATAGAGAAGAGATTCCGTTTAGTAATCGGCGTTTTGCTTTCTACTTTAGTAATGCTTTTTTCTACCTTCTATTTTTTTGATAAGCTTTGGATATTTATCCCACTTTTAATTATTTCAAGCATATTTTCTGTCTATTTTGTCCTATTGGGTAAAATTGAAAAAGTTGGGTGGTTTGGCTTTTTTTTTATGCCCACTTTTTTAAGTATATCTTTTTATCTTTTTTATTTTTTATTTCCTGGCCGATGGTTAACCCGTTTTCCTTTTATTATCTTTTATGCCATTTCTTTTTATGCTAATCTTTTGATAACCAATATTTTTTTTGTGGGGGCGCAAAAAAATTTAGCCCTTTACCGAGCTGCTTTTTCAGTCAATTTCTTATATCAGACAATCATTGCTTTTTTTATTTTTAATGTTTTATTTTTTCTTCGGCAAAATTTTTTAATTAATATGTTATTTGTTGCTTTGATGGTGTTTTTATTAGCTCTTCATTTATTTTGGAGTATTAGAATAAAGATTTTTTTTGAAAAAGAAGTTGTTTTTTTTGCTTTTTTGTTAGCAATAATGGCTTCAGAAATCACTTTTTTGCTTTCTATTATTCCCATCAAGCCAACGATTACATCTTTATTTCTTACCTCATTTTATTATAGCCTGGCGGGTATGTTTTACCATTTGATTGATGAAAAATTATTTAAAGAAACAATAAGGGAATATTTAATAGTTTTAGGATTTGTGAGTATAATTACGCTTTTAACATTAAGTTGGTAATTAAAAAAAAGAAGAGAGAAAAGATAGGGAAGAGGGGAGAAGAAAAATTAAAAAACAAACCGTGTCAGACGCGGTAAAACCAAGTCTGACTTGGTAAAAAAGATACGGACGTGAATAAAAATATAGGATGTAAATAAAAAACTATAGGATATTTAAAAGTGTAAAAAATAGTTATTTGTAGAGACACGCCATGGCGTGTCTCTACACAAGATAAACCCAGGTTAAAAATTAATACTCAGCTTATTACTACAATCCAAATTTATCTATATACACTTTATTGTCATCCCGACTAAGTCGGGATCTATATAATCATACCTTAATTACATTAGAATAAATAAGGTAAAATCTTATAGATTCCTGAACAAGTCAGGAATGACATAAATTTGTAAATTCAAGTATAAAGGGTATATCACTCTTTGTGGATAACTGATAAAAGTCAAGGCTAAAATTATTTTTTAGTTTGTTATAACAATCTAAATTTAAATATACTTCCGGCAGTATCAAAGAATAATTTGGCCTTGATTTTTAATGTTTAGATTATTTTAACAATCTAAATTGAATAAAAAATGGGTGCTTAGAAAGTTAAAAACAGCCTCAAAAATTAGATTATGGATTCTTATATTGCTCTAAATTAAACAGATATTTATTGACCAATCTTTCACATTTAGCCTCGAAAATATCAATTTAGATTAATAAAACAATCTAAATTAAATCATATTAAAGAAAAGGATTTATTTTGTCGGAGAAGAAGTTAATTTTGTTTATTTATGAAAAATTACTGAGAAATTAAAGAAGAAAAAAATAGAAATAATTAAAGAAATAAGATAAGAAGCAAAAGATCTCCCTCTTTTTAATGGATAGATATTCAAATTGACAATTATATAGATCCCGACTGAGTCGGGATGACAGTTATATGAATAGATATTGTAGAGGGTAAAGGTGTATATAACGTCGTAAATTGTATCTTTTACGATGTTAAGAAGGGTTTGCGAGAGGGGAGGCGTTTTATTTTTCTATCGCGCCAAATTTTAATTTTTGTCAAAAATTTTTTTAATTAATTTTTTTATTATTTTTTAAAAATTTTCTTATTCTTCTCTTTGGTTGCCTTTGGTCTTTTTGGCTTAATTTTGCCGGTCTTCCCTACCGGTAAAATTGAGTTTTAGGTTGTTACAAAAATCTAAATTACTCCTCTACTCTAGTTCATTTAGTGGTAGGTGAGTGAGATAAAATTAAAAATAAGGTAAAACCAAGTCAGACTCGGTAAAAATTTTATAGATTCCTGGTCAAGCCTAATCCTTCGATTTGGAGGACAGGCTTGTTTCGGCATCCTGTTGAGATTTTGATGTCATCCCGACAGTGGAGATCTCAAGGGGATCCCGAAACAAGTTCGGGATGACATAAAGGATGACATAAAGATGACATAAAATTGTAAATTTACAAAAAAGTAATGCTATCGATTTTAATTACCAGCATACTTTTACCACAATTAATGACATAGAACCGACAGAAAGTTGCAAACCTGAGTGAGTTGGGTATATACTTTAATTTTATGAATAAACGATTAATTTTGGCTTTTATTTTAGGTTTTATTTTGGCTTTGGTTTTTTTTCGTTTTATTAAAAAAGAAAAGACAAAAACAATCAATAATGTCAGTAATCACTTAAAAATTGAAGCGCCTTATTATGAAAAAAAAGTTTTTAAACTACCTAAAGAGTTAGAAAATAAAGCCACTGTTTCTGCCACTTTAAAAATCCCAATTATTATGTATCATTATGTTGAGTATGTGAAAGATATTGAGGACTTGGTTAAAAAAAGACTTGATATTAATCCTGATTTATTTGAAGGTCATTTAAAAGCATTAAAAGAAGCATCTTATAAAACCTATTTTGTCAAAGAAATTCCTGATATTTTAGAAGGCAAGATTGAATATTCGAGTCATTCGGCGGTTTTGACTTTTGATGATGGTTACAAAGATTTTTATACGGTTGTTTTTCCGCTTTTGAAAAAATACCAAATGAAGGCAACCATTTATATCATCGTCAATTTTATTGGCAGGCGTGGGTTTATGAATGAGAAAGAGATTAAAGAAGTTTTGGATAGCGGATTGGTTGAGCTTGGGTCGCATACACTTGATCATTTGTATTTAAAACTTACCCCAGAAAGTACTGCTAGAAAACAAATTTTTGAGAGTAAAAAAATTCTTGAAGAAAAGTTTAAAGTAAAAATTGAGACCTTTGCCTATCCATATGGGGCTTTTTCTAAAAAAACCGTTGATTTAGTCAAAGAAGCTGGATATAAAGCAGCGGTTTCGGTTATCCCTTCAATGATTCAGTCCAAG
>Ga0123519_10006990_pt1 | contig 17601 bp, 12 predicted proteins | sample YelNatPaOPRAMG02_FD_87396 | JGI IMG/M metagenome (GOLD analysis project Ga0123519, IMG submission 87396) | Hot spring microbial communities from Yellowstone National Park - Yellowstone National Park OP-RAMG-02 (version 2) | ecosystem: Environmental > Aquatic > Thermal springs > Hot (42-90C) ... | reverse complement strand
CACACTTCGACTGCCGCTCAGTGTGACATTGAAAAATTGTCACATTTCGACAAGCTCAATGTGACAAAAAGATTTTAAACTCAATGTCAGCCTGAGTTTAATCGAAGGCTGACGAAAAGCTTCTCAGAATTTTGTAAGTGTCTATTAGTCACACTTCGACTATCGCTCAGTGTGACAAAGAGCTTACATTTTTCAAATATTTCTTAAACCAATTCAATCCTCTCGTCAGCATATTGAAGTAATGTTGCGGTTCATTTCTAATGCCGTGTCCTTCTCGTGGATAAACAACAAACTCAACAGTTCTTCCTAAAATTTTCAGTGCCTGATACATTTCTTGAGAGTTAGCCAGATTTGTGTATTGATCTTGATCTCCTTGAAGAATTAGAACTGGTGTGGTAATTTTTTGAACATAAAATGCAGGAGAACGATTTACCCACAAATGGTTCATATCAATTGGTTTTTCCCAGTAGTAATAACCAAAATACATTTTCTCAAAGACTGGTTGCCAAGAATTTGAAAAGTCAGTAAAGAAGCTAAAAATTCCATACATTGAAACAGCAGCTGAGAAACGATTCGTTTGCGAAATAATCCAGTTTGTCATATATCCGCCGTAACTTCCACCAATCACACCCATTTTAGTTGAATCAACAAAACCCATTTTAATTACTTCATCGACTGATTGCATTGCATCCTGATAATCTCCACCACCTAAATCGTACCGATTTGATCGACCAAATTCATCTGAGTATCCAGCACTACCTCTCACATTTGGTGCGACAACAACAAAACCTTCATTTGCATAAACTTGCATTGGATAACTCTGTAAAAATGTTTTCTTGAATGCGCTGTAAGGTCCACCGTGAACACACAAAATCAATGGATATTTTTTTGATGGATCAAAATCGACTGGTTTAATCAACATACTTTCAATTGTGAATTTTTTATCATAAGACTTGAAAGAATAGATCTCAGCTGGACTTATTTTGAATTTCTTGATTTGATCTGAAAAATTAGTCAGAAGTTCAACCTTGTTATTCAAAAGTTTACCTATTTCTTTTAACAATCTTTCATTTTCATAGATAAAAAATAATTCACCACTTTGATTAATCTGTAGATTACTCAAGACAGAACCATCGTCAATAAGTTTTTTAATCAAATTTTTCTTTACATCAATTTGATAAACAGGCGTGGTGTATCCTTCGTTGACAAGCGCAAAGATGATCAAATCTTTTGGATGCCAGACATAACTCAGAATTGAAAGGTTGAAATTCTTTGTAAAATTAATCCTTGAATTATTCTGAAGGTCAAGCAGTTCAATATCAGTTTCGGCATATTCAATATCTGGCACTGTTTGAGTTATAAATGAAAGATATTTCTCATCTGGAGAAGTTTGTGGTTCTGTCTCTGGACCTTCAAAATTTGTTAGTTGAGTCGCCACACCATCTAAAGTTAATTTGAAAATATCATGCTTCTGTTCATCGTTATACTCACCTGTGTAATTTGTCTGATAAAGAAGAAAATTCCCTTTAGATGAAAATCTGATATTGCTAACTCCTGCATCACCTTTAAATATTTTCTTCAATTCTTTTTTGGAAAAATCATAAAGCCAGATCTCCTTTCGTGGATTTTCTTTTGGATATACTATTTCATCATTCATTGTTTTTTCTTTCTCGCTTAAAAATTTTTGTAAGCTATCGGGAATTTCTTCATCAGAAAGTAAAGCCAGATATCTACCATCCTTTGAAAAAGTGAATTCATCAACTCCATTTGGCAAACGGATAAAGTGTTCGGCTTCACCACCATCAATTGAAATTCTCCAAAGTTGTTTTTCGCCCTTTACAACTTTTCCATCTTCAGATTGAAATTCCCGAGACGAAACAAAGTAAATGTATTTTCCATCTGGAGAAAAAGAGAAATTTCCAATTCCAGACTTATGAGTTGTTAATTGTTTGATTTCTTTTGTTCTATTATTCAAAAGGTAAAGCTGACTCACCCATTTTGCGTTATCAAAATCTGGTTTTCGAATATTAAATGCTGTGTAGTTTCCGTCACTTGAAATTGAAATTGATGATGGATACTCGAGTGTAAATTGTTCTTCAAGTGTAAATTTCTGTTGACCTGTTAAAAGATGAAATGTGAAAAGGACAAGCAAAATGATTCTGTACATTTTTTCTTCTCCAAAAATTTTTCGTTTAATTTAATTAATGCGGACGAATTATTTAAACTCTCTTTTTCATTCAATCATTTGTCAATTATTTATTGAAGAGCTTAGATTTTATGGGTAATTTTGTAAAAATTTTGAGGAGATATTAAACACTATGGCAAAACTAATTCTATTGAGACACGGTGAATCGCAATGGAATCTTGAGAATCGTTTCACTGGCTGGGTTGATGTTCCTTTAAGTCCAAAAGGTGAAGAAGAAGCCCGTAAAGCCGGTGAAAAATTAAAAAATATTCAAATCGATAAACGATATACTTCTGTTCTCAAGCGAGCGATTGATACTGACCGAATTGCAATGGAAGTCGCCGGTAAACTGGATGTTCCTGTAGAACGAGATAAAGCACTTAATGAAAGACATTATGGTGCACTTCAGGGACTTAATAAAGAAGAAACAGCTCAGAAATATGGTAAAGAACAGGTTCATCTCTGGAGACGAAGTTATGATATCGCTCCTCCAAAAGATGTAACTCCACTTAATCCAGACGGAATAAGCGAAAGTCTGAAAGATACAGCTGATCGTGTAATTCCATATTTTCTGAATAAAATTAAACCGGATCTTGATGCAGGATTAAATGTTCTTGTAACAGCTCATGGTAATTCACTTCGAGCTTTGGTAATGTATCTTGATGGGCTAACAAAAGAAGAAGTTCTTGAGCTAAACATTCCAACTGGAGTTCCTATTGTTTATGAATTTGAAAATGGGAAAATTGTAAATAAATATTATTTAGAATGATCAGAAAAAATTTCATACATAAAATTCTCTCAGAAGTTGAACTCGAAAAAATTTCTGAAGAGATAAGCATACAGGAACAAAGAACATCCGGCGAACTCAAAGTTTCTATTAAGAAACGAAGAAACTTTTTCGAAAGAAAGAAAAATATTCGAGAACTTGCAATCAGAGAATTCCACCGTCTTGGTATGACAAATACCAGAGATAGAAGTGGAATTCTCTTCTTTTTATTATTGAATGATCGTGAATTCTACATTCTTCCAGATAAAGGCATCTCTGAAAAAATTCCTCAATCATTTTGGGATGAACTCGCTAAAGAAGCAGAAAATTCGTTTCGTGAGAAAAACTTTTTTGAAGGAATATTAAAAGTAATTAGAAAATGTGGTGATGTTTTAGCAGAACATTTTCCACGCAAACCTGATGATGTTGATGAATTAAGTAATAAAGTTGAAATAATCTAAATTATAGCTCACCTGAAAAAAATCAAGAGAAAATTGCTTTCATTACAATTGTTTCTTTTTCTTTCAAAGCAACCAAATTTTAATTCGATTAATTTTTTGATCCAAGAATTTTCTTCAAATCATTTTCATTTACTTTCAACAGACCGTTTTTCACAATTCTTTTAGTCAATTCAATCCAATTTTTGTCTCTTTTAAAAACATATTGAAACTTAGGCAACGCTTCATCAAGTTTTCCGTTATTCGCTAAAGTGACAGCAACCCAGTATTTAATCTCAAGATTTTTTGGTAAAATTTTTTCGGCACTTCCATACTCTTCGAATGCTTTTTTATCATCACCTTTTTCCATTGCAAGATCGCCATTGTTCATATGCTCATACGCACGAAAGACTTTCAATAATCTTTCAATTTCTTCTACTGGCTTTTGATGATCTTCGACTCTCAAATCAATCAATCTATCTTCCCAAATTTTACCAGTTGATTTTCCACGAACCACAAGTAATGCTGCCGATTGTTTCCCTCGGATGTCTCCACCTTCTCTCTCTGCTGCTTTCAATGCTTCGACAAGTCTTTCAGCGAGTGGACCTTTGGATTTTTCAAAAGCTTCAGCCATTGCGTTAACCACTCGATCAGTGAGCATCATATTTGCCTGAACAGAATAATTTTTACCAATGCGATGAGAAGCATATTCGATACAAGATTTTCCAGTGTAAGCGGCAACATTTCCATTTGCATCTATAATTGCAAGTTGACGAAAATCTCTCCCTTCATCTTTGGAAATTAATTCATCTAAAACTTCCTGAGCAGTCTTGCCTTCTTTTAATAATCGAAGTCCTTCTGGACCAAAAGAAACATTTACAAAAGATTGAGTTGCAATTGCACCGACTCCAGCTTCTGCCCACGAAACAATTGAACCTACAGAGAACCAATGTGATTGAACCGCAACTCCCATCTCTCCTGTCACTTCATCCCGTGCAACAATTGAATAAGTATGAGCAAAAGGTTGATTGAAGTTGAAAAATTGTGCGTTCAGGAACCCACTGATGAAGAAACTCAAGAAAAGAATCATTTTGAATTTCATAGTTAATCCTCCTTAATGAATTTTAGTTTGTTGAGTTGAGATTAAAATTGAAATCATTCTTTCATTAAAATTGTGAGCCCAAAATTTACTCGGATTCAAATTTCACAATTGAATGAACATTGTATTTACTTAATTTTTCTCTTCCCTTTAAGAAGCTCAATTCTACAAGAAATAAAATTCCTGAAATCTCACCACCAAGTTTTTCAACCATTTTGCAAACTGCTTCAACTGTTCCACCAGTCGCAAGAAGATCATCGTGAATTAAAATTTTCTCGCCAGGCTCAATTGCATCTTTGTGAATTTCGAGTGTATCTGTTCCATACTCGAGTGAATAACTTTCACTGATTTTTTCTGCGGGAAGTTTGCCAGGTTTTCTAACAGGCACAAATCCAGCATTTAATTTATGTGCAAGCAACGAACCAAAAATAAATCCACGCGACTCTATCGCTACAACTTTATCAATCTTTAGATCCGAAACTTTTGAATACAATTGTTCGAGAGCTTCATTTAGAGCAACCTTATCTTTTAGAAGAGTTGTTATATCAATAAAATTAATTCCTTGTTTGGGAAAATCTGGAACAATTCGAAAGTAATTCTTTAGATCCATAATATCCTCACTATTTTTGACAGAAATTTTTTATGAACTGATCGAGCGATAAGCAATTTACAATATCTTTCTTCTCAAGTCCACCTTTTATTGCCATATCAATTCCGTATTTCACAAACTCCATATCATCAAATGAATGAGCATCTGGTGAGATTGTGATTTTTATCCCTTTTGAAATTGCTTTTTGATGATATTCCCAGTCAAGATCAAGTCTATGAGGATTACAGTTCAACTCAATTGATTTTCCTTCGTTTGCTGCGACATTTATTATTTCATCAAGATTTAATGGATATCCATCTCTTGAAAGCAACAATCTACCAGTTGGATGACCAAGAATTTTTACATATTTATTTTTCAATGCTTTTGAAATTCTTTTAGTCATCTCAGCTTCCGTCATTTTGAATTTTGAATGAACAGAAGCAATTACACAATCAAATTTTGCAAGAATTGAATCATCAAAATCGAGAGAACCATCTGGCAAAATATCACACTCAATACCTTTTAAGATTTTTACTTTTTTTGATTTAGAATTTATTTCATCTATTTCTTCCCATTGTTCTTTAAGTCGTCCTTCATCAAGTCCATTTGCGTAAAATGCTGACTTAGAATGATCACATAATAAAACATATTCATAGTTTTTCTTTTCAGCATAATCAAGAATTTCTTTAATTGTATTTGATCCATCAGAATAATTTGAGTGAATGTGAATTAAACCTTTTAAATCGTTCAACGACGGAAAATCATAAGACCTTAACTCAAGATTTTCATTCTCTCTTGCCTGTGGTGGAATGAATGGAAGACCAAGTTGATCAAAGATTTCTTCTTCGCTCTTAAATTCTTTTGTCCTTAGGGAATTGAATTTTATTCGTTTCAAAAAACTTTCTGGTCCTGTTGTTTTTAACAAATCGTAATAAAATTTCTTTTCATCTGAAAAAATGAAATTGATTTCAGCATCATTAAAAATTCCAGAATAGATATTTTCATTAAGGGCTTTAAGAGAAAATTTATCTATCAATTTCTTCTGTGCAAAGTTATTCTCAAAAAGAATTTCAATTTTTGAAATAACGCGTGATCTTAATCTTAAACTTCCAGTAGGGCTGAATTTATCTTTGAAAATCTTTTTCAAATCCTGTGCGATTTCATCGTAAATAAAATCAGCGTGATGAAGGAGTAATTTTCCTTTTGTGGTTTTTAGTTTGTTAATGTTTTCGAGAATTGAATTCTGTGTCTTTTCACCAAATCCTGGAATTTTAAGGAGCTTATTTTCAATACAAGCTTGTTCAAGTTCTTCAATTGAAGAAATGTTTAATTCATCATAAAGTTTTTTGATTTTTTTTGCACCCAACCCACGAATCCTTGTTAAGCTATAAATTTCTGGTGGGAATTCTGATCTCAATTCATTCAAAAGCGAAGATTCATTCTTCTCGTGAATTTCTTTCAAGATACTTTGAATTGTTTTGCCCACACCTTTTGTGTTTTGAATAATTTCTTTTTCAAAAGCCTCATCTAATGATACATCAAATCGGGAAAGATTTCGAATTGCACTATTAAATGCATTGATCTTAAAAACATTCTCTCCTTTCAATTCAAGGTAAAAGACGATTTCCTCTAAAATCTCGAGTGCTTCTTTAAGTTGCATAGCTTAGAACCATAATTGTTACAAATAAAGTTACGCAAAATCCATATATCATTCCAGATAAAACTTCCTTAGTTGTATGAACTTTCAATTCAAGTCTCGACCATATTACAGCAATCATTATCAAAAGAATTATTGTTGCAACAATCGGATTGATGAATAAAAGCAACATTGCGGTCCCAGCTGGAGTCATTGAATGAATAGAAATTTTGAAATTCTTATTTATGAGTAAAACTCCAAATGTGCTTATCGAATAATTCAAAAAATAAATTTGAACGAAAATGTTTAAGTTCAACAAAACCGAGAGTATATAGGAAATTGAAAACAATAAAATACCAAAACGATAGACATCTGTTCTTTCTTCTTTAATTACGGCATCACGATTTATAATTTCTCCTTTCTTTCTTTTGTAGATAAAAAATATAATCGGTAAGAAAACGGTGGAGAAAGACATCAGTAAAAAAATTGTTAAAAATTCACTTTTATCTTTTGCAAAATTTATTGGAAGGTAGATACTCATAAAGAAAGAGAAAGTCGGTGGAATAAAAATATCAGAAATTAAACGAGCAATTTTCCAGTTGATCAATTTAATCAATAAATTTTTTCTGTTTGATATTTTTTCTCGTTTTCGAGATAACGATAAATGTGTTCAACAACTTCATTAAATGTATAATATTGCATCAGTTCAGATCGAAGTTTTGCTGAATTGTAAAATCCTTTCAAATAACCTGAATAATGTTTTCGAAATTCGATTACGCCAGTCCTTTCTCCTTTTAATTCAACTGAAAGCTTGAGATGATCAATTAAAATTTTTACTCTTTCCTCGAGAGAAATTTCTTCGTAAAAACCGTTGGATAAAAATTGTTTTGTCTGCTTAAAGATAAATGGATTATTAATCGCACCTCGAGCAATCATTACACCATCACAGCTTGTTTCTTCGAAAGCTCTTTTTGCGTCTTCTGGCGTCATCACTCCACCGTTCAAAATTACAGGAATTGAAACAGCTTCTTTAACTTTTGGAATCCATGACCAATCTGGTTCACCTTTGTGTGCTTGTGATCTTGTTCGACAATGAACAGTGATCATCTTAACTCCACAATCTTCAACTAATTTTGCAACTTCAACAATTTTAATTGAATCAAAATCCCATCCGAGTCTTGTTTTCAGAGTAACTGGTTTGTTCACAGCATTAACAATTCCTCTAACAATTTTTTCGAGATAATCAAGATCTTTGAGAAGAGCTGAACCTGCACCATGTCCAGTTACATTTTTTACCCAGCAACCAGCATTAATATCAATTACATCTGGATTTTCTTCTTCAGCAATTTTTGCAGCATCGATCATCGCCTGAATGTCCGATCCATAAATTTGAATTCCAGCTGGCCTTTCTTCATCAAAGAGTTTTAATTTTTTTCGTGTCTTTTCATTACCTCGCCTTAATCCTTCAGAGTTAACAAATTCAGTGAAGACAAAATCAGCACCCAATCTCTTGCAAATGATTCGGAAAGATGGATCGGTTACATCCTCCATTGGTGCAAGCAATAAAGGTTTTTCTAATTCGATATTACCTAATTTGAACGCCATACTTCTCAATTATTTCTGATTTATTCAATCCAATTTTTCTAAAATTTTCAACTGCAAGATACAAAGATAAAATTGTGAAAATACTCGCTGTCCAGAATGGGAATTGATATCCAAGCACATTAAACGCAAATCCACCCCAGACAGGTCCCAGAACCCTTCCTAATGAACCCATTGATTGATTGACACCAAGAACTTCACCCTGTTTTTCTGGTGAAGTTAATTTTGAAATCAAACTCAAAATTGTTGGATTAATAAACGCAAGTCCAATTGACATTAAAATAATAAACAACCAGATCAGGAAAACATTTGAAATTGAAAGTGGAATAAAAGCAAGTCCAGATGCAAGTAAAATAATCCCACTTAAAAGCAATCTTTTTTCACCAAAGATTTTAGTTAACTTCCCAATTAAATATCCTTGAAAAATTACACCAATTATTCCAATCACAGCATAAACATAACCAATCTCTCGATCAGTAAAATGTAGATAACGATAAGCAAAAATTGGAATTACACCATAAGTATTAGCAATTGAAAAAGTGATTATAAAAAATATGAGACTAAATTTCCCAACGAAATTTCCTGAAAAGATGTGACTGTATCTCGATAACCTTAGAGATTTTGTAAAGTCTTGAGATTCGAAAGTTAATGTCGATTTTGTCTTCAATGATTCTTGCAAGAAAAATTGAGTTAGAATAAACGCAAGTAGTGAGAAACCAGAAGCAGATAAATTTGGAACAATGTAACCATAACTTGCAAGGATTCCACCAATGAATGGACCGAGCACAAATCCAAGTCCAAATGCAGTTCCAATAATTCCCATTCCTTTTGTTCTTTCGGATTTATCAGTCACATCAGCAATATATGCTTGAGCTGCTGAAATACTTCCACCACCAATTCCAGCAATTGATCTCGATAATAGTGCAATCCAATAATTTGGAGCAAAGGCAAAAATCAGATAACTTATTGAAGAAATAATTAATGCAAAAGAGATTACTGGTTTCCTTCCAATTCGATCACTGATTCTTCCAAGAACTGGCGAAAACAAAAATTGAAAGAATGAGAACGAAGCTATTAAAATACCGATCTGAAATTCATTAGCTCCAAAGTGAGTCTCGCTGTATCTTGGTAAAATTGGAATTATTATTCCAAAGCCAATCAAGTCAATTAGAACAACAAGAAAAATGATCGCAATACTGGAAAACCCTTTTTTCAACTTTCCTCCACAACTTTTGTATTTATCACCTTAGGTTTGTTTTCAAAACTAACATTAGTGGTTTTCTGAAACAATGCATTAAAATCTTCTGATGGGAATAGAACTTTAAAATCTTCTTCAGAGAAGAAGACCTGGAATCGAGAAACATATTCTTCAAGTTTTTTCAGATAATATTCGCGATTAACATTTGGAAAATTTGGATTATAAAAATCGACAAGCTCGCAATTTTCAAATACTTTTACATCTGGATCGTCACCAGTGATGTAATAAGTTATTTTCATTCCTGGATAAAATTTATTTCCATAATATTTGTAAGCAAGTTCATAAGCAGCACTTTTTTGTCGCTTTCCACTATTCACTGCTTGTTCATATTCTTCATAAGTATCGTGCAGAATCTCTGTTCTGGCTAAATCGTTTATGTCAATTTTAAGATTTACAATATCGGATCTTAATTCGTGATAGATTTTGGGGATCATCTCAAGTTTATCAGTTAAAATTAACTCAATGCACTCTCGCATAAAATTCAAAGCAAAATTTTCAAAGCTTCTGGAAATCAACGCACTTCCTTTGATGATCAATTTATTATCATAAGTGAGTAAAGCATAATTTTTCTTTTTATAACTCAATATCCGAGCATATCTTCCACCATATGAAAGATTGATTCCCTCTGGGATAGTTTCATTGATCTCTTCAACTAATTTCCGTTCCTCTTCTTCTGTTAATTTTTTTTGTGGAGCTAAGTACAAGCCATCGGTATCAACTTCTATGACCGTGCATCCTCTTTCCTGAAATTCTGAAATTAATTTCTTTAATAATTCCTGACCACTTTTTGTAACCTGATTTGCTTTTTGGTAATCATTGAATAACGCTTTGAAGTAACCAAGATAACCATAAAACGAATTAATCAAGATTTTGTAAGATAACTGCATTGAATCATAATATCGTTTTAATTTCAAATCATCAGTTTTTTCTTTCAATTTTTTAAGTTTCAATCTTTCATTTGTGAGGATTGTAATGAGTTTAAGAAAAACACCAAGTTTGTCCGAAGCTGGATTAATTTTATGTGAAATTATAATTGATGGATAAAGAGACTCAACATCAGCATGAATTATATTTTCAAAAACTCCACGATAAAAGACATTAGTATATCCACCTGAAATTGGTTGTACAGACTGAGATATAGGCAAAGAATATCTCCTTCTCAAATATTCTCTTACCATCATTAATTCAATTTTTAAGGAAACTCCTGTTCGAATTATTTGAATCAAATTCATCGGTACAAAATGAGCTTGATAGAAATATGGAGGCAATAAAATTTCTGAGAGCTGGAGAATTTCCTTTAAATCATTTTCAATTTTGTGAACAATCACACTGTGGTCTTTTTCATTTTCAACAAAGTTGACAACTTCCCTGTCATCCATTGCGAATTCAAATGTTTCCTTTATCCCGAAATATTTCATTATGTTAGGTTGAGAATAATCTTCTACTTCCCGTTTAATCGTATCGGAGTGAGAAATCATTTGAAGCAAATCGATAAAATGTCTTCCAGAAACAATTACATCTGGAATTTGTTTAGTCCCAACCTGAACTTTGTTGTTCAAATCAATCAAAGGCTCTGTATTATCTCTACCAATTGAGAAATTAATTCTGTGAAGAATGTATCTTGCCGAAAGGAGTGCAATCTCTTCTGTTGAATTAAAACCAATTAATAAATCCGGATTCTTGCTCTGAATTATCTCAACGAGTTTAATTAATAAATCTCTTTCTATGATTTTGTTTGACTTTTGATAATGAATTTCAACTTCACCTTTGTTGTCAGCAATTCCAAAAGCAAACAATTGATCTTTATATCTCGATTTAGAATTCTCACCTGTGATAATTACTGCTTTGATTGCCAAAATATTTACATCTTCGAATTTCAATCCTTTAAAAAGCGTTTCACCGCTTTGAAGCAAAAATTGAGTAATAGGCTCAAATCTCGTGTAGATTTCTTTCAAATCATTAAAAGAAGTCTTTTGATAATTTAATTGTCTGGCTATGTTCCTTAAGGCTCTATACATATCAGACCAGCTTTCAAAAGCATAGATGTATTTGTAATAACCATCACCTTCAAGTCGTTTTTTCCAGAATTTGCTGTCAAAAGTTTGAAGGAAGGAATCACTTGACGCAAAGAAAAAAGGATAGAATTTTTTATCAACATAGTTAACACTTTCACCATCTCTAATGTATAATCTCATTTTATCTGATGAGATTTGTTGAATGGCTACAATTTTTTGAGTTTCACCAAATCCATATAGAATTTTTTCATTTTCTGTCATATTCAATCACACCTTACCATTACAAAATAAAAAAATTTAAGAGATGTTGAAATTAGTAAAGCGAAAATCCAAAGATGATTTCTGAGATGAATTTTGAATTAGAAAAAGATTGTTTCACTTCGTTCGCAATGACCGACAAGAGAAACTTCACTTCGTTCGCAATGACGATATTTGTAAGAGTCATTGCGAGCGACAAAGTCACAAAGCAATCTCTGACAAAGTGAATGTTTAATTATGAATTATGAATTTTGAATTAAAGAAAGATTGCCTCACTTCGTTCGCAATGATTGATATTTGATTAGACAAAAATCTTTTATAAAAACAAAAGAGTTGCCCATATAAAATGGACAACTCTTTTAAGTCTAAACATCAGAATTTTATAAGCTCAGCTCAATTCCACCAAAGAAATTTCTTTCAGCGCCTGGGAAAAACTCATTTCCAATTCCATAAGTCGCATATAATCGATTAAACAAATTATTTACTCTTCCAAACAAAGTTACTTTTCCTAAATAAGGTACATCGAATTTATATCTTGCATCGAAATTTACAACAAAATAATCTGGCACAACATTGTCTTTATAACTAACCATCTTTGGATATTGCGATAAAAGTTCTGGCAGTTTCTCATCAAAATTATCAGTGAATTGTTTGCCCACATAATTTGCAGATAAACTTGCAAAGATTACATCGTTATCATAACTCAGTCTGATATTTCCAATTAACTCAGGTGAATTTGGAATTCTGAATCCAGAAAGATCAATCTGTGCAACTTTCTTTTGATTTGTAATTGGATCACGATATTTCATATAGACAAAACCTTTGTTAACTATATTTTTCATATAAGAGAAATTCACATTTACAAAAACATTCTGAATCGGTCTCAGTTCACCTGAAAACTCAATTCCAGTGTGAGTGGTTCTATCTGCATTACCAGTTTTTGGTTGACCGAATCTATCAACCATTCCACGCTTAATGATTTCATCTCTAAAGTACATATAGAAGAGATTCAAATTGAATGAATAAATCTCTGATTTTTGAGCAAATCCAAATTCAACATTTGTAAGATTTTCATTTTTAACAAGTGGTTTCGAAAAATCATATTTCCCATTTGCATCTACTTCAAATTGAGGAACTTCTCCACCGCTTGATTCGGCAGCATCATAATAATTTTTCAATCTCGGTTCTCTTGAAACATTTGCGATATATCCATAAAAACTAGTATTTGGATTTAAGTCAAAAACAAAACCAACTTTAGGATTGACGAAAAAGTTATTAATTGTAAAGTCAGTTCCAATAAATTTCTCATCGTATAAACGAGTTCTATTAAAAACAAACTGACTCTCTAAATTAAATTTCAAATTACTCAGCACATTTCTCTGATAAAAAATAAATCCACCAATTACATCTTTTGCACCTTTATATTCATAATATCTCCAAGTTTGATCTGGACCTACTGGCAATCCCTGAGCATACCAGACACTTCCCCAGTGCAATGAACGATGTCTTCGTAATTCTAAACCAAAAATGAAATCACCTATAGAAGAATTCCACTGCAATCTTGGAATCCAACCATATTGAGTATTATCAACATAAGCTCGAATTAATGCATTGGAAAGATTTGGTGTTGAAGTGAAACCATTATCATAGGTCATTCTAAAGTAACTTGTATCAGCCCAAGAACCATCATAATCAAAAAATCCTTTACCCCAATAAGCAAAAAGAGCACTATTGAATTTTAAATTTTCCGATAGCTTAATTTCACTCAATAATTCAAGATGCGGTTGATTGAAATTTTCAATCTCATTAACTCTTCTCGGAGTTACATAAGTATATTGACCATTATCATCTTCCCAATAAGAAAAATTCTTCTTTCGTTCAACTTTATTATAAATCGCCCATTTTGGTAATCCTGTGTAAGCAAGTCCATCGGCAATTGGTGCGCCGAAAAAGTTTAATTGATTTGTTGCATTTTCATCATATCTAATAAAGCTCACAAAATAACTAAAGAAATCGACCCAGGAATTTTCACGATAACCTGATGAATTAACTTTTGTGACTCGTGCATACATTGCGTAATTATCAACCAAACCTGAATTGAAAGATATCATCAACTTTCGTGTATTGAATGAACCAAAACCCGATTTAATTCTTATCTCTCTTTTCTGAGTAAATGGTGAAGTGATGATATTTATCGATCCACCAATTGCTGGTGCGCCAATCAAGTTACTGCTTACACCTCTTTGAATTTGAATATTGTTTACATCTTCAAGTAAATCAGGGAAATCAATCCAGTAAACATTATGGTCTTCTGGATCATTCTGTGGAATTCCATTGATGGTAACTGAAATTCTTCTCTGATCAAATCCACGGATGCTTAAATAATTGTATCCGAGTCCATTCCCGTTTTCTGAATAACTTATTACAGATGGAAACTCTGAAAGAAATTGTGGGAAATCCTGAATTGTGAATTTCTTTTCAATTTCTGGTTTTGAAACATTGCTGTAAGTAATTGGAAGTAATCTTTCTCTTCCAACTGAAGATGTGACCAAAATAGTTTGAGAAGATAAAATGTCTGGTTCAAGATAAAATCTGTGGGTTTTATTCAAATCATCTTTGGTGAAAATCCTGGAATAAGTTTTATAACCGACATAAGAAATTTTTAATTGAAATTTTTCTGGTAAAGAAATTTTTTTCAAATCAACTGAAAAGTAACCATTTTTATCAGTTGCTTCTCCGACTTTTAATTCGGGTAAATAAACATTTGCATATTCCAGTGGTTTGAAAGTGGCTTTATCATACACATAACCACTGATTGATTGAGAAAAAAGTATGATTGGGAAAATAAGAAAGGCGAGAATGTAATTTAGGCGTTTCATTTTATCCTCCTTTAATTTTTGGTTACCGATTTTTTATTTTAACGGTCACCTCCAATTAAAGGAGGCGACCGTTTCCCTACGCTGGCATTACCCAGATCAGGTTCAGGGGTATAATCTCAGCCTATAAGTCAGATGACTTATAAGCACCCCCAACGGTCTGAAGCTGTCAGCTTTTCAATTAACGACTTGTTACTAAGAGTTTTTGTCCAACTCTAATTTTGTTGTTACGAATATTATTAATTCTCTTTAATTCCGCAACACTCATTTTATATCTTTGAGCAATAGTACTTAAAGTCTCTCCAGGTTTAACGCTATGATAGCTTCTTTTCTTAAATACTCTATCACCTTTAGATACTTTATCGACATCGGGAGAAATTACCAATCTTTGACCTGCAACTACTCTATCGCCCTTTAGATTATTCCATTCTTTTATGTCGTTGATTGAAATTCTAAATTTCCTTGAAATATCACTTAGAGTTTCACCACGACGAACTACATAATAATTCTGTTCTCTACTATGACCAGAAGCGAAGCTTGACTTTTCAGATGAACTTAGAATTCTTAACCTCTGTCCAATTCTCAAATGTGAGGTTCTAAGATTATTCCACTCTTTCAGATCAGAAATTGAAACATTATATCGATTTGCAATTAATGTTAAACTCTCTCCTCTTCTAACTGTATGATAAATTTGTTTCTTCTTTACCTCAATTGTATTGTCTTTTATTTCTGCCACTCTTTTAATTGCTTCCTGTTCTACAGGTGAATAACTGGCAAGTTGTTTGTAATAATAGTATTTATCATTGGGAACATATATGATTAAAGAGTCACCAACTGATATTTTCCTATCAAAAGGAATATCATTCCAGATTCGAATGTCAGTAATTCGAGTGTTGAAAGTTTCGGCAATTTTTGTAAGGGAATCACCCTTTCGAACGACATATTTGACTGGACTTTTGCCTTCAACATTATAAGTCAACAAATTATTTTTATCGTAGCTTTTCTTTTCTTCAGTGGTTTGTGAATAATCATTCTGATCAGAGTTGACATTAGTTCCGTTAGGTTCTTCTGATGTCAAATCGTCAGCTAAATCATCTGAAGTTGCAGTTTCCTCATCTTCAAAATCGGGATATTCAAAGGTTAGATTTTTATCATTATATGGAACAGGAATTTTTAGAAGGGCATTTCTTTTTAATCTAATCTTTCTTGAAATATTATTTGCGTCTGCAATTGCTTCTGCTGAAGTTCCATAGAGGTTAGCTATTGATGATAGTGTTTCTCCTCTTTTTACCCTGTGGAAAACAAAAGATTTTTTTGCAGAAGCTGGAATTTGATCATAATTGTAAGCGAGATTTTTTACATAATTTCCTTTTGGAAGTTTTAATGGATAACCATTGGGATAATTTGGTGGAACGCATTCCTGAATTAATTCTGGATTAAAATCCCGTAAAACATCAAAGTCAACCCCAGAAGCTTTTGCAAGAGCACTTAAGTCAAATGGATCTCTGACTGGAAATGTTTCGTATTCAAAAGGTGGTTCGTATTGAATGTCTGTAAAACCAAACTTGGCAGGATCGGAAAATATTATCGTGACAGCAAGATACTGTGGGACATAACCTCTTGTTTCTCTTGGCAATGAATTGATAATTTCCCAGTAATTGTTCGAACCTAATCGCGTCATTGCTCTTCGAATTCTTCCTTCTCCAGCGTTATAAGCTGCAAGAGCTAAATACCAATCACCAAGTGATTCATATAAATCTTTTAAGTGTCTTGCTGCTGCACGGGTCGATTTTTCTGGATCTCTTCTTTCATCAATCCAGAAATTTGTTTCTAATCCGTAAAGCCTTCCCGTCCCTTTAATGAATTGCCATAATCCAACCGCCTTTGCCCAAGAAACAGATCTTGGATTCAATCCACTTTCGATAACGCTTAAATAGATGAGTTCTTCAGGTACACCTTCTTCATTAAAAATTCTTCTCATCATTGGGAAATATTTCCCTGAACGAGAAAGCCATCTTTCTGTAATTGCACGACCTCTATCAGTAAAGAAGTCAATAAAAGATTGGACATAAGAATTAACTTCAATTGGAACATTCTGGATTTTTACTGTTTTTGGTGTTTCAAATTTCGGATGTTTGAATGAGTTAACTCTCTTACTCAACCATTCCTGTAAACTTGATAGTGAAACATCGGCGGGTAATTCATCAACTCTATCTATCAGTTTTTGATAATCTTCAATAACTGTTCTTTCAAGGTCAATATAATCAGGATAATTTTCAATTCCGGGATATTCACTAATTCTATTTAGTAATTCGACTGCATTCTCGTATTCTTTTAAGGCGCTTAAATTTTGTTTGTTTTCTTCAAATTTGACTGCTTTGATATACGATTGCCTGACCTGTTCAAGCAGACTTTCAAGTATATTTACTCTTGTCGTATCCTGCTTAATTTCTTCAGCTATATATTCTTTTTTCTGAATTGTAGGATTTTTCGTACAAGAAAAAAATAAAAAAGGTACCAGAGCGATTAAAAGTAACTTTATTTTCATCATTCTCTCTTATTTTTTTAATCTATCTAACTTGAATTTAATTCACTACGATTAAAATGTCAAGATTTTTTTGAAATAAATTTAATAACTCATTAAAATTTTGTGAGTTAGTTAGCTAAAGAGGTATGTTCCCGTGTTTCTTCCGCGGATTTTTATCAACCTTTGTTTTAGTTATCTCAAGAGCTTTAATCAATTTTTGTCTTGTCTGTTCTGGGATAATGATTTCATCAATATAGCCCTTTTCAGCTGCAACATAAGGATTAGCAAACTTTTCAATGTATTGTTGAAGTTTTGTATGCAACTCTTCTTCTGGATTTTCAGAGGCTTGAATT
>Ga0123519_10006987_pt1 | contig 17606 bp, 15 predicted proteins | sample YelNatPaOPRAMG02_FD_87396 | JGI IMG/M metagenome (GOLD analysis project Ga0123519, IMG submission 87396) | Hot spring microbial communities from Yellowstone National Park - Yellowstone National Park OP-RAMG-02 (version 2) | ecosystem: Environmental > Aquatic > Thermal springs > Hot (42-90C) ... | reverse complement strand
TAGAGGATGAGCAGATTCCAAGCCAAGATCAGCTTTCAAGAATTTTAAGAGCTTCTTCGCTAAGAGTTAAGGCTATGATCGCCTTAATGGCATTCGCAGGCTTAAGACCTCAAAGCATAGGAAGCCATGATGGAAGCGATGGATTAATGCTTAAAGATTTGCCAGAATTGAAAATAGAAGATGAAGAGGTTTCTTTTAAAAAAATTCCAGCCATAATAGTTGTTAGGCAAACGTTAAGCAAAGCCAAGCATAAATATTTCACATTTATTTCAAGCGAAGGATGCACCTACATAAAAGAATATTTAGAGGAAAGAATTAGAAAGGGTGAAAAACTTAAGCCTCAAAGCCCTTTGATAGCTCATGAACGTAAAGCTGCTGAAAAACCATTCATGATAACGAAAAAAATAACTCACTTCATAAGGCAATCGATGCGTAAAGCAGGAGTTTACAAAAGGCCTTATGTGCTTAGGGCATACTTCGATACGAATATGATCATAGCTGAATCAAAAGGTAAAATTAGCCATCCATACCTGCAATTTTTAATGGGACATAAAGGCGATATAGAAGCAAGGTACTCAACAAATAAAGGCGTATTGCCGCCAGATATGATTGAGGATATGCGTAATGCCTATAAGGCTTGCGAACCATTCTTAACAACTTTAACAAAACCTTTAGAGGAATCCAGCATAGTTAAAGAAGCTAAAATTGAAGCCTTAAAAAGTATGGCTAAAAGCCTCCTTGGAATAGATCTACTTGAAATTAAAATAGCTAAAGAAAAGGAATTAGGCAAAGAATTAAGTAAGGAGGAAGAATTAGAGCTTTATGAGAATGAACTTAAAAAACTTAGAGAAGGAAAACATAATCCCCAAAGAATAATATATGAAAATGAACTTGAAAAATACTTAACTGAAGGATGGCAATTTGTAAGCATACTTCCTTCACAAAAAATATTGATAAGAAAAAGCTAAAGAATAAAAGTTGCCGAAGGCAAATTTGGACGAAGCATAGCGAAGCCTTTTATCCACCGTTAAGTGACCGAGCGAAGCGAGGCAAGGCACGAAGTGCCATAGAGTCTGGTGGAGCGGTGTCATCATTTTTCTATACCTTAATTAAACCCACAATCCCCAGTATCGCTACGATTAAACCTATTACACCAAGTAGACCTAAATATTTGAGTTCTTCTTTGAGATATTTGAAATGAGCAAAGAATGCAAAGAAGCAAAAGAAGAATAACTGCCAGGGATTGTGTAAGCTAAATGCTTGGAAGCCAAGGAATCCTAAAAAGCCCAAAAATCCATTCATCCAAAGTTTATTTTTTTTCCATATTCATAATTCACCTCCAAATTTTTAAAATATTTCTTTTCGAGCACCCGTCCGATTTCATATAAAAAAGCTATAAAATAGCCTTTTGGAATCCATTTTTAATGTTGTTACATTTTTGAGCTTCTAAAGCTTTAAGATGGCCCGGAGAGGGTTTGATTAACATATAGCTTCTCGGCCAACTGCTTTATGGTCTGCTCAGAATCTTTTTCCAGAAGTTTTGTTAGCCTAAGGGTAAGCTTGTCCTGACTCTCTGACATACTCCTTCAGTTAGTAATAGACATTTGTAAACTTAAAACTTTCGCATTTGGGTCGTCTAATTTGTCTGAAAAAACCCTAAAATTATGTTCCCTGTTCATGGGCTCTACAGTCTGGATGTCGACTGATTCTTATTTTACAAGTTCAAAAATTGCGCTTTTATTAATTAAATGAATAAAAGAATTAAATCAATTTATTATTGCATTAATTCAATCAATGCTTCAACAAGCTTTTCTTTACGCTTATAAGCTTCTTCATTCATTAACATAATTAGCTTATTTGTTACATTTTTATATGGTTCAATAAGCTTGCTAATAGCGTAATCAAGAAATTCATGCCTTAAAGTTTTTAAAGCTTCTTTCTCGTTTTCATCATAAATATAAATGGTTTCGCCTTTTACTTCTCCAGCTAAATTCCCGCTATTATTAGGTGACCAAACAACCTTAAGCTCATAACCAATCTTAAACCTTTTCTTAAGCCTTTCAAGCTCATTCTCAAGCCTTTTTTGAAAATTAACCATAGAAGCCAATTAACAACACCATTCATAAATGATTTTAAAACATTTAAAATCATTTAAAGTGAAATAAGTATATAAACTTTTCTTTCCTATATTAACTTGAAAATTTTAAACTTTAGTGTCAAAAAATTTATTTTTATTAAATTTTATTAAAATCCTCTTGATTAGTAATGAACTCTATTATAGATTGGTTGAGGAATCCCACTTTTAGCGCTTTAGTCGGCGCTATCGCTGGTGCAGTCTTAAGTTTTCTCCCACACTATCTATGGGAAAGGATGAAAAAAGCAAAACTTGAAGTAATGGAAAAGCCTCCAGAATCCTTTCTCTTTTCTAAACGGATAGTGTTTAGAGTAAGGCATGTTGGCGGAAGTTTACCTGCTACCAATGCTATATGTTATCTTGATGTTTCAGCAAAAAGACCTTTAAGAGAGTTTTTAGTCCCTAAAGAAGGGGGTAGCTGTACACTCCCTCCTACATGCAAATTATGTTCAGGAAAATATTATTTAACATCACCATTAGAAGAGAAAATTGATAGCGAACCTCTTCCATGGTCTATTCCAATTCCAGCTGGGTTCGGATTGCAAAAGTTGCCTTATTGTCACGTTACTAATATACCAGTAGGTGGTGAGGGAAAAACTAATCTTTTTAACATCTATAAGTATGTGGATACCAGTAGAAATGAAAAGTTTTATTTAATTAAGGTTCATAGCGAGTATGGTATTATTGAACATCCTAGAGCCTGCATAAAATTACCCATTAATAATGAAACTCACATAAGCAATGTAAAGATATCTTTTAAACTTAGATTAGCCGCAGAAAATCTTAAAGGTTTTAACCCTCTATCCTTAGAAATTGAAAAAGAAGGAAATGGATATGTTATCTATGTTTGTACTATTAAAAAGATTCTTGGAAAACAAGTTTCTAAAAGAAAACGATGGAAAACTCTTGAAGAACTCACAAAGGAAATTGATTGGATAGGACGAGTTAAAAACTTTTCTTCATAATCTTCTTGAAATGAAACATAGGACCAATTAAAGACTTTAATAAAATCATAGAAAAAGCAAGATCAGAAGGATTTTAAAACTAATCGAAACAATTTAATATAAAGAAAATTTACTTTCAACAAGAGGAAGAAAGAAGAATTTATTAATTTTACTTATCTATTTGTTAAACCCTAAAAAATTGGTCTTTATGAGTTTATTTTTAGTGAATGTTTTAAGGTAATTAAAATTGAAAGCATTTTTTATTGGTTTAAATGCTTCGAAGGTTTTACCGTTAAATGCGTTAATAAAGCATGGTTTAGCTGATGGTGATGAAGTTTATTTTTTGTTTTCCAGCGAGGAAAAAGCCTTTAAAGCAATCAATGAATTCAAATCCTTTATTTCAACTATAAGCCTAAAAATAGCGTTAAAAAAGGTTGGGATTCCGCTTAAACCTTTTGAGGATGGAGTGGCAAAAGTACTTGAGGTTTTGCTGGAGGCTAAAGAGCGAAAAATCATAATGAATCTTGCTGGTGCCTCGAAGCTTTTGGCTATAGAGGCATTGATGGCAGCTATGCTTTCAGGCTTAAAAATGCAAGTTGAAATTGGAGATGGAGCGGAAATAATGCTTTATGGTTTAGAAAGCGTTAAGCTTAAGGATAAAGATAAACAATTTTTAAAAGCAATTAAAGATGATAAAGAAATGCTTAGCGATATAGCTGCTAAAGCTGGTTTAACTCGATTAAACGCTTATAGAACAATGATTCGCTTAGAACAAATAGGCCTAATTATAACAGAGAAAAAAGGTAAAATGCGCTTAGTAACCTTAACACCAATAGGCAAAATCCTTTCATTAGCTAAAGGCTTAACAAGAAAACGTTAATGGCATATTAGTGGCGATAAGCCTTAATCAATTATGCGTTGCATTCAAAAAACCTGAGCGGCTCCATCTTTTGCTATTATTAAATATTTAACTGCCCTTAAAAGAATTTATATCAACGATGAAGGGAATATTCGCAAATCTTATTAAAGGCATTGGATATAAATAAATTATGAAATGAAATGGAAAGATCATCGTAGAATCGCTAGAGCTATTGCTCAAAGGTTAGATTTTTCTTGAATAGTTGATATTATTAAGCTTTTATTCTTTAATTTTTGAAATGATTGTTTTAAGGTTTATTGGGTATTTAAGGGCTATTCCTGTTATTAATAAAACAATAGGGTTATGAATGTTTTCTTTAATTTTATAAAGGGCTGCTAATGTTGAAGCTGCTGCTGGTTCGCAAAATATTCCTTCTTTAATTAATTTATTTGTTGCCCAAATTATTTCATTATCGGTTACTTCAATGATTTCTCCATTTGATTCTAATAAAGCTGCATCTAAGGCTTCACTATCGAATCTATTATATCCAGCTATGCTTTCAGCTATTTTTGTGTTTGGGCATACAACCGCTATCATTTTAGGTTTAAACCCTATTTTTTTAAATCCTCTCCATACACCTGCAAAAAGTGTTCCATTATTTGTTGGAACTATAATTGTTTCAGGCTTTAATTTTAATTGATTTGAAATTTCAATGCTTATTATTGAATCTCCTTCAATTTTTTTATCGTTTTTACCTGGATTAGCATTATAAGCGTTAGATAATTCAATAAATCTTTCGCATTCATTCATTGCTTTTCGATAATCACCTTTAACAAGATGCAATTTCGCTTTAAAAGCTTTAATTAAATTAAGCCTTTCTTTAGATATGTTTTTTGAAGCGAAAACATGACAATTAAGGTTGTAAGCTAAACTGAATGCTGAAAGCGATATAGCAGCATTACCTGTGCTAGCTATCGCCACATCCTTTATACCTTTATTCAAAGCATCTTCAATCATAGCTAAGCTTTCTCTATCTTTATGAGATCCGGTTGGACATGTAAACTCTAATTTAGCATAAACATCCATGTTAAACTCAAAGCTTAACTTCTTTAACTTAATTAAAGGTGTAACATAAAAATTCAAATCTCTCACCTTATAGTGTAGTTAAGTCTATACTCTTTTTCAAAGTTATTTATTAAACCGTTCAAGTATAAACTTTGTGGCTGAGGTTTGATTTGGTTTAGACAAGTCTTCCTCTATTATAGTCAAATAATAAAAAGTAAAAATATAGTTTCTTTTAAAATCTTTTCTATAAGGTTTATTGTCTTTAACCATTTTTAAGCCATAAATAGGATAAAATAAGCCATTAGCCCATTTAGCCTTTCTAAAAAGCTTTACACAAGCTCCTTCAATAGACAAAACAGCTCTGTAAGGTTAAGGCTTATTTTAAGGTTTTTTCACGATTTAAGCCTTGATAAGCCATGAAAGGCTTAAAGAAGCTAAAGCTAGGCATATTTGGAATTGGCTTAGCCCGCAAGCATACAGTAAAGCTTAAATACTTTAAGCTTTAAAAATTATATTTTAGCTATTTTTATTAGTAGGAGGGAAAATATTTTTTGGGTGAGGAAAAGAAAAAAGAGGAAGCTATTTCTAGGCGTAAGTATTTGGGTGCGGTTGGAGGCTTGGCTACTGCAACGGTTGTTGGTTGGGGTTTAGCAGGTTATTTAGCCTCTAGACCATCTGCACCAGGAGTTGTAAAAACAATAACAGAAACAAAAACAATAACAGTAACTCCCACACCAGTAACGACTCCATTATCAATTCAAGAACAAGTCCCTACATGGGTGGGAAAACCTTATGTTGGACAAAAAATCATTCAGCATACTGAAGCTGGATTACAAGAAGAACAGTTTCATTATTATGGAGCAAAATATGAGGAGCTTACCGGATGTAAAGTAGATGTATCACCAACACCAGTTGGTTATACATATGAGAAACTATTAACAGAACTTATGGCTGGTACAAGAGCATATGATATATTATTTCTTATACCTATGTGGGCAGGAGATGTGATGGGAGGGGGATACCTTCTTCCTTTAGATGATTACTTTAAAACTAAAGATCCATGGTTAGATGATATACTCCCTATTTTCAGAGAACGATACATGAAGTGGGGTGAGCATTGGTATGGTGTCACGTCAGATGGAGACGTATTCAATATGTATTATCGTAAAGACATAATTGATAAACCGCCAGAAACTTGGGATGAATATGTGGAAATGGCATCAACTTTAAGAAAGAATGGATTCTATGGTACTGCTGAAGACTGCATAAAGGGTGAAGTAAGATGGTGGTTTATTAATAGATTTGCTGCATATGGAGGGAGATTCTTTAACCCAGATACTATGGATCCTGAAATAAATAGCCCAGCTGGAATTAAAGCCCTTGAAAATCAAATAAATACACTAAAATATTGTCCTCCAGGAAATCTTGAATGGGATTGCACAAAGATGAGAAATGCTTTCTACCAAGGAAATATAGGTTTCTTCATAGACTGGCCAGATCCTGGACTTGAGGTGGAAAACCCTGAACTTTCAAAAGTTACTGGGGATAAAACTGGTTTTGCCTTAATACCTGGAAGTAGAGAGGTATGGGATAATGATAATAAGACCTGGGTTAAAGCTGACGATTTGCCTAGCGATATAAAGAAAAATCATGTATTTAATGGTGTATATCATTCTGCTTCTTTAGGTTATGGCTGTGTACTTTGCATAACTAAAACTTGTAAATATCCAGATGCAGCCTACGATTTCATAAGATATTTCACGAGCCCGAAAATTAGTCTGGAAGTCGTTATGGATAAATATGTTCTTTCAGGTTTAGATCCATATAGATATTCTCATATAAACTCTAAAGAACTCCAAGAAAGAACCCCAGGATACAAAGAGTTTCTAAGGATAGAAAACTTGAATATAAACAGCGGATATCCTGATCCAAGAATTCGAGGTGGAGAAAGATACTTTGATGTATTAGAAACTTATATACTAAAGGCTTTAGCAGGAGAGATGAATGCAAAACAAGCATTAGACACGGTTGCTAACGAATGGAAAAAAATAACAGATGAGCTGGGACGGGAAGACTTACTAAAACAGTGGCAAGCTTCACCGCATACGCCCTATGGTCCATGAACATTCAGAAAATCCCTTTCTTTTATTTTTTTGGGATGAAACTATGAAAAAAAAAGAACCGTATCTCTACGTTATACCTGCCTTAATAGCTATATTACTTGTGGTTATTTTACCTCTAATTTATTCTCTATATATGTGCTTTCATAACTATAATTTAACGACAGGACGCCCCCCTTCTTTTTCAGGAATTACCAACTTCCTAAATATGATATATGATGCCAGATTTTTAAATTCACTAAAGGTTACAGCCCTTTTTTCTACCGGCGCAGTAACGATAGAGTTACTTCTTGGTTTAGGCATAGCGTTACTAATGGGTTATGGAGCCAAGTTAAGCTCGGTGATTAAAACGATTTTTACATTAATTATAGTGACCCCTTCTATTGTGGCTGGATACATGTGGAAAATAATGTTCGACTCAATCTATGGTCCACTTAATTATATCTTAAACCGTCTTTTTGGATTTCCTGCAAATTTTGAATGGACATCTAATGTTAATATGGTTATTCCATCTTTAATAATGGTTGATGTCTGGCAATGGACCCCATTTGTTTCTCTTGTACTTTTAGCTGGTATTTACTCGATACCGATAGGAATCCAAGAAGCTGCACGTATAGACGGGGCATCATCATTTCAGCTATTCAGACATATAATTTTACCCATTATAAAACCCCTAATCTTAGTAATTTTATTAATTAGGTTTATGGATGCGATTAAGTTATTTGATATGGTATTTATCTTAACTAAAGGAGGACCAGGTACAGCATCGGAAATTATAAGCTTCTATACATATATTGTAGCCTTTAAGAATTTCGACATCGGTTACGCATCTGCCATTTCATGGGTAACTGTAATCTTAATTGAAGTAATTTGCTTAATCTTCATCCACATGTTAAGGAGGGTTAAAATTTGAATAAATATCTACAAACCTTTATTATATTCCTACTGCAAATATTCATTGTGGCTGTATTTCTCTTTCCAATGTACTGGATGTTTAAGACAGCTTTACAACCTAGGATTGAAATCCTTCATTATCCGCCCTTATTTATCCCTAAAAACTTTACTATTGAAAATTTTCTCTTATTCCCTAAACCCACACGTTTTGGTGGAGGGATTATGCCTATGCTAAATAGCATTATTGCTGCTGGCATCTCAACTATTTTTACAACGATCTTAAGTGTACTAATGGCCTATAGCTTTGCCAGATTTAAGACTGGGGGAGATAATTTACCCTTCTTCGTTTTAACGATAAGAATGATGCCTCCAATTGTTGCTGTTATACCCCTTTTTCTATTAATGAAATATTTAAATTTGTTGGATAACTTACTATCTCTTATAATTGTTTATACGGTTTTTAATATACCTTTCGCCGTTTGGATGATGAAAGGTTTCTTTGAAGATCTTCCCGTTGAAATAGAAGAGGCTGCCTTCGTAGATGGAGCATCAAGATTAACAACATTTTTAAGGATAACACTACCTCTCGCATCACAAGGTATCGCGGTTACAGCGATTTTTTCCTTTATATTTTCTTGGAATGAATTCTTATTTGCTCTCATTTTTACACGCACAGCAGCTATAACTCTACCTGTTCACTTAGCAGGCATGCATATAATATCGCCTCATGGAATAGATTGGGGTCCACTTGCCGCTACGGCTCTTATTGCAAGTATTCCAGTATTTATAGCTGCTACGATAATTAGAAGGTATATTATAGCAGGTCTCACATTAGGCGCAGTAAAAGGTTAAAAAACATCACTGTTTTGCTACTCATGAAAAAAACAAATCGTTAAATTTATTAATCTGGTCTTTCTAATATATATAAAGGGATGGGATATGAAGGCGTTAGTTGTTAGAGCTGAATGGGCCCCTAAGCCCGAGTACAAACTCACTTCTTGGGAAATTAAAGAGCGAATAGCGCTTAGAGCAAATAAGGTTTTTAAGAACCCTACTTGGGCTATAGAGGATGTGCCAATGCCAAAGATAGAACCTGATGAAGTCTTAATTCGAGTTAAGGCATGTGGTGTATGTGGTTCTGATATACATATGTTACGAAAGACAGAAGATGGATATATATTTTTTGGTGGATGGGCGGGATTCCCATGTATTCCAGGCCATGAATTTGCGGGTATAGTTGAAGATGTGGGATCTAAAGTTAAAGATATTAAGGTTGGTGACTTTGTTACTGCTGAGGAGGTTCAATATTGCGGAAAATGTGATGCATGCAGAGCTGGATGGCTAAATTGTTGTGAAAATATGAGTCAGTTAGGGTTTGAAACGAGAAACCCTGGCGCTATGGCAGAGTACATTAAAGTGAAGGATAGATATGTCTATAAGTTAGATCCTCTAATGGATGCTTACTCAAATGAGAATGAAGTTCTAGAGGCAGGATCTTTGGTAGAACCAACTAGCGTTGCATATGAAGGACTATTTACTGTAGCTGGCGGAATAAAACCGGGAGGACATGTTGCAATTTTTGGAGCAGGCCCGATAGGTTTAGCATGTATACAACTATTAAAAACATCTGGTGCTGCAAAGATAATCGTTTTCGAACCAATGAAAGTTAGGAGTGATCTTGCGAAAAAAATGGGGGCAGATTATGTCTTTAACCCTACTAAAGAAGATCAACACCCACCCGAAATGATAAAAAATGTAACTAGGGGAAAGGGTTGCGCAATGCTAGTTGAAGCAGCAGGTGCTCCGGAAGTTACTATACCTTGGATGATTCAAGGATTAAGTACAGCGGGAAAAATCGTGATAATTGGAATGGGGCCTGAATGGCCAAAACTTGATGCGCTCACCTTACAATATCGTGAAGCTTCTATTTATGGTTCAATGGGGCATTCAGGTCATAGAGACTTCGGTAATGTAATTGATCTAATGGCAGCAAAAAGAATAGATATGCGCCCCGCTATTACAAGCCGTTATTCACTAGATAAAGCAATCGAAGCAATATTATCCGCTGATAAAGGGAATGATGCTAAGGTAACGATTAAACCATAAATTTAATAAATACACTTCTTTTTTTCTTTTTTAATTTTAAAAAAAGAAAGGGATGTTAATTGTTTATTTTACTGGCGGTTTAACGCCTGGCGGATATTTTCGTTTAATTTCCTCTATAAGTTCTACTAATTTATCTACTATAGCATTAAGGATTTTTTCACCCTTTTCTCTAGTTGCCTTACTCGGAAAGCCGATTACACCATGTTTTAGTTGCTTATATTCAGGTTCATAAAATGTACCTGCAAATGCAAAGATAGGGCCAGCTTCACTTGGAATTGAGAACCATTTATCCTCCAACAAATGCTTCCTTTCCTCATCAAATGCTTTATTCATTTTAACTAGTTCTGGTACTATCGCTAATCCTAAAGAAGTTTCTGCCTCACATGCGTGAATAAAGTAAGTGTCCAAAATCTCACTTAATTCTTTTCTTATAATTTCCCAAAAAGTGGGTGCAACGACAAAATAACCTTCTAACGCCAATTTCTGAACAACTACTGGTAGAAGCCACTCTTGCCCATGAACATTAAATAAAATCCATTTATTATATCCTGCAATAGAAGTTGCTCTTACAACATCCATAATCATTCCCATGAATACCTCTGGACTTAGTGGTATTGTTCCTGGATAATTATAATGATGGTATGGATGCGCTCCATACCATGGTGGAGGTAAAAGCATTACTCCTGTCTTCATAGCAACCCTTTCAGCTATCTCAATTCCATGATATGTGTCTTCACCTGTTGGAAGATGCTCGCCATGCTGTTCGATAGAACCTAATGGCCATAGAAGTATATCGTTCTTTTTTGCATACTCAATTATTTCCGGTCTAGTATGTTCTTGCCACCATAACTTTCCCTTCGAAATATAAACCATTTCTTCCGCCTCCTAATTAAATTCATTAATATTAATGTAGCCTCTATATATAAGATTATCGATCTTTATTTTTAAATAAATTTAAGCACTTATTTTTCTTTTACCCTTCTTTTTCTCAATTTCTTGTACAAGTTCCAAAATTACGCCGTCTGGAGCTTGGTAGTAAGCATACCTTATATTCTGATATATGGTAGGTTTCATTAAACATTTTATCCCCCTCTTTAACAATTTTTCATGCATTTTATCTAAATCATCTACTGTAAGAGCAATGTGTTCTACACCTCCAACATCTCTCCTTTCCCACTTACGATAAATCAGATTAACCTTGATATTCTTAGGAGATATTAACTCTATTACTTCTTCTCCAACATTAAGAAATACTATCTCTGACTCTTCAATCTTATCATAGAATCTCCCAGAAACCTCTAAGTCTAAGATATCCCTGTAAAAATGAAGCGACACATCCAGATCTATAACGACAATTCCGACATGGTGTATTGCTTTTATCAATTTAAAAACCAAAAATTAATAATCTACCCTATTTATAAATGTTTCTGAATTACTTATGGAACCCACTCAAACGATCTGCAGTGAGTTTTCATCCTAAATTAGACATCTCTAAGATCTCAAAATAGGGCATTAAAAGAGTAAGTCATAGTCGCTCTCCTTATAGTGAACTCATTATTAATGTTTTATTATACCGTCAAGTTCCTTCATACCTTACAATTGAGATTCTCTTCTGAAGTTTTAAGCCATAAGAGTTTCTCATCATCATTTATTCACCTACGAATCTTTAAATCTATCATTGTTTATATATTCCTTATACTCTAATATACTGGAGTACTCTATCTAGTACTTAAAGGGCCTACTAACGGCTACTAAGATTATCTTCATTATGCCAATTTAAACTCCTAAAAATTTATATTTATAATTAACAGAAAAATTTTTAACGCTTAAACCGCATTATAAAATTTGGTGAAGGTAGAATTTTAGAAAAGGTTAAAAGCTACCTTACATAGAAGCTGCCCATAAACCTTAGTAGATTCGATGCTCATACCTAAGTCTGATGACAACTTAAAGCTAACGTTAGCTTCTACATGAAGAAGATATTGCTTAAGCCTGCAGCTTTATTTTCTGAAAACTACGCTTTACCTTGAGTTTTCCAAAGCTTTAAAAGAAATGAATATTAAAACTTCAGATAAACACCGCAAAATTCTTATTTAAGAACATTCATACTTTATAATCAAAAATATAATAAATTGAGGCATCATGAAGTTTAAAAAAAATAAAAATGAAAATCTACAAGTTAGAATGAATAACATAAAAATCGACCATATAGCAATTAGGGTATCAAACTTTCAGAGATCCATAAATTTTTACTCTAAATATTTTGGATTTAGGCAGGTTGACTCGCTTGATGCACCGCCTGAAGGAAAAGAAGTGCATTTAGAATCTAATGGTGTACATCTAGAACTCTTCTTAGTTAAATCAGCTAAGGAGCCTGATCTAGGCCCGCTTGGAAGAAATGAACGAGGAATATGTCATCCATGCTTTAGTGTAAATAATTTAGAAGAGATTTATAAGAAAATGAAGTATGAAGGGGTCCCTATTACTTTAGATCTAACAACTTTTACCTTGAATAGCGGTAAGAGGGGGAAATGTTTCTTCTTTAAAGATCCAGACGATACAATAATTGAAATTATAGAATGGAGTAAATAGATTTCATACAATACTTATAATGACAAAATAGCATTTTTCCGTCCTAGAAACCTCTTTATAGAGTTAAATTTTTATTTGTTAAATTTTTAAATTAATTTAAAAATTTAAAACTAAGACGGACTAAAAGATTTTAAAGATTAGAAAATGTGTATCGGAGGGTGAATGAATGAACCGAGATGAAGATTGTTTAGTTGGAATTGATGTAGGAACTGGAGGGTGCAAAGTTACTATTATAAATTCAGATGGAAAAATTATTAATAGTGCAAATGAGGAGTATCCAACTTATTATCCTAGACCAGGGTGGGCTGAACAGAATCCTAACGACTGGTATAATACAGTTAAAAAAGCGTTAATTAAAACGAATATTAAAAATATAAGGGTGGATGCTGTTTGTGTAGATGGACAAGTGCATACACCCGTATTTTTAAATGAGAATTGGGAAATTCTTAGACCATCTATTCCTTGGATTGATCAACGCAGTACTGAACAGGTAGAACTTTTAAAGAAGGTTATATCTCAGAGAAAAATTATTGAAGTTACTTTTAATCCTCCTGCTAACTCATTCACTTTACCACAAATTCTTTGGGTTAAAAATAACCAACCTGAAATATGGAGGAAAGTATATAAAATATTACTTGCAAAAGATTATATTAGAGGAATGTTAACTGAGCCTTTGTGGTGTACTGATCATTCTGACGCTATTGCAACATTAATGTTCGATGGAAATACATTTAAATGGTCTAAGTTTATATGTGAATCTGTTGAAATTCCGATGGAAAAACTTCCAGAAATTGTATTTTCATCAAAGATTATTGGACATATTAATAAAAAAGCATCAAGCGAGACAGGGATTCCTGAGGGTACCCCTGTGATATGTGGAGGAAGTGATTGCTCTGTTGAGAATTTAGCTGCTGGAACAATCGCATCAGGGGGATGTTTTGTAAAATTGGCAACAAGTGGAGTCATTTCTATAACAACCGATAAACCCACTCCAGATTTTCAAGGACGTACTGTTACGTATTGCCTTCCTACGTTTCAACAATCTCCTGAGCTTTGGCTTACAAAATCTGGTACCGCCTCATGTGCTTCTGCTATTCGATGGTTTAAAGAGGTTTTCTGCAAAGAAGAAGTAGATATTGCTAAGAGAATGGGAAAAACAGTATATGAGCTTATTGATGATATGGCTGAAAAGATCACAATAGGGTCTGAAGGGTTATTTTTTCATCCATATTTAATTGGAGAGTTATCACCATATTTCGATCCACATCTTAAAGGAAGCTTTTATGGAATTACATTACGTCATCGAAAGGAGCATTTCTGTCGAGCAGTATTGGAAGGAATAGCATTTTCAATAAGAGATTCCCTTCAAATATTTGAAGAATTAGGCCTTTCAGTAAATAACATTAGATTAATTGGTGGAGGGGCAAATAGTCACTTATGGGGACAGATAATCTGCGACGTCTTAGGGAAAGATGGTTTAAAACCTGCTGTAGGCGATGCCTCATTTGGCTCAGCACTACTTGCTGGAATAGGTATAAAAGTTTTTAAGGATATGAGTGAAGCCGTAAATAAATGTGTAAAAATAGAAAGAATTATAAGAGCAGATGCTAAAAGGCATAAAAACTACGAGAAACTTTTTAAAATATATAAGAGAATTCATGATAATTTGGCTGATATCGCTAAAATGATAGATGAAACTCTAAGAGAAATAGAATAAATTCTATAATAAAATTCTCTTATTAATGTTGACTAGCTTTTTTAATTATATGAAACTCTTCATTTGCTCTGTTAATATTGTTAACTTTTATTTGAATGCTTATAAACACTTAATGAAAATAACCTATAAATAGAACCTCTTAAGTTTAAAAAGGGTTTGAGATATAATTTAAAAAATTAGACATCAATTATGAAACTTACATCTTTTTCTCAACTCTTACTATTGTTACTGATTTCTATTTATTAGGAAGGAAGATAAAAAGATTCCTTTTATGGCCCTTATGGATTCAGTATTACCTTTATAACGTTTTCTTCTTTTTTATTTATTAACTCCAAAGCCTTCATAATCTCTTCTAAAGGAAATCTATGCGTTATTATTTTTCTTATATCAACTTCTCTTCTTGCAAGCATATCTAGAGCTATCCTAAATTCATCAATTCCATTCCAGAAGCCCCACACATATGAAGGGATTAAACTAACTTCCTTCTTCCAATTATCAACAAGACTTATTAACTTTGGTTCAGTAAACCATCCTAGGTACACTATCCTGCCTCCTTTTCTTACAATCTTCATAGCTAATTGTATCGTCTCGGCAGAACCTCCAACTGCCTCAAAAATGACGTCAACACCTTCTCCATTAGTTAATTCTAAAATCTTTTCAACAGGGTCTCCATATTTAGAATTTATACATTCATCAGCACCCATTTCTTTAGCAATTTTAAGGCGATCATTTATCAAGTCAATTGCATAAATCCTTCTTACCTTAACAGCTTTAGCACATGTTAAAACTGAGAGACCAATTGTACCACATCCAATTATCGCTATGGACTCTGTTAAGTTTATATTTGCTCTATGCACGCCATGTAATCCACAGGATAAGGGATCCAATAATGCAACTTCCTCAAATGATAAGTTTTTAGGTTTATGGATTACATTAGAGGCTTTGACATTAACATATTCAGCAAAACCTCCAGGATATTGATAACCATATGTACGCCACTCTTTACAGAATATAAATTGTCCTTTTTTACAATAATAACAGTTCCCGCAAAATAATTGAGGATGAATTGCCACTTCATCTCCAATATGAAACCCCTTAACATTAGATCCGATCTCTGTTATTACCCCTGAAAATTCATGACCAATAATTCCCTTTTCACTAACTCCAGCATCTTTGGCACTTACTCCTCCAGAAATTAAGAGAATATCGCTACCGCAAATCCCAGCCGCCTTAACATTTATTCTCACCTCGTCAGGTTTTAGTGGAGGAATGTCAACTTCTTCAACACGAAGATCATTTGGTCCATAAAATCTAATAGCTTTCAAAGTTTCATCATCTCATAAATATTTCATATAAAATCCTTCTTAAACTCTCTAACAACTATAAAGATCAGCTCTTCATCTTCCTTTTAAGTTCCATAACAGCTTCTTTAGCAGAAGCTTTTCCACGAACAACATCTGATATAGCTTTAGAGATTGCCTCAGGATTTGGATGTTGAAATATATTTCTCCCCACAGAGCATCCAATAGCTCCCGCCTTCATTGCCGCTTCTATTTTACTTAATAACTCTTCATCTGATTCTCGTGATCCTCCAGCAACTACAACAGGAGTATCAGGCACAGCTTCTACTATCTTACGAAATGATTCCTCACTTCCAGGCCAGTTTGTCTTTATAATGTCTGCTCCCAATTCTGCGCATAAACGCGCACTTCGCCTTAAATATTCTAAATGTTCTCCAAAGTGTATCTTAGGCGTTCCAGGTTCATAGCTACTAGGATACTCCGCCTCTGCTATGAAGGGTACGCCATATTCTTCACACTCTTTACTAAGTTTTGCAACCCATGAGATAACTTGAGGTTCATTCTCACGTGCAAGTGGAATAAGCGCTACAATCGCATCCGCTCCAAGTTTAACAGCATCTTCAGGACCAGCTATTTGAACCTCTTGGTTAGGAATAGCCGCTCTTGCTGCTGAAGCAGATACTTTCAAAGCAATACTTGCATCTCTCCTTTTTCTAAATTCATCAATAAGTTTGTGGATGTAACCACGACTTAAGAATACTACATCCGCTCCACCATTAAGAGCATAATGTACCATTATCTTAATTTTTTCAATTCCAGGAATCACAGTTGACGCGCTGGTCCCATGTGATATCGCAAACATAAAACAAGTTCCAGTTTCAGGATCTAAGAGTCTTCGCATCCTTAATTCCTTTCCAGCAGAAGGCATAACCCCCTCCTCTTAAATTTTTACTCTTTATTCATTAATTCACTTAGGAAGTATATTAAAAGAGTTATATAAATTTAACGCTTAATTATCGCCTTAAAGTTGATTGGATATTTAAGGGCTTCCTAAAAGAGTTGATGTAAATCTAAGTTTTAATGAGATGTTAAACACTCATAAATTTATATTATTGTTAAGTTTAAGCTTATGGCGAAAAGTTTTATTTTTATCTTTTTTTATTTATTTTAATGTAAAGGGTGAAAAACATTATGATTAGGAATAAAGAGGAGTTGCTTTCTCATGGAAATAGGGAGTTAAGGAAAATTGCATTAGATATAATTGAATATAGCATTAAGGCTGTGAATGCTTATGAAGCTACAAAAGGAAGGATTAAAATTGAAGATGACAGATTGGTAATTGCAGATTTAATCTATGATTTATCAAAAGTAAGAAATTTATATGTAATTGGTGGAGGGAAAGCCAGTTTTCCTATAGCTAAGGCGTTGGATGAAATTTTAGGAGTGAGAATTAAGCAAGGAGTTATAAATGTGAAAAGGGGTGAGAAGCGAAGATTAAGATATATAAAGGTGATAGAAGCCGGTCATCCCATACCTGATGAAGCGGGATTGGAGGGGGCTGAGGAAATGATGAAGATAGCTGAAGAAGCTGAAGAATCGGATCTTGTATTCTGCGCTATAACAGGTGGGGCTTCAGCTTTAATGCCGTTACCAGCTGGAGATATAAGTTTAGAAGATAAAAAGAAAGTGACAGAGCTTCTTTTAAAATGTGGAGCTAAAATAAATGAAATAAATGCTGTTAGAAATCATATTTCTGCAATAAAAGGTGGTAAACTTGCTAAATACATTCATCCAGCTGAAATAATTAATTTAATAGTAATAGATGAGGTTGCAGGTCTTCCTTGGGGTCCAACAGTTCCTGATGAAACTACATT
>Ga0123519_10006985_pt1 | contig 17606 bp, 12 predicted proteins | sample YelNatPaOPRAMG02_FD_87396 | JGI IMG/M metagenome (GOLD analysis project Ga0123519, IMG submission 87396) | Hot spring microbial communities from Yellowstone National Park - Yellowstone National Park OP-RAMG-02 (version 2) | ecosystem: Environmental > Aquatic > Thermal springs > Hot (42-90C) ... | reverse complement strand
GGCGACAGCAACTGGAACCCCGACGCCGATTTGGACGGCGATGCAGAGGTGACGCTGTTCGATTTCGGCATCCTGGTGCAGAACTTCGGCGCGATTGGGGATGAGTAGCCCTCACCCCCTGTCCCCTCTCCCACGCTGTGGGAGAGGGGATTTTGATTGCCCTCACCCCCTGTCCCCTCTCCCACGCTGTGGGAGAGGGGTGTTTCATGCGTTCCCTTCCTTCGCAGGGAAGGGGGATAGCGGGTCAGGTGGAATTACCGCCGACTTCCCTTGCAAAACGGTACCGCTCTGCCGATAATTTGAAAGATAGCCCCAAGGGAGAAATTGCGGTGAAATCGCTCGCTGGCTGGCTGACAGGGCCGCCCGTGACAGGGGCGGCAGTTGCTCTGCTCATTGCGGTCGTCTCACTTGCCAGCGGGGCGCTGTTGCAAAAGAAGGCGGAGGACGCCTTGCACCATGAGGTGCGACAGAATCTGTTGCGCCTCGCTCGTATCGCTGCGCTTCATGTGAACGGAGATAAGCATCTGCTCTGGAAGCCTGAAGATGCCTTCACTCCCGAATACCAGAAAGCGATAGCCCCTTTCTATCGCCTCATGCAGGCATCGAGAGACATCTATGACATTTACACCTGCGTCCTGCGCGACGGCAAGGTGTACTTTGTACTCGGCACTCCTGACACAGACCCCAAAACCGGTAAGCCCGATTACTCCTACTTAAACGAACCTTATAATGAAGCGACCCCCACGTTGCTCCGCGCTCTGCGCGAGGGGGTAGCCCTTGTGGAAGACCAGTTCTATACAGACCAGTGGGGCACCGTGCTCAGTGGTTACGCACCTGTCCGCGACTCCAGAGGCAGACTGGTGGGCATTATCGGGGTCGACCTGCACGTCAACGAGTACCGCAAACGATTGGCTTCCATACGTCACCACGCCCGCATCACCTATGCCTTGGCACTGACAATCAGCGGGATAATCGGTCTGGCGGTGTACCTCCTGTCGCGGCGGTCGGCTCGCGCCCACGAGCAGTTACGCCTGCACGCCCGCGCAATAGAGATGGCGGGCAATGCCATCGTCATCACCGACCGCAACGGCACCATCCAGTGGGCAAACCCCGCTTTTACCACCATCACGGGCTACTCACGTGAAGAGGCTATTGGACAGAACCCACGCATCTTGAGATCGGGCAGGCATGACAGGGCGTTCTATGAACGGCTGTGGCAGACCATCCTGAGCGGCCACGTCTGGAAAGGGGAGCTGGTAAACCGTCGCAGGGACGGAAGTCTCTACACGGAAGAGATGACCATCGCGCCGGTACGCGATGAGCAGGGTAACATCACGCACTTCGTCGCCATCAAACAGGATATCACCCAACGCAAGCAGTTCGAACAGCGGCTGGAGGAGGTGGCGGAGCAGGCTCAGGCTGCCAGTCGCGCCAAGTCGGAGTTCCTCGCCAACATGAGCCACGAAATCCGCACTCCCATGAACGGCATTCTGGGTATGGCGCAACTGCTCATGGATACTCCGCTTAATGAGGAGCAGAAGGATTATGTCACCACGCTGAAAGACAGCGCGGAGAGCCTGCTGTCGCTACTGGGGGATATTCTAGATATCTCCAGAATAGAAGCGGGCAAGATGGAGCTCCGCTATGAGCCGTTTGACCTGCGCCAGACGGTGCACCAGGTTGCACGGCTGTTTGCCGCACGCGCCAGGCAAAAGGGGCTGTTGCTTCAGGTGGAGGTGGACGAAGCTATTCCCTCCTCACTGAATGGTGACGAGTTGCGCCTGCGGCAGATACTCTCGAACTTCGTGGGCAACGCGGTGAAGTTCACCGAGCAGGGCAGTGTGACCATCCGCGTTTGCCTTGCGGAAGCAGGCAGTGAGCAGAAGGCAAACTCTCTGCGCCGGCAGTTCGCCATCCCTGAACACTTCCGGACCGTGTGGGTGCAGCTGACGGTGAGCGACACGGGCATCGGCATCGCTGCGGACAAACAAGCCGCCATCTTCGAGAGTTTCACTCAGGCAGATGGTTCCGCCACGCGCCGGTATGGCGGCAGCGGTCTTGGTCTGGCGATTAACCGCAAGCTGACGGACCTGATGGGCGGGACGATCGGCGTGCAGAGCGAGGAAGGCAAGGGCAGTACCTTCTGGGTGACATTACCGCTTTTCGCCCCGAATATGGAACAATCGATGGGGATAGTCGGCAGCGGTCTGTCCCGACGCGATGCCGCTGCGGACGAATCTGCCGCGTCAGGCGTCGCTCGCGCTGCAGGTCGTGTGCTGCTGGTCGAAGACAACGAGGTGAACCGCAAGGTAGCCGTTCGGTTGCTGCAAAGGCTGGGTTACGAGGTAGATGTAGCCCAGGATGGCGTGGAAGCAGTGGAGAAAACCGCGCAGCAGCGCTATGATGCGGTGCTGATGGACGTGCACATGCCGCGCATGGACGGTCTCGAAGCCACCCGGCGGATCCGGGAGCGCGAGCGTGCCACCGGCGGGCATCAGGTGATTATCGCCCTGACCGCCAGCGCCATGAAGGAAGACGTGGAGCAATGCCTCACGTCGGGTATGGACGACTACTTGAGTAAACCAGTCAGGTTGGAGGTTTTGCAAGAGATGCTTGAGAAGTGGCAAGTTTCCGATTTGTCTGGAGAGACGGCAGGGTTGCCGCCGATAGACCACGCCTTTCTTACAGAGATGACCGGCGGGGACGAGGAGTTTACGAGAGAACTTCTGCAGGAATTCCTGCGCACTATTCCTCCTCTGCTCAGCCAGGTAGAGCAGTCTGTAAACGCGGGTGACAGCGAAGCTCTGGCGCGCGCCGCACACACCATCAAGGGCAGCGCGAGGTCAGTGGGTGCACGCGCCTTCGCCGAGATTGCCTTTGCAGTGGAGCAAGCGGGTAAGGAACAGCGCATGGGTGACGCCTCTGGCGCAGTGCAGTCTCTCTTTGCGGAGTGGCAGCGCGTGCAGGGCTATATCGAAGAGCAGTTCCTACAGCAAGCTGCTTAAAGAATAATTCCATTGCCGCAGAGGACACAGGGAACGTGCTAACTCTCTCTGTCCCCTTCGCGTCCTCTGCGGTGAGAGTCCCCTGCTCCTCCTTTACACGCCCTCCCCCGGAAGGATATAATTCTACTGGCAGACTTCCCGGAACAAAGGAACACAACATGAATCGAAAACTACCCGAGTGGTTAACCATACGCGCCCCGCGCCCCGGGCAAATACAGGAAGTGGATAACCTCGTCAAAGGGCTGCAGCTGCACACGGTATGCGAAAGCGCGCGCTGTCCGAACCTCACCGAATGCTGGAGCAAGCGCACCGCTACCTTCATGATACTGGGCGATGTATGCACGCGCGCTTGCGGTTTCTGCGCCATAAAAACGGGGCGCGGCGAGGCGGTTGACCCACTGGAGCCCCGGCGCGTCGCGCTCGCGGCAAAACATCTGGGGTTGAAGCACGTGGTCATCACCTCCGTAACACGCGACGACCTGGAGGATGGCGGTGCGGAACAGTTCGCCGCCACCATCCGCGCGGTGCGCCAGGAGATACCCGGTGCCATCATCGAGGTGCTGACGCCTGACTTCAAAGGCATCCGCTGGTGCATCAAGACGGTTGCCGACGCCGAACCCGACATCTACAACCACAATGTGGAGACGGTGGAGCGTCTGCAGCATCTGGTGCGCCCGCAGGCGAAGTACTGGCGCTCTATCGACCTGCTGTACTATGTCAAACGCATCAGGCCCGAAATCTACACGAAGTCGGGGCTGATGGTCGGTTTGGGTGAGACCAAAGAGGAAGTGATACAGACCATGCGCGACCTGCGCGACGCCGGGGTGGACTGCCTGACCATCGGTCAGTATCTGCGTCCCACGATGAACCACCTGCCTGTGGTAGAGTACGTGCATCCCAGCGTATTCGCCGAGTACCGGCGCATCGGCGAGGAGATGGGCTTTCTGTTCGTTGCCTCCGCGCCTTTCGTGCGCAGTTCATACAATGCCGAGGCGTTCTCCCGCAAGGTGATGGCAGAGCGTCTGGCGCAGATGGAAGCCGCGCAGGGGAGTGTGGAAGTGCGTTGACCAGCCGTCGTGCCTGCCGATATATCACCTGGCTGGTAGTGGTTGCGCCGCTGGTATGGATATGTTCTGTTTGTGCCTTTTACCTCTGGCAGGCGGCGCCGGGCTTCCAGCAACAGGCGGTAGAGGCGGGCATCAACTGGGCGCAGGAGCAGTGGCGGATACCCATCTTGGTCGGGGAAATCGTAACCGACCTGCCGAGGGGCAGGGTCATCGCACGCAATGTTTTTCTGGGTGACCCTTTTTCTCCGCAGAAACCTCTGGTCGCGGCGCGCGAGGTATCCGTTAGCCAGCTGTTCTCGCGTCAACCCCAGATTGAGGTCACCCATCCCGTCGCACGTGCCGTGCGCCTGCCCGATGGACGCTGGAACTTTTCTCCCCTCATCCCCAAACGCCGTCGCCCTCCTGCGGACGTTTTCTGGACGGTGCGCATCACCGATGCCACGCTCTATTTTGAGGACCGCAAAGCGCGCCCCACATTGCACGCTACCTTGCGGCAGGTGAACGGGCAAATACGCTCCGATGTCGGTATCACCGCGTTTCACTTCACGCACGGCGAGGCAATCCCCAGCTTTCAGGCGCAAGTGGATGGCTGGGTGGTAGACAGGCAATTGCGCCTGCGCGTGGACGCCTCCGACGTGCCCGTGTCGTCGCTGATGCGTTATGTGCGCCTGCCCGCGCTCGCCCCCGGTGACGCCCGCGCGACAGGCACGGTGTGGGTATATACCGATGCTCAGAAGCGCGTCCACTACAGCGGTACAGCCAGCGTACGGGCAACACGGGCACGGTGGCGACTGCCGCAGGGCACTCTTTCGCTTGCCAACATCAACGGCTCTGGGGATTTCCGAACAGGTGTTGCCACATGGCGCGCCCGCGCGAGCGCAGGCTCAGGACAAGTGCTTGCCTCCGGGACGATACAGTGGCAGCCCCAGCTCACCATGCACCTGTCCATAGATGCCCGCCAGATACCGCCGCGCGAGTTGCAGCCCTGGCTGCGTCGATATGCGGCGCAGGTGGTGCTGACGGCTCCGGTAAGCGCCAGCCTGACCGTACGGGGAACACCGTCGAAACCGCATATTCAGGGCAGTGTGCATACCGAAAGGGCAAGCGTTCAGAAGGTAAATGTACAAAAATTGAACGCAAAACTTATGCTGAATGCACAATACGTGCTGCTGCCGGAGGTTGCTTTGCAAGCTGCGGGAGGCGACGTTCGGGGGCAGGCGGTGTTGTGGAAAGAGAACGGGTGGAACTTCGCCGCGCGATGGCGGGCGGATGGCATCCATCTTGCACGTCTGCAAGCGTTTCTGCCAAAGGACGTGCGGGGTGTGGTGCGTGGTGAGGGGCTGGCTCACGGCAGCCTGCAGAAGCCAGGCATCGTGGTGAACGTGTCGGGCGAACGCCTGGCAGGCAAACTCTGGAGGTGTGAACAGGCGCAGGCAAGGCTGCGCTGGACGCCCGGAACATTGCACATCGACGGCGCGGTGCTCGAAGACTGGACGGGTTCGGCGTATGTGTCGGGACAGGTAGACCTGACTGCACAGAGGCTTGCTCTGCGTGTGCGTGCCGACGAAGTGTTGCTGGCGCCATGGGTGGAACGGCTTGCCCCGAAGATGGGACACGAAGGTGATGTTCCCTCCGCATGGATGTACGCACGGGGCGAACTGGAGGGCACGTTCCGCGAACCGGTTTTTCGCGGGGTCATCGAGGCGACAGACCTGCAGTGGCGCCGTTGGGACGTGGACTATCTTGTCGCGCGTGTGGAGGCGTCTCCACAGCTGGTGCGCGTGGAGGGCGGCATCCTGCGTCGCCCACCGATGGAGGTAACCTGGCAGGCAGAACTGCAACAGCCGCTGGATGCCCAGAAGGCGCGCCTGGTCGTGGACGGTGTGGCGAACAACGTGGATGCCGAGGAGGTGCTGAGGGCTCTGCGTGAGCAACCGAACGACGAAAGTCTGCCTGCTGTGCAGGCTATCGGCAGGGTGTTCTTTCACGTCGCGGGTAGCCTGCGCTCGCCCTCCGCCGACATCACATGGAGTGCGCCTGCCGTACAGGTTCAGCACTGGAGCCTGACCGACCTCAGGGGCTCCCTTCGCTACGAAGATGGTATGATTAAAGTGGCTCCTGTTTCAGCCCGGCTGGGGGACGGCGTGCTGAAAGGCGAAGGCGAGCGGGATAACGAAGGCAGGCTCTCGTTCCGCCTGGAAGGTGAAAACCTGCCTCTGGCTCAGGTGCGTCCGCTGTTGCCCGATGATGCGCCCCAAGATATCAGCGGAGAGGTATCGTTGCGCGGCGTCCTCTCCGGCACCGACCGCGAACCGCAGTTTCGTGCGGAACTGCAGACCACGAACGCCGCGTGGGACGTGTTGAGGTGGAGCAGCGGACATGCGGTAGTGGAGTGGAGCAAAGAGGGGTTGAACGTGCGCAACGCAAACCTCGCCAGCCCGGAGGCGGAGGTCACGCTCCGTTATCTTCGCCTTGCCAGCTCACCGCGCGCGGTAGACGCCGAGGGAACACTGTCCATCTCCTCGCTGGAGCAGCTGAGCCAGCGGGCGCTGGATAGCGTGTGGCTCCATGAAAAGGCACCCCGCCTCGGCGAGGTGCTGCGCGAGCTGGGGCGTATCACTGGCACAGCCACCGTGCCCTTCCGTCTGTGGGGAGAGGGCGAAAACCTGAACGCGGAAGCCTCGGCGCGGGTGGCGGGCATCGAGATAGACGGACGCGCGCTGGGCACGTTGCAGGCAGACCTGCGCCGGGACGCCGATGGCTCATGGTATCTGCAAAACGCTGTGCTGGCAAACGACGAGCACCGCGTGACCGCATCGGGTATCTACCGTTCCGACGGCAGCCTGAATCTCAGCGCAGAGGCTTACAATGTAGACCTCTCCTGGTTCCAGCGGTGGATACCTCAGACGACCGAGATACGCGGTAAGCTGGAGATGGCCGCTCTTGAGGCGGCAGGTAAGAGCGATTCTCCCAACCTCGTGCTGACGCTCGCACTCAAAGAGCCTCAGTTTGGGGCGGTGCGCGCAGACCGTGTATTGACAGGTAAAGTTCAACTTTCTGAAGGAAAGATAGACATATCGGAAGTCGTGCTGGCACAGCCTGATGGACAGCTGCGCATCTGGGGTAGCCTGCCCTTCCACTGGAAACCTCTGGAAGTGCCGGACAACGAACCGGTAGACCTCCACATGGAAGCAGCTCCTCAGCCGCTGGGCGCGTTGCTCGCTTTCCTGCCCGCCGCGAAGGTGAGGCAAGCCACAGGGCAGTGGTCGCTCAAGGTAAATGTGGCGGGCACGCGGGCTGCGCCAAGGCTCTCGGGTGAAATGCAGTTGAGTGCGGATTCGTTGCGCACGGGAACACTGGCAACAGGGCTGCGGGACGTACGTGCGCTGATTCGGCTGGAGAACGAGACGGTTCGCATAGCGGAGCTGACGGCTGTGGGCGATAGCCCACGGGGTGGACGTCTCGTCGGTTCCGGCGCGATAAGATTCGGCGGGCAGGAGGGTGAGTCCATCGACGCCAGCCTGCGCCTGGAGAGATTCTGGCTGGAGGAACGCAACCTGTCTGGTCAGTATGGGGAGCAGATACGCACTTTTCTGGATGGAGACCTGAAAGTAACAGGTAGTGCGGAGAGCCCACAAATAGAAGGCATGATTACCGCCAGTGGAGGGGTGTTCACCCTGCCGGCAAGCTTCCCGGAGCAGAAAGCGGAACCACGTCCTTTACCCGTCAATCCCCGCTTCAACAATGTGGTGCTGCGCGTTGGCGAGGGGATGTGGCTCAACAGTCCCCGGCTCTCCGCGCAGGCGTCCGGCGACATTGTACTGGGTGGTACGCTACAGCAGCCGGTGGTTCACGGGCAGTTGGGTCTGGAGCGCGGCTATGCCTACTTCCCCACCGCCCGCTTCCGCCTGGAGCGCGGAGGTAGCATTGTGCTGGATTATCCCGTTCCGGGTGACAATCCGTTTCGGCTGGGCGTGGACGTGCAGGCGAAGACCAGCCTCAGCATGGCTTCGCCGACGGGAGGGATGCGCCGCTACGAGATAACGGTACTCGTGAGCGGGGCAATTACCTCACCCGAGGGGCCGCGAACCGAGTTTCGTTCCGACCCGCCCGATCTGTCCACCCAGCAGATTGCGCGTGCGCTGGGCGTGGGTACCCTGGAAGAGCTGCTGAGCGGACGCAATGTGGAACAGGTGTTGCAGCGCGAGGTGGCGAACCTCTTCACCTCCGCTTACGTCCCGCAGATATTCTCGCCGCTGGAACGCGGCATCGAGGAGGCACTCCAGCTTCGCGAATTCCGTATCGAGTACGACAGGTATCAGCCGGTGACCGTGACTTTGGTGAAACGCTTGTGGGATGGTTTCAGTCTGAGTTACTGGCGAACGGTTTCCACGCAGCAGGACCGTTATCTCTTGAAGATATTGTACGAATTGCCGGAATGGACACGCTTATCGCGCCGTCTTCTGCTGAGCTTTTCGGTCGATGAGAAGCAGCAGAGGCTATGGGGTATAGAAGGAAGTTTCCGCTTCTAAAGTGAAAGACTACAGCAACGAGGGCGGCGCAATGTGAGAAGCATTTCCGCGAGAGAGCCATGACATTGGATGATCACAAAGATGAGCGCCGTCGCCGCTTCACAGAGGTTGTGGATGCGTATTATGCTCGTATCTATAATCTGTTCTGTCACATGGTGACAGATACGCATCTCGCGGCGGATTTAACGCAGGATACGTTCGTGAAAGCGTACGAGGCGTTTGGGCGATTTCGCGGTGAGTCGAGCGTGTACACGTGGCTGTACCGGATTGCCATCAACGAATACCGTTCGTACCTGCGAAGACTCCGGCGCGAGCAGGAGTTCGTGAGCCGCTCGCTGGATGAACCGGTGGAAACGGAGGGTGATAGCCTGTTCACGCAGTTGCCGGACCCGTCTCCATCGGCGTTACAGATGCTGGAAAAAGAGGAACTCATCCAGCGGGTTCAGCAGGCGGTGCATTCGCTGCCGCCACGTTACCGTGCGTTCGCCGTGTTGCGTGACCTGGAGGGGATGAGTTACGAGCAGATTGCAGAGGTGACCGGCTTGCCGCTGGACACCGTGAAAACACGCATCTCGCGTGCAAGAGCGCTGTTGCGCAGGAAACTGGAGCCTTACTACCGAGGATAGGGCTTTGCAGAAGGAGGAAGCATCGGTTCGACAATGAAAGCACTGCGACTCACTTTCTGTATCATGATATGGGCGATTGCCGGTGCTGTCCATGCCCAGCGTATCGCCGAAATAGTAGTTCGTGGCAATGTCAACGTGCCGCAGGAAGCCATACTGGCGAAAATCTCCGCCAAGCCGGGCATGGATTTCGACCAGTCATTGCTCAGTAAGGACCGCGCGGCGCTGCGAGATATGGGCTTTTTCAGCGATGTGATCCCGCGCACGGAAACCACCCCGCAGGGCATTCGCATCATTTATGAAGTGCAGGAATACCCGCGCATCAGCCAGATACGCATTACCGGCAATACCGTCTTCTCTACCGACGAAATACTCAAGCTGATGCGCACGCAGCCGGGCAAACTGCTCAACCACAACGACCTCGCCGCCGATATCGAGGCGATTACCCGGCTCTACATGCAGAAGGGGTATCTGGTGAACGTGGACCCTGACACCGTCGGTCCTGACCGCGATGACCCCACCGTTCTGAATCTGCCTCTGAAAGAGGTCACCGTCGAAGCGGTGAAGGTAACCGGGTTGCGCAAGACGCGCGAGCGAGTGGTGCTTCGCGAAATGCGCTATACCCGTCCGGGCGCGCTGTATAACCTCGAGCAAATCCAAAAGGACCTGCAGAGGGTATACAACACCGAGCTGTTCGAGGACATCAGCTACAAGGCGGAAATCGGCTCCGACCTGAGTAAGGTCATCGTCACGGTAAACGTCGTGGAGCGCCGTACCGGGTTGTTCTCCATCGGTGCTGCCTATAACAACCGCCAGCAGCTGGTGGGCTTCCTCGAGATGTACGAAACGAACTTCCGCGGCGTCGGACAAACGCTGAGCGTCCGCCTGGAGCGCGGGGGACCCGCGAATGCCAACAACTACGAGATAAACTTCGCGGAGCCCTGGCTGGACAGGCGCAACACCTCGTTGTCCATCAGCGTCTTCGATAAGACCCTCTACCGGTTCAGTCGGGGACTGTTTACCTCCGACCCCGGCACCATCGGTGACGAAGACCGCTACGACGAACGGCGCAGGGGCGGTATTCTGACGCTGAGCCGCCCGCTGTCGGAGACCACACGGGCTTTCATCGGCGTGCGCACCGAGTCGGTACGCACCAACAACCCTGCCGTGTTGCCCAGCGAGGTCTTCATCAAGCAGGATGGCACCGTTAGCGCGCTATCGTTGCGCCTGACGCACAACACGCGCGATGTGGACTTCGACCCCGCTTCGGGCGGCTTCGATTCGTTTGCCGTTGAAACCGCCCTAGCAGACCTGAAGGACATTGGCACCGCTATCTCAGGCGGGTTTGTGGGCAAGGCGAACTTCAACAAGGTTTCGATAGACCTGAGGCGCTACTTCTCTCCGCAGGGACGCAGGCGTGCGCTTGCCGATAAGCGGCACGTTTTCGCGGTGCGATTGTACGCCGGCAAGGCGTTCGGCAAGCTGCCCTTCTTCGAGCAGTTCTTCCTGGGCGGCGCAGAGAGCCTACGCGGTTATCCCGAGGACCGCTTCTGGGGTGAGAATATAGCCCTGTTGAGCGTGGAGTATCGCGCCCCGCTGGCGCAGAACCTGGTGGGTGTGGTTTTTGTGGATGCTGGCGATGCCTGGGGCGGGCGCTACGGCACGATTAACGACTTTACCCAGCACTCCGGCTTTAAGCCGCAGGTTGGCGCGGGTATCGGTATCCGCGTGCGCACGCCTATCGGTCCGTTGCGACTGGACTACGGCTTCGGCAGCGAAGGTGCACGCACCCACTTTAGCATCGGCAATATATTCTGAGGTATTATCCGAGGAAAACAAGAGGAGGAACATCCGATGAAACGAACCTTCAGCCTGCTGATAGCCGTCGCAGGTATCGCCATCCTGTGTACAGGCGCGTGGGCGCAGGGTACCAGTGCATTTGGGATGGTAGACCTGAAGCGCGTGGTCGACGAATACGACCAGCGTAAAGCACTCGAGGCACAGCTGCAGCAGATGCGAGACCAGATGCGTGCTAAATTGCAGTGGCGTGCCAACAATCTCTTGCTCGAGGAAGCCGAAATCAGCGAGTACGAAAACCTGGCAAGCATCACCAACCCGACGGAGCAGCAGAAACAGCGCATGCAGCAGATCGAGCAGAAATCGCGGCAACTGAATGAGGAACTCTCGCAGCTGCGCCAGAAGAACCCCCCCACCGAACAGGATACGCAGCGCATCAATCAACTCACCGCTATCGAGAACCGTAACAAGGAGGTATTGGCGCAGCTGCAGGACCAGTTTGAGCAGCAGCTCAACGCCCGGCGCGACGAGATGATTAACCAGATGCTGCAGGACATTCGTAAAGCGGTAGCAGCGGTTGCTCAGGAGAAGAAACTGGCGGTCGTCTTCGACAGTACACAGGTGCTTTACGCTTCCAACGACATCACCGGCGATGTCATCAAACGACTTAACAAGAAATAGCCGGTTGGCTATCCTGATCGGGTCAGCGCTGGTGGCTGGGGTCTGCCTGGTCGGTTGTGCCAGAACTCCACCGCAAAAGATGGTTTACATTCAGTGGCGAGCCCTGTTGATATACCATCCTCTCTGGGAATCACAGCAAATCGGGCGGAACTCCCAGCCACCCCGTGCCCGTGCTGCAACCGACCAGAGGTTTCCGGCGCACTTTTCACTGCCGCAGACAACGTTGCAGCCGCTTCAGACGCCGGAGTCGGAACGAAGGCGTCAGCGTATCGCACAGGCTTCTGCCCAGCAGCAACAGGCGCTGGATGCTCGTTTGCGACAGATGGAGGCGCGTCTGCTTCAGGAGGAGCTGGCACAGCTGGAGGCGGAGCAAAAGACGGAGGTAGAACTGGCACGCCAGCAGCTGCTGCAGCAGGCAGAGCAGCAGATAGCAGACGCTCTGCGTCAACACCATTTGCCGCAGGCAGACGCCGAAATCAGGCGACTGGTGTTGCAGCGGCTGGTCCGTATCCGCCCCGACCAGCGCGATACCCTGAACTCTCGTCTGCAAGAGGTGGACGCGGAACAGCTGCGCCTTGCGGAGTCGCTCCAGCAGAGGCTGGCAGCCATCGCGGAAGAGACTGCCCGCCGCATCCGTGAGCGCGAAGAAGCCATTGAGCAGGAATACCAACGCAAACGTGAGGAACTGCGGCAGAGGAGCGCCGCTCGCTTACAGGCAGAGCAACTTCGCGCCAGCATACAGATACGCGCTTTTGCCGATACGGCAAAGCCGGTCGTTTTCCCGCGAACTACCCTGAAGACGCCAATCGGGGAATCCCGCGCCATGCCGCCGCCTTCCGCACCTGTGTTCACCCGCGAGGACGTCCGCTTGCTGATAGAACAGGATGTCAAACAGAGGGTGGAGGCGATATGCCGCAGGCATCGCTGGAAACCCGTCTGGCAGGCACGAGCGGGGATACCGGATGTCACTGCACAAATCGCTCTGGAGATGTCCCCATGAAGCTAACGGTGCAAGCACTGGCACAGCGTCTGAACGCACAGGTGGAGGGTGATGCAGACACGCTCATCACCGGGGTGTCTTCCATCGAGTTCGCACAGCAAGGGGACGTGGTGTTTGCGGAATCACCCCGCTATCTGCGACTGGCGGAACGCTGTTCGGCTTCGGCGGTCATCGTTTGGCAGGACGCGCCGTCTATCGGCAAGACTCTTCTGCGTGTCGCATCGCCCCGGCAAGCCTTTCTGGAGGCACTCCGCATTTTCGCCCCCGAGCCGCAACATCCGCAAGGAATCGACCTGAACGCCGTCATCTCACCCGATGCCGATATTGCAGAGGATGTCGCTATCGGCGCGGGGTGCGTGATCGAGACGGGGGCGCGCATCGGTCAGGGTAGCGTTCTGTATCCTCTGTGCTACATCGGGCGGGACGTACGGATAGGCGAGCAGTGTATACTGTATCCGAACGTGACGCTGATGCATGGCGCCAGGCTGGGCAATCGGGTGATAGTGCATTCGGGCACTGTTATCGGTGCAGACGGTTTTGGTTATGTCACGGTGGACGGCGTGCACCACAAGGTACCGCACATCGGCACGGTGGAGATTGGTGACGACGTGGAGATTGGCGCCAATGTGTGTATTGACCGCGCAAAAGCCGGTGTGACTCGCGTTGGCTCAGGCACGAAGATTGACAATCTGGTACATATCGCGCATAATGTGCAGATTGGAGAGAATTGCCTTTTAGTGGCGCAGGTAGGCATTGCTGGCAGTTCGCAGCTGGGGCGGTACGTGGTGCTGGCAGGGCAGGTGGGCGTCGCAGACCACGTGAGTATCGGTGACGGGGCTATCGTGGCGGCGCAGTCTGGCGTAGCGGGCAATCTGCCCGGCGGACAGCGTTATTTTGGCAGCCCCGCCCGCGAACATGCGAAACAACTGCGCCTGATGGCATACACCAGCCGGTTACCCGAGCTGTTCGAAAGGGTCAGAGAGCTGGAGCGAAAGCTGGGTTCGTCGTCGGAGGACAGGAATGAATAGGCAGTGCACGCTGCGGGAATCGGTATGTGTGGAAGGGATTGGCGTGCACACGGGCAAGCCGTGCCGGGTAACGCTGCGACCTGCAGACGAGAATGTGGGCATCGTTTTTCACGTGAGCGGACAACAGATCCCTGCGCTAGCGGAATACGTGGTTTCTACAGACAGGTGCACCACTCTGGGTGTGGATGGGGTGCGCGTGATGACGGTAGAGCATCTGCTCTCTGCGATGGCAGGCGTGGGCCTAGATAACGCCTACATCGATGTGGACGGAGAGGAGATACCGGTTTTGGATGGCAGTGCAAAGCCGTGGGCGGAATGTTTCTATCGGGTGGGGTTGCGTGAACAATGCGCAGAGCGACAGCGCATCCACCTGACGCGCCCGGTATCGGTGATGGCTGGTGACCGGGGAATCTGGGCGATGCCGCATGCCGAGCGATTGCTCATTGCGACGGTGCACTACGACCACCCGCTGGTGGGTACGCAGGTAGCGTGGTTCCCTCTGGATAAGATAAACTATCTGGAGGAGATAGCGCCTGCTCGCACCTTCGGCTTCTGGGAAGAGGTACAGCCGTTGCTAGCACGCGGGAAAGCGCGTGGGGGGAGTCTGGACAATGCGCTGGTGATTTTCCCCGACCGCTATAGCACGCCCTTGCGCTTCCCGGACGAGGTGCTCAGGCATAAAGTGCTGGACATTATCGGCGACCTCGCGCTGGTGGGCGCACAGGTAGAGGCGCTGTTCGTGGCAGTCAAACCCAGCCATACTCTCAACACCGCCTTCGCACTGGCATTACGACAGACGATACAGGGGGAATGAAAAATGATAGGACCAAACGGCGTTCTGGACGTGGAAGCGGTTCGCGAAATACTGCCGCACCGCTATCCACTGCTGTTGGTGGACCGCATTCTGGAGCTGGAGCCCGGCAAGCGGGCAGTGGGGCTGAAAAACGTCACCATCAATGAAGAGTTTTTCAACGGGCATTTTCCGGGTCAAGCCATCATGCCGGGTGTGCTGGTGGTGGAGGCGATGGCTCAGGTGGGAGGCGTATTGATGTTGTCGCTACCGGAGCATCGCCACAAACTGGCTTATATCGGAGGTATCGACAAAGTGCGCTTCCGCAAGCCGGTGGTGCCGGGTGATACGCTCATCACCGAGGTAGAGGTGCTGCGTTTTCGCGGCAGCACCGGTAAAGTGCGCGTGGTCGGGCGCGTGAACGGTCAGGTGGTGGCGGAAGCGGAGATGATTTTCGCACTGGTGGAACGCCGCAAAAACGGCAACCAGGCGCAGGAATCACCGGAAAACTCTACCGTCGATGAAGGAAACAATCAGTGATGGGCATACACACTATGGCGCATTCCAAGATTCATCCAACGGCCATCATCCACCCAACGGCGGAACTGGCTCCAGACGTAGAGATAGGTCCTTACAGCATCGTCGGCGCGCATGTATATATCGGCGAGGGCACCATTCTCGAGTCGCACGTGGTCGTGGAGAAGTGGACGACCATCGGTTCCTATTGCCACATCTTCCACAGTGCGATCCTGGGTGGTCCTCCACAGGACACGAAGTTCAAGGGCGAGCGCAGCTACCTGCGCATCGGCGACCGCAACATTATCCGCGAGTTTGTCACCATCCATCGTGCTACCGGTGAAGAGGAAGCCACCGTCATCGGCAACGACAACATGATTATGGGTTACGTGCATATCGGGCACAACTGTAAGCTGGGCAATGGCATTATCATTGCCAATCAGGCGGGCATCAGCGGGCACGTCATCGTCGAAGACCACGTGGTTTTCGGCGGGATGGTGGGCGTACATCAGTACACCCGCATCGGCAAACTGGCTATGCTGGGCGGAATGTCCAAAGTGGTGCAGGACGTTCCTCCCTTCATGATGGTGGATGGACGTCCCGCGGAGGTGCTGGACCTGAACACCATCGGTCTGCGCAGGCATGGCATTCCCCCTGCGGTGCGAGCGGGGCTGAGGCAGGCATACAAACTGTTGTACCGCTCGAAGCTCAACATGTCGCAGGCGATTGAAGCCATCGAGGAGGAGGTGGAACCCAGCCCCGAGCGCGATTACCTGCTGGATTTCCTGCGCAGTATCCGTAAGGGATTTGGTGGGCGTGCCAACGACCCGCGCGGTATGCGGTGAAAAGACCGGCAACCATTTTCTGCGTGGCAGGAGAAGCCAGCGGCGATGCCAGCTGCGCCGCACTGGTGCAGGCGGTGCGCGAGCGGCTGCCGGACGCACACTTCTGGGGCGTCGGCGGGCGACTCATGGCGAAAGCGGGAGTGCAGCTGCTTTACGATAGCAGCCGGTGGGGCGCGGTGGGGGTGGTGGAAGCGTTGCGCGTTGCACCTGCGCTATGGCTGGCACAGCAAAACCTGAAGCGTCGGCTGACACAGGAGCCCCCCGACCTGCTGGTGCTGGTGGATTTCGGCGCATTCAATGTGCCGCTGGCGAAATGGGCAAAAGCGAGAGGGATGAAGGTGTTCTATTACTTTCCGCCCGGCTCATGGCGCAGGCATCTGCCCCGGCGCAACGACCTTCCACACTGCACCGATTGCATCGTCACGCCGTTTCCCTGGTCAGCTGCGCTGCTAAGGCAGGCGGGAGCAAACGCGCATTTTGTGGGGCATCCGCTGCTGGACAGGGTGCGCCCTTCGCTGAGCGAAGACGAGTTCTGCACAAGGCTGCAGGTAAACCCCACCGGTTTGCGCGTCGGTTTGCTACCGGGTAGCCGCCGGCAGGAGGTGCGCTCGTTATTGCCCATCATGCGTCGGGCGGCAGAACTGCTCGCCGAACAGAAGCCCGGAGCGCAGTTCGTTCTCGCGCTCGCGCCGTCAGTGCAGGATGAGGAGGTTCAACGTGTCTTTGTCGGATGCACCGTGCCGTGGCGGATCGCTCGCGAAATGACCTACGATGTGATAGCATACAGCCACCTGCTGTGGTGCTGTTCGGGCACAGCCACGCTGGAAGCAGCGATACTGGGCACACCCATGATTATCCTGTACCGCGTTTCGCGGCTGATGGAGCTGGAGTACCATATCCGAAAGCGGGCGCTGAACCTCACCTTCATCGGTTTGCCCAATCTGATTGCACAGCGAGGCATTTGTCCGGAGCTGCTACAGCACTCTGCGACGCCGCAAAACATCGTGGCTCACTCGTTGAATCTTTTGCCGGGCACCGAAGGGCACCGGCTACAACGGGAAGCCCTGCAAGAGGTAAAATCGGTACTGGGAGAGCCGGGTGCGACCGACCGTGCCGCGCACCTGCTCCTGCAATGTCTGGAAGTGGACCATGCCGACCCGAGATGACAAACAACTTCAAAGAAGGTTGTGGCGAGACCTCAAGCCGCACCTGAAGTACATCATCCTCGGCTTGATTTGCGCAGCGGGAGCACAGGTGATTACCCTGCGCATCTTCGCGCTCACCCGTGAGGTGGTCAACGCGGCACAACTGCACCGCGATGTGAGCCAGCTCAACCGGGTGAGCCTTGTGGTTATCGGCGCGTTCCTCATCAAGTTCGTTTTTGCCTACGGGCAGACCTATTACCTCTCGCTGGCTATCAACCGCTTTACCATGCGCCTGCGTGAGCGGGTGTATGAGCACCTGCAGAGCCTGTCGCTTTCCTACTTCACTCATCGCCGCACCGGCGCGCTGATGTCGGTGCTGACCAACGATATCAACGCCATCTCTAACGGCGGCGCCCTGTTGAAGGATATGGTAGCGGCACCTATCGGACTGATAGGTGGTCTGGTATGGCTGTTCGTCATTTCGTGGAAGCTGTCGCTGATTGCGTTGGTAGGCGTGCCGTTGATGGCGGTCATTATCCGTGCCATTGGAAGGCGCATGCGCTACATCGGTCAGCAG
>Ga0123519_10006982_pt1 | contig 17607 bp, 19 predicted proteins | sample YelNatPaOPRAMG02_FD_87396 | JGI IMG/M metagenome (GOLD analysis project Ga0123519, IMG submission 87396) | Hot spring microbial communities from Yellowstone National Park - Yellowstone National Park OP-RAMG-02 (version 2) | ecosystem: Environmental > Aquatic > Thermal springs > Hot (42-90C) ... | reverse complement strand
TATGGTGCTGCTGACCTTGTCGCCTATGGTCAAATCCGCGCTGGACGCGCCGATATGCCCGTTGAGTTACGTAACTTTAATATCGCTCAAGCCCGCGTGCAGTTTGGCAACGCCGGAATCCACGGATAGCTTCAGCGGCACGTCCGGGTTCAAATATACATTCAGATCGTTGATATGACCACCGAATCCCGCCCAAGACCCATTGGTCTTTATTTCCACGCTCTGCGTATCGCCTTTCAGGCTGCTATTGGTATCCAGGGTAGCGAAATCCGAATCCAGTTCGCCCGAAACCAGGCTTTCGCCGCCTTTGCCGATATTGATCTGCCCCGCGCCAGAGCGTATGGAAATGTCCGCTTGTTTCGTGCTTGCGTCTCGGGAAATATCATACTCCTGCAATTGCCTAGTCTCGCTGTCCCGCAGGCTTATCCCTTGCCAGGAACCGAAACCTGCCAAACCCGACACATTGAACGCATAAGCCCCCACCAAGGCCAGGACCGCGAGCAATATCACTACGGAGATCAATCCGGCCACAAAGCCGCCGCGCGACAAAATGGACAACCCGATCAGAATGATAATCACTGGCCAGATGTTGGCGAAAAATATACCAACATTAAAACTAGCCCAGCCCAGGGAATTGGCCAGCAACAAAAATCCGACGAAGATGATAGTAATACCCCAAAAGAAGCGGGGAAAAAATGAACCGCGACCGTGATAATGGTGGTGATGTATTTCTTTTACCGTCTCTTTGGACTGCTCCTGGCGCTTTTCCGTTTCCGGAGTGTTGTTGTCCTTATCTATTTCCGTATTATCTCCTTCTGGCGATTATCAACACGCCAAAAAATATGAGCAACAACGGCCAGAACAGATCCCAACGGAACCAGTGGATGGGAAGGATGCGGCTAAACAGGATCAAAAAGCCAATAATGACGATTATTGTGCCCAAAAAGATGCGGACGTCATTACCGCTCCTGTTTGCCTCATTCTTTATTCCCTGGGCAAGGTCTTGGGCGTTCTGCCGGACATTTTCGGAGAATCCCTGCCCCCAAGGACGATTGGCATCGTGCGGTTGTCCCGCCTGCGGTTCGTTCGGCACGACCAGGGCCAGGATTATGTAAATCAAGATGCCCGAGCCGCCGCCAAGCACGAGCAGCAGAAAGACAATGCGGAAGATTATGGGGTCAATGCCGAAATGATCGCCAAGGCCGCCGCACACGCCGGCAATGACCCGGTCGGTCCGGCTGCGATAAAGCCTCTTGGTTTGAGTATTGTTGTCCATAATTGATATTTAATGATTGTGTGTATTATACCAAAGATTGCGGAAAAAATCTTTCCCTTGGTTAAGACGAAAAATGAATGATTCAAATGAGGTTATCCCTGTCCCCAGTTATAAGTTTTTCCGCCAACTGGCGGATTGCAGTTTTGCCTTTTGACTTTTGCGTTTTGAGTTCTTGTTCCCTGTTAAATCTTTATCTACTACTTCCTCCCAAAATCATCCTCTAACCTCGTATTATCACCCTCGTCAAAATGCCCGGTGGATACCTCTATGAATATCAGATCCAGGTCCTGGCCTTCGTTTATCATCCGGTGCTTGGTCCCCACGGGAATATCCACGCTCTCGCCCGCCTTCACTTCCCGCTCCTTACCGTCCAAAATGACCCGGCCTTTTCCCTGCACCACTATCCAATGCTCGTTTCGGAACTTATGCGATTGGTAAGACAAGCGGGACAGCGGCTTGACTGTTATCTTCTTGACCATCACGTCCTGGCCGCTTTCGTCCTGCACGGGAAAACCGCTTAGTATCTCAAAACACCCCCAGGGACGCTGTTCAATGTAATGTCCATTCATAAGATTCGATTAATCACTATCAATAGACGAAACAATTGCCGTTCTATTATATTTTTATCAGGCTTTTTAGCCGTTCTTCAATAACCTCGCGCGGGACGGGGAAAGCGTAGGCAGGCTGGGTTACAATAGCTTCCAGCAAAAATTCCTTGCCAATGACGCAGACGTTATTTACAGGATTAAGCCCAAAGTGCATCCCGTACCCGCGGCTGAACACCAGCAAGGGTTTTACGAATACGTCCTTGCCCGTTTCCGTCTTCAAAAAATTCTTGAGCCTCATTGCCTCGCCGAACGCCTGCTTAAGCACGTTTTTTTCCGGGAATATCCGGCCGCTCAAGGTCAGCTCAAACCCATTGTAACCAATTACGCCTTTATGGCTTTTGACCTCAATGCTGAAGATGCCAGTGGGGCCAACAACGGCAAAATCTATGTTGCCGTACTGGCCTGGGATATTCAAATCCTGGAACACAGTAAAGATATCCGGCAAGCCTTCCAATTCGCGCCTTATGTCCAGTTCGCCGCCCCGGCCGCGGTAGAACTTTCCGGACTTTCTCTTGAAAATCCTGATGAACGGATTGAGTATCGTTATAAGGACTATGATAAGAATCAAGGCGCCGACCGCGGTCACGAACGGATTCGAGAATCTCATTACCAACCAGATCAACACCAAGGGCAGCACGACCAAACCCGCGGCCAAAAAATAATACTTAGCGTCATTCTTCAGCAGATACCGACTATTTTTTCCGTAAATCCGGGCCATATTTCAATCGAAAATTTCGGAAAGCGGCCTCTCGTGATTCCTGAGCAGTAAACGTTTTTCATACCAGGCCAAATTTAATGCCACTACTGCCAGCATAAGCAAAGACCCTAAAACAGTCAGGGTCGACATGCGGAAAACGAGAGACAAGATCATAAACCCCGACGCCAGAACAATATACGCGCACAACGGAACAAAATATACCTTTTTGGAAACGCCGACTAGGCGGCGAGGGTGATAAAATTCAAATATTCGAAACAAGGCGGTGATGATGATAGTGACCATGAACCATCCCGCAAAATTCCGCAGAGGGATACCCAAATACGATCCGTGTTCCAGCCAAGACCAAGAACCGAGCTTAACCTGCAAGGGATCCATGAACAGATCTATGGCCGTAACCGTTACGCCATCCATAAAGACCGCCCAGGCCAGCAACCACCAGTCGCTATTGCGTATGCTTGGCTTACCCCAGCCTGACCAATAAAGGAATGAAGTAGTTATGGAATAACCGATATATGTAAAAACGGCCCAATATAAAGTGACGAGGATCGGGACACCAAGCACCGCCGGAATGTCCATATGATATACGTACCGGCCGAATATTCCTGTGTGGACGCCCAAGACCTCAAAACCAAAACCGATCAGCGCGGATAGCGCCAAGAAGCCAAGGCCGCGCCACGCGCCCAAAGTCCACATTGCATGGAAGATTATCAGAAGCAAAGGCAAAATTCCGGCCAGTAATTTGAGCGGCATGCTGCCGGCAATACCCAGGTTCAAGGCGATCACGACCAAACAAGCCAGGACGATGAGTGTATCGAACCCTAAAAGTCCCCATAGATCCTTTTCTTTTTCTTTCCGGTCCATTTGTTTAAATCCCCCGCGCCGTATACTAGCGTACTAGTACGCTAGTATACGTATCCCGGCAAGGCGGGAACACCTCAACCGCGGTTGAGGTGTTCCGAGGATAATAAAAATAAGCCATTTCTATGGCTTTATTCTAGCACCCCTGCCAAATATTTACCAGATTTAACAGAATAAATTTTTTTGCTGTTTTGACTATAACAAATTATGCTCCTTTAGGCTGTAACAGCCAGTTTTGGTGACGATGACGTGATCCAGCACGTCTATTCCCAAGATCTTGCCCGCGTCCACCAGGCGCTTAGTGACCGCCAAATCCTCTTCCGACGGCTCCAGGCTTCCCGAAGGATGGTTATGCGCCACAAGGACGCTGGCACAGCAGTTCTGCACCGCTTTCTCGAACACCTCGCGCGGATGCACCAGGTTGGCGTTAAGCGTGCCGACAGACACCACGTCGCGCAAAGTTTCCTGGTTCTGGGTATCCAAATAGAATACCACAAAATGCTCTTTTTTGTTGTCGCGGATATCCTTAAGCTGCTCCCAGACCTTTTGCGGGGATATGATCAAAGCCGCTTGCTTGTCCTTGAGCTTCCTCCGCCCCAGTTCGAAACACGCCACGATCTCGCAGGCCTTGCTCAAACCCAGGCCGTGTACTTTTCTCAATTCCTCCACGCTCGTGTTGGCTAAAGCGCCGTGCGGAAACTTCTGCAATATCTTCTTGCCCAATTCCACCACATTTACTCCCCTGCTCCCCGTGCGCAGCAGGATAGCCAAAAGCTCGGAATCCAACAGCTTGCCAGGCCCGTATTTTATCAATTTTTCCCTCGGCCGCTCACAGGAAGGCAGCTCCTTGATTTTCATATTTTGTTTCTTGGGTTTACTTAGACCACCTAATCTCCCGAAAAGTCGGGACCTTCTCCTCAAAGAAAAGAGGGTTTGTAAAATTTATTTATACAATCATATTACCATAAATAAGCGTAAAAACCAAAAACATCCTTGACGGGAGAGCAAAAATGTATTAGAATATACTTTCTTATTTTAAATCATCATTGAGGATTGGAGGATGTACTAATGCGCCAAAAAGGCGCGTCAGACGACGCGCTTCTCAAGGAGTATTTGTCCGAAGAGGACTTGGATTGGCTCAGACGCCAGGAAATGGAAGCAGCGCGGCGGAATGATATTCATAACGCCAATGCTAACGCCAGATCCTAGCCGCCAAAAGCAGCACTTACCCGTTGGTTTGTCCGCGGGTTTTCTTTTTGTCCAAAAAATATTCCTTCAGCCATAGGCCCTTAAAAAGCGGAATTGTGAGCGTGGACAATACGAACGCAAGCGAGGGAACAATGGCGTTTATTAGCGGGTTCGGCAGGCCGGCGACCACGAAGAACAAGGCCACGACAATATAGGTCAGAATGACTATTAGGACCTTGCGGGCCGCACTGGTCTCCCACGCCTTGTCCGCCTCCACCCGCGCGTTGCGCTCTTTGATGAGTTTTATCTCTTCCTTAAGCTGATGCAATTCGTCCATAGATTTCCTTTAAAAGAAAAACCGAATTATTGCCCTTCTTTATCTTCGGTGGCGACCGCCGGCCGTTTGCTTTCAGGCTCCGGTTGCTGCGCCTCCCCCGACGGCCTGTCGAATTTCGACGGCCTCTCCGGCGGCCTCTGGGAACTGAGCCTTAGGTCTTCCAACTCCCTTTGCTTGGTGAAAAAATCCAAGTTCGTAAACGGCTCGCCTTTTTCGCCGGCCTTTTCAGCATCTTTCAACGCTTTTCTCACTTCCGCCGCCCGTCTTTCCAGGTCCGCGTCCTCCATATGGTATTTTTCTAGCTCTTTTAGTGGCATAAATAAATATGATTATTTATTGTATTTACTTAGTTTTTCAATATTTCTTTCGAACTGGCTGATCTTCCTTTCCAGCATAATCTGTAATTGTTCAACGGTATCGGTATCTTTTATTTCCAAATACTTTCCAATTATCCTCATAGCCTGGCTGAGATCGCCGGGAGTATCGGGACCTAAGGCCCGAATATCGGCGACGGTCGCTTTCCGAAAATCTTTTTTCAACTCTTCCGAAACCAATATCTCTTCAGGATTTTTAATGCATGTATTGAGGATTCTGCCCGCTATTTCCATCAATAATATCCCCTCACCGTATCTTCTTCTTAATTTTTTGGCATCCGACTTAGATAAACTAGCTTCAAAAGCCCCTGGCTGTGCCTTGTCTTTGCTTTTTTCTCCCCGCAACACACCTTTCCTCAGACGGCCATCTTCGTCCAAATCCCTTTCCAGATCCACCCGGTGTTTCTTCGCGGGACCCTCTTCCCGCAACTCCGGCGATTTCGAGATGTCCGAAGGCTTAGGGATATGAATAGGCTCGTCAGCATTTTCCAGTATCGCCAACTCCTTGAAGAAAGCGTTTCCTGGCAATGGCTGCGCTTTAATTTTAGGACGGCTGGATCTTTCTTGCGCCAAACGGCGGATGTTCCAGGCATTACGCAAAAGTTCCTGGAGATGAAAGGTAGATTTTGGGTTGGTATTAAGCCTCTTGGCCCAGACGACCAGCTGGTCGTCGGTCGCTTGGGCAAAAAAGTCATTTTCAAATTCGGAAAAGGGTTGGTGCCCGATGATCTCCTGGGCCGCATCCGCAAAAGCCTCGAGTTTCCGCTCCTTTTCTTCCCGTTCCTTTTGTAGGTTTTGTTCTTGGTTTCCGCCTTGTTCAGGATTCATATCGAAATATTAAATGATAGTCCCCTTTCCCCTATTTTAGCTATTTTATGCGGGAATGGCAACAATGACAAAGGAACGTGTAAACTTAACAGTCAATTTTATTCTGTAATAAATTAAAAAAGCCAAGGTTGAATGATTTAAAAAATTCTAACGCATAATTTTAGGAAAAAAGAAAGGCTACCATTAAGGACATTGATATTCGCAATAATATAAAGTTTCTTTTAAGAAAAAACACTAATACTGAAAAACGAGACTTATTAACCTGTTTTCAAAGTAAAAACAAAGTAACCACACTAACGTGACTACTTTGTTTCACCTTGTCTCAACTCGAGTAATTCGAACTATCCACGGTATCAATTCGATTATCAAATAAGCAAACAAAGCGTAAATGATAATCGCAAACATGGTAGAGAATTCTACTACTATATCCGGCTTAATAACTCGAATCGGAAATGTGCCTCGAAACGGTTTAAGCAACGGAGTGCTGAAATTGTAAATGAACGGGACAAACGGCGCATTGGGATTTTCAGCAAACAATCGTAAGACAAATCGTAAGCCTAGAAATATCTCGACCACCCAGAGAAACAGATCAATAAAGCCCATCAAAATTATTGGAAGTCTTCGTGTTCTACATCTTTACTCCTTTCCTAGAACCCTAATAATTCTTTAACAAAAATTGCGGTAACTCGATTCGGTATTGCTTCTTTGCAAAACCGTAACAGTATGTTAATTTGCTGTGCATACTGAACCTGCCCATTGCGTGTTGGCCTTTAAGCGATAAGACATACTTTTTAATTCTTTTTTTACCTTCAGTTTTGTCCTTTACGATTTTTTGTGCTCCAATACTCCCAGGCAACCTAGCAGCGCCTAAAGCATAACCCGGAAATTGACTACCGCTCATAGAAGCAACTCATACCTTGCCGTCTTTAAATTACCGTATAACACTCCCAATTGCGTAATCCGGCGAACACCGAGCTTCCTCATCTAGCGCCCTTGTTTCTCGCTTCATGCTTATTAGTTTACTTCTCCCAAATCGTATTTGCCAGATTCGTTAAACTTTTTGTTCAATCCCAAAATTTCCAAGGTAATTAAGGACATAGTCATTACCTCGGATCATTCTGGAATCGCTTCCAAAACCTCGCGCTTAGCTTCTTATCAGGAGTTTGCGCAATCGCTTCAATACCGTTTTGTTTAAAAGCATTAACAGTTTCGGAAATAATGTAACCGTCCAAAACTTTAGTGGATCTTTGAGCTTTTGGCTTAACTTTTTCTTGTATGCAATATCTTCCAGTAACGTTCCTGCGTCCTTATCCTCTTTTAAAGGTCATTTAATTACTGAACTAATTTTGGACTTAATAACATTTACTGGAATAGCAAAACTAATATTATTAGACCCTACAACTGTTGCCACATTTACACCAATCACATTTCCATTCAGATCAACCAGTGGTCCACCGGAATTGCCGGGGTTTATTGCTGCGTCAGTTTGGATCACTCCTTTTAATGTTTCCGTATTACCGCCGTCGCCTCCTGCGGTTACTGTTCTATCTAACCCTGAAATTATTCCAACCGATACTGAGTTGTTATACTCACCTAAGGCATTGCCAACTGCAATAACCCTTTGGCCAAGCTTTAGACTTCCCGAATCACCAAAATTTACCGTGGGGTAATTGCTTCCATCAATTTTCACAACTGCTAAGTCTTGGCTGGAATCCCGATATACAACCGTCGCTGGCAACTGCTTGCCATTGGATAGCAGGACGGTATAAGAAGCATTGGTGTCGTCTACCACATGGCGGTTAGTGACAATGTAACCATTGTTTGAGACGATGAAACCAGTTCCTGCTCCAACTTTTTGCCTTACCGTTCCATTCTGGCGATACACCGGAATCCTCATTCCAAAGTCCTGAAAGAAGGGATCGTCACCAAATGGATTTTCGTAGACCACTTCCAGTTTTGGCACATCTTTTGAGATTACAATAGATACCACTGCTGGAGTTATTTTAGCAACAGCTGATGTAAGTAAATCGTCTTCTGAGGCTTGACGGACTTGTTGCCGTCTATCAATTTCTGACTGAGTCAATGCCGAAGGCTTACCGGTTGTCTCTGAGGATTCTGTGATTTTTTGCTGCAACTGATCCTGTAATCCTGATATCTGTCTTTGCAGAGCCAACACCTTTTTATCAACTTGCTTTTCACCGATGGTAAAACTAGCTGCGCTTGAACCGACAGCCAGAATCGCTAGACCTATTAAACTGGCGATTACTTTTCTGCTCATATTTTATACTCCTTTCTTAGCCCGATTAACTGGCCGTTTCTCTTTCATGGGCAGGGTCTCCCGTTTTTTGTATTCAACTTTATTATTTTTCATATCAACCGTAACGGTGTCTCCTTCAAGTATCTTTCCGGATAGCATTTCTTTAGCAAGACCCGTTACTATTTCATTTTGGATTTTGCGTTTTAGCTCCCGGGCTCCAAATTCAGGAACAAACCCAATCTCTGCCAAATGATCAATTACAGAATCGCTAAACTCCAGTTCTACGCCTTGGCCACGGGCAGTTTTCTTTACCCGTTCTAGCTGCAATTTTACAATTAACTTAATCTGCTCGCGAGTTAATGAATGGAACACAATTATTTCATCAATACGATTTAAGAATTCCGGCTTAAACTGCATACGCAAAACATCGACTAGTTCAGCTTTTAATTCTTCGTAAGTTTTGGCTTTTTTAGCAGTTAAGTTATCCTGAATGATTTTGGAACCCAGGTTACTGGTAGCAATAATCAATGTATTCGTGAAATCAACCACTCGACCCTTACCGTCAGTTAGCCTACCGTCATCAAATACCTGCAACAATATATTATCTACGTCCTGATGAGCCTTTTCTATCTCATCAAGCAAAATAACCTGATACGGACGCCTTCTGACTGCTTCTGTTAATTGTCCACCTTCTTCATAGCCCACATAGCCTGGCGGCGAACCAATGAGACGAGAAACGCTATGGCGTTCCATATATTCAGACATATCAATACGAACCATTGCGTCCTCATCACCAAACACCACCCAGGCTAAAGCTTTAGCAAGCTCAGTTTTACCGACACCGGTAGGACCAAGAAACATTAGTGTTGCGATAGGCCGTCTTTGGGCAGAAAGTCCAGCTCTACTACGACGGATAGCATCGGAAACCGCGGTGATCGCTTCCTCTTGACCAATCACTCGCTCATGCAGTTTTTCTTCCATGTGCAAAAGTTTTTCTTTTTCTTCTTGGGTCAATTCTTGCACCGGGACGCCAGTGATTTTTGACACCACTTGAGCAATATGTTGCCGATTAACCTCAGCAGTAGTAACACCTTTTTCTTTGCGCCATGCAGTTTCTTTATTAGATCGTTCATTCTCTAATTTTACAATTTGGCCTTCTTGCTCTTTTGCTTTATCATATTGCTTGTGGCTTAAGGCATATTCGCGCTCTCTCTTTAAGCGGTCAATTTCTACATCTATTTTTTTAACTTTTTCTGGTCTGGAAGTTAAACCAATGCGAACCCTGCTTGCTGCTTGGTCAATCAAATCAATAGCCTTATCCGGCAAAAAGCGATTGGTGATATACCGATCAGATAATTCACTTGCTGCAATAATAGCTTCATCAAGAATCTTTACTTTGTGGTGAGCCTCATACCGGTCACGCAAACCTCGCAAAATTTCAATTGTTTGAGGAACTGTTGGTTCGTTAACGAATACCGGTTGAAACCTGCGCTCGAGCGCCGCGTCTTTTTCTATATGCTTCTGGTATTCGTTTAAGGTTGTGGCGCCGATTAAATGCATTTCACCCCGGGCAAGGTGTGGTTTGATTACTTGCGATACGTCAAGACCGCCTTCCTCGCCACTACCGCCAGCTTTCATAATGGTATGCAATTCATCCACAAAGATAATTAAATCTTCTTTGTTAGCAATAATTTCATCCAGAACGGCTTTAATTCTTTCCTCAAATTCACCACGATATTTGGAGCCAGCAACAAGTGAGTTTATATTCAGCTCAACAACTCGTTTGCCCTGCAACACTTCCGGCACATCTTCATTCAAGATTCTTTGTGCCAAACCTTCAACGATAGCCGTTTTACCAACTCCCGGTTCACCAATTAGTACCGGATTATTCTTAGTACGACGAGAGAGAATTTCAATTGTGGTCTCAATTTCATCAGCACGGCCGATGACTGGATCTAACCGACCCTCTTTGGCCATTTTCGTGAGATCTCTTGAATACTTATCGAGCTGCGGTGTTGTGCTTTGAGCTTCTACTCGGCCTTCAGCTGCGCCTTTGCCCACGACTTTTACAATTTTTTGTCTTAAACTCTCCGAGGTTAACCCATATTTCCTGAGCAGATCGCCCGCCATACCGTCTGCTTCCTCAACAAGCCCTACAAGTAAGTGTTCCGGTCCAATATAGCTATGGCCCAATTCTTGGCTGACCCTAAAGGCAAGTTCCATGACATTTTTGATACGAGGAGAAATGGCTAGCTCTACTGTTTCTCCTTTTTTAGTTTCAGTCGTTCCTTGCGGCGCATTGGCTTCAATGTAATTTTTTACGTCCGTTTCATTAATTCTAAAATGTTTGAATATTTCTTTAACCACGTCATTGGAAGCGAGTGCGTACAACAAATGCTCTGTATCAAGTTCATTTCTTTTAAATTTTATTGCAGATTGCCCAGCTTCCTGAATAAGTTCCTTGGTGTTTGCAGACAAATACTGATCAATGTCTATACTTTCACGATGTCGTGGAATGGGATAACCTAAATGAGATGAAAACTCATCAAAGCCTGGTGTCCCATCAAAATCCGAAAAGAAGTTATCAAACGGGCTTCCGCCAAATATTCTCTCTAATGGAGAACGGAATTGTTGGTCGCGAACCAGCTTTTGGTAATCGTAATTGCACACATTTAAAATTTCCTGTCTGCCATTTCGTAAAACAGTGACTTGCATGCTTGCCGGTCTTCGTTTGCAAATTTCACATAATTCTCTTGCCATATTTTCTACCTCTCAAATCACCACACAACAAAATAAGCTACTTATCAATAAGAAAAAGTAACCCATTTTCACCTACAACCCAAGCCAGGAAGCAACAAGACGAACTAACTAATGAACAAGAACTAACACGCTAACAGCTTGAGGCCTCAAGTAAACGAACTTACAAACTTACACTTACATTCTACTTCAATAACATGCCTGACTTTACTCCCTGACCTGGGTTGCCAATCCTTTTAAAGGATTGGAGTTAGCCAGCTTACTTAGGAAGTTAATAAAGGTTACAGCTTCTCGATACAAAGCCTTCAAAATACGAAGCTATTTTGAAAATTTTACGCCTGAAGCTGCGCACACCACCTTATTAACCTCATTCCAGTGATCTGGAATGTTTAGACTCTCTGCAATCTGCAGACAATCTTTCTTTTGATTAAATATTTAAGTGTTTAAAACTACTTTTCTTTCGCCGAAAACCGGCTCTAAGTTTTATTTAGCCGTAAAACTTCCCAGCGGAGGAATTTCTGGACCGAAGGAACCGCTATCCTCATATAAATCCACCACCTTTCGGAAATATTGGATTTTACAAGGATAGAAGAGTGGTCGCTTAAAGCTTCCACCGCTATCCACATATATAAACGTATTACCTTTTAAAAAGTGTCAAACTAAAATAGCCCGTGATTACGGGCTATTTTAGCGCCTACTCAACTTTTACAGTAATCTTTTTTGGCTGGGCTTCTGGGACCTTATCAAAGGTCACTTTCATAACTCCATTTTTGCAAGTTGCTTGAGGTTCTTTGCTCATGTCAATCTCACCGGGCACGGCCATTCTGTAAGAGAACGAAGAGGAAGCCCGGCGGTAGAATTTGCGGTCTTTGTCTTGCTTGCTCTGTTCCTGCTCACCACGGATCCATAACACGCCTTTGTCGTAGGTAACCTCCACTTTGTCTGGATCAATGCCCGGAACCGCTGCTTCTACATACACGTGCTTATCGTCTTCGGAAACAGAAAGGCCGGACGACCAGTTAGATCCGCTGTCATTGAACAAATTCAACCAGCGATCCTCGTCAAAATCCAAATCAAAAATAGATGGAATTCTTAAATTATTAAAGAAGCCCCATGGAACTAAATCTCGTGCCATAATTAAACACCTCTTTCTCAAGCGCTTAAACCCTATTAAAAAGGTGCAAACGCTTATATCCTATCAATTCGACCTTTAATTTTTCAATTAATTAAACACGGAGGAAACAAAAAGGTGTCATAAATAAAGATAAAGCCCACCAGATTTGGCGGGCTTTATCCCAAGCAAGCTCTAGGTAGCTTTCTGATCTTTGTTGTCAGAAGTGGTGCTATTTTGAGCTTGGTTATTAGTATTAGTATCTGCCATATTACATCACTCCTTTCTTTAGGAAATTAATAATATAGGAAAGCAGCTGCTTGCAATATATTAAACAATCATACAAATAAAAGGTGCCAAATTATTTTAAAACCTTTGCTACCAATCCGTTCGCCATAAAATTCTGTTTCAATTACCCTATTTATGACTACTCTCAAAATATGAATCATGCCCTTGCTTTCTTTAGCAATGATAGTTTCCTTGGGCAAGATAATTTACTGCTGGTTAATGTCTAAATCAAGCAATCTCATTCTGCTTTGTAAGTTAGACACGGCAAGCTCCATGTACTCCTCTGATTCAAGATCTAGATACAGCGATCTACGTCCACAGAAGCCCAAACCATAAGTCTAATCTTTCGAGGATGCTTTAGCAGACCTCTGCCAAAATTCCTTTCCGGCTATAAAGCTGGCGCTAACATCTGCTGCAGATTTATTTGAAAATTCTTTCCAAGCCAGTAAATGCCAAAAATAAGCACGGGCATAATGCTTATGGTTGTATAGCAATTCAGCCTGCAAGGAGAGCCACCGCATTGTTGTACACCTTGGTGTAAATTATTATTAAAATCTTCTTTAGAAAGTCTTATAGTAGTCATTTAAAAATTTTGGTTTCATATAAGATCTTGGCTGGTCCCTAAACTCTACCATGTCTTTGATGTAAGGGTGTTCAGCTAATTTCTTACGGGTTCTGGAAAGCAATAGTTTAACCGCATTTTCGGTTTTGCCCATGACCCGGGCAATTTCTTTAATTGGCATTTCTTTTTGGTAGCGCATTAATATTGCGTCTCTTTCTATAGTGGAAAGCCCATGGACTGCTTTCCAAAGTTTTTCAGCTTCTATCTTTCTGTCTACAGTATTAGTAATTTCGACCGGCACATCGCCAATCTCCTCCAAAGGAATAAGTTTACGAGAGCGGTAATAATTCACCAATAAATTGTGCGCAATTGTCATTAAATATACCAGATAGGAATAGCCTCTGATACGAAATTTGGGCAAATGCCGAAAAGCCCTCGCAAAGGTTTCCTGCATGAGATCTTCGGCGATGTCTTTCTGATGGCCGGTCCGATACCAAAAGTAGTTGTAAATTTTATCGGCGTACTTTAGGTACAGCTCCTGAAAGACCTGGGGGTTAAGCTTTGCCCTGTAAACTATATCAATATCTTTTTGCTGCATAAACTCGTCATAGGATTTTTATCAATTGGGTTGACCAAAACAGTATGAATAAAAACCACTAGACTCTCGTATAATTCAGCCAATTCTAAATCATTTCATATAGTTTGCTAAACATAATTACAATGAGTGAAATGTTAATAACAAACTCCCAAATTAGAGCGATGTATTATTCAAAACATAAATGTTATGAGTCAATAGAACGACTTTGTGGAGCTTTAAACCAACGAAGTCGTGCTAGCTGTTAATGGCTGGGGTGGATGGATTCGAACCATCGAATGGCGCCTCCAAAGGGCGCTGCCTTACCACTTGGCTACACCCCAATGAGTAAAACCTAAATCCTAAAAACTAAACGCCAAACTTTCAGGACAGCTTATATATTATAAGATATTCGCCCCAAAAAGAAAAGACCCGCAAAGACAAAGGTGTTAATCGAATGATAATCTTGGACAAGCGGGACGTCAGATACATTAGACACTAGTAACTACAAAATTATGGGCCATTATTATGGTTTTATGTATGGCACGGGAGCGAATATTGCCATGATAATCTTATGGATACTTTTGATAGTGGCGGTCATTTGGATAATAGCGGAAATGGGCCGGCGCGGCCGCTATTACCACGACAGCCGCGATTATTACGACCGGTACGGCGAACATGGCCGCGGCAGGCATTACGCGGATGACGCCTTACGCGTATAAAGCGAACGCTACGCCAAGGGAGAAATAACCAAAGAGGAGTATGTACAAAAGAAGAAGGATATACTAGGATAATTCAAAAATCAAAATTGAAACTTAAAATTCAAAACTGGGAACAGGGATACCCTTTACTGTCATTCCCGCGATACCATATGACTTGGACAAAGCTCAAGCCAAGGCAGTTAAAACGGAGATCTTAACACAAATGTAAGATTTCGGATATCTCGATAGATCGAGGTTCCGGAATGCAAACAAATGTAGGAGCAAATATAATCCGGCCCTACAGGGATTCAGTTCCCCAAGGGGCATCCTTGCTCTAAGCAAGGATGCCCCTTGATTTTCAGACCTGAAAAAAGAATCTAATTAAACCGGAAGGTTTCGGCGATGGGAGAAAAAATGATTGAACCTGAAATGTAATACAGGTTGCTGCCTTTCATTACCGCAATGCCGACCCCACCGTTCTCGTATTCATACCTTATGGCAGGCAAGCCAGCGAACTCCGTGCGGAAATATCCGGTCACTTCGGGACTGCCCTGCATCTGCCTTTCCACCGCGTCCAGACTCACGCCGCCCAACCCCGGATACCGCTGCATCGCGCCCAGCAATTCCCCGCTTTGCGCGTCATACAGCGACAAATCGTATTCCGTCGCTTGTTTCGCGACCACTTCCCTGCCCGAGGACATGGTGAAGGAAAATCCCCATTCAGTATTAATATATTCTTTCGGCGTGGCCGGCTGCCGCGCTTCTTTGTTAGCGTCCCCTCTCGGAAAAATAACCTCCGGCGTAGTGGTGGAAGACGAGTTTTCCGCTGGGTTGGTCTGTTCCCCTTTCACTTCCCCGCCCATAACGCCCGGACCTGATACCTGGTCCCCTTGCGCCGTAGTCGGCGCGGCAGTAATTGGTTCATGCCCAGCTGACTGCTCGGCTTTCTGGTATTTATGTTTTGCTGCCGCGTAACCGGCAGCGGCTGCCGCTGCCGCGAGCAATAGCGACAAGAGCAGCGCGCGGTACTTGAACTTGCGGATCTTTTCTTCGTGCGCGGCCACGACATCGGCATGCGAAGCAGCAGACCGTCCAGTCTCCACGTCCTTGCTGCCAGGCAAAGCAAAAGAGGAAATAAATCCCAAAAGCACCAACATCGCCCCATAACCTAAAGTGGTCTTATTCGCCGCGGTTGTTTCATTCTTGATGATATTGGATAATTCGTCTTTCACGCCCTGCGGCAGGTTACCCTCGAATGCCGACGCGCTGCCGAACTCTATCTGCGACGCATGGCTGGAAAGCGATTGTGAGATCTGCTGTTTGGCCGCAGCCGGGATCACATTACTCTGCTCGATCCCGTTGCCTAAATTAGAAGTTAAAGTGGAGATCATTATCGCGCCTAACACGGCGGAACCCAAAGTGGCGCCGACCTGGCGCATGGTGTTGTTGACCCCCGACGCCTCCCCGGCCTCTTCCACGGACACGGCCGAAAGCGTAATGTTGGACACTTGCGCCATTATCATCCCAAGACCAAGCCCAAACAAAATAAATCCGGGAGCCAATGAAAGCTGGGTCGCGTCAGGCCGCAGGGAATACCGCAGCACTAAAAAGGCGGCCACATTCACCAATAACCCAAGCTGTACCAACCGCTTGGGCGACATGAGCCGCACCAGAAAAGCGGACAGCGGCGCAACCAGAAGCGACGTTATGGACATCGGGATCATAAACAGTCCGGTGTGGAACGCGTCCAGGCCTTTAACGCCCTGCAAGAATATAGGAATGGAAAATATCAACCCGGCCTGGCCTAAAGCTAAAATAGCGGTGGTGATGGCGCCCGCGGTGAACTGCTTGTTCTTGAACAAGGTCAACGAGACCAGCGGCGTCTTGCCCGTACGGTCCATATGCCGCTCCCACAAAAGGAATAAGGAAAAGATGATGAGGCCTATAGCCACGAATACAGGCACGACTGACATTTGCCCTAAATTTACGGCATGGCCCGCGATCGCGAACACCTCTTTCGCCTTGAACCAGCCATAGGTTTCAGCTTTGATGAAGCCATAGACAATAGAAAGCAGTCCTAAAGAAGAAAGTACCACGCCGATCCAGTCCATTTTTGGTTTTTCTTCGCGGTCGCGCGATTCGCTGATGATGATGGAACCAATGAGCAATATAATGGCGACGAACACGTTGACACGGAACGCCCAGCGCCAGGAATAATTGGTGGTCAGCCACCCGCCCAAGATGGGCCCGATGGCCGCGGCCGCGCCTGCTATACCTCCCCACACTCCAAACGCGACGGCGCGGTCGCGGCCCTTATAGTTGGCCACCAGCAAAGAGGCCGTGGCCGGCATCATCAAAACCGCGCCAATGCCTTCTATCACCGCTTCGCCGCCGATCATCATTGTCACGGACTTGCTGATTGACGCAATGAATGAACCGAGCGCAAAAATGGCCGCGCCGACCATAAACATTTTCTTGCGGCCAAACAAATCGCCTACTCTTCCGCCTGTGATGGTGAACGCGGCCAATATCAATGAATAAGCGGTGACGACCCACTGGATGCCTAAAATGTCAGTATGCAGGTCAGTGATGATAGTGCGCAGAGACACGTTTAAGATGGTAGTGTCAATGATGATTATCATCAAAGCCAGGCTCAGGACAATAAGCGGCGCCCATTTGCGGAAGCCGCGCGGACCTGAGACAGCCGCGTCTTTCGGTTTATTGCCGATTTCGCTGTCGCTAGGTACTAAGGAAGTTTCAAATTGCATAGCGTATATTAAAACGTTGAAAATTACTTAAAGTTATTTGTCCTTGCTTTGCCCCAAGATGTCGCGGATAGACCGCAGGCGCGACGCCAGGCTGGTAGCGAACTTCTCCAGGTGCGACAGCTTGGCCAGCACGACCATATCTTCACCCATGCTAAAAACCAGCAGCTTTTCGCCCTGCTTTAGACCCATCTGCTCGCGGGCCTCGGACGGGATTACCACCTGACCCCGCTCCCCGACAGTGGTGGATCCGAAAAATTTTTCCGTGTGTTTATGGTTGTTCATATAAATATGATTAGTATGAATTATCATATATCAATTCATTACGTCTGTAAACAACTTTCCTCCCCCGCTTGCGCATGCGGGATTAAAGATTGTTTTTCTTGGGCCGTCCTATAGGGTAGG
>Ga0123519_10006980_pt1 | contig 17610 bp, 11 predicted proteins | sample YelNatPaOPRAMG02_FD_87396 | JGI IMG/M metagenome (GOLD analysis project Ga0123519, IMG submission 87396) | Hot spring microbial communities from Yellowstone National Park - Yellowstone National Park OP-RAMG-02 (version 2) | ecosystem: Environmental > Aquatic > Thermal springs > Hot (42-90C) ... | reverse complement strand
CACCCACTGCTCCTCTTCGGGCTTCGGCTTCAGATTCTTGTACAACTCAGCCAAGTAACCAGGAAGATCTTTTTCCCCATGCCTCCTCTGCCAATCCCGAAGGGATACACGAGCTGGTATAAGCCTCCTCCCATTCCACTCCAGCTTCCCAGAGGCAAAACCCCAGCTCAGATAACGGCAAAGTGTGCTCTTGCCTGCTCCAGGTGGCCCCAAAACCACTAACCTCGGTACTCCGCTACCCGCTTCCCGAACAACCTTCCCAAACTCCTTCAAAACCTCTTCAAGCGTGTGCTCTTCCGTCGTTTCGGCTTTCCTCCTTGCTTCCCTCTCCCAACTCAAGACATCTCCAGGACGGCTCCTTCCTCCATTCTCCCTAGGAAGCTCCTTCTCCTCAATCCGCCTCAGAAGAACCGGAACCTGATAAAACCTCTCAGTCTCAGCAACACGGTCCAGTATCGGTATCCACCTGCACTCACCCTCTTCAAACATCTGCACAGATACCCTAGGACCTGTTTCCTCGTAAAGCTTCCCTAAAGCCTCTTCTACACTCCCTGCCTGTATAACCTGAAAAGGTGAACCTTCTTCCCGGTACTCCTCAGGTACCCCTCCCTGCTCATCACAAACAACAAGCGTGTGCAGAAGTCCGCGCCTACCCAACTCCACAGCGGCTCCAAGCTTCTCCCAAAGCCCATGAACAGCCCTAAGTTTCCCTTCCTTATCAACAGCCGCACTGACTGCAGTACCTCCAAGCTCTATAAGCTCCGCGGACTTGGAGAAAAGCTTCGCCAAACCAACAGCAAACGCTCCACCTGCCGAGCCTCCAGAAAGAGAAGTTGGCGTACGACCATCGGGAAGCTTAAGGCGCCACCTCACATCAGTGCTCTTGTTCCATCCATTCTCGTAAGCCCAAGCGCATGCGTTCCCCTCGGCTTTCAGAAACTCCCTATCCCGAAACACAAAAGCCATCTCTGATGACGGAAAAAGCTCCCCTCTCCCAGAACCCAAAACTTCCAACTCCAGATACCCAGCAACTCCTTCCCTATCTCCCGATACCAGAAGGGCTGTAACACTCTCCTTCTTCTTCACCTCACGCCCAGACAGTCCCAAAACCGCTCCAGCTATCTCCTCGACAAAACAACCCTGGAGACCGCATTCTCTTGCTATCTCTTCTAACGCTCCCTTTCCCACCGTCCAAGAAGGCCAGTGCATCTCAAGTGCTGCTTCCACACAGAGAAGATGTGCCCTTACAACTCTCGCACGCCAAGAGGCCCGCTCTGCTCCATCCCCAAGGTCAACAATGCCAGGAGGCACATCACCCCTTAGCCTCTCAAGCCAACTTCTAACCCGTTCCAAATCCCCTCTTCGAAGAGCTTCAACTGCCTGCCTGCATGCACCAAGCACTATCTTCCTGGGACTATCCCCGCGGGGAAACAAGCTGTGGAACCCGTAGACATCTCCAAGCTTCCACAGCCCTTCAAGCGCTTCCATGTACCTGCCTTCTTCTACTGCTTTGAGCACTTCTTCACTTCCCATTGCCACTCACCTCGCAAAGCGGCGGGGATTGAATGTGCAGCATTTAAGTGCGCTTTACCCGTAAGTCCGCAATTGGGCAATTGATTTCCTCCTGCCGTTTGGCGGACGCGCTCCCGCTAATCCAAACAAGACTTTGGCGCGAAACCGCAAACTTTCCTCAAATTCGGAACACTACTTAGTGATTGGAAGCGAGCATAACCAGCTCTGAACCCAGTGGTTCAGATTGATATCGGTGTTGTTAATCACCAATTGAGGAGAGGTGAAACAAGATGAAAAAGTTCGTTTTTTGGACATTGATGACCATTATTCTAGGTCTGGGTTTCACAAGCGGATGCATCATTACCCGCTCGCAACAAAACGGAAAGGAGCTCTCTAAGATTACTACGGAGCCGGTGGTAGTCGAGACTCCCAGGTCGCAGCCGCAACCAACTAAACTCGAGACGCCTTCCGAGCGAATCGTCGTAAAACGTAATGAGCCTATCGTGGTTCAAGCAGGGGATGCAGACGGCGTCTATTTGGGTCTAGAAAGTTATGTCGAGGCGATCGATAGCAAAACCGGAGCGCGGATCACCGAGTTTGCGTTTGGCTCACCGCGATTTGGCAGTCTGAAGGCGTATCCCGAAGGTCATCTCCGGTACTATCCACCGGATAACCCATGTCAAGATGAAGTGGAAGTAAGGCCAATATGCGAAGACGGATACTCATCAAAGGTGGTAACCCTCCACATTGACGTGAGGAGCCCCTCTGAGGAAAGCAGAGAGACACAATCAGAATGGACCCCTAGTTCAACACCAGATCAGGTTCGGGCTGGAAGAATCAAGATCACCGCGCCGAGCGAGGTTGCTCAGCGGGTTTGCCACCTGAGCGGAACCGCACCAGGGCATGAGGGCGAAGAACTGACGTTGATTGTTCGCAACAAATGGGGAGTTAATTACGAGCAAGATTGCCACCCAAAGGTTGAGGACGGGAAGTTCACCGGCTGGGTGTATCTTGGTGACGAGTACGGCAACGGCATCGGCGAACAATTCCAGGTGTGGGCAGTCGACAGCAGTGGCGGTAAGAGCAACGTGGTAGTGGTAAAGCGCACGAACTAGGAGCTGGCTCAAAAACCGGTTCTTGTGGTAATACTGGGCTGATGTCTTTGCCAAGCTGGCACTGTTGACGTGATGGATCAGCAATGCACTCTCAACCTTCCGCTTCCGAGGGGGAACGATCTCCAGGAAGGATCCTAGCCGGCCTTGGCTCCATGCTAGGTAGGTGTAAAGGTATCCTTTTGGATACTTCGCACAGATGCTGGTTGGAAGGATTTGTCAGAAGCGGTATCCACCATACTAGACTACCATCGAAGTTTCCAAAGGTCGGCGAAAGACAAGAAACTCTTTCAAGTACTTTTCGGTGCAATGCTGCATATGGAAACAAATGGCGTCAGTAGCAGGGTCCTCACTCACCAGCTCATCCTTGCCAATTTTGAGATCGCTTTCGGCTCTGCGTACCCAAAGCGCCATCGCATCCTCGTTCATACCGTCACTCCATCTTCGAGCATATAGTAGGTGAGAAAGCTCGTGTTCTCCTTGCCAGCCTGGACAAGCGCCTCCGACCGCAAGGATAACATCCGCATAAAAGCCGATTTCGGCAAACCGAAAGCTTAACTTTGTCACAATCGCCCGCTTTTCCTAACGGGAATCCCGACCGATGATAACGAAGAAGTCCCAGTCGCCATCGGGGCGGGCTTCTCCACGAGCGCAACTGCCAAAGAGGAGGATGCGGAGAACCAGATACCCCGCACGCCCTACTTCCTCGGTAATGATGGATTTGGCTTGTGCCGCGATGTCCTTGCATGGCTTTCACCACCAAATCATGGGCTTGATCCGCCGCCAGTCCAGGTTTTTCAGGTCTACCGTCCCCCCATCGGCAAGCTCCACCTGAGCGGGCTTCGTCGGGGCTTCAGGGTCGGGCTGAATGCGCCGGATCCCCTTGTTCGTGAGGTTGGATAGGGTCTCATCCAGATCAATACCTTCGTAGAGCTTGTTCAGGTCCACCTTCGCCGTTCCTTGCTCGAAGTCTACTTTCAGCGCCTTCAGCATCTTCGAGCCGCGCAGGAAGATGTACTGGCAGGGTTCTTCAGTTGGAGGCAGCATGAAGAGGTCATCTTCCAGATAGCGTGTGCGCCGCAGAGCGTCCTCGTACTGCCCGAGTAGTAAAAGAAGAGGTCTATCTGCGCTGTCCGCGGCGCAGGCATGCTTTGTAAACAAGGTAGGGCTTGAGTCCGCTCATCATCACAGAACCTCAAACCAACGTTTGATGCGAAGGGCCATCAGCCGACGTCGCTCGGCCAGAAACGTTTCATAGTCCGGCACCTGGCCATCGAGAAGACTTAGGGGTAAGCAGTTTTCCTCGAAGTTTTGCCGTAGCATCTGCGGGTCGGTAATGCCACCGTAACGCTTGGGGCCGCCGTTTACCTGCTCAGCGATTTCCTTGAAGTAAATTTCAGGTGGCTTGTCGCCGATGGCAATGTTGATTTCGCTTTGCGCCATCACGAAGTTGGCGATCTGGTTGTATCGGCCGCGGTTCAGACCCTGCTGTTGCAGGTACCGGCGGGGGAAAATATGGTGTTTGTCGCCTTGGTTAAGCAAGAGGTCTCGGACGGTAATGTCTTTCGAGAGGAAACCCTTGTCGCCAAGCCGCGCCTGGGCAGCCAGATAGGCGATGAAGTAAGGCGACTGGGCCGAAGAGGTCTCCATGAGTTGAGGCAACATTCCGGTCCAAAAAGTTTCCGGCAGTTCCGCCGCGATGACAGCTTCGGCATAGTTTCTGAGCCCTTGCGCCTCGATCTGGCGTATGTCAAGGTCAAACGCTGTCTCGGGACTCCCTGCATAGCGGCCAGTGAGAATGGACATGGCATACCAGCGGCGTACCAACCGCTCGATCTCGTCGCTCGGAAGCCCTTCGCGGCGGCCGCGCAGAAAGACAATGTAGGCAAAGTTGACAGCGTTGCGAGAGGTAATCAGGTCTCTGGTAACAAAGCCTGCCGAACGCAGGATCATAGTCAGGCGGTCGAAGTGGGTTTTGTTCATGAAGGCTAGTATGCCCGATTTGAGCTTGGCAAAGGACTCTTCAGCGATTGCTTCTTCAAACTGCTTGGTCTCGAAATTGCGTCCCGAGAGCAGTGACACCAAGTCCTGTAGCCTGCCGCGACCAAACTCGAAAGTGAACGCCACGCGCAGCATATCGGCATAGGTGGGGTCATAGAGGTCGTCGTTGACGTCCTTGAGCCAGCGCATGGCTGGCCAGAACTCGGACTTTGCGAAATCCGGATCGCTTTTTTCGATCTTCGCGGCAAATTCGGGCGCAACCGCAAGGTGGCAGAAATAGTCAATCGCTTTGCGCAGGAGGTTGCCGCCGTACTTTTCGTTGACGGCGATCTTGGACATAGCAAAATCGGCTTGAGAAAGTTCTACTCCAGCGGAGTTCACACGGATGAAGATCTCGGTGACTGTCTCGATGTCCAAATCTTCGGACAGCTCGATCACCCCGATATGATTGCTGACGATCTTACAGAGTTTCTGAAGCACTTTACCAACGGCCTTGCGATCGGCACCTGGGTTTCGTGCCGCATAGCGCTCGGTAAGCTCGATCAGATCGGCCTCGGGCCCGAATAGAACCGAGATATCTTCTATCCAGGCTGGATCCCTTGCGATAGCCGGGTTGCTAACCTCAAAGCGCTCTTCTTGCGGGTGGAAGGCAATGCGGATTCGAACGGTGTCGTAGTCTTTGGTTAGAACTTCCCGGCCCAGTAGCGCGGCCATCAGCGCTGTTACGCGCTGCTGACCATCAATGAGAATGCGCTTGCCAGCGGATAACGTGCCATCCTTGAGCTTGACCGTGGGGTTGCGCCAGGTAATCAAGTAGCCGACTGGATAGCCGCGGTAAAGCGAGTCAAGAAGGTCACGCACCTTAGTGGCATCCCAGACGAAGGGCCGCTGGATTTCTGGTATCGCGATCTCGCCGGATTTCACCCAGGTCAACAGGGTTTCGATGGGATGCGGAGTGACAGAATACCTTTGTGTTGCCATCAGTTTTGCCCTCCTAAACCTCTGCCAACAACCCTGCTGTCTCCCTTTCCATCACTATAGGACCAGCGCGGCTCTCCTCCCGCGTGCGCAGGGCTTTTAGGCGACGCGGGGCTCATCGGAGTCCTTAGGGTCGGCACCCTGGGCTCGCTCGGCCTCCAGTTTGGCGTGATGCTCCCCGAAAGCATCGGAGATGTACTTGAAAAAGCAAGCTACAACACGACATACTTGTACTCGGCAGAGTCCATCTTGTTGTGCTTCTGAATCTGCCGACTTTCCTCCTTAGAAAGCGCTACGAAAACGCTCGAGACCCTACTAGGTATACCATTTCGAAAGCATTGCTTCCAGATAACGCTTCACTGGGCCCCGCTGAAGTTGATGATGGGCGAACTGGTTTCGATAGCTCCGTAGGCAGCCGTAGCAACTAGTGCTCTCGTCGCAACCGCACTTCCCGTCGACCCTCTCTAGAGCCGCGCTCAAGCAAAGCTTGAACATATCCTCCTTTTCCAGACGGGAAACTAAACCGGCTCCTCCCGGCACATTGTCGTAAAGGATAATTGGCGCTACGGGGTACTGCTCATTGTAAGTTATGGCTGCACTCAGATCCGTAGATGGCACGTCCAGAATCTCTGCCGTTCCCTCAACCAGGGCATAGGCGAGGGAATATGCAAACCAGACAGGGTCGGTACCATCCAATTGTTCTAGCAAGAAGCGTACTTGCAATACATCCGTTACGAACTCGTGCGCCAGGGAGATCTGCTCCAGGGTTCCAAAACAGTTCTGTCCTTGGGCATTCTTGTGCTGTGTTCCAGGTCGTCTGCGAAACCCTGCGCCGCACTCGCTGCAGACATAGAACCCCTCTCTTCGCTTTCCCTCGCACAACATTATCATCAAGCCCGGAGACGCCTTAACTATCTCGACTAAAGGGTCGTTACAATCAGAAGGCATAGAGATGTTACCAGGATCAGGTCCGAGCGCACGAACGAAATAGGGCCGTGTCGTGAATGCCCTGGCCGCGCGTCCCCTTGGCTCCCTCGGCTTGTCACGCTCGGTCACAAACCCAAAAGAGGGAACAATGTACGTAGATGCAGGCTCCTCGTCCTTACAGCCACATGGAAGCCTGGGCTCGGGTTGCCCGCTATCCCATCGGAGGAACACATTGTGCTTGGGACATCTCTTGTAATGCCACTTCGGCCACTCCTTTCCAGCCACCCTCTTAAGTCCGTAGGATACCCATTCTTTCTTGTTCGCAACCAGCTTGCTCGTAGGGGCATATTCAGAGATCGCTATGCTGAGGTCCCTCTGGAGTAAGACGTCACAGGCCTCCTGTGCCCTTTGCGTCCTCTGGGTATCCAACTCGACGACATCCACCGGAAAGCCGTACTTAGGAATGACAGCTTTGCGTGATAGGAATGACAGAACGTCTTCGCTAGCGATTGTCTCTGCCCGGTCCCTGGCCCATCCAGCAGTCTTGTAGTCTCCTTTCGCCGCAGCATCTTTTTCAAGGTCTTTGACAACCCTATAGTCGTTCGAGACTTCCAACTCAGCATCTGCAAACCGGCTGTCTTTTCCAGAGATTTTCTCGATCCAACTCCCGTCACCCAAACCAAGCCGAAGAACCATATCATGCGGGACGATTGCACTCAATGCTCCTTCCAGCTTTCTTCGGTGGTTCCTCAGAAACTCAGCGAAGTCGGAAGTAGCGGAGGGACTCGTCAGATCCTTGCACAGGTTCTGCACCGTTTTGAACCTATCAGGGTATACCCGGAAAAACGATGAGAGAGCAACTGCGCTGACATGCCGAAGAAGGATCTTCTCGTTGCTCAGGCTTAGTACAGGCGGTCGAGCTTTGCCGGAAAGCACCCGTTCTGGCTCTGCGAAATGGTAGAGGTCATGGGGAGCACGCCGGCAGTAAGTTATTGCAAATCCTGGACGTCCTGGTCTTCGACCGGCCCTTCCTACACGTTGAGCATAGTTGAACGCTTCCGGAGGGACATTTCGGAGGAATATCGTGTCGAGGTCTCCCAAGTCCACTCCCAACTCGAAGGTTGTTGAACAGCTCAAGACATGGATCCTGCCTTCCCGAAACTCCCTTTGAAACTCGCGCGCCCTTTCCTTATCCAATTGAGCAGTATGCTCCTCCACCCGCAGTAGCCCTGGAAGATTCTCCTGGTAGAGACCACGGTAGTGGTTAGGCTCCAGATCGCGAACTCGCACTGGCCGAAGTGTACCAAGACACCGATGCCGCGGGCAAATCTCACGAACGGAGATGGTTTGTAGACGGCCACAGGTATCACATTGGAACACTGTATCATCGTCCGCAATGAGATGGACCCTCCACCAGTCGGGATTCAAAACCCGCGTATCGTTCGCACCCCTCAGAAGGCGATCGTTAGGCGAACGTGCTCCTTCATCAGACTGCTTAAGTGCACCCCATATCTCCCTCAAAGCTTTGACCGCCAAATCGAGAGCTTCCTGCTCCGAGAGACCACTCCTCATGAGCAGCTTCGCGAGAAAGCGAACTCGCCTCCCGGTCCTGCCGTCCCAACTCCGTACATTCTTCTCAAGCTTTGGATCTCCAATCCGCAGGCGTGTCTGCGATGCCTGAAGACCAATCTCCGTCCAGTTGAGCGAAACGTTGGTCTCGGTGCGAATCTCCATGGCCCTGTCGGCTCTCGCCGTGTTCAATAGTATAAGCACTAGACTTCGTGCCTCGTCTTCGGTCAACGACCAGGGTCCTTCGGTAAGACTCGGGGGTATCCGAAATCGATCCGGTAGTTTCGGTTCCCACCGCACCAGTCCCACACCTTCGAGAGAGATTCGCTGTTCATCTGTCAGGAATTCTCGATAAACAGCACGCCATATGTTCTTGCGTATCGTTATCTCGTCGTCAGCCTCTCTCCCCTTGAAGCAATCTCGGTAGTCCCTGCAAGCCCTATCAACTATGGTGGAGAGGCTGACGCCTTCTCTGGGATACGGGTTGAAGCTCTTTGCTATCCTAAGAAGGAGATTGCGGCTCAATATATCCTTGTATGAGTCTTCAAGATACCAGGCGAAGAAAGCTGCTTCCTGACGGCCGTCCGCGAATGCGAGCACTTTTCTCCGATCTTCCGGAAGGGACTGGAAAAGAGTTGTGGCTATTACCGCGTGGGGGCCGTCTGCTCCGTGTACCAGTTCCCGCACAGGGTCACGTCCAGCGGCAGAGTAACCGCAGGCACCGCATTTTGCTATCTGGTCGGCCCTGTCTTCATCCTCCGGAGGATCCTCCCTGATCACCCGAATGATGTCATCGTGACCGCACTTTGGCATTGATTCTGCTAGTTCGGCGCAGCGAATGCAAAGATTTTGGAGTTTCTTACCCTCAGCACGCCCATCTTCTCCCTCATCGTCCCCGATGCCGTTCTCAATGGGTCGAAGAAAGGTGGCCCCGAAGCTAGCCTCGGCCGGGTCGCGAATCGCCTCGACGAATTTCCTTCCTTGCAACCGACCCACAAAGTAATGCTGACCGCACTCTCGGCATATGGCGACCTCGAAGGCAACAGTGTCCTTGCCCACCGACTTGCGCTCCAGGTACACCTTCTTCTGCGGCCAGTAGGAAACAAAGGCCCCTTCAAGGGACCGCAGAAAGAGGTGGTAGCGAGCCGAAAATAGGGGGGCATCAGTCGTCGGATCCACAGTCCGAAGTAACAGCTCAACTAACTCGGCTAACCTGCATACGCGTTCTTCCTCATCAGGTACGTCATCGAAGACTTGGTTCGCTACATCTCTAACGGGAAGAGCCCTCTCAGTAACAACGCAACGAACCTGCACTGCGCGTCCGTCACGCTTAAGGATCTCAACCAATGCTCTCGAAGAATCGCTGACATCCAGATGGGATAAACCAAGCTTACCAGCCATTTCGGAAAGGCGATTGCCCAAGCCCGGGCCTCCCTTTCGAAGCTCCTCAAGAAGGGTACCGTAATCACCTGGCGCAAGCCTATATGGACCAGGTTTTGGAATCGTTTCTGTCTCTCCCAAAATGACATCATCTGGTGTGAACTCCTCACCGAATAGATCGGACGCAAACCTAGCGACGTCTCCTCGATCGTTTTCTCCTCCCATAAGGGTGGCGCTCGTGGCAATGCATCTGAACGGCTCGGCGCAACCACCTTCCCTCAACCTTTGCTTGAGACGGCGCAGGAGCATCGCCATTTCGGTACCGCGGGAACCCCTGTACTGATGGGCTTCGTCCAAAACGAGGAATGTCCACCACTTAGCGAGTCCATTGTCAAAAAGCGGACTGTCGCTTGGCCGTAGTAGTAGGTATTCCAGCATCGAGTAGTTGGTGAGAAGAATATGCGGCGGCGTTTCCCTCATCTCAGAACGAAGGACGAGTTCCCCGTGCACGACTTTTCCATCCTCAATAACGCTGTAGCCCTCTTTCTTACGCTCCAAAAGATAGTCCTGAGCATGGCCTTTCGAGTCATGTTCATCCTCTGGAGTCTCCCCAATGTACTGCCCGAACGTGAATCGGAACCCAGACCCGCTTTCCTTTAGCCTCTTACAGATCGTACCTAGGCGTTCTCGTTGGTCATTGGCCAGTGCGTTCATCGGATACAAGATGAGCGCTCGGACACCCGGTCCAAGCTTCCCTGACAGGAATTCCTGATAGAGTGAAAGCAGGATTGGGTAAAGAAAAGCTTCGGTCTTCCCGCTTCCTGTCCCCGTGGCAACCACCACGTTTCGCCCTCGAAAGACCTTCTGAATGGCCGTCTCTTGATGCTTATAGAGCGCTCTATCTCCATGCAATGCGCTCAGAAAGCCCTCGTCGGGAGGGGATCCGAGCAGGTTTTGGAAAAATACGCGCGGGGTCTGTCCGCGTTTGAAGACAGGGATAGCTTCTAAGAACGGGCCTTTGCTTAAGTGCCCTGACCCCAATGCCTTCCTAAAGGACTCCCGAAGATCCAGATCTCTAAAGTAGAAGGTGGTCTCAAGGTAGCGCCGATATCTTTCTTCGATCCGAGCGGCAAGTTCGATCGGGTTCATCGGTCACCTCACACCAGCCTGCGCGATCTCTAGCCCTAACCCTAACCCCTCCAAACCCAGCCCTCCTTAGCACGGGTTTCATCCCTGCGTCATACTCTATAAGAGCCCGCGCTATAGCATGTGCCGCCGCCTTGGGTTGGCGCGCCCTGGCCGGATCTCCTCCTTTCACCTCTACATGCGTATCAATCTCGGAGAGTTTCTTTTCGACTTGCGCAATCTGGAGGAGGCGCTGTAGCAGATCTCTACCTTTACTATCGGCCGTTTTGAGATACTCATCCAGGGAGTGCCCGTTGATGCTAACGATGCCGGAACCTTCATACAAAACGGCTTTGGCAACAGCCGTTTTCTTCCTCCCGAAGCCTATCCACTGTGGAATCACCTGCTCCAAATGCTCTGCCGGAAGGCGTGCTACGTCAATGGCACCATCGAAGTTATCAAACCAAGCCTTGAGAAAACACTCCCGAGAGCGATCGTCAACCTCTCTTGTGTCCCCAAAGTCTCGAAGTGGAATGACTATAGCCCTAACACCTGATCGAACAGCGTAGGACCTTCGCCTTGAATGCTCGAATCCCAGATAAACGCGGTCTCTCCAACTGTCACTCGGTAGGAGTATCCACAGTGCTTTATCGGATGTTGCAGTCAAATCCTCTCGTGATACGGTGATACACCTGTCTCCCCATTCACTTTTACTAGGTTGGTTGAGTTCATCTCCCAACGCCCACCAAATCCTTTCCACCAGAATTTCCACTTCTACGCTGGAGCCACCCCGGACCCCCAAACGCCAGGTAGTCCGATCATAATCTGGTTTGCGAGGAAGCGTCACAACGGTCCTATCATCTCGATGTTCGATCTGAATCTCTGGAAGGTTTTTTATAGGCTCAACCGCACAGCCCGGTTGGTGGCAGAACTCAACCTTGGCCGCCCCATATCCAGATTCGGACGGCTTTGTGGGTGCGATCACCCTGACATCATCTAGAACTGCAAGGAATCTGAAATCCAGACTATCCACGAGTTCATCACTCTTGTCGTAGAACCTCAGGAAGTACCATCCTCCTTTCCTCTCCGCTAACTCTTGTGGAAGATATTGTACTTTAGAATCAGGATTTGGCTCGAAGTACGCACGCCACTTTCTCTTCCCCTTGCCCTCCTCGCCGACAACGATCACCCCTATGCGCTGCCAAAGCTGCCTGTCCAACGCAAGAATGGAAGGTGGTCTTTGTCCGAAGAGTGGGCCGATACCTTCGCTCGCATCAGTTATCCTGTTACCAACCAACTCGACCTCAAACTGGGCCCGCTCGATCTCAATCAGCTTACCATCAAGATCCCGAAAAGCAATCTTTTGGCCTCCCTCATTGCATAGTTCGAAGAAGTGTGCCCGATACCCGGGTATGGACACCGGCTCCGGAGCTACAGGGGGTTTCCCTGATAAAGCTTCGTCTCTTTGCCAGCTCTCCGGTACCACCAGAATGTACTGCCCGGACGATGGTGAACGAACGCGCCGCCCCTCATTGTGATGCTTCCCGGCCAGTCTGAAAACGATGCAGCCCTGATCGCCTAACTCTATCCGTTTCTCGCCGTCATCCCACTGAACCGTCACCTCACCCGAGGCTTGTTCCAGACGCCAACACCCGGCTTCCGACTCATATCGTTTCAACTGCATGCCGTTTTGCAACACAACCAGGTTTTCCTCCTTACTTAGCTCCTCAGGCAGTTCCAGACCGAGCACCCACTGCCGCGCACTCTTCCAGCAGACAATCTCCGGCCTGGGAGGCCTCTGTGTCTTCCTCTGCACAGCTTCCATCCGACCACGCGGTCTGCCGCCTCGTTTGTCCGGACTACGCCGTTGCACTTCCCTGCCAGCGATCAGTTGTCCTTCATGCCTTTCTTCTGGCCCTGAATCCGGTTGCTCTCCACATATGTCCCCGTCCGAAGGAGTAGTTCCATCTGCATTCTGCAAAGACTCCTCGGTGCTGGATTCCGGCCCCTTTGAAGCACTAATATGAGCAAGCTCGCTCTGGTCGGTGGCTTCCACAAGGCCCTCTGGGACTATACCTTCCCAGATCTCCGACGAAATAGCATCAGTTGCAACCGCTTGCTCAGTAGATGTTTGAGTAATCCCAGGCGCCTCAGCAACAAGTGGTGCATCTAGTGCAGGCTGCTCCGGAGTCTGATCTTTTTGCCTTCTTGATAACCGGAAGTAGGCAAGGACGCCCACAGTAGCGACCAGGACCGCTATGACTCCTAAGAATATAGATCCTGAAGTATCTACACCCATAGTTGTCGACCTCGCTCGGTTTAATCTCCAGCCTTCACACCTATTGCGGGCTTGCGATCCCACCTTTTGGGATAGCGGACTCTCATTGAGGCTAAGCAGTTTACCAATACGCTAATTCAGTGGCCTGCTCCATTCGTTTCACCCTGGCAACCCCTCGCACTCTGTAAATCTTGCGTCCTATTGAATCCTTAGCCATCCTCCGATGCCTTGCTCCCTCAGAACGCAGTACAGGCTTGCTATGGAAGCATACACAACCGCGCTAACGTGCATCTGTAGCCGAAACCGACTTTCGATGCCACCTCTAAGCTTATTCTACCATATGTAGTGTGCAATATTCCTGCACTCAATCGACGTATTGCGAGAGTCAATCGGTTAGCCCGACATGAGGATATTGAGTAGGGACATAGGATGGGAAAGAGGACCATCCTCGGTTGTTAGATAGAAGTCTCGTAAAGAGTTCCTTTGGCATCACAATGCCAATCCTTACAGTGGGAGGGCACCATAGACCTGACCAGACGAAAATGGGCTGTTATCGAGACTTTCACTCAGCAAAGTCTGATTGGGAGACCGGGCTTACGAGAGTGATGAGTTACACAGGCGTTTGGGAGAACTTGGTATCGAGATGATAGCACCGAATCGACGGAAACGGCGGCGCTAAAGGATGCGTTGGAAGATTGAGCGATTGTTCGCGTGGCTGGGCAATTTCAGACGAGTAGTGATGCGTTATGAACGTTATTTGAAGAACTTCCTGGGCTTTGTGTAACTCGGTTGCATCATCACCTTGCTTATGCACCATTTATGAAACTACTTTCTAGAAAAAGAACCACCTTCTTTTTGGGCGAGGGAAGACCAAGAGGGCATTGCTGATGGCACGTCCCGGCTTGGTCAGGTATTCTCCATTAGCCCAGAGCCCCGAGGAAGCCCCTCCATCCAGGTTCATTGCATCCTTCGCTCCAAGCGCCTCCATAACACGCGCCAACTCTCTGATAGTGGCTGAAGAACAAGTGACCAGAAGTAGCTCGCCCGATGCGGTGATCCCAACAGCACTGCGGATTCCAGAAAGACGAAGCACCTTCGCGTGGCTAAAACCTTCCGCAGTGGGATCAACAACGATCCTCCCATCCTTGACGAGCATGGGACCGCATCCGATGGCCTCTTGAGCCCGGCGCCAGAAAGCACCGTCACCTCCCTCGAAGGTGATCCGGAATGTGCACCTCTGTCCAACGCGAAACCGCTTGAGCATCGAGGTCTCTTTCCCTTTCAAAAGCAAAACGAAGCCATCGTCAGGGATAGGTTGACTCCCCGAGGAAATCTTCTGCACAACACCCCTGCGCACAACAACCTGAACACCGCCGTTTGGAGTGTTGGGTTGGTACCAGGACTTGGTGTAGATCACAGCAGCATTTGCTGTTTCCGGGGGATGATTGATGAAGTAAGCGTACCAATCCCTCAACCACCACTCTCGCTTCTGCTCGGCAGTGCCTCTAATACTCACCTTAACCCGCTCCATCCGGTACCTTCCCCGGCCGTCGAAGCCCAGCACCGTTCCGACATTGCCAATGTGAACGATCTCCCCGCCAGTAATGAGGGTGTGAAACGGAGGTTTGAGAGGCGATGCCGTGTAAGCGTCAAAGAAACAACCGTTAACAGCGGCTACGGATTGATAGCGCTGTGCCAGCTCCGCCAGCCATTCTGTTGCCCCAACTCTGCCCTGCGCCAATCCAACGCGGATCTGGAAGCCCTCAAGAGGCACCCGCACAAGCCTAACGGAGAATCTCTTTCCGGATACCTGCACAGTGCGGTCTTCCACGGAGAGATCGGCGCTGACCGCTCTCAGTTGCACAACGGCCAGAAGCCACAATACAGGCCCGTACTTCCGGAAAATCACTCCAACCCACATCATGGTTCTCCAATTGTATTCGTTGAATCCACGCAAAGATGCCTCTGACCTCTCCAGAATCGGGTAAACGCCTACTCCTGCTGGTACAGATATGGGTCAACATCAACCAAGATAGGAACTCGGCGCCCTTCCCTGAGCACTTCCCCGGTAAGTGGATGTCGCCCCGCCACTATGTACTGCATGGTACGCTTGGGTTCCAAACATGCCAACCCGATGGCCAGCGTCATCAGCTTCGTGCCGGGTGTGATATCTGACATGATGTTTTCCACCTTGTAGGGTGACCCTTCGAAGATCTCATCCACTAGTAGCCACACCTTTAGGGTTTCAGAATGCGAAGAGTGGATAGAAGTAGTCTCATAAATAGTGCCTAAGCAAGATGCAACCGAGTTGTACAAAGCTCAGTAAGTTCTCCAAATGAAGTTCACATGTCAGATCCATAGTGCTCTCCCACTGTAAGGATCGGGCACTATAATACCAGGGAGTCTTTATGAGACTGTTTTCAACCGCCTAGCAGGTGAATTTTCTCGTAATGCGAAGACTCAGAAGCTACTGGTACTCTTAACCGATACCCCTTTACCTCCCTTCCACCGCCTGACGGGCAAGAGGAAATTCCTCAAAGAGGTGTGGATATCTTCGGAAGAGAGTTTTCAGACGGCGGCGGAGAGCAAAACGGTCGTTAAGTCCCAAAATTCGAGCTGCCTCTGTTTTCCGAGCCCTTGTTTGTCTAAACGCCTGTTCTATACATTGTAACTCAAAACGCGCTTTTGCTTCATCCATGTTGAGGCCATCTATGGGGAACACACCGATGGTTTGGTCGGAGGGGAGTTGGTGAATCTGCATTTCCATCGGTAAGTCATCCGCTTCTATACAGGTATGCCCATTAGCCTCGGCGCGAATAACGGCACCTTCCAATATACTTTTTAATTCCCGCACATTGCCCGGCCAGTGATAACCATCCAACAGTCGCAACGCCTTAGGGCTTATCTGCGAAACGGTCGTCCGTCCTTGCCTTCTGAAAAGTTTGAGAAAGTGGTTGACCAGCAAAGGAACATCTCCCCGGCGTTCCCTTAGAGGTGGCAATCTTATTTCGAAAGTCCTGAGACGGAAGTATAAATCGTCCCGGAATCTGCCTTCCTTGATAAGTTGCTGAAGGTCCCGCTTCGTTGCGGCAATAACCTGCACATCCACCCGAATTGGGACGTTTCCCCCCACCCGGCGGAACTCCCGCTCCTCCAGGAAACGTAACAGCTTCACTTGGACATCTAAAGGAACCGAGTCTATCTCGTCCAAAAACAGCACACCTTTGTCTGACTGCTCGAAATAGCCGGGTCTGGTCTCATAAGCATCTGTAAAAGCCCCCTTTTCATGCCCGAACAGTTCTCTTTCCACAAGGCTACCGGGCAGATCCGCGATGGAAACACCGACAAATGGACCTCCGGCACGGTAGCCTCTTTGATGAATAAGCCGCGCCACTAGTTCCTTGCCCGTTCCCGTTTCTCCCACCAGAAGGACAGTGGCACGGCCATCTTGGGCAACAGCCTTGGCAAGTTGGCGAACCTCCTCAATCTTTGGATCCAACCCTATCAACTCAGGGGGTTCTCGAAGCAGGATGTCTCGTTGGAGAGAGGCGACCTTACGTTCCAATTCCGAGCGTCTGATGGCATTGGCGATCGTCGTCCGCAGCTTCGCCATCTCAAATGGTTTTGGTAGGAAATCGGCTGCCCCGCACTTCATCGCCTCTACGGCCGTCTCGACATCACCGTAGGCGGTTACCATCACGACGGGAATGTCGGAGCGAAGGGAACGAAACTCGCGCAGCAGGTCCAATCCCTCGCGGTTCTGTGGGTCCGATTCGTTTAAGCGCATATCTAGAAGCACAGCGTCACAGCCTTGAGGGAACAGCGCCCGCCCCTCGTCGGCTGTGGTGGCTGTTACAACCTGGAACTCGTCCCTAAGCACCCGCGCCAGAGACTGGGTGAAATAACGGTCGTCATCCACAATCAACAACCTCGGCTTAGACATTACCCGCCTTCTTCCGTAGCACTGTGGGTTTTCGAAACTACTCCATATGCGAAACTTTCGTGATGGCCCAAATAACAAGGGCTAAAGCGATGGTGGGTGAAAGAAGCAATATCGCACCAATAACCCACGGACACTCCGTCAGCAAAGTCTGTACTTTGTGTGATACTACCATTTTATAGAACGAAAGTGCCCATATTAGTACTAGACCCGCCATAATTGAGAGAACACGGGTCTTACTAAGAACGATCTGGAGTCCCTTACCAAGAGCATCGGAAATCTGTTGGAGGCGTTTAACAATTTCCTCCAGATTCTTCACGGCATTTTGAAAGCCTTCGTTCTCTGGTTGGCTCGTGGAATCTCCCATCTGCCCTTCACCTCCGCGCGATCGTTGAGTATAGATGAGCGATGAAAACACCTAGATGGAGAAACCCAAGACCGATGGCAGACGCGCAGAGCCCAAAAAGAGCCGGGTACTTCAGGATATCCGCAACCTCGTGGGGCGGTGCTAATCCCACGAAGGACGTCATGGTGTCCACCAAACCATGTCGCCATGATGGGTTTGCGCATCTGCAGAAATTCATGTAAGCCACTGTGAAAAACGCGGTCCATAAGCCTAGGGCCCCTACAAACCACCGTATCGAACTTAGGAGAGACTCAATATACCAACGGAACGGATGGGCTATCAAAGCAAAAAACCTTCGCACAGCTTTTCGGTCATTAAGGGCTAGACCGCGTTCCAGTTTCCTCGCCCTGCATAGGCACTCCTGCTCTTCGTCAAACTGGTT
>Ga0123519_10006978_pt1 | contig 17613 bp, 13 predicted proteins | sample YelNatPaOPRAMG02_FD_87396 | JGI IMG/M metagenome (GOLD analysis project Ga0123519, IMG submission 87396) | Hot spring microbial communities from Yellowstone National Park - Yellowstone National Park OP-RAMG-02 (version 2) | ecosystem: Environmental > Aquatic > Thermal springs > Hot (42-90C) ... | reverse complement strand
CTCGGTGTACCAGGTATAGGGCGGCAGGGGGTTGTCCAGGTCAAAGAGGTCCACGTTGACCCCGCAGAAGTTGGCGTAGATGACCCCTCCGGCGAAGTTGTAGGGGACCGGCGCCGGGAAGTCCAGGATGGCGATGCAGTCCTTGATCTCCCCCAGGAGCGTCATGACCTTGCCGTAGTAGCGGCAGCCATCCCGGGTGATGCGGTCGTTGACGGCGTAGAGGTTGTTGTCCGCGTCCACCCGCACCACGCCATTGGGCGCCATCACCAGGAAGCAGGTGAAGGCGAACTTGGACTGCACAAAGGGCGACTCAAAGATGGCCCGCGCTACGAAGTTGGCGGCCCTCGGCCCCAGGTTCTGGTGGTAGGTGGAGCGGGTCTCAATGCGGGCGTAGGACATGCCGAAGGGCTTCACCGCCCGGTCCACCTGGCGGTGGAAGTGGACCTCACGCACGTCGGAGTTGTGGGCGTGGATGATCCACTTGGCGTCGTAGGCCCGGGCGATGCCGTAGAGGGTGCCGATCTCCGTCTCAATGGGGATGCCTCGGTCCACGGGGGCTATGCCCATGGCCTTGCCCTGGAAGTACTCGTCCAGGCCGAAGCGCTTGATGTACTCTTCCGTCTCGCGGAAGCGCAGCCCCACACCAGCCCGCAGGCGGATGTCCTCGGTGCCCGTGCGCTCCCGGACCACGTCGCGGATGGTGCGGAGCATCTCCGCGTAGGCTTCCCCGCCCAGCAAGGTGAAGCCGTGGTGGGACGCCAGGATGTTCACGGAGTCGCCGGGCTGGATCATGCTCATGTCCACGCCGGCCAGGGCCTGCTCCGTGGCCCGGCGCACGGCCGCCACCCCCTCCGGGCCGGGGTAGATGACCGGGGGCAGGTCCGGGAAGAGGTCGGTGAGGAGGACCGAGGTCATCCCAGGCAGGTCCGACCCCCGCATGGTGACCAGGGCTGGGTCAATCCCGTACTGAGACTTGCGAGGCGCGATCGGTTTGATGGGTGGGCGCATGGTTCATCCCCCCTTTCTGCTTCCAGCAGCACTGACGATCCGGTTGAGCAGGGCGATGTCGTCGTCAAAGTAGAAGCCGCGGCTTGCGTACTTGGCCTTGACCGCTTCCGGCACCTCCCAGGCGGTGATGGTGCGGCCGTAGAGTTGCCACCCGTCCTTGAGGGTGGGCACGAGGGGGATTTCCGCGGCCTCCAACAGCCGCAGGATGGGCTGGGTGCATTCCACCTTGCACCCCGTGCGCACCCCCGTGTGGCGGGAGATCTCCTCAGGGGTGCGGTAGCCCTTCAGGATAGCGGCCGCGACCTCCTCGGCCCGGGTGCCGGTGCAGAAGCAGACGACCTGCTCCGGGTTGAGGCGCGCCTTGCGGCAGAGGGCGTCCACCTCTTGCCGGTCCACCTCCTCCACGGGGACCCGCACGGTGTAGGGTTCCGGGCGGCGCACCATGCGCAGCGCCTCAAAGGGGCAGCGCTGTTCGCACGTCCAGCACCCCACGCATGTCTCGGCGTGGATGGCGACGATGCGTTTGGGCCCCTCGGGGTTGGGATTGGGCACCATCTCCATAGAGAGGGTGGGGCAGACCTTCACGCAGATGCCACACCCGGTGCACTTCTCCTCAATGAGTTCCGCCAACAGATTGACCAACCGCATGTTGGCCACCTCCTCCAAGATGTCGGGACAGCAAGGCGGTCTGTGAACCGCCTTACAGGGTACCCCCTGGCCCTCACACACCCCGCCCGCCCAAGGCGGCTGAGGGGACGGGAGAGGCTCCCTTTTCCCGGTACCCCAGGCGGTGGGAGATCTCTGCCGCGGCTTCCACCACGGCGGGGATGACCTCGGCGATCCTCTCCGGCCCCAGGCGCACCGAAGGGCCGGCCACGGAGAGGGCGGCCACCACCTGCCCGGAGTGGTCCCGGATGGGCGCCCCCACGCAGCGAAGGCCCTCAATGATCTCCTCGTTGTCCAAGGCGTAGCCCCGGCGGCGCACTTCCGCCAGGTGGGCCTTGAGAGCCTCCTTGTCGGTGATGGTGTTGGGGGTCCAGGGCTGCAGGGTTGCCCCCTCCAGGAGGCGTTCCAGTTCCTCCTCCGGCCTGAAGGCCAGCATGGCCTTCCCCACTGCCGTGCAGTAGGCGGGGAGCCGCCGCCCCACTTGGGAGACGATGCGCATGGAGCGGGGGCTCTCCCGCTTGTCAATGTAGACCACGTCCAGCCCATCGCCGACGACCAGGTGCACCGTCTCCTGGAACTGGTCCATCAGCCGCTCCAGGACGGGGCCGGCCGCGGTCCGCAGGTCCAGGCGGGAGACGGCCGCGGTCCCCCACTCAAAGAGCCGGATGCCCAGGACGTAGAGGCCGTCGGCTTCCTGAGAGACCACCCCCCAGGCCCGCATGGTAGCCAGGAGGGCGTGCACCGTGCTCTTGCTGAGGCCCAGGTCCCGGGCCAGGTCGGAAAGGGACGCCGAACCGCCCCGGCTGGCCAGCCGCTCCAGGAGCGCCAGCGCCCGGTCCACCGATTGGACGGTCCTCTCCCGAGTTGCCATCTCCTGCCTCCCTGGCCCTGGGTCAGGGGGCGGAGCCTTCGCCTCCGCCCCCGAATTCCAGGAGCCAGGTCCATTTTACCACAGCGGGCTCTCCCGGGCCGACGGACACGAGGAGAGGTCGGACCCCCTCCTCCGTCAGACGTCCAGCACTGTGTAGCGCCCGTAGGGCACGAAGGCCACGCGGGCGTTGGGGCCGTGCCGCTTCAGGGCCGCCTGGAAGGCCTCCTCCAGGGAATCGGTGGCGTCCAGGCCAGCGTTCCGGCTCAGGTCCAGGTTCTCCTTGCGGGTGACGACGGTGACGTGCTTGCGGGTCATCACCTCGTAGATCTTCCACCAGATGCAGCCGGCCCAGAGTTCCCGCTCTTTGGTGTAGAACGCCCGCAGCGCCTTGGCCTTGTTCTCCGGCGATGGGGGCATGAAGTCCTTCATCAGGTCCATGAGGGCGAAGCCGGGCCAGGCCCCGTAGCCGGGACACGGCGTGGCGTGGATGATGGTGCCGCCCTCCTTGCAGATGGGGTCGCAGTTCACGGCTGCCCAGCCGGTGTGGAAGTAGAGGTGGTCGGTGGGGGCGCTGGAGCCAGTGATGACGATGTCGGCCGGGGCGCCGGCGAACTGAGCGGCGTTGAAGCGGTAGATGCTGTCGTAGACCTTGACGGCCGCCTTGTGGGCCTCCACGAAATCCCCAGCCCCCAGGTAGATGACCTGGAACTTGTTGTCCACGATGACGTGGATGCCCATGGTCAGGCCGACGATGCGGGCGGCCTCGTACTTATCTTGCTGCATGTGGCAGGCGTTGTTCCCCGGGCGGCAATCCTCGGCCAGGGAGAAGATGTGGTTCATCTCAATGGTCTCGTTGCTGGAGATGGCGGGGATGACCATGCCAGAGCCGCCGTAGCCCCACAGGGTGGCCTGGGTGGTGGAGATGGTGATCTTGACGTCCGCCTCGGCCACCGGCCTGAGGACGAAGACGGGGACGCCGCGCGAGGTGATGCCCAGGAAGACGTAGTTCTCCGGCTTGCTGACGTCGTTGCAGACGATGGGGATGCCGCTTGCCACCACGTCCTTGCCCAGTTTCTCCTCCAGTTCCTCATGGCTGAGGGGTGGGACCTTTCCGTTGCCCACAGCGATGGAGACCTCAGCGCCGGCGGAGCGGAGGATGTCCAGGATGGGGGGCAGGATCTTGCGGGCTGGGGCTGCCCTGAACTGGTTTTCGGTGATGATGACCACCTTGTCGCCCTTGCGCACCAGGCGGGAGAGGGGCTTGGTGCCAAGGGGGTGTTCCACCGCGTAGGCCGCAGCCGCAGCCACATCGGGCAGAGGAGCAGGTTCCTTCGGCACGAAGGACTGCACCAGGTTGGCGTCCGGCACCTCCAGTTCCAGGAAAACGCCGGACTCTTCGGCGGTCTCGTACGGGACTTGGAGCTTGGCCATGTTCACACCTCCCTAGTCATTGTGGACCAGAACCGCAGACGCTATTGCCGGAGGCCTCCGCCAAGAGAAAAGAGTAACCACCTGGCGAGGCCAGAGACCGCACAGAGGGGCAACCCCAATTGGACCGGGCCCCCGATGGGGGTGTTCGGCATAGCCGAACGACGTTCGGCAATTTCATTATACACCCAAATGGGTGGCTTGTCAACTGACGCGCGTGGCGGGCCATCTCAGGCCGCCAACGAAGCAGAGGTTGGCAAAGTCCCCACGGGCCACCCGCGTTTCCGAAAAGGGCCAGGGTATGCTAGAATAGCATGGTGAGGTATGGTGCGAGAACAGGCTGCTTCCGTGGGTGTGGTAGACGCGCTGTCGGCAGGGTTCGCCCTGGTGGCCCGCCGCGCCTGGCTCCTGGCCATCCCCGTCCTGGTGGACCTGTTCCTGTGGCTGGGGGTGCGGCTGTCGGTGGAGCCGCTGGTGCGTGAGGCCCTGGCCACCGTCGGGAGCCTTTCGGGAGCGGGGGGTGCGAGCCCCCTGCCAGAAGAGGCCCAAGCCGCCCTCCTGCAGTGGGCCGCGCAGAGCAACCTCTTCGTGCTGCTGCGGCCCCCAGGCTTCCTGGTGCAGGGGGCCTCGGCCGGCTGGCTCGTGCCCGCGGCGGCCGAGGCGGCCACGCCGGCGGCGTTCCCGGGCGTCCAGCCCCTGGTCCTGCCCATTTCCAACCTGGGGACAGCCCTGGCAGCCGGGGCCGGGACCTTCCTGGCCGGCCTGTTCCTGGCCGCCCTGTACCTGTGCTGGGTGGCCCAGGCCCTCCTCCAGGACGAGGGCGCGCCCTGGTGGCCGCCCCTCCGGCACGTCGGGCGGACCTGGGCGCGGTTCGTGGCCTACACTGTGGCCCTGGGCCTGGTCTTGGGGATGCTGGCGCTCCCCCTCCTGGCCTTGGCTGCCCTGGCCCTGGCCAGCGGCCAGGCCCTCCTGGTCTGGATGGTGAACCTGTCGTCCCTGGCCTTCCTGTGGCTTTGGGTCTGGCTTGTCCTGTACCTCTTCTTCGCTGTGGAGGCCATGGTCCTGAACCGGGTGGGCGTCTGGGCGGGCGTGTGGTCCAGCATCCAGGTGGTGGCGCGGAACTTCTGGCCCACGGTGGGCCTCTTCGCCCTGAGCACCCTCATCGCCGCCGGGACCACCGTCATCTGGCAGCGCATCCAAGGGACCCTCTGGGGGATGGCCGTGGGCATCCTCGGCGGGGCCTTCATCCAGACTGGCCTGGTGGCGGCCAACCTGATCTTCTTCCGCTCCCGCTATGCCCGTCTGGCTGGTGTGCCCGCGGCAGGAGCGGGGGAAACCCGCCCAGGAGCCTGAAACCTCAGCATACCTCGCGGAACCTATTGTATCGGTAGGGTAGAGGAAGGAGCATGACGAAGGAGAGCAAGCCGACGGTTGGGAAATACGATGCCACGGATATCCAGGTCCTGGAGGGCCTGGAGGCCGTCCGGCGGCGGCCGGGCATGTACATCGGCTCCACCGACGTGCGGGGCCTCCACCACCTCATCTACGAAGTGGTGGACAACTCGGTGGACGAGGCCCTGGCCGGCGCCTGCGACCACATTGACGTCGTGATCCACGCCGATGGCAGCGTCACCGTGGAGGACAACGGCCGGGGCATCCCCGTGGACATCCACCCCGGGACCGGCAAGCCAGCCCTGGAGGTGGTCATGACCACCCTGCATGCCGGGGGCAAGTTCGGCGGAGGAGGGTACAAAGTGGCCTCTGGCCTGCACGGGGTGGGCGTCTCCGCCGTCAACGCCCTCTCAGCCTGGATGGAGGTGGAGGTCAAGCGGGATGGCCACCTGCACCGCCAGCGCTACGAGCGGGGCCGCCCCGTCACCCCGGTGGAGGTCATCGGCAAAGCCAAGGGGACGGGGACCAAGACCACCTTCCTGCCCGACCTGGAGATCTTCCACTCCCTGGATTACCGCTTTGAGACCCTGATCCAGCGCTTCCGGGAGATGGCCTTCCTGACCAAGGGCCTCACCATCCGCTTCGTGGACGAGCGGGAGGACCGGGAGATGTCCTTCTACTTTGAGGGCGGGGTCACCTCCTTCGTCCGCTACCTGAACAAGAACCGGGAGGTCCTGCATCCGCCCTTCTACGTGGAGCGGCAGGTCAACGGGACGCAGGTGGAGGCGGCCATCCAGTACACCGATGGGTTCGCGGAGTCGGTCTACGCCTTCGCCAACAACATCAACACCGTGGACGGTGGCACCCACCTGACCGGCTTCCGCTCGGCCCTGACCCGCTCGCTGAACGACTACGCGCGCCGTGCTGGCCTCCTCAAGGACAACGAGCCCAACTTCAGCGGCGACGACACCCGGGAAGGCCTGACGGGCATCATCAGCGTGAAACTGATGGACCCCCAGTTTGAGAGCCAGACCAAGGCCAAACTGGGCAACGCCGAGGTGAAGGGCCACGTGGAGTCGGCTGTGGGGGAGGCCTTCTCCGCCTGGCTGGAGGAGAACCCCCGCTACGCCCGGGCCATCGTCCAGAAGTGCATCACCACGGCCCGGGCCCGCCAGGCGGCGCGCAAGGCGCGGGAACTGGTCATCCGCAAGAGCGCCTTGGAGAGCATGACCCTGCCGGGGAAACTGGCCGACTGCTCCGAACGGGACCCCAGCAAGACGGAACTCTTCATCGTGGAGGGCGACTCGGCCGGCGGCTCGGCCAAGCAGGGGCGGGACCGCCGCTTCCAGGCCGTGCTGCCGCTCAGGGGCAAGATCCTCAACGTGGAGAAAGCCCGCCTGGACCGCACCCTTTCCAACAAGGAGATCCAGGCCCTCGTCACCGCCCTGGGGTGCGGCGTGGGCGACCAGTTTGACCTCTCCAACCTGCGCTACAACCGCATCATCATCATGACCGACGCCGACGTGGACGGGGCCCACATCACCACCCTCCTCCTGACCTTCTTCTTCCGCTACATGGAGCCCCTGATTGAGGCCGGGCACCTCTTCCTGGCCCAGCCTCCCCTCTACCGGGTGCAGTGGGGCAAGAACGTGCGCTACGTCTACACGGAGGAGGAGAAGGACCGCCTCCTGCGGGAACTCAAGGGGAAGCCGGTCACCCTGCAGCGGTACAAGGGGCTGGGTGAGATGAACCCCGAGCAACTGTGGGAGACGACGATGAACCCCGAGACCCGCACCATCCTGCAGGTGACCATTGAGGACGCCGCGGCCGCCGACCGCACCTTTGACATGCTCATGGGATCGGCCGTCCCGCCCCGCAGGCGCTTCATCCAGACCCACGCCAAGGCGGTGCGCAACCTGGACGTGTGAGCCACGGGGTGGGGAAGTCCCTTCGCAACTCGGCGGCACCGCCGTTCAACACCCATTTCAGGAGGGGGAACATGCCACGCTATGCCTTCTTCCGCGGGGCGTTCGTGCCCATTGAGGAGGCCCGCCTGAGCATCATGGCCCACGTGGTGAACTACGGGACGGGGTGCTTTGAGGGCATCCGGGCCTACTGGAACGCCGACGCTGCCCAACTCTACGTCTTCCGCCTGCGGGAGCACTACCAGCGCCTGCTCCGCTCCTGCCGCATCCTCCACATCGCCCTCCCCTACGACGCCGACGAACTGTCGGAGATCACGGTGGAACTCCTGCGCAAAGAGGGGTACCGGGAGGACGTCTACATCCGCCCCCTGGCCTACAAGGGCTCAGAGGGGATCGGCGTGCGGCTCCACGACCTGGTGGACGAGTTCGCCGTCTTCGCCGTCCCCTTCGGCAAGTACATCCCCAAGGAAGGGGGCATCCGGGCCTGCGTTTCGTCGTGGCGGCGGGTCAACGACACCGCCATCCCAGCCCGGGCCAAGATCATCGGGGCCTACGTCAACTCCGCCTTCTCCAAGACGGAAGCCCACCTCAACGGCTTTGACGAGGCCATCGTCCTCACGGAAGACGGGCATGTCTCCGAAGGGAGCGCGGAGAACATCTTCCTCGTGCGGAACGGCCAGTTGATCACCCCGCCGGTCACTGACAACATCCTGGAAGGGATCACCCGCGCCACCCTGATGGACCTGGCGCGGCAGGAGTTGGGCATCCCCACGGTGGAGCGGCGCATCCACCGCACCGAACTCTACATCGCCGACGAGGCCTTCTTCTGCGGGACGGGGGTGGAACTCGTGCCCATCGCCGAGGTGGACCACCGGCCCGTGGGCACAGGCGAGGTCGGCCCCATCACCCGGAGGCTTTCGGACCTCTACGGCCGGGTGGTGCGGGGCCAGGTGCCCGCATACCTGCATTGGTGCACCCCCGTCTACGAAGGGGCCTGAGCCCCGCGGCCGCACCCATGGACTGGCCTCCTCCCCGCTCGTGGCGCACCGTCTGGCCGGCGCTGGGCCTGGCCCTGGGGCTCCTCCTGGGCGAGGGAGCCCTGGGCCTGTGGCTGGCGCGCCAGGCGGTGAGCCTGCGCGCCTTCGCCGCGGGCCTGGTGGGGGTCCTCGGGCTCCTCGCCCTGGGCGCGGTGCTGTGGTGGCTGTGGGGGTACTGGAGCCTGCGCTACCACCTGGACCGCAACGCCCTGACCATCTGCTGGGCGGGCCTGCGCGAGACCATCCCCCTGCCGGACATCCTCGCCGCGGAGCGGGGCGGGGAGGAGGTCCTCGTCCCCCGCTCCTTCCATCCCCTGCGGAGCCAGGGCTACTGGGCGGGTCCGGCCCAAACGGCCCGGGGGGAGCGCCTCCAGGCCTTCGCCACCTGCCCGCCGGCGGAGTGGGTCCTCCTCCGCACCGGGGCGGGGACGTGGGCCATCTCCCCCAGGGACCCGGGGGCCTTCCTGGAGCGGCTGGAGGCAGAGCGGCGGCTCGGGCCCACCCGCCGCCTCCGCCCGGGGCGGGAGTGGCGGGGGCTGTGGGGCTGGCCCCTCTGGCGGGACCGGTGGACCTGGGCCCTGTGGGGGATGGGCGCGCTGGGCGCCCTGGCCTTCTTCGGGCTGGAGGCAGCGCGCCCTGCCGGCCTCCTGGGGATGCCGCCCCTGGCGGCGCCTGCGGTGGCCCTGGGTTTCCTCGCCGTGGCCTGGGCCTGGGGGGGCCTGGCCTCCCGGAGCGACCGCCAGCAGGCGTACCTCCTCTGGGCGGGCGCGGCCTGGGTGCAGTGGGCCGGCGCGCTCCTGGCCTGGTGGGCTCCTGGCCGATGACCCCTCCGCCTTTCTCCTCCTGGCGGCTTTTGGCAGGGTTCCTCCTGAGCCTGGCCATCGGCTACGGGGGATACCGCAGGGCCGCCCTCTCCCGAAGCGGCGTCCTGGGGGCGGTGCTCACCGGGACCTTGACCTTCGGCCTGGGCGGGTGGGGCTGGGGCGCGCTCCTCGTGGCCTTCTTCGCTTCGTCCAGCGCGCTCTCCCGCTACCGACACGGGGACAAAGCCGCCGTAGCCGCCGACTTCGCCAAGGGCGGCCCCCGCGACCTGGGCCAGGCCCTGGCCAACGGGGGTCTGGGGTGCCTGTTGGCCCTGGGGCACCTCCTCGCCCCCCACCCCCTGTGGACCGCGGCCTTCGTGGGCGCGATGGCCGCGGTGAACGCCGACACCTGGGGCACGGAGGTGGGCATCCTCTGGGGCCGGCGGGTTTGGCTCATCACCACAGGGCGGCCCGTGCCACCAGGGACCTCCGGCGGCCTTTCTTGGCCGGGCACCCTGGCCGCTCTGGGGGGCGCGGCCTTCATTGGCGGCCTTGCAGCCCTGTTTCAGGGGGTGGGGGCGGCCGGCGCTTCCCCGGCGCCGGGGCTCCTCCTGGCCGTAGGCGTGGTGGGGGGCCTGGCCGGGGCCCTGGCCGACTCCTGGCTCGGCGCCACCGTGCAGTGCATCTACTTCTGCCCCCGCTGCGCCAAGGAGACGGAGCGTCCCCTGCACCACTGCGGCACGCGGACCCAGCAGGTGCGGGGCATCCGGTGGCTCCACAACGACGGGGTGAACCTGGCGGCGTCGGCCGTGGGCGCTCTGGCCGCGGGCTGCTGGCGGCCGCGGCGCTGGGCGGGGCTTGACCCCCTCACAGGAGGTCCACAGGGTCCACGTCCACCCGCCAGCCTGGCCCGAGGGGCACGCCCTCCAGCACCCGGACCGGGTCGGCCGTGCGCAGGACGAGGTGCCAGCGGAACCGCCCCCGCTCCCGGGCGAAGAAACAGGGCACCGGGCCGAGGAGGGCCGAGCCGGGCAGCCCCAGTTCCGCCAAGCGCTCCTCCAACCACCTCGCCACCCGCTCCGTCTCCTGCTGGCAGACGGCCCACCGGGTGTGCACGAAGAGGAGCCGCGCCAGCCGCCCGAAGGGCGGATACCCCATCCGGCGGCGGAAGGCCATCTCCTCCTGGTAGAACGCGCCGAAGTCGTGGCGGCTGGCCGCCTGGACCGCGTAGTGCTCTGGGAGGTAGGTCTGGACCACCACCTGTCCGCCGCGGAGGCTGCGGCCAGCGCGGCCGGCCACCTGGGTCAGCAACTGGAAGGTCCGCTCCGCGGCGCGGAAGTCGGGGAGGTTCAGGGCTGTATCTGCTGCCACCACGCCCACCAGGGTCACCCAGGGCAGGTCCAGGCCCTTGGCCACCATCTGCGTGCCCACCAGGACGTCGGCCTGGCGAGTGGCGAACTGGTGCAGGATCCGCTCGTGGGCTCCCTTGGTGCGGGCGGTATCCAGGTCCCAGCGCAGGACGCGCGCCTGGGGCCAGCGAGCCTTCACCGCCTCTTCCACCCGCTGCGTGCCCGTGCCGAAGTAGCGGATGCGGGCGCTGCCGCAGGCCGGGCAGAGGGCCGGAGGGGCCATCTGGAAGCCGCAGTGGTGGCAGCGGAGGGCCTCGCCAGCCCGGTGGTAGGTCAGGGGCAGTTCGCAGCGGGGGCATTGGAGCACGTGGCCGCAGTCGCGGCAGAGGACGAAGGTGGCGCTTCCCCGCCGGTTGAGGAAGAGGATGGCCTGCTCGCCCTGGGCCAGGGTCTCGTCCAGGGCCTGTTGGAGGCGGCGGCTGAAGATGCTGCGGTTCCCCGCCCTGAGTTCCTGCCGCATATCCACGATGTGGACGGGCGGCAGGGACCCTGGCACCACCTGGACCTTGCCCGCGGGCTCCGGGGAGACGGGGCGGAAGATGCGCTGCGGGAGCGAGAGGAGGCGGAACATCCCCTCCTGGGCCCGGTGGTAACTCTCCAAGGAGGGGGTCGCGCTCCCCAGGAGGACCACTGAACCGGTGAGGCGGGCCAGTTCCAGGGCGGCTTCCCGAGCGTGGTAGCAGGGCGGCCGGGATTCCTTGTACGAGGGTTCGTGCTCTTCGTCTAGGACGATGAGGCCGAGGCGCGGCAGGGGAGCGAAGAGGGCCGACCGGGCGCCGACGACGACGTCCACCTGGCCGGCACGCACGCGGCGCCACTGGTCGTACCGCTCCCCCGGGGAGAGGCCGCTGTGCAAGGTGGTCACCCGGCCGGGGAAGCGCACGGCGAACCGCCGGATAGTCTGGGGGGTGAGGGCGATCTCCGGCACGAGGACCACCGCCTGCCGGCCCAGGGCGAGGGTGCGCTCCAGGGCGCGGAGGTAGATCTCCGTCTTTCCCGAGCCGGTGACGCCGTGGAGCAGGAAGACGGGCGGCCCCCCTTCCGGGGGCTTTTCCGGGGCAAGGCACTGGGCTATCCCCTGTTCCACCTCTCGCCAGACGGCCTCCTGGTCCGGGGTGAGGGTGGGAGGCGCTTCCGGGGGAAAGGAGAGGCCTGCCAGGGGGTCCCGGGGGGATTCCTGTTCCTCCAGGGCGACGAGCCCGGCCGCCTCCAGGGCCTGGAGGGTGGCCCGGTCCGCGGAGGTCTGGGCGTAGACCCCCCCTATCCACACGGGCCGGCCCTCCTGGCGCAGGAAGCGGAGCACCTCCAAGGCCCGGGCGACGTCTCGCAACTCGGCCAGGGCCGAGAGGGCTTTTTCCTCGTCCAGGAGGAGCATCGCCTGGGCCGGCTCCTCCCACAGGCGCACCCATCCCCGGTCCTCCAGGGCCGCGAAGGCTTTCCGCGAGGCTCCGGAGGCCTTCAGGTCTTCCACGGAGGCGCGGCCCCCGGCTTCGGCGAGGAGGGCGAGGGCGCGCGCCTGGGCCGGGGCGCGCGGGCGCATCTCTTCCGCCAGGCGTGCCGCGTCCTCCAGAGGGGGGAGCCACTCCACCCAGGTGCGGGCTGGGAGCACCCGGACCCACCCCCTGCGCTCCAGGGCGCGCAGGGAGGCCATCCGAGCGCCTGCCGCGCGGCACAGGGCCTCCGCCTCAGGCAGGGGGTCTGGGCTCCGCAGGAGGGCGAGGAGCAGGCGCGCCTGCTCGCTTTCCCGGCCCAGGGTGGCGAGGGCTTCGGGGACGGCCTCCCACGCCGCGGCCAGGCGCACCGTCTCGGCGCGGCGGGGTCGCAGCCGTGGCAGCGCATCCCCCGCGCGGCGCGCCACCAGCCCCAGGTGGATGAGGCGCAGGAGCCTCCTGTAGGCAGAGGGCCACGGCTGCCCCACACGCTGGCGCAGCGCCCGCAGGGAGAGGGGGCTCCTCGCCCGGACGAGGTCCAGGATGCGCCGGTCCTCGGGAGAGAGGGCGGCGAGGTCCTCTGGAGAGGCCGGAAGGGCCTCCAGGAGGACCTCCGGGGGTGGGAAGAGGCCTGGCGGGAGCATGAGGGCCACACAGCGGGCCAGGGGGGCCAGTTGCGTGCGGGCCAGGAAGCGGGCCAGGGCCAGTTGGTGGGGCAGGAGGACTGGCTCGGGGTCCAGGATGGCTTCCAGAGGGCGCAACTCCGCCCCCGCCGGCGGTTCGGAGGGGAAGCCCACCACGACTCCCACCTGCCGCACCCCCCCGAACGGGACGCGCACCAGGTGCCCCAGCCGCACCTGGGGGCGCAGGGAGGGCGGGATGGCGTAGGTGAACCCTCCCCTCTCCCCCAGCCGCTCCCCGGGCGAGGTGGGGCGGTTGACCACCACCTCCGCGTACAGCCGTTCCTCGCTCACCCCCGTCTCCTGGGTGCTGCGCCACAGAGCACACTGTTTGCAGGGCGGCGCGCCTGCGCCGCCGGCAGGGGCGCAGCACTGCTCTGCACCCCTACGCTCACGCCCCCTTCATCCTCTCGCTCCCCAGTGCTGGACCACAATGAAAAGTCCGTTTTCGGCCATGCAGGTCACGGTTGCAGTCTCGTAGGGGCGCACGGCCGTGCGCCCCTACTCCACCCCTCAGATTGCATATTGTCAAGAACCACTGTGGCGCGGTGCTAGGAAGCCGTGATCTCTGTGGTCCAGCACTGGGCGCCCCGGGTCACCCGGCGCTCCGTTTGTACAGGGCGGCAGCCATGTAGCCCACCACGTGGGAACGGTCGCCGGTGATGTCGCCGGAGTTGGCGTAGTGGAGGACGGAGGCCCCATCCGCCCCCAGGGCCTGGGCGGCGAGCATGGTGGCCGCCAGGGGGCCACCGCCGCAGGCCTCCGCCTTCCTGCGCTCCAGGAGGCCCACCAGCCCCCGCGGGTCAAAGGCCTCCACCCGTTCCACGATCAGGCGGTCCAGGGCCATGGCGCGGCTGTAGTCGTGGTAGTGGGAGAGGTCCGTGCTGGCCACGAGGAGGGCGGAACGCCCCTTCAGAACCCGCCCCAGCACCTGGCCCAGTTCCTGGCAGGCCTCCCAGGATTGGTCGCCCATCATGATGGGGACCAGGCGGAAGTCGCCCAGGGCCCGCTGCAGGAAGGGGAGTTGGATCTCCAGGGAATGCTCCTCATCGCGGGAGAGGAACATGAGCATGCCCAGTTCCCGGCCCAGGGCGGCGATCAGGTCGGCGTCCAGGGGCACCTGGCCGAGGGGCGTCTCGTAAGCCTCCACAGCGGTGATGCCGTAGCCGTCCAGGTAGACCCGGTGGCTGGGGCCGATGAGGACCACGGTCTCAAAAGAGGCGCTGGCCTCCTGGAGCGCCCTGTACGCGTAGCCGGCCACTGGGCCGGAGTAGATGTACCCTGCGTGCGGCGCGACGAGGGCCACGAGTTCCCCGGGCAGGGGCTCCACCCGGGCCTGGCTCAGGTAGTGGTCCACGGCTTTCCGCAAGGCCTCGGGCGTCCCAGGGTACCAGGTCCCCGCGTAGAGGGCCGGCCGCACCCCGTGCAAGCGTACCTGCGCCACCATCTCCCTTGCCTCCTCGCGTGTCCGCTCCCGGGCGACCCCCGGTGCCGCTAGAGGAACACCTTGCGGGGATGCACCCGGCACTTCTCCGCCTGGATGATGGCCTGCACCTGGGCCACGGCCTTGTCCAGGCAGCCTTCTCGGTTCACCACCACGTAGTCAAACTCCTCCACCCGCTTCAGTTCCTCGCGGGCGGTGGCGATGCGCCGCGCCAGCGCCTCTGGGTCCTCCGTCTTGCGCGTCCGCAGGCGTTGGATCAGTTCCTCCTCGCTGGCGGCGGTGAGGAAGATGAGCACCGCCCCCGGCGCCAGTTTGCGGATGGTGGCCGCGCCCTGCACGTCAATGCGCAGGATGACGTCCTTGCCGCTCTGCAGGGCCTCCTCCACCTGCCGGCGCGGGATGCCCTTGTAGTCGCCGTAGACCAGGGCGTGCTCCAGGAGTTCCCCTCGCGCGATCATCTCCTGGAACCGCTCCCGCGAGACGAAGTGGTAGTCCACGCCGTCCACCTCGCCAGGGCGGGGAGGCCGGGTGGTGGCCGTCACCACGAAGTGGAAGGGGAAGCCCAGTTGCTTCATCCGCTGGAGGAGCGAGTCCTTCCCCGCCCCGGAGGGGCCCGAAAGGACCACCAGTTGGGGCGGAGGGTTCTGCAATTGGGCGAAGAATTGGGCGATCCAGGGATCTCGTTCCACCGTCAACCTCGTTGCTCCTCGGATGGCCTCCGGTCAAGGCACAAAGGGCTTTCACCTCCCGCCCTGGTCCCCACCGGCTTTCGCACGCAAGGGCACGCGTCCCATCGCGCCGCTCTGGGCGTATCCCCTCCTGGTGTTGGCTGCACCGTGCCGCCCTCCCGTCACGCCAGAGGCGTGACCTACAGGGGCACGGCATGCCGTGCCCCTACCATGGCAGACGGCCCCGCCCCTTGCCACCCGCTAACTGCCAAAGGCCATCTGCCATAGGCCACCGTGCCACCCAATGCCCTTGTGGGCTTGGATGGAGGCTATGGCAGGGGCGCACGGCCGTGCGCCCCTGCGAGACTGCAACCGTGACCTGCACGGCCGAAAACGGAATTTTCACTGTGGTCCAACACTACAGCCACGCCACTGCCAGTTGATGGAAGGGCCGTTCCGCGCTATAATGGGCATGCCGACCGACGCAGCGGGAGGAGCGGAGATGCCCATCTACGAGTATCGCTGCATGACCTGTCGCCGCAGGGTCAGCATCTTCTGGCGCACGTTCCGGGAGGCCGAGGCGGGCGAGGCCCGCTGCCCCCGGTGCGGTGGCACGGACCTCCAGCGCCTCTTCTCCCGGGTGACGGTGGTGCGAGGGGCGGGCAGCACCGATGTGGACGACCTGGACCTGCCCGGGCTGGACGATGTGGATGAGAACGATCCCCGCTCCATCGCCCGGTGGATGCGCCGCATGAGCGAGGCCACAGGCGAGGACCTGGGCGAGGAGTTCCACGAGGTGGTGGACCGGCTGGAAGCGGGCCAGACCCCCGAGGAGATTGAGGAGGCCATGCCCGACCTGGCTGGTCCCCCGGAAGAGGACTTCTCGGAAGGCCTGGACTGAGCCACCGCCCCCATCCTCGCCCGAAGGAGCGTGCCCGCGCCCGAGCGGTCCCTGCCGCCCTTGCGGGCGGCTCCCTCCTCGCCTCCGCAGGGCCGTCAGAACTTCTCAAACCGCTCCACGTTCAGGACGAAGACCGTCGCGCCCCCCACCTGCACCTCCACGGGCGAGGGCATGTAGAGTTCGCCGGGCTCCATCACGGGCGGGAGGGGGTTCACGTACTGCGTTCGGGTGTGGCAGCACTCCCGGAGGGCCCTCATCACCTGGGGGACCTGTTCGTCCTCCGTCCCCACCAGGACGGTGGCGTTCCCCTCCCGCAGGAAGCCGCCCGTGGTGCTGATGACCGTGGCGCGGAACCCTTCCCGCACCAGGCGGTCCACCAGGTCGCGGCTGTCGTCGCTGTTCACAACGGCCATGATCAGTTTCATGCGGCGATCTCCCTCATCACCCTCTCGCGGATGGCTGCCTGGACCTCCGCCACGGGAGCCGTCGCGTCCAACACCAGCCACCGGTGCGGTTCCCGCGCAGCCATCTCATGGTAGCCGGCCCGGACCCGTTCGTGGAAGGCCCGAGCCTTCTGCTCCATGCGGTTCCACTCTCCCCCGAGCCCCTGGGCCTTGCGCCTCAGGCCCACCTCAATGGGCACGTCCAAGAGGACGGTCAAGTCGGGGACCAGCCCCCCCGTGGCAAAGGCGGTGATGGTGCGCAGGACCTCCAGGTCCAGGCCGTGGCCGTACCCTTGGTAGGCCATGGTGGAGTCGGCATACCGGTCGCAGAGGACGATCCCCCCTTTCTGCAGGTGGGGCAGGATGCGCTCTCCCACCACCTGGGCCCGCGCGGCCGAGAAGAGGAGGATCTCCGTGGTCGGCAGCATCTCCGTGTGTTCTGGGGCCAGCAGGATGGCCCGCACCTGGTCGCCGATGCGCGTGCCCCCCGGTTCCCTCGTCGCCAGGACGTCCAGGCCCTGACGCTGCAGCCAGTCGGCCAGGAGCCGCAGTTGGGTGGTCTTGCCCGAGCCTTCCGGCCCCTCAAAGGTGACGAAGAACCCCGGGTACAGCCGCCGGGGCCTCTCAGATGCGCCGGTTGGCATAGATGCGCACCCTGCGGTGGGGCTCCCGGCCCTGGCTGTAGGAGTACAGGTTGGCGGCCCGGGCCATCTCGTGCTGGCGCCGGCGGATGTAGGCGGCCTGGGGCGAGAGTTCCACCATCCGCTCGCCGTTCAGGACCCGCTCAATGGCTTCCTGGGCCTCCCGCATGGCTGCGGCGAAGACATCTTCCACCTCGCCCTCTTCTTCTGCCTGTTCCTGCACGGGCTCCAGTTCGTAGATGTCGGCCAGGGCTTCTTCAATCTGGGAGACGGTGTTGGAGCGCAGCACGTAGATGGGGATGCCCCGCTCCTCGGCCTCGCTGATGGGCTGACGCCGCTTGCGGTAGTAGTTCTTCAGCGTCAGCACCAGGTCAGCGCCTTTCAGTTGGCGCGTGATGACCACCGGGAGGTGGAGGTTCTGCGCGGCCTGCTGCAGGCGGTTGTGCCCGATGCCGTACGGGTAGACCTGCAGGGGGGCCAGAGGGCGCCCCTCGGCCGCCCGGCGCCGGGGCTCCCGCCGGGAGGGGCGTTCCTGCAGGGTGGGCGGCGGCAGTTCCTCCCGCTCAACGCGGACGGAGCCGTCCTCCTCCCGGACGCGCACTTCCGCGGCCACGGTCCGGCCCCGCAGGATGGCGTCCACCGCCTCGGCCACGTTGTGGTGGATGCGCAGGCGGTGCCAGCTCTGTTGCTCTATGAGGACGTCAAAGGTGGGCGGAGCCTTCCGCTCCAGGACCGTCTTCTGGGTCCCGCGGCGGCGCGCCTCCTCGTCGCTCAGGGTCACGGCCTGGATCCCGCCCACTAGGTCCGAGAGGGTGGGGTTCATGAGGAGGTTGTCCAGGGTGTTCCCGTGGGCCGTGGCGATGAGTT
>Ga0123519_10006976_pt1 | contig 17618 bp, 18 predicted proteins | sample YelNatPaOPRAMG02_FD_87396 | JGI IMG/M metagenome (GOLD analysis project Ga0123519, IMG submission 87396) | Hot spring microbial communities from Yellowstone National Park - Yellowstone National Park OP-RAMG-02 (version 2) | ecosystem: Environmental > Aquatic > Thermal springs > Hot (42-90C) ... | reverse complement strand
CTCCTTTTATTTTGGCCATGTTGCTACATAAATATATGTAAAATTATCACTTAGTGATTTAAACTGATGCTTAACACCTATAGGAACATAAACTATGTAACCTGCTTTAACTACTTTTTGCTGATCACCAAGAGTAAGTATTCCTTTACCTTTTAATATTATATAAACTTCCTCCTCATCCTTATGTAAACCCAGTTTAGTAAATTTACCCTTTTTACGGCTAACCACCCCTAATTCTAAATTTACAGATGTTTTTTTGGATAATAAAACACCCTTCTTTATCTTTTTAATATACATAGACTTCTCCTTTACCTCTCAAAATTTTATTCTTTTCCGGTCCAACAATAAGTACATAAACTCTCTGCAGACAACCCTGTAGCAGATATCATATCTTCTAAACTTTGATATCTTAAAGAAGTAACATTCAAATCCTTCTCCATATTCTTTATCATTTCTTTATATTTTTTCGAATCAGTATTAAGATATGGTGTTATATCTTTAATATTTCTTCCATACATCTTATTAAGAATTTTTCTCGCAAACAGTTCATCTAAACTTCTAGTTGAAAATAAAAATTTGCACGGGAACATCAATGCAGGACAAGCAGGTCTAATATGAATTTCCTTTGCACCAGCATTCCACAGTTTAACAATCAAAAAGTTTTTAAGCTGTGTTCCTCTTACTATTGAATCTTCAGTAATAACCATCTTCTTATTTACTATTAATTCTTCAACTACTATTTGTTTCATAAGCGCTATCATATCTCTTGTCTTCTGGTCAGGTGGAGTATAACTCCTTGACCATCCAGGAGTATATTTAAGTAAAGGCCTCTTCACTGGAATATTTGCTTCATATGAATAGCCTAAAGAATAAGCAGTACCTGAATCTGCAACTCCTGCAACAAAATCCGCTTTTATGTTGTCTTTTCGTGCCATAACTCTTCCAGAATCTTCTCTAAATGCTTCCACACTTTTACCTTCATATTCTGAAGAAGGAAATCCAGTATAGACGAATAAAAAACTACACAACTGGAGTTTATTCTCGGATTTTTTTACTTCTTTAATTTTATTCTCACTTATCAATAATATCTCTCCAGGACCAAGAAACTTTTTGGTTTTATATCCAAAATTTTTATATGAACTTGTTTCAAATGCAACTACTTTACTATCTTCTTTCTCTGCCAAAACAAGAGGAGTTCTGCCAAATTTATCCCTTACAGCATAAATCCCCTCTTTTCCAAGTAATAATAATGACATTGAGCCGTCTATTCGTTCTTGCATATACCTTATCCCATCTATTAGATCTTCCCCTTTGTTTATTAGATTAGCTACAAGTTCTACTTGATTTACTCTACCATTTACCATTTCTGAAAAAACAGCACCTTCATCAATTAGTTCTTCCGCAAGTTCGTCTTGATTATTTATGAAACCTGCACCACACATAGCATATTCACCAAATTTTAATCTCATTATCAAAGGTTGTATATCTCTATCGCTTATTACACCGATCCCTTTATTCCCATGCATTCTTTCAAAATCAATATCATCCAAAAAGCGGGTTTTAAATTGTGCCTTTGTTATATTGTGAATATTCTTCTGCAATTTACCATCAGAAATAACAATTCCACCATACTGAGTGCCAAGATGGGAATGATAATCTGTTAAGTAAAGTAACTCTTCTTTACAATCTTTTTTAGATACAATTCCAACTATTCCACTCATTTTTCAACTCCATATTTATACTTTAGCACAAAATATCTTTCTAGTCAACTTTGTAATTGTTTCTTTTTTTAAGTTCCTTCCTGCCATGAGGTTAGATATTCCTTCTGCCTCATACTTAAACTATCTATCTTTATATTCAACGCTTTTAATTTAAGAACAGCAACATTTTCATCAATTGTAGAAGGAACTGAATATACCTTTCTCTTTAATTTATTCTTATTTTTAACTATATACTCAACACAAAGTGCTTGATTTGCAAAACTCATATCCATAACAGATGCAGGATGTCCTTCTGCAGATGCAAGGTTAATCAATCTTCCTTCTCCTAACAAAAATATTCTCCTACCATTTTTCAATGTATATTCACACACATTCTCTCTTATTTTTCTAATACTTTTCGCAATCTTTTTTAGCGCATTTATATTAATTTCAACATTAAAATGTCCTGAATTTGCAACAATAGCTCCATCTTTCATTAGTTTAAAATGTTTAACAGTTAATACATCAACATCTCCTGTAAGTGTAACAAAAATATCTCCTATTTTAGCTGCTTTTAAAGAATCCACTACCATAAAGCCATCCATAGTAGCTTCCAATGCTTTTAAAGGATTTACTTCTGTTACAAAAACATTAGCACCCATACCTTTGGCTCTTAAAGCAACTCCTCTACCACACCAGCCATATCCACATACAACAAAATTTGTCCCTGCTAATAGAATATTAGTGGCTCTAATTATTCCGTCTATTGTACTTTGACCTGTTCCATATCTATTATCAAACATATGCTTGGTATTAGCATCATTAACTGCTATGATTGGATATTTCAAAACTTTATCTTTTTCCATACTTTTTAATCTTATAACACCTGTTGTTGTTTCTTCTGTGCCACCTAAAACATATTTTATTAAATTTTTTCTTTTACTATGTAATATTGAAACCAAATCTGCACCATCATCCATGGTAATTTGTGGTTTAAAGTCTAATACAGAATTTATATGCTTATAATACTCTTCGTTAGTCTCTCCTTTTATTGCAAACACAGGGATGTTAAAATCTTTAACTAAAGAAGATGCAACATCATCTTGAGTACTTAATGGATTTGAAGCACATAAAAAAACTTCTGCCCCACCCTCTTTTAATGTCCGTACTAAATTAGCAGTTTCAGAAGTAACATGTAAACATGCACCAATTCTAAGATTCTTCAATGGCTTTTGTTTCTTAAATCTTTTTCTTATAAGCCTTAAAACTTGCATATGATTATCTGCCCATTCTATTTTAAGCCTTCCTTCTTCTGCCAATGAAATATCTTTTACATCATAGTTTATCATAACTCAGCCTCTCTTTTTAAAATCAATGCTTTATCAGTTCTTTCCCACATAAACTCTGGTTCATTTCTACCAAAATGACCATAAGCAGCTGTTTTTTTAAATATAGGTCTTCTTAACTTTAAACTATCTATCATGCCTTTTGGAGTTAATTTAAAATGTTTTCTTATAAGTTGTGCAATCTTTTCTTCATCAATCAAACCAGTTCCAAAAGTATCTACCATAATAGAAATAGGTTCTGCTATTCCTATAGCATAAGATAGTTGTACTTCACACTCACTTGCAATTCCAGAGGCTACAATATTTTTCGCAATGTACCTTGCCATATAAGATGCAGACCTATCTACCTTCGTTGGATCCTTACCTGAAAAACATCCTCCTCCATGTCTAGCCCATCCACCATAAGTATCACAAATTATTTTTCTACCAGTTACTCCTGTATCTCCTAATGGTCCTCCTATCTCAAATTTACCTGTAGGATTAACAAAATATTTTGTTCCTGTATCTAACAACTCTGAGGGAATTACATACTTTATAACCTTTTCTATTATATCTTTCTTAATTTGACTATATTTAACATTAGGTTTATGCTGTGCAGCAATAACTACTGCATCTACTCTTTTAGGTAATCCATTAGAATATTCTACAGTCACTTGTGATTTTCCATCAGGTCTTAAATACCCTATTATTTTTTTTCTCCTCACCTCTGCTAATCTTCTAACTAATTTATGAGCTAACATTATTGGAAGGGGCATAAGTTCTTTGGTCTGATTAATAGCATACCCAAACATCAATCCTTGGTCTCCTGCTCCCCCTTTATCAACTCCTATAGCTATATTAGAAGATTGCTCCTGAATAGAAGTTATAACTCCACATGTTTCATAATCAAAACCTGCTTTAGCATCAGTATAACCTATTTCTTTAATAGTATTCCTCACTATCTCCGGTATATTTACATAACAATTGGTTGTAATCTCACCAGCAACAGTTGCAACACCAGTTGTAACCAATGTTTCACATGCTACTCTACAATGAGGATCTTTTGCAATAATTGCATCAAGAATTGCATCAGAAATCTGATCTGCTATTTTATCAGGATGTCCCTCTGTAACAGATTCTGAAGTAAATAAAAAATTTTTTTGATTCATTTTACCTCCTATATAAAAAATTTTTTAATATTAACATCTTTGTTTTAATTATTAATCCTATAAAACACAATAATTTAACAACTCGTTTTATTCTCCATGGCTCTTGGACTAATCTAAAAAACCATTCAAATCCGATCCTTTGGAAAAATAATGGTGCCCTTTTAACCTTGCCACCCAATACATCAAAACTACCACCAATACCAATACACAAAGGAACTTTTAAATAATTTAAATTTTTAAATATCCACTTTTCCTGAAAAGGTTGACCTAAACCAACCAACAATATATCAGGCTTACTTTTCTTTATCCATTTTTTAATTAAATCTTCTTTCTTTATATCAAAATATCCATCTGAAAATCCACAAATATTTATTCCTTTATACCTTCTTTTTACATTCTCAACTGCCTTTTTAATCACTTCTTTAGTTGAGCCTAAAAAAAATAACCTGTATTTATTTTGAACTGCTATATCACATAATATAGGTATTAAATCTACCCCACTAATCTTTTCAATTTTAATATCATATAAAAACTTTAAACCCCATTGAACACCTACACTATCACATAAAACTAAATCTGCTCTTTTAATTATTTCTCTTAACTCTTTATCCTTTCTTGCGAGTAAAATAGTTAAACTCCCAAGCGAAATTAAATAATGAGGAGATTTTTTCTTGATAAATTGTTTTACTTTATTAATTACTTCATTTAATGTAATCTCATCTACTCTTACATCAAATAATGATAATTTATTCATCTACACTATAACTTACTGAGTTCTCTTTTTAAATAATCTATCGCTTGAACTGGTGTTGGGTCTATATTATAAAGAACACTTAAATAAACACTTATAAAATCTCCTAAATAAATTAAAGAAAATAATCTTGCTAAATCAGACTTACCTACACTATAAACTTCACCTACATAACCTGCTCTTTTACTAATAATAAACTTCGTTATATCAATTCTTTTTTTTATTCTCTCAGAATCCATCTTATCTCTTAAAAAGATCACTGCAAATTTCCCTAAAACATCTTTAAGCAAATCCCAACCAACAATTTCATTATGGTTCATCTCTGGTAATAAACTTGCAACTGAAAAAACCTTTGAGTTTTCTGCAAATTGACATTTCCATCTCACTGCTACAACTTCTGTCCAATCTAACACACCACAAATGATAATCGACTTTGCAGCTAACTTATATGCAAGTTGTTTGGCATAATTGTTTTTTGATTTAACTTCTGGTATATACATATTCCTTAATTTATCTAAAAGAGATAAAGTTTCTTTAATTTCATTCTCTTTAGATTTAATAAGTTTTAATCTTGATAAAATAATAAGCATAGGAAAGAACAAATAACCTATTGCAGCGCGGGGTGATAAACCGGAAGGGATATCTACACAAAGTATATTTTTCTCATCACACATCTTTTTTATAGCCCCATTCGACGTTATAGCTATTAACTTTGCTTTTCTTGAAAGAGCATCTTTATATGCACTTATTGTCTCTTCTGTATTACCAGAATAACTTGCAGCAAACACCAAAGTATCTTTATTAACCCAATTAGGTAAATTATAATTCCTATTAACTACTATTGGAATATTAACCTCTTTACTTAAATAACATCTAAGTAAATCACCACCTATAGCAGAACCTCCTAACCCTGTTACTATAATATTTTTTGGCTTAGAAATACCTTTAGAAATCTTAACATTCTTACCTATATCAACTCCTTCTTTTATCATTAAAGGCATATCCATTACAAGTTTCATCATATTGGACGAATCTACTTTTTTTATTTTCTGTACATCATCAAGAACATTAATCATAATATTTCCTCCTAATATTAAAGAATTTATACACCTTTTAAACAAATATTCTATTTTTAAATTATAACATATATCTTAAGTAAAAAACAAGGGTACAAATTATTATTTTTTTGTATTATTTAAACTTCCCTACACTTAAATAATGAATATTAAGTAAAATCCCTACAAGAATCATACTGAATAAAAATGCTGAACCACCATAACTTAAGAATGGAAGCGGAATTCCTACTATAGGAAGCAATCCTAAAGTCATACCGATATTTACAAATATCTGAATAGCAAACATAAAAACGATCCCTGTAGCAAGAATTTTACCTGCTTTATCCTTAGCACATATAGCTATTTTAACTCCTTCCATAATGAATAAATAATATAAAAATAAAACTATTGAAACACCTATTAATCCTAATTCTTCTCCAATAACAGAAAATATAAAATCTGTATGATGTTCAGGTAAAAAATTAAGTTGGCTCTGAGTCCCTTTTAAAAAACCTTTACCAAATATACCTCCTGAGCCTATAGCAATCTTAGACTGAATAATACTATAACCACTTCCAAGAGGATCTGATTCTGGATTTATAAAACTTATCAATCTCCTTTTCTGATAGTCTTTCAATAAATGCCAAAAAAGTGGGGATAATATTAACAAAGATAAAAAACTACAAATTAAATACTTCACTCTTACTCCACCAACAAGCAAAACAAAAAAACACACAGGAATAAATATTAATGCAGTTCCTAAATCTGGCTGGATTACTATAAGAACAAGTGGAATTGCTATCATTAAAAATGTCTTTAAAAGACCATAAATTAGTTCTATCTTCCCTTTATTATCCACTATAAACCTTGTTAATGACAATATTAAAACTACTTTACAAAACTCAGACGGTTGGAATGAAAAAGGACCTAAATGAAACCATCTTAAACCACCAAATTTACTTTTACCAACTATAAAAAGTAAAACTAACAAAAATAAAGCAAAAAAATATAATTTATAAGAAATTTCAATCCACACAACATAATTTACTTTGCTAATTATAAACATCACAATAAACCCTATTAAAATCCAAAAAAGCTGTCTTAAATAACTATTATGGTAAAAATAACTATACTCGATATTATTTGTAGCACTATATATCATTAATATACCAATAATAGAAAGTAATAAAACTGTGACTAGCAAAATACGGTTTAACTTCTTACTTTCTGGCATATCTTTCCTTCTTTAGTTTATAATACTCCTCTATAACACTTTTAGCAATAGGAGCTGCTATCTCTCCTCCACTACCACCACCTTCCAAAAATACCATCACAGAAATCTCAGGAGCACTAAATGGAGCAAAACCTATAAAAGAAGCATGAGATGGACCATGAGGATTTTCAATTGTAGCAGTTTTTCCAGCAATATTAAAATTTGATTTTGCCCTCCATCCTGTTCCACCTGACTTATTAACTGCTCCCCATAATCCCTTCTTTACTATATTTAAAGTATCATCTCTTAGCGAGACTCTTTTCAATACTTCCGGAAATATCTCTCTATCGTTTATAAATTTCACTAAATAAGGCTTATATAAGGTTCCGTTATTTATAATTATATTATAAACATTAATCATCTGTATTGGTGTAGCAAGAAGATAACCTTGTCCTATTGAAAGTTGAATAGTATTTCCTGGCATCCAATGTTCATGAAATGTTCTTTCTTTCCACTCAGCAGTAGGAACTAATCCTTTTTTTTCTCCATCTAAATCAATACGAGTTTCCTCACCCAATCCAAATAACTTAGAGTACTCTGAAATTTTATCAATTTTTACAACTAAACCTGTTTGATAAAAAAATATATCACATGAATAAGTAATTGCATCTATTATATTTAAACTTCCATGCCCTTCTCTCTTCCAACAGTTATAATTCCATGTACTATACCAATAAGTTCCATGGCATACAAATAAATCTTTTAAATCTAAAATATGTTCTTCTAAAGCAGCACATGCTAAAACTACTTTAAAGGTAGAACCTGGAGAATACAAACCTGCTATTGCTCTATTTAAAAGAGGTCTATCTGGATTACTTATAAGATCATCCCAACTTTCTTTTTCTAAAGGATTAGAAAACATATTAGGATTAAAAGACGGTTTACTTGCCATTGCATAAATCTCGCCATCCCTTGGATCCATTGCAATAATTACTCCTTTTTTATCCTTCAGTAATTCTTCACATTTTCTCTGCAACTTTAAATCTATAGTAAGCATTATATCCATCCCCTTAGAAGAAGCCTTCTTTCCTACAATTTTTATTTCTCTGCCCCTTGAATCCACCATAATTTGAGTTGCTCCATTTACACCTCTTAAATATGAGTCATATCTTTTTTCTATACCACTCTTACCTATTAAATCACCCAAATAATAATTTCCTTTGTTTATTTCACTCAAACTAACCTCACCTACATAACCAAGAATATGAGATGCAATATCATTATTTATATAATTCCTTTTAGGTTCTGTATGTATGAGGACACCTGGAAGTTCTAATTTGTGCTCTTCTATTACTGAAATAACTTGCGAGTTTAAGTTACCTTTAATCTTTATTGCTTCAAAAACTTTATATTTTTGTCTATCTAACTTTTCGTATATTTCTTCCTCTGAAATGTTTAAAATTTGTGACAATTTCTCTATAACTTTTTCTTTATTTCTTAAATCTGCAGGAATTATTGAAACAGTAAAAGAAGGGATATTATCCACTAATTTTTCTCTGTATCTATCATAAATTATTCCCCTCGCTGCTCTTTCAGGAATTACTCTTATACTATTACTTTCTGCAAGTTTTTTATATTTTTCATTTTCTATAATTTGCAGAATAACCAAACGAATAAATAAAATTAAAAATAAAAAACTTATAAAGACTGTAATAAATTTAAACCTTTTTTCTTCTATTTTATCCTGTAACCGTTCTAATACCATAATTATTTGTTTACAACATATCCAATTAAAATTCTTTCAAATAAAAGGAAAACACCTAATATCAATCCTGAACATATTGCTATAGGTAAAGTCGTTGAATATAGTGCATTAAGTATATTAACTTTTGTATAAAAAAGATTAATAAGGATTAAAGAAGTTGCTCCATCTAACAAAGTAACTAAAAAAACTATAAGCATTTTGGAAAGAATATTATCACTAAATATCTGCTTTTTTAGTAATGCTGCAAAGAAACCTGATAAGGTCTTTGTAAAAAGTCCCATACCAAAAGTTCCATACGAAATTATATCTTGAAATAATCCTGCAAATAACCCTATCTTAATTCCATCTAATAAATCATTTTTTAATGTAACTATAACTATACCTATTAATATAAAATTAGGTTGAATATTAAATATTGAGATAAAAGAACTACTCTGGAGTAAAAAACAAACAAATATTACAAATAATCTACTTAGCATACTATTTGGAAATATCAAGAATATCCTACTCGTAAAAGTGGGAAGATTCATTCTTTCAACATAACAAGAACTTCTTCTATTTTTAAAACATTAACAGTAGGTTTAACAAGTATATTTAAACTCATACCATCTAAAGATTCAGAAACATTTATAACCTCGCCAATAACCAAACCTTTAGGAAACTTTCCATCACCTGAAGTAATAACTAAATCATTTACTTTTACATCATCATTTACAGACAAATGTTTCATTTCACATATATTATTTCCTCTCCCTTTTACACTTCCCACACATCTCGTTCTTTGAATACTACCACTTATACTACTATTATAGTCTGTAATCAATAAAACCTTAGAAATTTCAGATAAAACATCAACTACTCTTCCAACAACTCCATTATATGTAATAACAGGCATATCTCTTTTTATTCCGTCTTTTTCTCCTACATCTATATATATTACACTAAAATAATCATTTATATCTCTTCCAATCACCATTGCAACTTTATTTTTAAAATTAACCTTCTTCTTATAATCCAGTAAACTCTTAAGTCTCTCATTTTCTTTCATTACTTCCATTAATTTATTATTCTCTTCTCTTAACATTAACAATTCTTTATTCAATCTATCATTGTCTTTTTTTAAATTAACAAAATATATCCCTGTCTGCCATATATGTTTTAATCCACCAAATAATTTTAACGTTAATTTTTGCCAAGGATAAATAATCTCTAATACTAAAGAACTCTTACCGAAAGAACGATATTCAGCCTTAACAGAATAATACAAAACTATCGTAAAAATTAAAAGTAAGCATATCAAAATTATATACACTTTATACTTCAATAAAAATTTCCGCCACATCTATAGAAATCCAATTTATTAAATCATTATTTTTCTTTTTTTACTTTCTTTACTTTACTCTTCCACTTTTTCAAAAATATTCTTTTTCTGAGACAGCTACTTCCTCTAACAAACCATTCTCTTCTTCTAATAATTTACCAACTCCTTGAACAACACATGTAATAGGATCATCAGCTAAATTCACCGGTACACCTGTTTCATACCTAAGTCGTTCTGGAAATCCTTTAAGTAAAGAAGATCCACCAGCAAGTATTATACCCCTCTCAACAATATCAGCAGAAAGTTCTGGTGGAGTTTTTTCCAATGTGTCCTTTACTGCTTCTATTATTTGAGCAATTGGCTCCTTTATTGCTTCTCTAATTTCTTCAGAACCAATCTCTAATGTTCTAGGTAAACCAGTAACTAAATCTCTTCCTCTTACAGTCATCTTTAGCTCTTCTTTTAATGGAAATGCAGAACCAATCTCTATCTTTATTTCCTCCGCTGTCCTTTCACCAATTAGTATATTATAAGCACTCTTTAAATGTTGTATTATAGCATCATTCAATTCATCACCCCCAACTCTTATAGATGTATTACAAACCATATCCTTCAACGATATAACAGCTATCTCTGTTGTTCCTCCACCTATATCTGCTATCATATTACCACTAGGGGTATCTATAGGCAAACCTGCTCCAATAGCAGCAGCCATTGGCTCTTCTACAAGATAAACACTCCTCGCTCCTGCTTGTTCTGCAGAATCTCTCACTGCTCTCTTCTCCACTTCGGTTACACCTGATGGAATACCTATTACAACTTTTGGTCTTACTGGAGTCCTTTTATTATGAACCTTTGTTATAAAGTATTTTAACATTTTCTCAGTAACTTCGAAATCTGCTATAACACCATCTCTCATCGGCCTTATTGCTAATATACTACTAGGTGTCCTACCAAGCATCTTTCTAGCTTCTTTCCCTACAGCCAGTATTTCATTTGTATCTCTTCTTAATGCTACTAAAGAAGGTTCATTTAAAACAATCCCTTTACCCTTTACATAAACAAGAGTAGTAGCAGTCCCTAAATCTATAGCCATATCATTAGAAAAAATTCCAAATATAGCATCTAATATCATCTTTCCTCCTATTTATACCTTTAAATTTTACTTGGAAGACATTTTTTCAAGGTAAGAGGCTATAATATCTAAAACTTTAATCTCAGTAAATCTTAACTTTAACAAAAAGCCATCTTCTAATTTTTCAATTCCTCTTACCTCTGCTCTAACTTTATCTAAAAAAGTTCCATCTGGAAGTTTAAAAGAGATAAAAATTTCAATACCATTTCTAAAAGAAAAAGATAATTTACTTTTAAGCCCTATTCCAGAAGCACTCATATCAATAGCCTTTGCTTTCCCTAGTGGAACTTTTGTTTGAGAAAAAACATCAACTTCAAAATCAACTGGTATTCTTTGAAATCTTCTTTTATCAAACAATACCATAAACCCTCCTCATTTAAAACCTCTTATTACATTCTTCCCATATCATTTTTTCTATTAATTCTGATTCTTTCAAAATTAAGTTTATATCCTCCATAATTTTATTCTTATACTCTTTATCCTTCAAATAAAACAAATTAATTTTTACATTCAAAAATGCTGATTTCATGCTACTTAACGCCAATAAAGCAGCAACTCCTACATCAGTTACTAAATTTTTATTACCTTTATTAAGCAAAGGTTTACAAACTAAAAGTATTCTATGACACAACTTTATTATTTTATATGGAACTTCAGTAGCTTTTTTCGTTACTTCTTCTATTACTTTATCTCTTTCAAATCTTTGAGCTTCAGTTTCTTTAGGCATCTTATAAGCCTTTGAAACTAATGTATAAGTTTCTATATCCAACTCCATTAAATTTAAAAGATCATTCCTTAAGTTTACAGATTCATTCAATAAATTTAAACATTCTTTTTCAAATTCCTTATATTTTTCATTACCAATTGTAAAATTAGCAACCATACAGTTTAAACTAGATGCAATTGCTCCAACAAGTGCAGATGCAGAACCTCCACCCGGTGCTGGAAGTTTAGCACTTAAATCATTTACAAATTTTTCTATAGATTCCTTAGAATATATCATTTTTTATCTCATTCAAATTATACACTTTTGGAAAATTAGGCATAAATTCATTATTATCACTTATTACTACTACAATTTCTGCTCCTACATATAATACTAAATCTTTTACATTCAATTCCATATTTTGATTATATTTATTAAAATACGGATCCCCTGTAATTGAAACAGTTAAATTACCATAACCGCTCTTTTCTAAATATTCTATTTGTTTCTCTGCTTTTAAACTAAAATTCACATTACCTTTTCCATAAATCTCCTTTGCTATAATTTTTATCTTTTCCTTTAAGTCTAAACCAAGGTCATACAATGGCCTAAAGTAACTTTTTTGCATTTTAACTGTTTCTAAAATATTCTTCACAAATTCCAAATTTGATTCACCACTACTAACATTAGAAAATATTACTCTAATACCTAAATTTGAACAATGTTTATCAATAATCCTCATTTCATCTTTAGAAATATCTCTATATTCATTAACATTTACTAATACAGGAATACCAAATTTCTTTATTATCTCTATATCTTTTATTAAATACTCTAATCCTTTTTCTAAATATACCAAATTTTTTTCAAATCTCTTTTCATTCGAAATCCCACCATAGTAATTCAACTCATTAACAAAAGTCGTAATAATAACCATATCAGGTTTAATATCTGATTTTCTACAAGTAATATTTAAAAATTTTTCCATGCCCAAATGCACATCTCCATTTAATCTTAAAATAACAAATTCTGCCAAATTTAGTGCAGTCTTTATCGTTAAAACATTTCCAGACGGTAATACACTACCATCACCAGAGATATATAAAAAAACTGATCCACCATCTTTTGTTTGTATTAAAGTTGGTTTTAAACTGCTACTTAATAATAAACCAACTATATTCTGTATCTGTAAATCCTTAATAGTTACTGGCTTTCCATCTTTTGTTTCTGCTACTCTAATCTTACCAACTCTTTCTTTCATATCTTCAACGCTATTAGATAAAGAAACTACTGATGTGAGTTCAGAATTTAAAATATGACATACTTTTTCTTCTCTTATTAAAATATTTGGATTGTCACTATCTACACCAGTAATAACTTTTTTTAAAGTTTCATCAATTAAATTATAAGTTCTATTCCATAAAATATTGTAAGAATTTGCATTAAAAACTATTTGATTATTTAAATAAGATGATATAAAATTATGAATATAGGCTATGTTATTCATATCTAATAAATTTATTGGTAATTCTTCTTTCGGAAATATGTCAAAATAAGATCCTTTCAATAAAATATCCTCCAATGTAATTATCGGTGTACATAGTATCACTTTCTTTTTAAGAAGACTTAACGATTGGATTAGCTTATTACAGACTAAAAAATGACTATTCATACTATTTAAAATTGGAGAAGTAGATACAACAACTATAAGTTTACTATGAGTTCTATCTTTAAATTTATTTAAACTCGCAAAACTCAATTTAGCACTATAGTTACCAATAGGTTCAAGATCTTTCTTTCTTAAACCTAATTTTGCACCTATCTCATTTATACTTCTTAAACTATTTATATTGCCCTTTTTATTTTTCATATTCACACTTATTTATAACATTATTTAAAAACAGTGTCAATCTTTACTTAAATTATCTTCCAATCTCTATCATCCTGTCTATAGATTTTTTAGCTTTTTCTCTTATATCATCTGGAACCTTAATTTCATTTTTCATTTCTTCTAATGCCCATAATACCTTTTCCAAAGTATTCTTCTTCATATTAGGACAAACTGCTAATTCTGAAGCGGGATAAAACACTTTTTCTGGAATCTCTTTTTTCAACCTATATAACATCCCTACTTCTGTCCCAACTATAATTTCTTTGGAAGTAGTGGTTTTAGAAAACCTAATAATACCTTCTGTAGAAGTAACTTCATCTGCCATATCACATACATCACTTCTGCATTCAGGATGAACAACAACCTTAGCAGATGGATGTTTACTTTTTAATTTAATTATATCTTCCGGTAAAATCTTTAAATGTGTCGGACAATAACCATTCCATAGGATCAACTCTTTTCCTGTCTTTTTTGCAGTAAAAGAGCCAAGGTACTTATCAGGCACAAATATTATTTCTTTATTTATTAATTTTTCAACAACTTTAACAGCATTTCCTGAAGTACAACAATAATCACTTTCTGCTTTTACCTCTGCAGGAGTATTTACATAAGAAACAACAATAGAATTAGGATGTAAATTTTTTAACTTCCTTAAACTATCTGCTGTTATCATATCTGCCATTGGGCAACCGGATGATAAATCAGGAAGTAATACTATCTTATCAGGACAAAGTATAGAAGCTGTTTCAGCCATAAAATGGACACCACAAAAAACTATAACCTTTGCATCTGTCTTTACTGCAGATTGGCTTAAACCCAACGAATCACCTACAAAATCTGCTATATCTTGAACCTCAGGTAACTGATAATTATGAACTAAAAAAACTGCTTTTCTTTCTTTTTTCAACTTTAATATATCCGAAATTAATTTTTCATTTTTAGACATATATTCCCCTTATTATAAACATTTACTCTTTTAAATCTAGTAAACCCTAATAATGCTATGTTTAACCTCTTGGAAAATTTTATAGCTAAAGATGTTACTGCTGAATGCGAAACAATTACTGGTAAACCAACTTTGCCTGCTTTTAATACTATATCAGAAGAAACTCTTCCTGTTGTTAAAAGGATCTTATCAAATAAGTCAATATCATTTAATATACATTCTCCAATAACTTTATCTACTGAATTATGTCTACCAATATCATCAGCAAATACGAGTATTTTATTTATATTACATATTGCAGAACTATGAACACAGCCAGTCCTCTTAAATAACTCTGATTTCTTCTGAAATACAGTATTTAAATTAAATATATCTTGTAAATTTAACTCAAAGGATCTTTTATTTATTACAAAAAAAGAATCTTTCACATTATAAAATGTTGAACTTCTACCACATCCTGAAGTGATTAATCTTTTATTTAACATCTCTTTTATAAAATTAATATCCTGATTTGTCTTTACATTAGCAACCCCTTTTTCTTCATCAATAGTTATACTTTTAATATCGTCTTTATGTCTTAAAAATCCCTCATCAAACAAAAATCCAACAGTTAAAAATTTCAATTTAAAAGGCGTTACTAGTAAAGTTACAATTTCAACATCATTCAAAAAAATAGTAAATGGAAACTCAACTGCCAATTCATCATTAGTAATTTTTTGATTTTCATCATTTATTTTAATAATTTCTTCTGTTTCTATAACATTACCCAACTCTATCAATTATACCTCCGCCAATTACTTCATCATTATTATAAAACACAACTGATTGACCAGGTGTTATAGCCCATTGTGGCTTATCAAACTTTACGACAACTCTATTATTAAATGCATTTATACTTGCATCACTTTCCTCACTTTTATAACGAATCTTTACTTTAACTTTCATTGGTTTACTTATACTATCTATACTTATTAAATTAATATCTCTTGCAAATAAACGATCCTTATAAACTTCTTCTTTAAATCCTACCACTACTTTATTATTATAACTATCTATACCTATCACATACAATGGCTTTTTAGAAGAAATACCTAATCCTTTCCTTTGTCCAATTGTGTAATTTATTATTCCCTTGTGCTTACCTAAAACAATTGAATTGCTATTTACAATATCTCCTATCTTAGGTAAATATTTAAATTGTTCCTTAAAAAATTCCTCATATTTACCTTTCTCAACAAAACATACTTCCTGACTCTCCCTCTTATTAGCAACATGTAATTTTAACTTTTTAGCAATATTTCTAACTTCTAATTTTGTATAATCTCCTAAAGGAAATAAAGTAGCCCTTAAAATTTCTTGTGTCATTATATAGAGAAAATACGACTGATCTTTGTTCTTATCCTTTCCCTTCTTTAATAAATACTTATCCCTTATTCTATCATATTCAATTTTAGCATAATGACCTGTTGCAAGATAATCACATTTCAACTCTTTTGCTTTGTGCAATAAAACACCAAATTTTATATATTGATTACATCTAATACACGGATTTGGTGTATAACCTGAAATATAATTAGTATAAAAATCATTTATAACCTTTTTTCTAAATACATCTTTCAAGTTAAGAACATAATGGGGAATATCGAGAATTTTAGCAACTTTTCTTGCATCTTCTATAGAAGATAAAGAACAACACCCTCTACTATAGTTACAAGGAAGTAATTGCATAGTAACACCAATAACATCAAAACCTCTTTCTTTAAGTAATGCACAAGTTACTGAACTATCGACACCTCCACTCATTGCAACTAAAACTCTAGCCATTTTAAACATTTTTCTTTAATATACATTCTCCATCATTATTCTTATCTTCTTTAATATCTAATCCTTTACCAGTGGTTTTCTTCAAATAATCATCTATTGCTTTTTTTAAAGCCTGTTCTGCTAATACTGAACAATGCATCTTAATCGGAGGAAGTCCTCCTAATGCTTCTACTACTGCTTGATTTGAAATCTTCAATGCCTCTTCAATAGTCTTCCCTTTAACAAGCTCAGTAACCATACTACTCGTTGCTATAGCAGCTCCACAACCAAATGTCTTAAACTTAGCATCAACAATACGTCCATCTTTTACCTTAATATAAAGTTCCATTATATCACCACATACAGGATTACCTACATGTCCAATACCATCTGGATTTTCTATTTCACCAACATTTTTTGGATTTCTAAAATGCTCCATTACTTTGTTACTATAACCTTCCATTAAACTCACCCCCCTAGAAAAACAACTTCATATCAATTTACTTTCAAATCCTATATTTAAAGGAATTTTATGCCCCCTCATATACTCATCAACAGACATTGATCTTTTACCTTCTGGCTTTATTGTTTTAATTATAATACTACCATCAGAAGTAGAAACTCTCCATCCTTCATTTTTTATATATTCCAAAATTTTCCCTCCAACCTGATTTTCTTCTTTATTCTCTTCAAATACTTTACTCTTAAGTATTTTTATCAACTTACCATTAAGAAAACTAATAGCACCTGGTTCTGGAGATAATCCCCTTATAAAATTATATATTCTTCTTGAAGTATTCTGCCAGTTTATTATTGTATCATCCCTTTTAATCTTTGG
>Ga0123519_10006975_pt1 | contig 17619 bp, 25 predicted proteins | sample YelNatPaOPRAMG02_FD_87396 | JGI IMG/M metagenome (GOLD analysis project Ga0123519, IMG submission 87396) | Hot spring microbial communities from Yellowstone National Park - Yellowstone National Park OP-RAMG-02 (version 2) | ecosystem: Environmental > Aquatic > Thermal springs > Hot (42-90C) ... | reverse complement strand
GTAGCCCCACCTCCTAACACCACCCCGCCGCTCGCTGTTTTGGGCTTCCGTTACCCCCACGACTGCGTATACAGGTATTTCGATGCAAACGGTATTCCACCGGGAAAGATTTATATATTCCCTGCTACAGTTATATCTATGGAAGAGGGCAAGTACAGGCTGTACGATCTGCTTGACTATGTGAAAGAAAAGCAGAAAGCCGAGGTCAGGGAGAAGGAGAAAAATGAGAGCATGAAATCAATACACTTGTCAGCAATAGAACAGACAATCGGCTTTCTCAAATCTAGAATTAACAGCACATACATACTCGCCAGCGAATGCGAACTCGAACGTGTTCTCGGGGACATCATGCTCCTGGGAGAAAACCTGTATCTGACCTTCAAACCATTTTCCATGACCAAGGAGGAATTCGAAAAGTACATTCAGGCTACATCTTCCTTCATAAAGGATATCGCTAACATATTGCGTGAGAGCTGCTGGTTAGCATGACCCAATATCAAAATGCACTATGCGGATTTGGTAGTTGAAATCTAAAAGATTTTTTAAATATTCTTTTTACATCCGCACTTTGTTTCTAGTATTTCTACCAGATCGTTCACAAGCAAATATTCTGCATCGTGGATCTTGTCCTCGATCTTATCAAATACACTCGGTAATCCCGATTCTTTAGCGAAACCTCTTTTCAAACCACGGTACAGTCCACCAAGCCAGTTGTAATGCCCAATCGACATGAGAACGCTGTCCAGATCGCATTTTTCGGCACGTTCGTATGCCCATTCTACCCTTTCTCGCAAAGAATCGACAAGACGTTCTGTTGTACTGTCATGGTGTAGGCTCTTTATCTCATCTATAATGGCCATTATCCTCTCTTTATTCTTCATGCTATATCATAGAAGCTACCAAGTACATAAGCTTTTCGCATCATATCAGCTTGCACCCACACTTTTCTCTGAAGATCTGCTTAAGATCCTTGATTGGCTCTTTCTGTACCTGGTCTATCATGTCCTCTACCTTAATTCATGTAACGCACAGCACTTCTGTCGTATAGTATAAGAGACCGTATAACACCAACAAGATCGCATTTGTTTGCACAGTCGTATGCCCAGTCAGCTGCAATTTCAAGGTTGTGAGAGAGTTGTCTGATCGTCTTTGCATGCTATGTATATGTCGTTGGCAAGGTGAGCCGCTCTCATGGTTGAAACCAGATACATCATTTCCGAATTTTTTGAAGAGGGTAGATGATTCAAATGATATAGTATTCATTATAATTTTATTTTTATTCAATCTCTAGCTAAACAATCGAGTCCCTAGCTGTTTTATGCAGTTAACCCCCCATGTTTTCGCGAAAACCCCCTTATTCACATAAATTTTGGAACAACCGAGTGACCCGATTCACGGTGGAAAGGGTTTCAGTAGCACAAAAACAGCAAAAAGTATTAACGAGTGCAAAATATAAAAAAAGTTATTTTCCGACGTGATCTGTAGTAGCTACTACTGGTCATAGACTCCTAGTTTGCTAAAAGATTCGAGGTCTTTTTGCTTTATAAACGGCTCAAGCCTCTTTTCCGCAATTTTGCAGTATTCAGGGTTTATCTCGATCATTATCCACTTCAGATTCCATTCTGTGCGCTTTGCAATCTCGTTTACATGTATGCGGAACTCATCCCACTTCCCGCGGTTGATAAGCTCGCAAACATATGCCACAGTCCCGCTACCCGCGAGCGGGTCGAGGACTACTCCATCGGGAGGACACGAAGCGAGGATCGGCCTCAGCGGTATCTCGGGGGGAAACGTGGCAAAATGTGTTTCTTTAAACGGTTTTGGAGATATGCTCCACAAGTCTCCCGGGTTTTTCCCTCTGTTCGGGTTCTTTTTCAGGTTTTCTATTATCCTCCTCTTCACCTCAGCGGCATTTTGCGCTCTGGCTGACTCATAGTCCTTCACGGCCTTCCCGTGGTATTCTCCATGTTTGTCCGCTCCCCAATACTTGAGGATCTCCTCTATACTATCTCCTGCCTTATACGGTTCTCTAATGTTGTCAAGATTGTAGTAATACTTCTTTGACTTTACGAAATGGAACAGATATTCGTAAGTCTTCGTCAGTCGGTCTTTTACGCTTTCAGGCATGTGACTGGAGTTGTGAGTTACTGTCCCATCATAAAGCAAGAAGAGGTGGTCTCCATCTACTTCGATATCGTAGGAAATGCCCTTGGTTTTCTCGATCCGAACAATCTCATGGTCATCCTTTTGATTAAAGTGACCTCTCGTCGTCTCCCTTATCTCAGCGTCTATGCAGGGATACTCCTTTCCGAAACCTCTAGCCCTCCTCCAGCTACTGCGCATGTGTAAACCGAGCCGAGCACAAACTGCCTTCATGTCGTATTCAAGCTCTCTGTTAGCCGTGAACCGTATTCTCCATCTTCTGTTCTTCCCATCGTACCATCCGTCCCCAGAAAGCCACCCATCGAGGACTCCTCTCAAGAACTCGTTGGACTCGTTGAATGCGTCCCTTGACAAGTGCTTGTTCCTTGCTTGCTCTCCAGACACGTAGTGCCTGATGATTGCAACTGGAACCTTACCAGATACGAGCACAGTCTTGCAATTTCCGCGGTTATATTCCCTGCACGATCCAGCATACCTAAAAGCAAACTTCCTCAACCTCTCAGAGAAATCAGACTCCGCACTATTTAGCGAAAACACTACTGCTTCTCTATCCTTCAAAAAATTCCCCTCCGCTAAGAAGAGGCCAACGACCCAGCCATTTTCGTACGTCCCTAATGGTGTTCCAGCTTCAGACGGTAAGTTTGAATGCATCAAGCAATCTCCTTTCTTTAGGTTCCTAGCCTCGGTGAGTCTGCCATCTGAAAGCACGAATCTGTGCTCGGGCGTCACCTCAATCTTTGTTCCATTCCTGAGATGCAATGTAATCAGCTCGGACTCAGGTTGTTTCTCTATCCTAACAACCTTCCTCCATCTGCCATCTATTCCCGGTAACCACAAGTCGTCTAGTGGGAGCCTCGCAAGCTCTCTCACAGTTGTCCGTAAAACTTTTCCTTGAGACTTAGCGTAGATCGGAACATCACCGCCCAGACACTTGTACCATATAACAGCATTTCTGAGTATCCAGCCGTTGTCGATCAGAGCAAATGCAACTCTCCAAGGAATGCCGAGAAGGTGTTTATCGCTATACGTATCCCCTATGTTCAACCAGAAGCTCCCGGTCTTCTTAAGCACTCTCTTCACTTCCCTGAACAGCTCGACAAGGTGCTCAACGTACATCCTCCAGTCAGGCTCAATGCCGAGCTGGCCCCTCCACGCCCCGCACTTCACGCAAAAACCGCACGCTCTGTCATCGAACTTCCGTATGTATGTAGTGCCCCTTTTACCATGAACTTCTTCCTGCGTTCCTTTCAGGAAGTTTCGATTTTCGTGAACAAGAGTCATCCGCTTTTCAGACCACTCATGCTCGCAATTCGGATCACCGCCGTAGATTGTGATGGTTTCATCGCCGTAATCTCTAAGCCCGTAATACGGCGGGCTTGTGATTACGCAGTCAACGGACTCACTAGGCATCTGCTTGAGCAATTTATATGCGTCACCGCAATGGATTTTATTCAACCACCCGTCAATTGCCCCCATACGCTCGTCTGCAATTTCATTTTTTAGGTCTTCATTCTCATCATTGTACGAGTTCATAACCACAAGCGTTCAACCAAAACCAAGGGTTTCTGCGTTGGATGTTCCGTGCGCTCTGATAACGGTATATACGGTTTGCTCGGGGCAAAGAACACGTCAGACATCTCCATTCAACCGTCAGCAGTAAACCCTGCCTTTATAAGCAGATTTGTAATATCCCCGATATCCACACTGTCTCCGAGTCTGTACTCTCTAACCTTTCCTCTAGCATTGACTATTACCTTCCTGCTATTTAGGTCGTAGATTACTTCTCCCTCTCTGCTTACAAAGCGTACTATACCTCTGCTCTTCATCTCTCCTTCACTAGGAACAGCTTACCGTTTAGCATCTTCTTCGATATCCACATTCCACGTCTGTAGGCAGTGTCTCTATCTTTGGAGAATATCACTATCCAGTAGCCGTTCTTTGTCTTCCTTACAGAGTACCTGAATGTATCGTCTTTGGCAGCTATTGCTTTCAGTTTCTCTTCTGCTTCCGCAATCTCCACCTCATCTGTTTTGAATACCGTCTCAAACACCATTCCCTATCAGCCTCCTCAAACACACACTCCAGAAACTCCTCCTCACCCATCCTCTTACGCCTGCCACGCCCGAGCTTTACATCAAACGTTACGTCATCCAGCTCACCGCTGACCCTGTACCTCAGCTCGCTGAGCACTACCCTTACCGGATCATCTCCAAGAGCCATCCTGTGAGTCAGGTCTGTTGGCCTGTCGGTTATGAAGTGGAACCCCCTGCCTGTCCTGTATATCTCAACATCCCCGAAGATATGCTTCATGTTGAAGTAGCTCTTGAGAGCATTTATATCCGCCGAGTCAACATCCACCGACAGCCTGTACTTCATATCCACCTCCTCCCCTTTCCCTGTGAGTGGTAGTACACATCACTGTAAGCCTGTTCTGTGAAATCCCTGCAGGCTGCCCATAAGTCCTCCCAGTACCTCGGTATCAGGTAGAAATCGTTAGCCCATCTCCTTATGTTCTCGTATCTCCTCTGGCTTCCGAAATCGTATATCTCGCAGTGTACTGCCACTCTTTCATTCTCTGAAATAGATGCCTCCTCCACCGATATCATGAACCCCATGTACCACGAAGAGGAACTCAGCATCATGTAGTCGTATCCCTTGCTCTCGAAGTACTTTGTGGCCATAGCCTTGAACAGATCCACTATGTCCCTAACATCACTGCACTCGAATACTGGCTCTGTTGCGTACATCCTGTGAGCCTCCTCACGTGCGTAGCATGCATCCACCTCGTAGTTCATTATGTACTCCACCTCTTCCTCAGGAACCGTCGTCCTTACCCTGCATTCAAGGTACCTCCTCCTCCAATCGCTTCCAGTGCTTATCAGACTCATGCAGAACAGCACTTCCCTCCCAGCACCGAACACCCGATATATCCTGTTTATTATCCAGTAGTACATCAGGTAAGCTCTTGCTCTTGGAAATCCCCTGGCACCCATCAGCCTCTCGAACTCACTGCCACCTATGCGTCCTGTGAAGTACCTGTAGACAACCCTGCTGATATATCTGAAAGCGTCTTCAGTCAGTACTGTCCCGTCTGGAAACCTGTAGTACCTCATATGCCGAAATCAGAAAGGGACATATTTGTAATCCCGGATACCGACTTCCTAACGCTCTTGCTTGAGATGAATCTGTCGATGAACATCTTCACAACGGTCATGTCCTCTACCCTGTGCAGCTTCTCTATGTTCTCCTTCGACTTGTACGGACAGTACGTGCAGTTCATCGAATCCCCGAACCTATCGTACATGTACACCACCGGTTCGAACTCTTTATGCTTTCTCAGTATGTTCAGCTTCTCCTTTGAACTCAGGTTAGCTGAAAAAAGAGGAGTCCATGAGTAGTGTGGAACAGTGCCCTTCGGAGATATGAGTTCCAGCTCGTCGTTTATTATGTTCTTTCTAGCAGTAGAATCGCTCGGGCTCATACCCTTTATCTTCACTATCGGTTGCTTCATCTTTTTGTCTAAGTCATTAAATATTTTTCTCTTGAACTCGCTGAAGCACCATCTGTTCTTACCGACAGGGAATCCGTATCTCTTCGCAAACTCCTGAAGGATCTTCTCCCTGCATATGTAGATCGGTTCGAACCCGTAGTTCTCTTTATGCCATTCCATTACGAGAGCAGCTGCATATGCGTTAAGCGGATGCGTATTCCCCGGTATCAGCACGTACACCATGTACACGTCGAACCCGAGCTCCTCCCTGAGCTTCTTCACCGCATCTCTGGTTATCAGCACAGCCAGAGACGAGTCCTTCCCTGCACTGTAAAGGTACTCAACTGTCTTCGGCTCTATCTTCCTTATCTCTTCCAATACCTTCTCATTCAGCATATCCATCACTCCGGCTCTATCTTGGGAGCAAGCAGGTAGTCTACCAGAACCTTACCTCCGTGGAGCTTAATCGAAAACTTTGCCGGATACTTTGTTCCCATCTGCACAGTTACAGTGTCTTCAGGTCTTGCTGCTTTGAAGAAGTTCTTTATGTACTCCGCATCGTACATGCTCCTAGCTTCAGGCAGATCCTGAACCGGAAAGCTTATAGATATCCTGTCCACGTCTCCCTTGGCTTCTATGTGTACCCCGCTGCTGTCAGTCCGTATGACAATATCTCCGGATATCTTGCTCACAGTACTTACTGCGTTTCTGAGATCTCCGGCTTTCAGTGAGAACTCTGCCGTGAACTTCAGGTCTGTACCTTTGGGCTCGGCCCTGAGCACTGATGGATCTATTACCGAAACGCTGTAGCTGAAATCCTTTGTGCTTATCTTCAGTTCACCGTCTACAGCCATCTCCACGTTTCCCGAACACGACTTCATCACTCTGCTTAGTTTTTCCACGTCTATACCCACCACAACCTCTTTATCCATGCTGTACTCCTCAAAAGCCTCCTTTGGGATCTCTGCAACCACCATCGCTGCTCCTGTGCTGTTTATCGCACTAGCCCTAATCCCGTTCTCTCCGAACTTCATCCTCGACTCGGATACCAGCACGGATACCGAGTCGAAGAACGACCTCAAATACTCCGACTTCACCACCACACGCATACAGTCACCCCCTTACCCTTTCTTCAAGCCATTTCCTTACCTTCTCAAAATCCGCAACTTCAAATGCCTCAACAAACCATTCCGGAAACTGCTTCTTATATCTTATCAGATACTCCATGCTCTTATCCAGTATAATTGTCGCACCCCAGTCCTTCTCGCTCCTGACTATCCTCCCGTATGCCTGTACAAGGATCCTTACCGCATGGTACCTCGCCCAGTTCCATGCTTTCCTGTTCACCCACAGCTCTCTTACTCTCGGGTCGTTCTCGTCCGGATACGGAACCTTTACTATTATCTGGTACCTTGCCAGATCGTCCTTCAGGTCAATGCCTCTGACAAACCCAACGCAGACAAGGAAGTCTATCTCTCCGTCAAGGAACCTATCGAACACCTCTTTCCTGTCCTCTCTGTCATGGAGGGCCACTCTCACTCCGTCCACGCTTACCCTGCTGTATATCGCTTTGGCTATCTCGTAGCTGTGTGCGTGGCATATCCCCCTGTGACCCCTGAATATCTCGACTATCTTCGCAACAGCCTCGGCTATGGCTCCGTAGCTATTCTCACGCACTTCCTTTGTCATCTTGGCTACCGGTATGTAAAACGCAGGTCTGTTCTCCTTCGGGAAGAAGCTGTTCACCCTTATCATTGCGGTCTCGTCTGGATCCAGTCCAACGGTTTTGCAGAACATTACCCTGTTCAGTATCGTTGCACTCGAACATATCCTTATCTTTGACGTGTCCCATACCAGTTTCTTCAGTATCTTCCCCACGTCCACGGGCTTTACAGTGAGCTTCTTTCCGTCGCACTCGAACACCCAGTTACTCCTGTCGGTCTGCACACTGTCGAGGAACACTCCTAGCTTAAGTGCGTACTTGCTGAGCTGTTCGTATCTCTCTATGTCCTTCTCGCTCTTCTCGTCGGCCATGTCTATATCCATGAGCTCTTTCATCACCGCCTTTCTGACGGACTTTGCCCACACCACAATGCTGTCCAGATCCGTAAACGTCTGATCCACCCTGAATGTAAAGCTACCAAAGTCATCTGCCCAGTTCTCAAGGTCGTCTGCTTCGTCAACTATTATAACTTCTCTGTCATTGAACTCGCCGACGAACATCCTCTCGATTATGTAGTATGCGAAGCTCATCGCAGATATCCAGTGTTCCAGTGCCCTGTCTTTTGCCTCCCTGTAAGGACATATCTCGTCACATACAAACCCTTTTATAAGTCTGCAGGCTCCAACAGCACAGTTTTTACCGTAGAAGCATTTATAGTTCTCCCTCCCCTTAACAACGGCTATGCTAAGATTTCTGTCTCTCTCTATCTGGTCAAGCAGTGTAACCTGAGGAGTGAGATAGTACACATCGTAACCGTACAGCTCGTGCAGTTCTCTGGCTATGTGGTAGTTCACTAGGCTTTTCCCGAATCCGGTGGGTGCATCTATTAATACGTTTTTCATTCCCAGTCTTACTAATTGCACGCATTTCTCAATTGTCTCCCTCTGTTTCGGTCTCCATACCACCTCCACACACCCCACCCCACTACATATTAGATATTTTGGGACACTATAGTGTCCCAATGTCCCAAAAACCACCTCTATATATCTTTTTATATAAATCCTTTTCTTGTCTTCCTATTGCCCCCGTTTCCATTTCTGAGCCACCTCCTGATTTTACTGCACACATATATAATAACCCCTCATAACCATGACAAATCATGATTTGCCCGGATTTTCTCTCAAAATCATTTTTATTCCCCGGGTTTATGCCATTCATGATTTTTATATACCGGGTTTATGCCATTTTCCCCCGAAAAACCCCGTCTTTTGTCCTCATTATCATGACTCCCGCTGGTGTTACCACGCATCATCCACTCGATTATTATATTTTCCACTAGATCACTTACCCTCTTGCTCCCCTTTACCTCTCTGAGCCTGTCCCGTATCGATCTGTCAATACGAAGCTCCAGATCCACCTTTTCTCCGCTTCTGACAATTCCCATGGTTTTTACCATGTCTTCATAGAGTTCGTCATCATAACGTGAGACACACGATGACATAGCAGTAATAACAGATCTGGATATGTTCAGCGACTTATCTATGGCTTTCAGAGCATCTTCGGATATCCTCTCATACTCCTTCAGAGAACACCCACGGAGTATTGCCAGCGTAGACAGGTCAACAAATGACATGTACATATCGTCGGCCATACTGGCAAGCTCATTGGATATGGGTTCATAAAGCCACACAGAAGAACTACTGCCAAAGAACTGCGTAAGCTTGGGTATGGGTGGAGCCAGACTCACTCCGCTGAACCCGAGCTTTTCGAGCATGTAGTTGTAGTAGCTCATCGCCTCACTGTTTTTCCTTCCAATTATATAAACATTCTGGAAGTCCCTGCTCATCATCCCGGACAGAGCCATATAGCTCGCAGCTAACCCCTTGTTGCCGTATTCCCTAGTCCTCTTCCTGACAGCGTCTTTTGCAATAGACCTCACACGCACCTTTACGAACCTATTCCAGTCTATTTCTCCTGTAGTAGCCATGAGATCGAGTTCTGCTTTGATCCTCATCAGATCCACACTCCCACCCCTACCCATTACCTGCTAAAACGTCCAATAAAAACATTACGTATGCTACGATCAGTGTAATCAGAGTCAGTATCACGATCCCTGCTATGTACATAAGCCTGTCCCTCATAGATGTCCCTTGCTTTATCAGGTTATATTTTTTGCTGTCACAGTACCCTGCTGAACATGTCTATGAGTTTCTTATCCACATCGGCTATCCTGACAACTATGTCCTTCCCCCTGTTCTTAACCACCACCCCGTACCACACCTTCTTGTTTTCCTCTATCGTAACGCTCAGCTCTATTATCGTGTCGAACTTCCTGTCTATCTCGCTCTGAACCCTCTTCTTCGTGTCCGTATCACCTATCGGGTGCATTGTACACAGCATGTGGCTGTTCGTCTGAAGCATGTCGTATATCACCGAAAGCATCTCGTCGTAGATCTTATTGTAGAACTGGAACGGTAGCGAGAACGTATCCGGATCCTTTATCTCGACGACATTCTCCTTCGGTATGTAGAAGCCCTGTGCTATGAACTTGTCTTCGAGGTACTTCTTGTGTATGGCCATTATCTCGTTCATCGAGTCTATTACCACCAGATCGTAGTTTCCGTCGGCTATTTTTCCCATAGCATTTACGAATCCTCCTATGTAGACTCCGTCCCCTGCCTGCTGCAGTGTCTTCTTCCACTCTGTTGTTATATATAGGTCTATGTTTGCTATGTCTTCATCTTTCACATCAGTGCTGGCTATCTCCTTCTGGCACCCCCATTCTGGATCCACGTACGCTACCTTCTTACCGCTTCTCGAAAACAGGAAGCTCACCTGCAGAGCGTTGTGAGTCTTCCCGGTACCGCTTGCTCCCCTAAGCAGTACCTTGTTCTTGACCATCTTCTTAACCGCATCCGCTTTCATTTCCTCACCCCCAGATGACCCTTAAATGCCACGTACCTGTCGTATACTTCGCTCAGGATGTGATCCACCACCCTGCTGAAGTCCTTCTCGTCTTCCGCTACCTTCCCGTAGCGTACCTCATCTTCATACAGCTCCACGACAGCGGTGTACCGCTTTCCACGGTATGAGTAGGAGTAATCAACAGCAGCAATCAGGTAGTTGTACTTGAAGTCCACATAGTCCACGTAGTACTGGAAACGCACATCACGTATCCCGTATCTCTTCGCAAACATATCTTCAAGGAACATCGCAAGCAAGTCCATATGACGCAGCATGTCTTCTCTGTCCACCACTCCTTCCGGAAACTCGTCTCCTATGTAGTCTGCAGCAATGCTGACACTGCCGACATAATCCACAAACTCTTTCCAGTAGTCCATTTTCACACCTCACAGTTTTAGTCCGTCCAGATACTCATCGAACTTATCTCCCCACGCCTGATAGGCTTCAAGCAGCTTTTTGCAGAACTTCACAAATGCATCCTCAAACTCCTCGCTGTCGAACATACCGCTGATCCTGCAGAATACGCAGGAGTTACGGACGGTATCAGAGCATACACTAACCCTGACCAGTTTGGAACTACACTGCATCCAGCACCACCCCGGGCAAAAAATAAAAAAAATTAAAGTTCGAAGTCCTTTGCAGCCTCTTCCAGCTCTGCTATCTCCTTTGCCTTGAACCTCTCTGTCAAATCGGGCTTGTAGACCATCACGTATGTCTTTACCTTGCCCTTCTGCTCTCTGTACTCCTTCGGAGCGTCCTTCCACTCTCTGGCAACTATCAGGAACACCTTGCCAACAAGGCTCTCCCTCTTCGGGTCAAGACCGTTTCTTATCAGCGAAGAAGCCGCCGTCATTGCCATTGTCTTGCTCATTGGCAGATCGTATTCCGCCTTGCTGAGTTCTCCGTCCTCCACTTTTCTGCACCTTGCGAACAGGGCTTCCTCTATTCCTCTTGCCTTCAGCTTCTCTGCTGTAACCGGCTGTGGATCCTTTGTTATGTAGACTATCAGTTCCTCTCCTATGTCCGGGAGCTGTATCCTCCCGCCCTCGCTGACCTGCACCTTCGACATCCTCTCTATCTTTTCATCCTCTATTCCAAACCTGCTTTTCGCAATCTCATACCAACCCATACCGCTCACCTCCTCTTTTTCGAATTCTATCTCCTCATATTTCACCAGGCGAGACACCTCCGGGGGCAAGCTTCAGCAGAGCTTCAACGACTTCCCTGCCGAGCCTTCTCACGTAGTAGCTGAGCACCACGTCTGTAATGAACCCGTTGAACGACCTGTATTCCATCTCTATCTTTGCCTTCCTGAGCCTGTAGTGCATATCCTCCGATATGTTCAGGTGTCCGATTTCGTAGCTATCGAACTTAGGGACATCTGCTATTCCAAGCCTCTCAAATTCCTCAAGCATCTCTGCAAGCTTTTCCCTGCCAACGAAGTCTATCAGTGCTATAACCGGCTTAGTTACTATTACCACTGCCATACATGCTCACCTCCAGAGCATCCAACGCCATCTGGACTACCTCCTCCATGGTGAGGTTCTTCTCCGCCGCTATTTTGCTTATCCTCTTCTTCGTCGCTTTCGTAACTCCGATTGTCGTTTTCCTCATTTCCACCCCCCAATACCTATTCTTTTTTCAAGTATATAAGCTTTTTTATTTTCCCTTTTAAAATAAACTTAAAAAATTTGAAAATCTTTCAGCAGACAATGCCCTCCCTCTCCAGCCTACGCAGCGAGCTCCTGAGAGAGACTTCCGTAACACCGAACATCTTCGACACAGTCGCCTGCGTCTTCCCCGAGATGAAGTAATACACCGCAGCAGCTTCAGCGAGCTTTACAGTCCTCTTTCTGACAATCCTGTCCAGCATGCTCACTCCAGCGGATATCCTCTCCGCAGGTATACCCGTCTCACAGCACACCCTGAGAAACTGTGCGATTGCCATCTCACTGGGAGATATATACCCGAAAAGATTCGCCAGTATCTTCTCCGCTGTTCCTCTGTCCAGTCCCCTCGGCAGCGGCAGCATCTTTATCTCCGAATACAGCTTCTTCCTCCTCAGCGACTCATACCGCAATACATACTCAAGCCCCTTTATTCCGTGGTCTGCCACTATCTTTGATGCTCTCATCACGCCGATCTCCTTCAGTATCTCCACCTCATCGCTGTCCAGCACAAGCTTCTTCGGGTTCGGCACTATCCCGCACACGCTGCAGCTCACCAGATTCGCTCTCGATAACCTAACCTCACTACCGCAGAACAGACACTTCATCTCACACCACCTCCTTTCAACATCCTATATGCAACTACATAGTATGACAGTACCGACTCAATATCCTTTGGCAGTTCAACCCCTTTATCAACAGCATACCACAGCACACCATCAGCCTCGTAATATTCATCATACTGAATAACGGATATCTTCTCAGCATCGTACGGAAATACAGTAACACGCTTGAAATGCACAGTAACAAAGTTCTCGGGCATCCTGAACACGACCACATCATTCCCCAAAATTTCTATTCGTTCCAGCGAAATACCGGCCAGATACTTCAATACGTCATCATATGCTGGCCTCCTGACCTCGTAGGACAGCGGATATACTCCTGAGTTCATAATGGCATCTATTGCCCATATGTCCATTCTACTTATTATGTGCTTCCTGATCCCAGTAATGATATTACCACTTTTCGTTACCATCCCGCCTGTGGTATACCGTTTGTTCTTCTTAAACGCTCTGCTGACCATATCTGCAACCGATATTTCCAGCTCTCCAACATCCCTCACAATACTGTGCAGCACCTCTCCACCCCGGACTATCTCTATGAAAAATTTGTCTCCATCAAACCGCCACGTTACCTCTACCAGTCCGACCATATATCTCACCATCGACCTGCACAGCAACACAGCAGCAGATAGTAGTCTATCACACTCCTTATGCTCTCAGGCAGTTTGTATCTGTATACCCTGTTCACGAATTCGATATCCACAAACCTGAGAGATCCCAGAGCATCCTCTTCGCCAATGCATATTTTTGACGGGTCATATGGCAGCGTATAAAACCTGCTGGAAAACACAATAACGAAGCACTTATCCAGCATGTACAGCTCTTTTTCAGTTTCACTGTCAAGCGGTATAACCCTATTCGCAATTCTGCTGAGAAATTCCCTGACGTCCGGCATAAGGAACCTGCTGATACAGTATGTTGCAGGATACTGATCGCAGTTTACCACAGCCTCAGCGGCTATGACATGCACCTCACGTAACATCCTCTCCTCCACATGCTTGCCAATCGACCTTGCGAACCACTCAGCCGAGTAGTTATACTTCTCCCTGAAGCTATTCCTAACAACCGCTTTCATATCCACCTTAAAGTCATCTATGCTTTTCTCAATTTTCGCCACTTTGCCATCTCCAATATCCACACTGACCACAATTTTATCCCCCTTAAACTGCAAATCAATCACACTACCACCTCCTGAATACATGACTTCTCTCAAACTGCTCAGTGCCGAATACCTCAACGCATCCGTCTTTCACCGTATAGGACTCATTCGGCAGCATGTTCAGCAGCACATCCAAGTCCTTATATCCGCTGGCAATGATCATCTTCTCCATCCCCATCGGGTCGAGCACATAGTAGAACCTCCTATACTTCTCACGTGCGAGTCTGACTATGTCCTCCGTCCTTCTCAGCACTCCTCTGATGTGCGTTGACATTACAGGCTGGAAGGAATACACATCCATCTTTCTGCACTTCTCCCTGAGCCACTTCCACGCATCACGGTCGATAAACCTTGCAGAGTGCAGGAACTCAATGCCTATCCTTCTTTTCTTGTATTTTCTGATTGCATCAAGGTCTCCTTCTGCCCATGACACAACATTCACCGTGTCCGTAAACTCCGTAGCAATCACCTGATTTCTGTCCAGCTTTACAGGGATATGCTCTACGTCCACCTCCACCGCATCGCCGACACCGAACATCATGTCCAGCATTGACACTGCCTCGATTACATCTATCTTCCCCTGCGTGAACAAGTCCAACCTGTAGACCGTCAGCCCGCCTTTTCTCACGCTGTAAACCGCCGTGTGATACATACCGATCACTCCAGCGAATGCACAAGCAGGTTCACATAGTCGATTACGCTCCTTATGTCATCCGGCAGCTGACCGTATTCAGGTTCCTTCATGACACATTCCAGTGCATTCTTCACAGCCCATTTATGCTGCATCAGCTTGTCGGTGTCGATCTCGTTCACGTCGTATGGCAAAAACAGCATCCTGTAATCCTCTTCTATTGCAAACGACTTGCTGAACCTGTACACCACCAACTGACCGGTGGTAGTATAGCTTTCCTTCGCTCTTTTCCTCAGACTACTCACAACCATGCTCTTATACGGTGCATACCCGCAGTAGTCTATAACCTTCGGATACTTTGCCTTCTCTCTGCCTCTCGGCTTATCCGGCACCGGGTTACACTCAATCCTGCGACGCAACACACCCACCATCGTCTGCCTTATGTTCTCCGTAAAAGCACCTATCAACCTTTCAAACTCTTCCATGCTCATCCAGACATTCTCCGGCACTTCCATTGCGAACTCCTTCCAGAGACTGCTCCCCTTGCCGTAGCTGATAGTTAACACGGACACCGGATATACCTCATTCGCATGGACTATGCTCTTATATGTCTTCAGCTTCTCTATCCTCGGTATCTTCTCCTTCGCCACTATAAGGTAGTAGTTCCTAGCACCATTGCTATAAACGGACTTAACAATGCAGTACATACAATCACCTCAGCATAGCATCTATAGCAGCAGCAATCTCCGCCACTACCCTGTATTCCTCCGCAACCTCCTTTGCCTTCTTTCTGGACTCCTCGATAATCCTTGAAATCACTCTGCCATACTTTTCCACAATCGCTGCCATAAGTATATCGCACAGGTTCGGTCTTCTAACATCTATCCACAGCCTCGGAGCACTCTCGCCAATTTTCTCCATTATTATCTCTCCCTTCACCTCCACCACCGACTTCGCCATATGGCCATGCCACCCCCTGAGAACATCAACCAGCTGAATGAACTTGCGATATGCCATGGTATTCTGATCCCTGATCTTATACAGTATTTCTGGCACCTCCGCCTCAAACTGCACATACACAGTGTGCTCTATCAGACCACGCTCATGTATTACCATCTTCTCAAGGTTATTCACCGTATCATGATACTCCTTGCACACCGAAGACAGCTCCCTCAACCTCAGTATCACATCAGAAACCGCAGAAATAACATCATCCATGTTCTCACCTCAGCATAGCATCCACAACAGCTGCTATCTCCGCAACCCTTCTGTATTCCTCAGCAACTTCCTCTGCCTTCTTCTGCACTTCTTCCAGTATCCTTGATATTACTCTGCCGTATTTCTCCACGATGGCTAAAATCGCTATGTCGCACAGGTCCGGATTCCTGAGCTCAACATACAACCCGAATACCCCGTCCTTCTTGCGTATGACCATCTCCGACGACTTGATCCCAATTTCCGACCTGACCATGCTGCTCGGCCCCTTTTCAAGTATTTCCATCAAACGCATGAACTTCACATGCGCCCTGACATCCGGCCCCACCAACTCATACAGGTCCTGCGGCACATCTGCCTCCAACTCCATATACACTGACCGTTCCAGCAGATTCCTCTGCTTGGAGATCAATGCGTCAAGTCTGTTCACTGCACTGAAATACTCACTTGACTTTGCAGACAGCTCCCTCGCTTTTCCAACCGCCTCAACAACAGCAGACACAACTTCGTCATCCATTACGCCTCACCTCCAGCTTTATCACATTCCTCAAAAACCCAGGCGGCTGCCTATACGTGGTAACCGCCACTATTCTGCTCGCATTCTTCTGCATAAACTCCTTCACCTCCCTTTCATGCAGATCACCTATCTCCCAATCGCTCAGTATGACCAGCTGGTCATACCTCATCTTCTCAAGCAGTTCAACGACTGGCAGAAAAACAGTCCCGCCACCTCCAGCGAGCTTTACCTTCCTAACATCTCCCGCTCTTGTGATCCTTATCGGGTCATATGCCCTTGCATCCCACGGGATAACAGTAACACTGGCCACCTCCCTGCATATCCCATACACTTCTGAAAGGAACCGCTGTATCTCCGCCTCACCTATACTCCCGCTGGTATCCACGGCAACGACCACGCTGTTCATTGCCATCAGCTCCTTCCCAGGGAAGGACTCGCTCTTCCTGCTTGGCTTAGTCCATGACCTCCTTACCCTTCTGCCAACCCCTCTCTCCAGTGCAACCCTTAGTGCTCTCCTCCAGTCAACTTTCGGCTTCAGCAGTTCATTCACCGTCCTCTCTGCCCATCTAGGCACCTTCCCCGCAACCTTCGCAACCACTACCGATTCTACTGCTTTCTTCTTTGCTCTTCTTTCCATATCCTCTGCCGTCTTCGCATCACTGTCCTCTTCATCCCCCTCGTTCAGCACTTCCCCCTTGCTACTTGTCTTCCTCAAGTCGCAGCTTGATTCATTGACCCCAAAACCACCAGAACCGTCGCAGTTTTTCATCAACAGCTTCACTATCTCCTCAAAGCTCATCTTCTCCACTTCAGCCGCAGTAACACCAGCAATGCTGGCAACAAAAGATGATGTAACAGCATTTTTCGGTATCTTGAACCCGGACTCATACAGGTGCTGGTTAACCTTGGCATCCGCAGCTACATTGGCTATCATCTGCGGAGCACCGATAGCCTCTGCCCTAGGAAAATGCTGCTCAAAAATATGTAGTGCTTCGTGAGCCATAACAGTCGACCTCTCATTCTGCGGTATCCCCATAAACATATCCGGGTTTACGTATATCCTGAGCCCGTCAGTCCACGCTGGCATTGGATTCTCTCTGCTCTCGTAGATCCATGTCCTCCTAAGAAATATGCCTATAACTGGCTCTTTGACAGTCAATGATGCTACAATGCTTTTAATTTCCCCCCTCAGATCCATGCCACATCACCCATAGAGATACCTAGAAATGTCTCCGGCAACCTTCTGCATTACTTTCGTGAATGTTCCGAAGAACTTTGCCCTCTTCGGTCTGTCCATCAGCATCACTGAAATCATCAGGTAATCCCTGTCATGCTCTGCCATGTATTCAACGAACTTCTGGTAATCCTTCAGCCTCTCTGCACTTACTGAAGCAAACGAGTTTATCACCAGAATCCTCTCGTTCACTGACAGATCGCCAAACCTGCTCGGGTTAGTCTTCAGCTCTTCAAGCACCTCTGCGACATTTATCTTGGTCTTCATCAATGCCAACATCTTTGTGCCAACCT
>Ga0123519_10006973_pt1 | contig 17620 bp, 19 predicted proteins | sample YelNatPaOPRAMG02_FD_87396 | JGI IMG/M metagenome (GOLD analysis project Ga0123519, IMG submission 87396) | Hot spring microbial communities from Yellowstone National Park - Yellowstone National Park OP-RAMG-02 (version 2) | ecosystem: Environmental > Aquatic > Thermal springs > Hot (42-90C) ... | reverse complement strand
GATGGATAGCTTGTTGTATTCAAAAAATTAGTGCATAAATGAGACTTGAAAAAGAAGAAATTATTAAATTTAGATATCCGAAAAGATAAAACACCTAAAACAAAATTTAATCTCAAAAGGAAGCAAATCATGTTACAAAGAACTTAAAGTGAAAAGATGTAATTTTTTCTTTTTTCAACCAACCTCATCTCCTTACATTGCCCAAACATGATTAAAATTCTAGATCTCTTGAATTTGCGTATCATACATTATATGTTAATATAATAAATCTTAAACAAAAATAGCTTAAAAACAAAAATACAATACTATAAACATAATAGGAAAATTGTATCATATTGTAAAATAAATTTGCAATGCGATAGAAAAATTGATTTTTATTTTATTCATAATTATATTTTGTAAAAATATACAACCAAATATGTAATTATTTGAAATTTTGGTTAAAGTTAAACTGCATTGCAATTAAAAAAGCATATTTCTTCGTTTAAGCTTTAATAATGTTTGTAGTGCGTAAATCTCTTACTGTAGCATCCTGGATGTATCATAATAGCGAATAAAATCATTAAATCCATTCAATCATTTAAATTTGGATATAATCGTTTACAAAGCTCAGATACAGTTGAAGCTGAAAATTTTGTTCCAAAGAGTTCTTCTGTAATAGATGTAAACTTTTTTGTTGATAATAATGCTTTTATCATTAATTGAAATTTATTTAAAGTAGTATTAAATTTATTCATTATTCACCCATCTGACAGTTTTGCTTGGTGTTAACTTATATTCTAACAGTGAACGATAGCCTTTTATTTCTTTATTGATAATCATTTCACTTTTACAGAAAATTCTGTACGTTACTAGATTATTAAACCATTTCTTAAATCAAATATAATAATTTGTGCTATTATTAGTGTAGGTTGTTCCGAATATTTATAAATAAATATTTTGGATGGAGGGAAAAATATGATACCAGCTCAAAGTTTACCCCCTGTTCCACATTTGACTTTTGGAATATTCAACCTTGCAATACCTGATATTATTGCATGGACGCTCGTTTTGATTGTTTTTATCATATCAATTTGGCTCAGGTTGCCAAAGTTCTTTGAAGGTGATAAATAAAATGAATATAACAAGAAAAACAAAAAATTTTTTTAAGGAAAATCTAACTTCTGAAGACATTTTTCCTACAACTATGCCAGCTTATGTCAATTCTTTCGCTTACATATTTGGTGTCATATCTCTTTGTGCTTTTGTTTTTATTATAATCACAGGAATAATATTAGTTTCATTTGGTCCAGCATGGTACCACTTTTCAAAAATCGGTGCGTTTATTAACTCTCTTCATTTTTGGGGAGTTCAAATCTTTTTTGGAGGACTTATTCTTCATCTAATATCAAAATTTTCAATGGCAGCATATAGGGATGGAAGAGGCAAAACCTGGTTTTTCGGAATGTTAGCCTTTGGATTAACAACCTTTGAAGGATTTACTGGATATCTCTCCCAAACCAATTGGGATTCTCAATGGATTGCTGTACAGTCAAAAGACTTGCTTAATGCTATGGGAATTGGTGGGTTTTTCGATCCAATGAACACAGCACAAATTTTAGGTTTTCACATTCTAATATTGCCCATTTTTTTAATCGTGTTAATTATGATTCATCTCTTTCTCGTAAGAAGTGAAGGTCCTGTAAAACCTTTATAAATTTATGTGGGGTGAGAAAATATGAGCTTAAAATCTGATGAATATTTAAAAGATGTTCCATTAAAATCCTATGATCTTATAAAAGAAGGCTTAGTTGTATTTGTATCTATAGCTGTAATAATATTTGCTCTAGCCTTAGCATTTGGCTCTCCAGACTATCCTCCAGTTACTGCAAAGCAAATTGCAAAATATGAAACTATCTCTTATTTAAAAACATTTATAAATATTCTTGAAGGCAAAAGCTCGATTAGCAACTATGGCCCGCCATATGATAGTGATACTTCTCAGTCTCAAAACTTTTTTGGAATTAAGCCTTCAGCCATTTTGGGAGTAACTACTCCCATTAACTCAATAGATGATTATATAATAAATCCTCTTGAAAAGGTTGCTGTATTTGACAATAAATTAAAATCTTCTCTTGAAACATATAAATTCGCTACCAATGAACAAAAAATAAAATGGGTAAAATCTTATGATATGGCTCTTGAAAACGCAAAAGTTGAAAATGGTAACATAGTAATTCCTGATGGTGATTATGGACCTGTAAAAACAATGATGAATAGTTTATTTAAGTTGGGCATGTCTGGTCTACTTGAAGGATCAATTCTCTCTTCAGATTCTCCATATGACTTTTATAACATGAATTTTACAAAGCCATTGCTGCTTTTTCAGGGAAAGGTTTATCATAGCGTTGCAAAGCCATTGGATATGCTTGGAGAAGATTGGGGTATATCCAATGAAACAGGAAATTATCCTGGAGCTTGGTGGCTTTGGCCATATACACTCGCTTATCAGCTTCCGCCAATGTCGACATCTTCTAATGGAGATTTACAAGTTGGCGTATTGATGATGGCATTTTTCTTAATTCTTTTGTTTTTTCCATACTTACCTTTTCTTAATAAAATCCCAAAAATTTTAAAAATTTATAAAATAATCTGGAGAGATTGGTATAAAAACCAAAAAATATTAAGATCTTAAACTGTTTTAGGTCTTAATATTACTCTCTATATATATATTATCTTTTCTTAAAGATTTTTCTTTTTCAACCACAATCTTCTCATAAACTGAAATCTTATAATCAAGACGCTCTAAAGTTTTTTTCATATTTTCTATTTTTTCGATTAGATATTTACGCTGTTCAATAAAAAGATTTTTTCTCGCTTCAATAGTCTCGTCTCCTTGCAAAAATAGTCTTACATAATCTATCAAGACTTCAATAGGCAATCCTGCATTTCGCATACATTTTATAAATTCAATCCAATTGCAATCTTCTTCCGTATAATCCCTAATTTTACTCTTGTTGCGGCCTACATGAGGTATGAGTCCAATACGTTCATAATAGCGAAGTGTATCTCTCGAAATATCAAATTTTTCGCTTACTTCAGAAATTGTCATATATTTTCACCTCTAAATTTAATCTGATTATAAAAATATTTTAGGAGCATGAATCATCACATACTCCTAAAATATATAGTTTTATTTAACCTCAATTTAGGAACTCATCAACTTCAAAGGATTCATACAATATTGCCCTTTAATGTAATATTACAAAATTTATTATCGATTGGTAGCTTTCTCCAATTCTTCTGGATAGCGATTTCCAGCAATTTTGATCTTAGAACTTGTAAGGTTCAATTCATTTAACTCGTCTTTAGTAAACTCAATATTAACAGCTCCCAGATTCTCAGTCAGTCGCTCTAGTTTCCTGGTGCCAGGGATAGGTACTATCCAGGGTTTTTGAGATAATAGCCATGCAAGAGCAATTTGCGCAGATGATGCATTTTTTCTTTCTGCAAATTTTTTTATTAAATCAATTAAAGCTTGATTTGCATCCAGATTTTCTGGAGTAAAACGAGGTAATCTGCTTCGAAAATCTGAACTATCAAAAGTAGAATTCTTATCAAACCTTCCAGCCAAAAAACCTCTACCCAATGGACTAAATGGAACGAAGCCAATTTCTAACTCCTCAAGAACAGGCAACAGTTCGCTCTCAGGATGTCTCCACCACATTGAGTATTCGCTCTGAATTGCAGCCAGTGGTTGGACAGAGTGTGCACGTCTAATTGTGTTTACCCCAGCCTCAGAGAGTCCCCAATACCTTACTTTTCCTTCTCTAATCAAATCCTTTATCTTTCCAGCTACATCTTCTATTGGCACATTTGGGTCTACGCGATGTTGATACAAAAGATCTATAGTCTCAATTTTTAATCTTTTCAAAGATCCCTCTACAGCATTTTGAATGTGTTCTGGACGACTGTCAAAGCCAGATTGTTTACCATCCTCAATTTTGAATCCAAATTTAGTAGCAATAATTACCCTGTCTCTAAATGGTTTAAGCGCTTCACCTACCAATTCCTCGTTTGTAAATGGACCGTATATTTCAGCAGTGTCAAAAAAAGTCACGCCAAGATCAATTGCTGAATGAATTAATGAAATCATTTCATTTTTATCTGCTGCTGGCCCATAACCATGGCTCATTCCCATACAACCCAATCCGATAGCTGAAACCTCAAGTTCAGATCCTAATTTACGTTTTTTCATTTTAGAGCCTCCTAAATCTATAATTTATAATGAAAACAATTTTATTAATAAAAATTTCTTTACTTAAGCTAACTTTACTACTTAGAGTTAACTCAATGTCAATAGACGAAACTTTAAAGCTTAAGCTCCATAAATATTGCGCCCTTTATTGGGTTATGTCTATACGGCTCAATTTCATAAAAACCTAAGGCTCTATATAGGCTGATAGCATCTCTCATTTCAGACACGCTATCAAGCCTCATAAAAGAGTAACCAATCTCTTTTGCTATAGAAATAATCTTTATCGATAACCCCTTGCCAATACCTTTCCCCCTGCAATGGGGTTTTACATAAAGTCTCTTCATCTCGCAAGATATATCATCAATCTTCCTCAATGCTACACAGCCAGTATATTCTTCGTCAAGCTTTGCAAGCAAAACTGCGCCACTCGGTTCACTATAATCACCTGGCAAATTATTAATCTCATCTTTAAAGTTTTGAAAATCTAAATCAAAACTCAAAGAAGAAGCATATTCTTTATATAAATCTCTTACTATTTCAAGATTATCTGGAAAATTTGCTTTTATAATCTCTAACATCTTGTCAACCTTTCAATTAGGCTTTTGTGTTGTGGAAACTCTTTTAACAGCTTTTCACGCTCTCCTATTTCAAAGTCTTCAAAATCAAATCCAGGTGACACGCTGCATCCAACCAATGAAAAATTGCTTTTATCATCTACATCAGCACCAAACCAGTGGCCAGTCTTAACAACTTGTTGAAAAGACTGATTTTTATCAAAATCTGGACCTAAAAATCTTTTTTCAAAAGTTCCAGTTGAAGAAAATATATACAAAGTTAAAGGGCTCCCAATATAGAAATGCCATACTTCATCAGATTTTAACCTGTGTATCGCTGAAAACTGCTCTCTATCTAACAAAAAATAAATTAATGTAAATAGTGGTCTAATTCTTTTTATATCATTTATGGCTGAAATATCTAAAGTTAATTCTGATTTGTGTGTCTGGCAATAATATCCACCTTCAGGATGTGGCTTCAAATTTAAATTTTCAATCCAATACCTTGCATTATATTTTTTATTCATTTCATCCGCCACCTTAAATCTATCTTTTTTAATTTCAAATCTTTAAATTAAATAAAAAACTAAGCTTTTGATACATTTTATCAGAAAAAATATATAATTATCTTTAGTCAATTTAAAAGGGGGAACAAAATTGTTTAAATTTTTAATAATATTTTTCTTATTTTTCATTTCTGTAGAATATGTTCACTGCTCTACAGCAAATGCCTCTACATTTATAAACTATTATACCGATTCGTATTTAGATACATTCTCTTATTCAAAAGAAAGCATAGAGGTAATTCCAGACGGAAAAGTGAAGATTTCTGCTGTAGAAGAGTACTCATATAACGGAAAAATAAATTTAATCAAATTGAGATCTAAATACGGTCTATCGCTGGAAGGATATGAAAATCTCTCATTCACAATATTTGTATTTGAATTAGACATGGATAGCTATAAATACACACTTCTTGGCTATGGTGATTTTGATTCAAGTGGCAATATTTTATTTTCTTATGTTTACAAAGATAAAAAATGGTATTTTGCAGAAAAGAATTCTCCTGCTAGAAGTTTAATTGACTCTATAAAAAGTTTTTACAAAAGCACGTGATATAGAAAAACGGCAGAATAAAATCTGCCGTTTTAAATGCGAACTACCCAGTCTCTAAAGGCATTGGTTTCCTACTTCAACAGAGACTTCCTACAGGAGAGCGTTAAATATTAATGATTGTTTGCAAAATTAATACCTTCTCTTACTTGATGAATAGCCTTATCTGTATATTCAATAGCCTTAACTCTGTGACCATCAAAGTCATGGGCTGCATTGTTAAGATGTTCCCTCGCTTTTATCAAAAGATTTAAAGCTGCCTCCATCTCAGGATGAGTTCCCCAGGCCACTTGTTGATAGTACCCTGGCATAATCGGTTGAGCCTGAGCAGAGCTCTGGTTAGAAATCAGATTAAATGAAGCAGTGGAAGCAAACATAAGAATGCCACCTAAAAGTAAACCAAAAAGAAAATTTTTCATAACTACCTCCCTGTTTTTAATTTATGTCATATTTCAATATTATGTTACATTTATTAGAATTAGATTAGTTTTTATAGAAAGTTGAAAAAAGATTTAGTAATCCTAAATATTCAATCAATAGTCTAAGTTAAAACCTTAACCTCACATTGATCTAAGTTGTCTGGTAATATCAAAGAATCATTTCCCTGTGCAATGTTAATCCTGTTATAGAGTTTTGCAAGCGAGAGAACATCCTCAGCGCAATAGAGTGCAATCTCTTCCAATTTATTGTTGTTAAAATATTCCCTAACCTTACTGCCATCCATTATAGTCTTGGTTTCTATATTGTTTAACGCACAAAGTGCCTTTAGAGACGAATAAGAATTTGTAAACCAAAGGGTATCTATGTGATAACTTGTGTTTTTGCTTGTGTAATTTGGTCTATCTTTTTCCCATCTGTCACTCGTATCCAGATATTCTTTTATGCCACTTTTTGCATTATCTGAGAGTAAATCAAAATATTTAATAGCTTGTAGGGTTAAAACAGGCATATCAAAACTTTGACCGTTGTGAGTAATTATTGTGGGGTATAGTAAATTTTTTGATTGAGAGTATTTAATGGAAAGGTATAATCCTGAAAAAAATTTATCTACTATTAAAGATGCATTTCTGCTTATAAAGGATTTAAAATAAAAATCATCTGCAGCGCTATTACCTATAATTGAAAAACAAATAGGCACGTGAAAGGCATTCTGGCTCACAAATTCATTATTGTTAAATTGTTCGATATGCTTTTCTGAACCTGCCTTATCAAGCAGTTCTTCATCAATAATCGTTTCAACATCCAGAAATAAATAATTCATTTTGATAATAAACCTCCATTTTCGAAACTCTTAAATTTAAAGGAAGAAATTATTCATAAAGCCGTATTAGTTAGTCTACAGCTTTAACCTGTTCGATAATATTTTTAACGTTATTGAATTGCTCATCAGTTATGTTTATTCCAGGATAATTCGTAAAAGTAGAAATCTCAAGGCCATTAGCCTTCACAGCAGCCTTTATCCCTGTAATAAACAGATCTGTACATTCGTAGAGCCTCATAAGAACAGAAATCTTTTCTGCACATTTTTCCACAGTAAGAAAATCTTTATTTTCATAAGCCTTGTGTAAACTGACAAGAAGCTTTGGCTCGACATTCGCTAAGCCACAAAGCACTCCATCTCCACCAGAAATCCTATTAAGAATATAGTACTCGTCAAAACCTGATAAAACAGTAAAATCAGGTCTAATTAATTTAACTTTTTGTATAACCTTTCTTGTATGGCTGATGTTGTCGACCGTATCTTTCAAAGAAACTATATTATCGTATTTTTTTGCAAGACTTGATACCACTTCAGCAGACAGCTCAGTTCCCGTTCTTGCAGGGAAATTATATAACATAATAGGTATATCTACCGACTGTGCAATTTTTCCAAAGTATATTTCAGCTGCACTATCAGATGGTCCAAAATAATACGGTGAAATTATGGTAACTCCATCTGCGCCAATTTCTTTAGAATAATTTGACATCTCTATAACTTCATCTATGTTGGTTGAGCCCGTACCTATAAGAACCTTTACCCTTTTGTTTACTGAGCTAACAACGAAAGATGCGAATTTTTTCTTTTGTTCAACCGAGAACGAATAGAATTCGCCAATGCTTCCAAGAAATAATATTCCATCTACACCATTTTTTATAAGATTCTCAATGTGAACAGCCATTTTAGGAAGATCAAAATTCCCATTTTCATCTAAAATAGTAATACAAGCAGTATAAATTCCCTTAAACACGTTTTCTCCTCCTATTATTTAAAAGTTTTTACGGTTTATAAATTATTTATTTTTGATTACTTTTTATAGATTCAATAAGAAGCCTGCCTATAGTCCCTTCCTGCACATAGTCCCAGTTTGGGTTATCTATGCTATCAAGGAACAAAATATCCCCGTTTTTGTTGTAATCTGTAAAAGACAATATCATTATTAAGTTATTTTTAAGGTCCAATTTCACATAAACAATAGTATATAAAAGTAGATCGTATCCATAAGTTGATAAATCGTGAGATTTTAAGATTGAAATATAACTGTTTTTTCCAGATTCAGAGTATAGTTCTTTATAATTTACCTCAATTATATTTGATGTAATATATTTTATGCTATCGCTGTCATAAAAATATTGATTGCCATATACGCTATCACTCGCAAAAAATATCCAGTTGCTTGCAAATGCCTGTTTACAGTTAAAACTGAAAATTATAAAAAAAATTACTATTATTGAGCCAAATTTGAAATTATTCAAAATTTCACCAACTTATATTATATTAATAAATAATTTTATACCTTTTCGCCTATCAGAACTACAAATGCACCAATCCCGAAGCCAGGTTCAGGTTTTTGTATGTAATTTAAATTTTTAATATCCCTATCAAATAAAACTTGAAAAGATTCTACAAATTGAATTCCTATTTTATTAAAAAGTTCAACAACTTCCTCTGATGAAAAAAATCTTGCGTTCTTGTAAAAAACGCTGTTTGATTGCCTCTCAAGATACAATCTGCCCAGCTCACTTTCTTTGTCAACTATAGCAACTATCAATCTTGAACCATTTTTCAGAACTCTTTTCGCTTCAGATAAACTTTTTTCTGAATCGTTTACAAAACAAATCGTAACTGCAAGAAGCACAAAGTCAAATTCTTCGTCTTGAAAAGGTAGGTCTTCAGCTAAGCCTTTATATACATTTATACCTCTGTCTCTTGCAATCTGAGCCATTCTATCTGAAGGCTCTACACCAAATAAAATCCCCAGGGGCTTAGCAAACCTTCCACTTCCCACACCTACCTCAAGACCTTTCCCCACAGAAGGAACTGCCATTTTCAAAGCTTCAACTTCTGACAGGTAAACAAATTTATTTTCTTCAAACCAGGATTCATATTCGGATGAATACTTCTCAAAAACTTCAACTTTCTTTAAAAAGTCTAAATAAAATGATTTAGCGCTATTTAGGCATTCAAAATCTGAAATTATAGAATCTACATTTTGGATAACTAATTTTTTCCTATACTCATCGCTAATTTTTGAACCAATCAGTATATATTTACTTAAATCGATGTCAGACAAACTTTCTTTTGAAATTTTTTTCACAAATTTATCATTGTCGAAAATTGAATAAAATGGGGCTTCTTCGAAATTTCCCTTAAAAATATAATCGTTATAGCCTGTAGCGATTAAGGCAAATCTCATAAAATACAGCTCTTAGGAAACGGGTTAACTGACAAGTAAAACTCCTGCCCCCTTATATTCTCCATGTTTTAACATTACAAGAGCTTTATTTGCATCTTGAAAATCAAATTCATACACTTTTGATTCTATTGAAATAGACGATGCAATATCCAAAAATTCTCTCACATCTTCTCTTGTAATATTAGCAACACTTTTCAGCTCTTTCTCGTTCCATAGATGTTTTTGATAATCAATTTCTGGTATTAAGGACTCTTTTCTGATAAGATTTGTAACCAACCTGCCACCCTTTTCGAGAACGCTTAATGCTTCTCTTACCACATAACCTGCAGACGTAGTGTCAATAGCACGATTCAATTTTTTTGGCGGTGTGTCTCCTGTAACCCCTACCCAATCAGCCCCCATTTCTATTGCCATCTTGCTTGCAGAATCACCATTTCTTCTAGTAAATACATATACTTCAGAATTTGGATAAAGTCCTCTTATTATCTGAATTACAATGTGAGCCGAGGCTCCAAAGCCGAAAAGCCCTATAAGATCACCGTCATTCATATTCGTAAGCTTTAGCGATCTATAGCCCACTGCGCCAGCACACAGAAGTGGTGCGGACTGGACGTCTGAAAATTTATCGGGTATTTTGTAACAAAAGTCCTCAGATATTAAACAATACTCAGCGTAACCTCCATCCACATCACAACCCGTAGCCTTAAAGTCATTGCAGAGGTTTTCTTCGCCTCTTTTACAAAAATAGCAATTCCCGCATGCTGAATTTATCCATGCGATACCAATTCTATCGCCGGTCTTAAATTTTGTAACATTTTTTCCTACTTCTTTAACTCTGCCTACTATCTGATGGCCCAGTATAACTGGCAACTTTGGTGTAACCCTACCCTCAATCTCATCAAGTTCAGTATGACATATTCCACAACATGAAATTTCTACCAAAATTTGATAAATATCTGGTTTTGGTTGTTCAACTTCTTTAATTTTAAGTGGCATATTCTCAACTTTTGATATTTTATCTAAAATTAAAGCCTTCATCGCAAATTATTATTTTAAAAATTTTTTAAAAAAGTCATATTCTTTTTGCTGAATAGATCCATCTTTAATCTCTTCAATTTTTGAAGTTTCATCTTTTGACCTATTGGTAAGATTATCATTTGCATCATAATAGTAAATAGGTGAAATTCTTTGAAATGTCGCCCTCAAATAGTCGAATTTATAGAGCGCTTCTTTGTGATCTACAAAACAAGACTTGGAAAACCACCCAGCACTGTTCGCACAGCTAAGAGATATATTATTATTTGAAGGAGCTTCCAATATCCACACCGTGAGAGTTTCGTTATCTCTGTCGACCGTAATGGTTTCTGGATAATAATAGTAAAACACAGGATAGTAAAAGTTAGCTGGAGTACTGGATAAATTTCTCTTTAGCGAATCTTTTATAGGTAGCCAATTTGAAGAAAGATTTTTAGTATCTGGATGAGGAGTAGATATCTCTGATTGGTCAGCGTAAGATATGGAAAATAACAAAATAAAGAGCATAATAAAAAATATTAATTTTAGTAAATTTTTCAAGCTTTAAACCCCCTATAAAAAATTTATTTATTAGAGTACATTATAATACAAATGTTTCATATAGCAATATTATTTTTTAAATTTTAGGAGGGTTTATATGCCTTTATTTGATAATATCGATAATTTACAAAGATACTTAGATAAAAGCAGTAAAAACTATAAATTGAAATCAATTAGGCCAGGCCAATTTTTATGCCACGCAATCATTCAAGGAAATGATGTTAGCGTATTTACCTTTTCTGAAAAAATAGCATATGAACTATCAAAGAAATTCAATAAAGAGATCTTCTATGAAGAATATCTGTTTATGTGTGAAAAATATGAACATCCAATAGCTTTAATTAAGTACTTTTCTAATTTAAATGAAAAATTAGATATTAAATAAATTTGCCCCATGAAATAGAGATGTATATTTCACAGGGCAAAATAAATCTAATTATGGTAGCTATTATTCATTACAGGTTTTATTTTTGCTTCGCCTGGTGTGTATACCTTATTGTCGCCTGGATATGGCGCACTAAAGCCCATCACGCTATACCATATATCTCTGTTTAATAAATTCACACTTTGTTTGTCTTCATCTTCTTGGGTAGATCCAGAAAACATATTCTCAGAAGCCAATGCCCATAAATATTGGATCTTGTTGTCTGATGTCTTCAATGTGTTCAAATCTGGATTCATCTGATTTAGAGGAATATTATTTGCCAGCGCATCATAAGGAACAAAATTAGGATTATTTGTAAAAGCATCGTACATAGGAGTTGCAGCAGAATCCATCTGGTTCATTGGTGGCAATCCCAAAATCTGCTCTATTGTTCTTAACATATCAACCTGGGTATACATTGTGTGGTCTACAAAATTTCTCTTTACATAAGGTCCTATTACAAATGCAGTAGTCCTGTGACCGTCTACATGATCTATCCCATTTTGAGAATCGTCTTCTACCACAAATATGACTGAATCTTTCCAATATTTACTATGACTGATTGCTTCAACAATTCTACCTAAAGCAAGGTCGTTATCTGCTACCATTGCTTGTGGTGTGGGCAACCCTGGTTTTGTGCCGCCCGAGTGATCATCAGGTAAAGACATAATTATTAGGTTTGGCAAGTTGTCGTTCTCTACATATGAGTTAAATTGCTTCAAGAATATATCCACCCTATATTGATCTGGAATATATAGACAAAATGGTGGATAATCACGAATTAGAAGTCTGTCGTTTGATACCACATCTGACACGGATTGAAATCTCCCGAGCGGCACGTGCAATTTACCATTGAGTTTACCCTCTAAAATTTCTGAGTCCATGTACCAGTCATTCCAACTTCCAAGAGGCTCTACACCAGCCCCAGTTGGAGTACGAAAATATTTTACATATTCACCAAAATTTGCTACAGATTTACCATGATTGACTGCATCTTCCCATATAAATCCAGACGAAAGATAAGCAAGGCTATCTCCACCTTCATTAGGATAGCTACGTGGAAAGTCACCAAACTGTCTCTCTATGTAATCGGGGTTTAAACCTTGATCGGTCCACTGATGCCCGTCAGCAGATACTGAGCCGCTACAATAAAAGTTATCAAATAGAATAAAATCTTTTGCTAATGCGTGTTCGTTTGGAGTAGTTTTTTCACCAAACACTACTAAATCTGGATCACCATTTCCTTCTTTCATATCACCAAGTACCTGATCATAGGGTCTATTTTCTTTAATAATATAGAAAACGTGCTTTATCGTAGAGGGTTCGCCCAGGATTAATGGAACTGGAACTGGACTTGAAATATGGTTTTCTTTAATATTATCGCTTAGCAATTTGTCCCAATTGTTGTCTATATATACTTGTTTTGTATATTCAGCCAAAGCTTTTTCATCAGGATATTTTATAACTGATATGCTGCCCAGCCATGCATATACTGAATGGCCAAAAAGTTGTTTAGACGATCCAAATGGCACCTCTTTGCCTAAAGATCCTACTCCTTTTATATTCGCCACCACAATACTACTTAATGCTTTATCAATAGCGATATCACCCGGATACCATCCTGTAGGAATAAGACCATAAAATTTTACAGCTTCGTTTTCGCCATTCCAATCATAAACAGCTACCGCATTATTAGAACCAAGACTTACAAATAATTTATTATCTCCAGAGATCGCAATAGCGTTTGGCTGACTGCCAAATATTGAGTTAGGGTATGGATGAATGCTGATAGTCTTTACTGCAACCAAAGATTGCTTGTTTATAACAGAAATTGTATCGCTATTAGTGTTCGTTACAAAAATATCTTCTTTATTTTGACACATTGCAGTAGGCTGCAAACCTACAGTTATATTTTTTACAACTGAATTTGAGCTAAGATCTATCACAGAAACTGTGCCAGTACTAGACATACCAGAAGTCGGATTAGAAACTATCGACGTTCCACTTGAATAATTCGTAAAATCGTTTGGAGTAGCTACCCTTCCACCCTGATTCGAAACAAAAGCCATATTTTTATCAATTAAAATTGTATACGGCACATTGCCAACAGGTATTTCACCAATAAATTTATCGGTAGAGAGATCAACTATACCGATTGAATTGTTTCTGCTCAAGGCAACGTACAATTTTGAACCATCAGAAGAAATTGCTAAACCGCCAGGATCAGAAGTTTTACCATCAATATTTGTTGGCAATTCTATTATCTTGTATAAGGTTAACAATCCATCTTTGTCTACATTAAAATCTAAAATTTTTCCATCGCTAAAGGAAGCATATAATTTCGAGCCATCATCCGAATAGATAATGCCAGTATAAGATCCACCCCTTTCACTTTTAGATAGGCTGACCTTCTGAATAACCTTGCTTTCGTTTAAATTTATTACCACTATTGGAGCATATTCTGGAGTAAAGTTGTTGGAATATCCTCCCACATTTGCCACAGCAGTTTTTCCATCTGGATTTATAGCGATAGCATTAGGTCTTCCAGAAAAGAGTGTCTGCTCACCTGCAGGTGTCAGGATCTGATCCGTAGGAATAGAAACTGAATTTTCGGCAAAAGAAGTAGTTTGTAAAAACAGAAATTGTAAAACCAAAATTAAAATTGTAAAAAATAAAAATGATTTTTTCACCGCTCGACCTCCCTTTTTATGTATAAATTAATCTTAAATAAAAATGGTTAACAATGTGTAAATGTAAAGTTAATTATAAGTTAAAAGATGTAAAATAGTTTAGTAGACTCGTGACCTACGAAAATTGCAGACGTTAGAATTAGCCTCACACAATAAAAATTAGTGAATTTATAAAAAATATCATATAAGATCAATCAAATATATTTATAATAACAATTTATAGTTTAGTGATAAAATTATATTAATATAAAATATTTTTCAATTGGAGGATATTTATGCAATACAAAATTTTTGGGAAAACAGGACTCAGAGTTTCTTCTCTATGTCTTGGAACAATGACTTTTGGATCAAATTTTTATAATATTGGCGCAGTAGATCAAAATTTAGCTGATCAGATGGTCGCAAAGTCCCTTGAAGCAGGGGTAAATTTTATTGACACTGCCGATGTATATTCATATGGAGAATCTGAAATTATCCTTGGCAAATCCTTGAAGAATCTTTCTGTAAATAGGGAAAAAGTTGTAATCGCAACAAAAGTAAGGGGTGCTATGAGCAAGGAGGCGCTGCAAGGCACGGGCGACTTAAACAATGTAGGCCTATCAAAAAAGCACATAATAGAAGCTTGTAACAATAGCCTAAAAAGACTGGGAACTGATTATATTGATTTGTATCAGATTCATGGTATGGATCTAATCACCCCTTTAACTGAAACGCTTGAAGCATTAGATATCTTAGTAAAGCAAGGTAAAGTAATTTATATTGGCTGCTCTAACTTAGCATCAAGACAAATTATGAAGGCGCTGGCAATTTCACAATTAAAAAATCTTTCTTCTTTTGTTAGCCTACAGGCATACTATTCGCTTTTGGGTAGAGACCTTGAACATGAGCTCTTGCCCCTTTGTATAGAAGAAAATCTCGCACTTATGACCTGGTCGCCTCTATCAGGTGGGTTTTTGTCAGGGAAATATACCAGGGACAATCCAAAACCACAGGGAGCAAGGCGAAGTGAATTTAACTTTCCGCCTATCAACGAAGAAAAAGCCTACGACACAATAGATGTTTTGCTTGGAATTTCTAAAGAAAGAGGAGTCTCTCCAGCACAGGTATCTCTATCATGGCTTTTGGCCCAAAGAGGAGTAACGTCAGTTATAATAGGTGCAAGCAAAATGAATCAATTAGAAGATAACCTAAAAGCAGCAGATCTAAAGCTCACCAAAAATGAACTTGATATGCTATCAGAAGTAAGTGCAATTAAAGAAATTTATCCAAACTGGATGATAAAAAGACAGAATATAAATAGACCATAAATTTTTTATTAATATCATCTATATATTCTCAAGATATTAAATGTTTTTTTAACCAGAACAGCTTGTTCGAGGTGTGTGGAGTTTTTAGGGACCTCTACTACCTCGAACTTCCAATATGGTGAAGAAGTTGTGTCTAAAAATCTGCCAGATAGGTATTTGTTAGCATAAACCTCCTGGTCTTGTTTTCCAGTATATCGGCATCCATACGGATATGTTAATCCATTTGACGCAAAAATCGTTCCAGTTGCCTTACCGCAGAAAACATTGCTATCGAGTTGCACTAAATATCCCCATTCATTGTCGTCTTTCTTTAATGTGTTCGGTTCTATCCCATCAAGTGACCTGGTTAATTTTAACAAAATAACGCTTTTGGTAAATGGATCAATGTCGCAAGCTAAAACTCCTTTGAATGCCGTTGTGAAGCAAGGATCGAGTATATTATTTCTTGATATGCATCTGAATGCCATTTTATTATAACTATCTGCAACAGATGAAGTCCAGCAAGATCCAGACAAGATCTTTGAATTTTCAGGAAAGGCATCCAGCTGCTCATAATTAATTATTTCTGTCTTTTGAGGAATTTTGTATAATTCATGCCCAAACCAATTCTTGCATGCCAGTGAATTGAGAACAGCTGTGTTTGAAAGTAAAGGTTCTTGCGTATCAAATTGCTTGGCTTGAACCCTATTCGGTTTGCTTTCTAACTTTATAGCATCTTTTTTTTCTACGGGTCTATTTATAAACAGTAAGAAAATAGCGAAAACAAATATTGCTGCTGATAACAATACAATAATCCTTTTTTTCATTCTCTCCTCTGCTCTCCCCTATCGAATCATATATTATTAAATTTATAAACTACAAATTAAAAAGACACATATAATTTAACAAAAAAACCTTCTTTAATTATTAATATGACAAATTAAGAATCAACTTAAACTTAACTGTTTAAACGTAATCGACTTTTATATCTTTAGTTTTAATTATCTTATTTGGATTCATTATGTTTTGTGGATCTATTGACTTTTTTATATCAGAAAAAAACTGCATACCTTCTTTTTTAAATTCTCTTTCCATAAACTTTGCTTTTACAACTCCTATTCCATGCTCTCCAGTAAGCGTACCTCCGAGTTCAATACAATAATCAAAAATCTCGCTAACTGCTTTTTCTACCTTTTCCATCTCAACTTTGTCTCTTTTGTCGGTCAGAAGAATTGGGTGCATATTACCATCACCCACATGGCCGCAACTACCTATAAGAAGGTTGTATCTCTCTTTGATCTCATGAATTCTTTTAATCATCAAGGGCACTTTACTTCTGGGAACCGTAGCATCCTCAGTTATCGCAGTTGGCCTCAATCTCGCCAGAACGGGGAACAAAGACCTTCTTGCCTGCATTAATCTATTTCTTTCATTTTCATTTTTTGCAATTTCTATTGACCTGGCGCCTGAACTCGAACATACTTCTTCAACAATTTTGGCAGACTTTTCAACGTCCTCTGGCTCTCCATCTACCTCAATTAACAAGAGCGCTTCGATGTCCCTTGGCAAGCCAATTTTGTTAAAGTCTTCAATTGCATTTATTGATACCTTATCCAATAACTCCAAAGTAGATGGGATAACCTTATTTTCAATAATCCTTGCCACGGCTAAGCCCGCTGCCTCTATTTCATCGAACATCACTAACATAGTCTTTATCATTTTAGGTGGATAAATAAGCTTAAGCATTATCTTCGTAATAATTCCCAATGTGCCTTCTGAACATACAAAAAGATGAGTGAGATCAAAGCCTGGGGCACCTCTGAGTGAAAAACTGCCTGTCTGGACTACATCTGAATTTGGCAGTACCACCTCTAATCCTATTACGTAATTTTTGGTTGTTCCATATTTTAGCCCCCTTAAGCCGCCTGCTCCCTCAGCAACACAGCCTCCAATCGTGGCTACAGAAAGGCTCCCTGGATCTGGAGGATAAAATAAACCCTTTTTAGCAACTTCAGAATCAAGTGTGGCAGCTATTACCCCTGGCTCTACAACAGCTATCATATTTTC